>ERZ1066117.1698-NODE-1698-length-10289-cov-6.246922_pt1 | contig 10289 bp, 6 predicted proteins | sample MGYA00382764_ERZ1066117 | MGnify/ENA primary metagenome ERZ1066117 (study PRJEB33369, sample SAMEA5778347) | biofilm metagenome | biome: Industrial cooling water; feature: Water cooling tower basin; material: Biofilm | place: United Arab Emirates | collected...
GGCGCACGCGCCGGCGCCAGTTGCAGCGTGGAGACCGGCTGCACCACCCAGTCGCTGATCCGGGCCGCCGGGCGGATCGTCCGCGCGCCGTCATCCCACGCTTGCGCCCTGGCGGGACCGGGTGCCTGATGCATGGTCTTGCGCCAGCGCGTGCCATCAATCTCCTGCCGGCGATCGGAGATCAGGGTTGCGAAATCGCGCACGAGATTGTCGTTCGGGATCGTGCGCTCCTATGGGAAGATGTGGGGCCGGTCGTGCATGGCGGCGGCGTGCTCGGCAAAGCGGGCGATGCGGGCCCAGTCCAGCCGACGATTGTCATGGCCAAAGGTCATCGGCAGCAGTCCGGGGGCGAGCAGCTTCACCATGTGCAGGCCGCGCGCCGCCAGTGGCGGCAGGCTTTGATCCACCACCAGCACGTCATGCGCCGCGGTGAGCACGCCGTCCACATAGTGCGCGAGCAGCGCCGCACCCGAAAGCCTGTCGGCCGCCGTGCGGGGAAATGCGTGCCAGGGCCGCACACCGGCGTGCACCGGAAAGGCTTTCGCCTGCGCGCCGGCACTGGACCAGCCCTGCGTGACATGATCGTCCATCGTGCGGACCTGCCGCGGGTCTGCCAGCAGCTGCGCGGCCAGCGCCCGGCGGCGGCCTTTTTCCGCGTCTGTTTCGATGCGCTTCATGGTCAGCACTTCGTTCAGCGCCGCACGCAGGGCGCGGTCCGGATCGACATGGCTGGCGGCCGCACACACCAGCGCCGCATCCAGCCGCTGCGCCGGATCGGCCGCGCACACGGCCAGGCTGCTGCCGGGCAGGCCGCAGCCGATGTCCAGCACGGTCACCTGCAGGCCTTCGGCCTCCAGCCGGGCCAGCATCGCGCGTGCGGTGGGATCAGGGGATTGCGCCGCCGCATAGGCCTGCAGACGGCGGCCCGAATGCCACGATACCAGAAAGGCATCGCGTTCGATCACCTCCATCAGGCCGAACAGCATCGCTTCCGCCAGGCTGCCGCCCGCCGCACAGCCATTGGAAACCTCCACGACAAAGCGGCCGCCCGGCATGTCACCGGCCGGCGCGCCATAATGGGCGATCTGGGTGGGCACCAGCACGCTGGCCTGGCGGCGCATGGACCACGCCGGGGTCCACGCCATCGGCAGATCGGGATCATAGGGCTTCAGCGAGCCGCCATGCTGCAGATCGGGCACCACATTGGGCAGGATGAACAGCGCCGGATCGATTGCCCTGCCGCCCAGTTCGGCAAAGCTGGCGCACAGCGGCGGCGCCTGGCGGCCGGGCAGGGCGCCGGCAAAGCGCTCGATCGCCTCGATGGCGGCAATCGCCGGATCGTGGGCCCGCACGCCGGAGCGCCCATGCCCATGTTCGGGTTGCAGCAGGCCGGCCGGGCTGTTGATCAGCGCAGTGGCCGTGGCCGCCATCCGCAGGTCCGTGCGCCGGGCCACCCAGCGCACGATCCCCACGTCGCCGTCCACCGCGATCGGCAAGACCGTATCGGCCAGCTGCTCAAGGGTGCGGCTGCGCAGGGGGCCGGGCGCAGCGGCCGTGATCGGATCGGCACTGATGGCAGGCTGGGGGCCGGCGCACGACGGGCAGGCGGCATGGCGCATCAGCACATGATCGCGTGCGGCACCGGTCGCAGTATCGATGGAGCGCAGCCGGGCGACATCGTCGTCCGGCAAGGGCGGCAGGCGGGCCAGGCATATCGCCTGCAGGCCGGCCAGCAGCATGGCCACCGGCAGGCAATCGGCGCTGTCCTGCGGCGCGGCGGGCGGGTCCTGCCCGCGCCAGGCCCGCCACAGCGCCAGGCAATCGCCACAGGGCCCCGGCGTGCGCGCGTCCAGCAGCCAGAGCCGGCCTTCCTCCATCAAGAGCCTGATCCCGTCAGGCATGGCGGCCGCGGCGATGCCCATGTCGCGTTCAATCCGGATCGGCCACGGCGACCACAATCGGCGTGGTGCCGGCGTCGAAGGTCTGGAACCGGATGCTGCCGGCCTGTGGTGCCATGGCTGGTGCCGCCTCGCGCAGCGCGCACCAGGGGCTGCGCAGCTGCCGGGTTGTTGGGCGCGACAGCTGGCGGGTGCTGATCCACTCGCCCAGTGCGGACCGCAGCGCCGCATCCGCATCCGCACCGATCCCCACGGCGGCGGTATCGCCGTGATCGATCCGGGCCAGGCAGACCGCATCGCCGCCGGCCAGCGTGGCGCGCGGCGTCTCCTGCCAATAGAGCCGCGCCAGCCGGGCCAGCATCTTCACGTCGGCAGACCATTCGGCATCGAAATCGACCGGGCGGCCCGCGCCATCCAGCGACAGCGCCGCCTGCAGCAGCTGCAGGCGCCGCGCCGCCGCCGCTTCATCGGCGGCAGCGGCGGCAAGGCGGGTCATGCCGCCGCACAGGATCTCGAAGGCCTGGGCCTCGCACCGGCGCGCGGCCTCGGCCGGATCGACGCCCCACGCCGTCACCAGCGTCTGCACCTGTTCGCCGGCAGCATCGGTCCAGCGCACCAGCCGCGCCGCATGGGGCAGCGGAAAGGCCGGCCCCGCATCGTCTGCATCGGAAAAGGGGCCAACACCGGGATGGTGCCACGCATCGGCGGGCGCCAGCAGCGGACGCGGGGCACCGGGCGCGAGATGGTCCGCCACCGCCGTGACCTTGCGGCGCGACACGGTGGCGACCCGCCGGTCGTGGGTGACGATGGTGCCATCCAGATGGACAAGGCGCACATCGTGGCGGCGCTGCACGATCGCCGCCGCATCAGCCGAAAATTCCGTGATCACGCTCCGCAGCGCCTCAAAGGCCAGCATGGCCACAGCCACGCTGAGGCAATGGCGCGGCGGCAACAATCCGCCATCGCCCACGGCAAGGCCGCTGCCTTCAACGATGTCTGCCATGGTGGCCGGCCCATGTTCGGCGATGGCGATGCCGTCGGCCGCCACAACGCCGATGATGGATCGGGCGTGGCGGTTGGCCAGCGCCACCACATCCGGCAAGGCCGCGGCATCCGCCAGCGCCAGCAACACATCATCGCTGCCCGGCGATACGGCAGCGGGTGCGACCGTGGCGATGCCGTCTGCCACAGCGGCGTGCGCCAGCGCCGCCTGGGCGCGGCCATCCGGATCAACCACCCTGATCTGGCGGACGCCCTGTTCGATCAGGGGTTTCACGGCCAGGTGCGCAAGATCATGCCCGATCCACAGCGTGATCGGCCGTCCCCGCCACGCCGCCAGGCAGGGTTCCCAATCGGTGATGGCATTCTGCATGGTGCGCAGCACGGCGGCCGGCGTATCGGGCGGCATCGGCCCGGTGGGCGCGCGGGTGAGCATGGCATTGGCGGCCAGCCCGTTCCACAGCAGATCGAACACATGTTGCAGCTTGTCCGGCAGCGCCGCGCGCACATCGGCGGCGGGCCTTGTGCCGTCCAGCATGGCCAGCAGCCGCGGGATCACCGCTTCCAGGCGCGGCTCCCGGATCAGGAAGCCGCGATCGCCCTGCGCCACATGGATGCCGCTGCCCACCCGCTGGCTGGTCACGGCGGGTTTCTTCATCATCCCGGCAAGGTCCGCAGGGTCAGCCATGGTATCGCAGGCCGCGCATGTCAGGGCGTTCCTCGTGCTGGTGCCAGCATGGACATTTCAAAGGCATATTCCGCAACCACCGGTTGCCCGCCGCGTGTCACCACGGTCTGGTCCGGGCGGGGCAGCGCCTCGACCAGCGCGATCTCGCCGGCGTCGGTCGCGATTTCCCGTTGCTGCAGCAGCACCGCCACGGGTGACCAGCGATCCAGCGGCAGCGGCTTCACGACCCGGCGCGCGCGGGTGCCGGGCACGGCGCGCGCGTCTGCTGCGGCAGCGCTGGCCCGGCGCCGGCTGGCATACAGGAATCGCGGCAGCCCGCGCGCGTCTGCCCACTGGTTGAACGCCGCAAAGAAGGCGGCCGGGGCCAGCGCCGGGTCAGGCAGCAGGCCGTGCGGCACGATCTGCTGCGCGCGCGCCAGCACCAGCCTGCCCAATAGCAGCCGCGGCAGGCTGCGGCTGCCATCGTCCGCCGCGGGCAGGCGATCGAGGATCGGCTGGGCAAGATCGGTGATCAGTTCGCCAAACGGGCTCAGCGCCCTGACCACCTGGAAATCGAGCGGCAGCGTCAGCGGATTGAGGATGGCGGCATAATGGATGGCGATGTCGCCGGTGGCCGGATCATGAAACACCAGGTCATCGGTCTCGGGCCGATGCCGCAAGGCCAGCTGCCCGATGTCGATCCCGGCCGCGCCCGGCGCCATGAAGGGCGGGATTGCGGCCCGGCGCGCGGTGTAGGGCGGGTGCCACGCCGCATTGAAGCCGAAGCTGCCGGCGATTTCCATCGGCTCCAGCCCGGCGCCAATCGCACGCAGATAGGCGTATACCGCGCTGTGGGCCGCACTGTCCGGCGTGATGAAGCGGGAAAAGGTGGACGCGCCGCCCGGGTAGATCGTGCCCAGCACATGATCGGCATCAGCTTCGCCGGGCACGGCCTGCAGGAAGAACATCTGCGATACCATCTGGGCCCGCGTTTCCGGCGGCAGCGCCGCGATCGCCTCGGCCACCACGCCCGGCGGCACGATGGCGGGCGCTGCCGGGCGGGAAGCGTTCAGGGCACAGGTCGCCAGTGCATCCAGGAACCGCGCCCGCCCGTCCAGCAACCGGCCATGCACCGGGCTGGTTGCGGCTGCGGCGGCAAAGGCGGCTTCCCGTGCATCGTGCGGCAGGGCCAGGACGGCCCCCAGTTCATCGGCAACCGCGCGCAGGAACGGCCGGCTCCGGGGCAGCAAGCCGCCCGCGCCATGGCGGCGCTTGAACGCCTCCACGATGAAGCGCCGCGTCCGCGCGATCGGCGAATCGCTGCTCAGCATCGGGCTGATCTCCAGCAGGCTCGGCAACGCCGCCCGCACCGCGCGGCCGATGGCCGGGGCGGCGGCTTCGCTGTTGCCGGCAATGGTGCAATCTTCAAACAGGACGGGCCGCACAAGCGGCGCATCCGCGGCGCAGCCCGCCTGTGCAAACAGGTCGTGCAAGGCGCGCGCCGCCGCGCTGGGGGGCTGCGCGGGATCGCGGGCAGCCGCGGCATAGGCGTGCAGCGCACGGATCATCTGCGGTGCCCGGCCGCCGCCCACCAGCGCAGCCCGCGCGCACGCGGCGGCGAATGGCTCGCCGTCGGCCGGCACCGCCGGCACCAGTATCCCCTTGCGCCAGGCATCGGCCAGCAGCGCCTCGATGTCCGCCGCGCCGATCCTGGCCCTGAGCGGCGCCAGCGCCTGCCGCAGCGCATCCAGGGGCAGCACGCCGCCATGCTGTGCCACCACGCGGGCCAGCGCGGTCAGGAATCCGGACGTGCTGCTCACGCTGGTGATGGCCGTTTGCCGCACCCGCTGCTGGGCGGTGGAAGGTTCCACGCGGCGCCAGTCAAACCGCCCTCCATCCTGCTCCAGCGTGGTGTTCAGCCCGATCAGGGCCGTGCCGTCCAGCGCCGCCAGTTCGGCAAGCGCCACCTGCAGCGCATGGTCCAGCGCCGCGTGCGATGGCTCCCGCCGCCGCACCAAGGCGCCGCTGATCTCTGATGTGCCGCCGCCGGCCGCCGCCCATCCCAGCGCAACCACGCCGAAGGCCGAGAGCGGACTGGTCTTCTGCCCGGCCCGCAGCACATAGCGCGCCGCGCTCAGCAGGGTTTGCGCGCGGATCTTTTCCGGCAACGCTGCTGCATCATCCCGCAGCGCCAGCAGGTGGGCGTGCACGGCGCCATTGGTCACCGCGATCGCGTCCAGCATGTCAGGCTGCGTGGCCAGGGTGCGCGCCTGTTCCAGCCCATCGGCCGTTTCCGCGGCATGGGCGGCCGCATAGGCCTGCTCTGCCGCCGCCACCGCCGCCATGGCATCGATCAGCGCTGCCACGGCACTGCCCACGGCGGACGGCAACAGGCTGCGGCAGATATTGATCAGCGCCGGCCCCGGTCGCCGCGCGTTGTGCAGGTCGCGCTTGAGCGTCAGCAGCGCCCGGGCGCCGGCGGGATCGCTGTCAAAGGCCGCCGGGAGCAGTGCCGCGATGGCATCGCAGACCGGCGGCGTCTGCCGCGCCAGCGCCGCGCGCGCCGCCTCCAGGCGCGCCTTGCCGGCCATGGCCAGGCCGGCCGGCAAGCGGCTGCCCTGCACCGGCAATCCGGCAATCCGCAGCACGGCAACCGGGCAGTCCACATAGTGCCGGGCCGCTTGCCTGGGCCACCGTGCCCCCTCCATCGTGCCTGCTCCCCGCGGCGTGTGCCATGGCCGGCCGCATGGCGCGCGGCCAGTCATGCGCGCGCACCTCCCCGATCAGCGCCACGCACGTGCAGGTTAGTCCAATATCGCAAAGCCCCGCAACAGCAACAACGCGCAAGGGCGCAAATGCCGGCCGATGCCTCATCATCCCGGCGATTTGCGCTTCACAGGTGCGGCTGGCCCTTGTTCATTGGCGACGCGCTTGCTTCAATCCTTGCCTTCGAAATGGGCGGGCGGCGATCCGGCCAGGAAACTATTGTCTGCAATCCGGGCCTTGCCGCCGCGCTTGATGTAGATGGAATCATAGCCGCCGCGCGTGCCGCACCGTTCAAATCGGTTGTTTCCCACGTCCACATCGGCGCCGCTGGCGACATAGAGGCAGTTGGCTGCCGGCGCCGAAAACAGGTTGCTGGCAAAGCGCGCGCGGCTGCCACTGGCGGCATACACCAGCACCTTGTCGCCGTTGCCGGTGTTGCTGATGCGATTGTCGATCAGGTCGATGTTGCTGCCCTTGTCCAGCACGATGGCAGATTCCGGTTGGCCCGATACGATGCGGTTGCCGATGAAGCGCGTGCCCGCGCCCTCGCGCAGCCAGACCGCCGCCCCGGCCACGAAATCATTGTCGGTCACCAGCCCGGTTGTTGGGTCCTTGGGATCGGCCGCGCTGACCGTCAGTGCCGAAGACCCGCCCACCAGGCGATTGCCACGCACGGTGGGCGCGCCCTCGGCCATGGACACCAGCACCGCATCTGCGCGGCCGCGGGCGTCCAGCGTCACGCCGGTCAGCAGGCACCGGGCGCAGCGCAGCGTGATCACCGGCTGGCCGGGATCGGCGGCCTCCAGCCGGATGGCTTCGGCCGGCCCCTCGCCAACCAGGCTGATGGCATTGCCGATGAACAGATTCGCCCGGAACGTCCCCGGCCTGATCAGCACGCGGTGCCCATCCCCGGCGCGCGCGGCGGCAGCGGCGAGATCGGTGAAATCACCCTTGCCGCCCGGATCAACCACCCAGTCGCGCTTTTCCGGCAGGGCCTTCAGCGCAGCCAGCGTCGGCCGGTCCGGCTGGCCGGTCGCCTCCAGCCCCACGCTGGCCTGAAAGCGGGCCAAGGCCTGCGCAAAGGCCGGCAGTTCCAGGGTTGGCACAGCATCGGGGAACAGCCAGCCGCGCTTGGCCTTCCGCGCGTTCGGATCAAACAGGCCGGCCCGTTCCATCGCGGCAACCGTGTCCATGCCCAGTTGCGCCTGCGCATTCACCATCACCGTCGTCCCGATGGTCAGCACGGCGGCGGTCATCGTGCCGATCAACAGGCGCCGTGGCCGCAGCCAGGCACCGCCCAGCGGCGCTGCCAGGCGCACAAGCCGTGGCGACGGCAGGGACTGCAGCACCAGAAAGGCCGCGGCAAAGGCACCCACAGCCGGCAGGTTGCCCGTGTAGATCGTCGCCGCCAGCTGCTGCCAAACAAAGATTACGCTTTCTCCTGTGGCCCCGTCGCCAAACATCACGATGGCAGAGGCCGGAATCAGCAGCAGGCTGAGCAGGGTGATCGCCAGATAGGCCAGCAAGGCCACCAGCAGGGCGCGGAGCACACCCTGCGGCATCGGCCAGCGGCGATACACCGCCAGGGTGCCGAGCAGTGCCGCCAGCGGGAAACTGCCAAAGCCGTGGGCGACGACGATGGCGAATTCCACGCCGTGCCAATCATCGGCCACGGGTGCCAGCCACAGCACACTGGCCAAGATCGCCAGCAGAACCGCAAGCGCCGCGCGGATATGCAGCACCCCCGGCGGGCTGTCATTGGCGGGCGGGAACGGCGCCGTGGTGGGCGCTGGCGTGCCGCCGGATCGTGCCGCCGCCGCTGCTGCCACCAGGCTGGCATAGCCCGCTGCATCAACGCCAAGCGCCGCCGCCGGTGCCAGCGGATCATCCGGGTGCGCCTGCGCCCATTGCACCAGCGCCGCCGGCCCGGCCTGCCGCGCGGCCACCCACGCGGCCAGCGCCGGCCTGTCCAGATGCGCCGCAATGCTGGTCAGCAGTGCATCGCCCCAGCCCGTCACGCCTGCGCCCGTCACTTCCGCGCCTTCCGCCCCATCGCCCGCCACCAGTGTGCCGCGCGCCGCTGCCACCGCCCGTGCCACGGCGCAGGCCGGCGAGTCCCCCGCCACGGCCACCAGCGCGGCCGTGTTGACCTCGCCCAGCACCGCCATGGGCAGTTCGGTCACGCCGGCCGGGATCGCACGTGGGCGCACGGTGATGCCGGCGGCAGCACAGGCCGTTGCCGCGGCATCAGCCGCCGGGCTGGCAGCATCGTGGATGAGCAGAAGGGCAGGTTCAGCCATCGGTCTGGTTTCCTTCACGGGCTTGCTCGGCGGCCGGCACACCTGCGCGCCTCCGGCTGCGCCAGCCGTAGGCGATGGCCAGCGCGCCAAAGGCCAGCACGGCCAGCACGAGCAGCCGCTCCCGCTCGGCCTGTGCGGCGCGGGCGGCCTGCATGGCGGCATCCAGGCTGCGGGCGCGTTCGGCCGCCTGCGCGCTGCGGGTTTCGGCCGCTGCCAGGGCCGCACGGGCCTCCGCCGCAGCCAGGCGCGCCCTTGCCTCTGCGCCCAGGCAGGCCTCGCCGGCTTCGGGTGCGGCAATGTCGTTGTCGTCCAGGAAGCGCCGCACCTCGCTGGCGGCAACGGCGAAGCCATAGCGCCCCGTGGGCCTGTCCACCCAGCTGTTGATGCCCACGATGTTGCCGCATTCATCCAGCAGCGGCCCGCCGCTGTTGCCGGGCGCGATCGGGGCATCATGGTTGATCACCATCACCGCCTCCCCGGTGGGGCTGCGCTCGTTCAGGCTGGAGATGATGCCCTTGAAGCGTTCGGGTTGGCCGGGTTCGGCACGCTGCCGGAAATCGCGGCCATAGGCATCGTCCACGGCGCCGGGATAGCCCACGGCAAACACGTCTGCATCAGTGTCCGGCAGCGCGCCCGCCAGGTTGAGCGGGGTGAACACGGCGTTTTCGGTGCGCAGCAGCGCCAGATCGGCGGCGGCAGATTCGGCAATCACCGTCGCGCGCAGCACGCCGGCCACGCCGCGCGGCCCGATCGTGAAGACGCCCAGCCGTATCCGGGCCGGATCGGACACGACATGAAGATTGGTCAGCACCAGATCGGCGCCCACCGCCACGCTGCTGCCATAGCTGACCGATTCAGACCCATCCTCGTTCTGGAAGACGGTGATGATGCGCGGCACGCCCAGGCGCTGGCCATCGGCGGCCGCCACCACGGCCGGCGCCGCGCACAGCCATGCTGCCAGCATGATGGCCAGGTGCCGCAGCGCCAGCCCTTGCCACGGCCGGCCGGTGCGCAGGCGGGCGCCGCTGCTCACGGCAAGGCCTCAACCGGCCGGTTCATAGATGGCCTCGGCCGGCGGCGAGGCCAGCCTGGGCATGGCCCCGGCCAGCCGGGCAACGGCCAGCATCAGGGGCAGCAGGATCATGGATTTGCGCATCATCGCCCTCCTTCAGCACCAGCTGCTGTACAGGCGCCCGGCGCTGCCGCTCATGTCGCCGCCGCCGGCCATCACGCCGGCACCCAGTGAACGGCACAGGGATTTCTGCGGATCATCGCGCTGGCCAGCGCTGTTGCTGCCGGGGCTGGGGCCGGCGCTCTGCATGGCCACGAGAAACTGGCGCATGCCGGCCGATCGCACCGGGCCGGTGGTGGTGAAACTGTCCGTGCGCCGCACCGGCACCAGCATGGCCGGGATGCGCAGGCCGAAACTGTCCATCCAGTAGCGCAGGTCGTAGGTGCAGCTGCTCGTGCCCTTGCCGGGCGTGCAGCTCACATTGGTGATCTCGCCGCCCAGGAAGGCCGCGATGCCGGGCATGACCGGCGCCGAAACCCGGATCACATTGCCGGTGCGCACGCCAAACACGGTGATCTCGTCCAGTTCGGTGAGGAACGCCTCCATCAGATCATCCGCCGTCAGATAGCCCCTGGCGCGCCGGGCGG
>ERZ1066117.1699-NODE-1699-length-10282-cov-5.384472_pt1 | contig 10282 bp, 10 predicted proteins | sample MGYA00382764_ERZ1066117 | MGnify/ENA primary metagenome ERZ1066117 (study PRJEB33369, sample SAMEA5778347) | biofilm metagenome | biome: Industrial cooling water; feature: Water cooling tower basin; material: Biofilm | place: United Arab Emirates | collected...
ACCGTGAGGCGGTGGTTGTAGATGGGAGGAAGCGAAGGCGCGACGGGACCGGCCTTGACATCATCGAGCTTGCCCACAATGACACCGGCGAGGCCGGCCCATTTCTTGATCAGTTCTTCCGAGGGGGCCGGGGGCGGTTCGGGGTCGGCTGCCCGAACGAACACAATAGTCACCAGCGCGAGCAAGAGGCTCCAGCGAAGCGAAGGCATGGCGAGTCTCACAACGAGAGAATCGGGAACGACGAACGTGTCGAACCTTCTCTCGTCGATGGTAGCAGTTTCTCGGGCGATGCCCAGTCGTTGATTCCAAAGCCTCTACAATACACGCAGGAGGCGAGTCCATGAACGACGACGCGCGAATCTGTTACTGCTTCCATGTCACCCGGCGGAAGTTGCTCAACTTCATCCGAGTGGAGCGGCCGCGCGTCGCCAGTCAACTGTCGCAGTGCAACGGGGCCGGTACCGGCTGCGGCTGGTGTGTTCCGTACCTGAAAAAGCTGTTTGATGGCGAGATGCAGGCGATCGACGCCGAGGAGTATGCCGCTGGGCGCGAGGCCTACCTGGCCGCTGGCAAGCAGCGGCCCAACGAGACGACGCCCGAGAACGGCTAGGCGGCGCGGCGGAACTCCCGCACGTGAACCGCGTCGAGCACCCGACTGGCAACTTCCAGTGCTGCCAATCCGGCGACGCCATCCACTCGTGGCGTGGTCCCGGCTCGGACGCAGTTGACAAACTCCGCCAGTTCTCGCGTGAGTTGGTCCTGCGTGTGGTGTCCGGCACATTCGATCGTCTGCGTGGCCAGATACTTGCCAAAGAGGTTGGCCTTGAGGTCGCTCAGACGATCGGGAGAAAGTCGTCGGGAATCGACGCCGTGCAGTTCGTGCGTGGGCCGATAGACGTTCAGGGTCTTGGTGGACCAATCGACCGTCGCGGTGCCCTGCAGGCCAAAGACGCGCATGGTACGCATCACCTCAGGACTGACGCGACAGACGGCCAGATCGGCCACGCAGCCATTGACAAACGTGAGACGGGCCTGAGCGAGATCCTCATGGCCACCCAGCAGGGCGGTGCCCATGGCCTCGACGCGTTGGACGGGTTCGCCAACGAGGTTGAGCACCAGGTCGATGTCGTGAATCATGAGGTCGAGGACCGCACCGACGTCGCCCGAGCGTCCCGTGAAGCCGCCGTGGCGTTCGCAGCGGATGTAGCGCGGGGAGAGCCGCTGGCGGAGCAGTTCCTCGTAGGCAGGATTGAACCGCTCGATGTGGCCGACCTGCAGAAGCACCTGATGCCGCCGTGCGAGGGCGACCATCTCGGCGCCCTGTTCGCGCGTAATGGCGAGAGGTTTTTCGACGAGCAGGGGGACGCCCGCACGGAGCAACTCGCAGGCGATGGCGTGGTGGTAGGCCGTGGGGGCAGCCACGACGGCGGCCTGGATGTGACCCAGGAGCGGCCGGTAATCCTCGTAGGCCTGCGTGCCCACACGCTGGGCGACGGCCTGCGCCTGGGGGCCCGAGGGATCGACCACCCCGACCAGATCCACGCCCGGTAAACCGGAGAGAATGCGTGCGTGTTCCTTGCCCAGATGACCCACACCAATCACCGCTACGGGGAGCTTCATCCGTGAACCTCTGTTCGCGTTAAGAGCCATCCTTGGCTCAGGCCGCTACCCGACTCAGGGCCGCGACCAATCGGTGATGCAACACTTGTCCCAGTTCAATATTTAGGGGATGGCCGCTGCGAAAAGCAACAACGTGCCCACACAAATCGACCCCCAGGAGCGACAGATCGCCCACCATGTCGAGCACCTTGTGCCGGGCTGGCTCGTTGGCGAAACGGAGCCGATTCCCAATCGGGCCATGCGGACCAAAAACGAGCAGGTCGCGCTCGGTCAGGTGCAGTCCTAGCCCCGCTCGACGCAACTCGGCCGCTTCGCTTTCCAGCACAAAGGTACGGCACGAGGCCAGATCGCGCGCGAAGGAACTCGGCAAGACCTCCTGCGTGTGAACCTGTCGGCCGATGGGAGAGTTTGGCCCATAGTCGAGAAAGTAGCTCAGATGCAAGCCCGGTTGGGTCGCGGGATGCAGCGTGAGCATGGCCCCAGGAGTGCCGACGGTGAGCGGCTCGGTAATTTGCCACACCGAACGCATGGCCGACTGGGTCTCGATCCCTGCTGCTTCCAGAGCTTCGACAAAGGCTGCCGCCGAGCCATCGAGGCCCGGAGGTTCAGGTCCATCCAGTTCGACGAGGCAATTATCGATGCGAAGACCGGCCAGAGCGGCCAAAACGTGTTCGACCAGGGTGACCGAGAGACGATCGCGGCCCAGAGTCGTGCGGCGGGCCGTGCCACTCACCCGGCTAACGTGGGCGGGAATGCGCGGATGCCCGGCCAGGTCGCGACGAACGAACACCACTCCTGTCGAAGCCGACGCGGGCAAGAAGCGAGCACGAATGGGTCGACCGCTGATCATGCCGGGACCAACAACCTCCGTTTCGCGGCGGAGGGTGCGTTGCGGACGGTAGGAATGGCGTCTCACGTTGGTTCCTCGATCTCTCTTCCTGGATCGGAACAACTAGGGAATGCACCCGGCTGGGACCGTCCAGCCGGGTAAAGGGTCACCTGAGCAACCGTTTAGCGGCCGCCCATCGGTTTCGGGGTAGGGGTCGCGGGGGTGGTCGTGCCACCGCCGCCGCCCGCCGACTGATTCAGCGCCTGGACGATCTGGACGCTCACATCCACGCCGTTGGCCATGTAGATCGGCATCAGGGCCCCAGCCTGCATCTTGCGGCTGATGTTCGGCTCGCTGTTGTAGTCGGCATCGGTGATGGCATCGTTGTAATGCAGCACCATGTCGATGCCATGAGCCGAAGCGTAACGCCAGGCGGCGACGCGGACGTCGTTGTACAGGATCTTGAGTTGCTCACCCTGCTTCTTGTTGAGGACCTTGCTGGCCTCGACCTTGTTGTCCTCGATCTTGCGCTGCAGGTCCTTGAGCTTGGCCTCAATTTCCTCGCGCTTCTGCTGGGTGGTGGCCGGAGCCTGCGATTCCTTGACCAGAGCCTCGCCTTCCTTCTTCCAGGCGGCGTCCTTGGCCTGGAACGGATCGACGGCGGCCTTCAGTTCATCCTGGAAGGTCTTGAACTTGGTGTAGTTCTTGACCACGTAGGTCAGGTTGAGCAAGGCAACCCGGCTCTTGTTCGTGGGCGCGGCGCCCGCGGCGGGTCCCTGGGCGATTGCCTTGCTGCTAATGAAGACGGCGAGGCTCAACACCGCTGCCCCCGCCATCACAATTACCGTCTTCTTCACTGTTCGACTCTCCTGCTCCTTGGAAGGCCGATGACAGACCATCAGCCGGGATGCGAACATGCTCCAGCGGTGCGTTTTTCCCAGTCGTGATCACGGTGATACTCCGAGAGCGAAAAGCGGTCAAGGGGAACCCGATTGAGTCGCTCGTTCCCAACGCGCTCCGACGCGCTCCCACTCGCCGATCTCCCCGCTGTGCTCTTGTTTCGAGATCGCGACTGGCTATAGTCCGGCCGTTCGCGCAATGGACTGCGCGACGTGTTCGTGCGGAGGTTGCACAATGTCTCGACACTCCACGGGCGGTCTTGCCCTCCTGATGTTTGCCTGCGTTGCACCATTTGGCCTGGCCCAGTCGCCGGAATTGCCACGCTCCGTTCTGCTCACCGTTCAGCCCATCACCTACTTGCCGGTGGATTGGATGCCGCGCCCGGGGACGCCGCCGGCCGAGGAGGTCGATCGTCTGGAGAAGACACGTCGTGGTCCGGTGGTTTCAGGTCTGCTGGAAGTGCTCGACACGCTGGGCGAGGTGCCCCAGGTCGCCCCGGCTCGCCGCAAGGCCACGCGCCTGGTGGCCGAGTTGCTCGAACAGACCGAATTCGTCCGCTCGTTGTTTGCCCACGGGAGCTTCAAGGCCGAGTTGAGCGTCGATGAGGACGGCCGCTATCAGCTGGTGCTGGCGTTCCACAAGAAGGCGAGTTGGAAGGAACTGGTGTCTCTGTACGCAACAGGCCTGCGAGCCTGGATGTCATATCTGCACACGGAAGCGGGCAAGAAGCAAGTAGCGCAGATGTATCTGCAGGCGGCCCACAAGGCGCTCGACGACGGCCAGACGACCAAGGCGGCCGACCTGGTGAAGCAGGCCCACGCCTGGAAGCCGGCGCTGGTAGAAGCGGACCCGATGGCGTTCAAGTTGCACCTCCTGGACATGGGCAAGCCGGGCCCCAGCGGTGAAGAAGCCGCTGAACCGGGTCGGCTGCCGATTCACCCGCGGCAGTATAGTTCGGAAGTGATGAAGTTGCGTGCCTGGAGCACTCGCATGCTGCAATCCCAACAGGTGGAACAGGCGCTGGCCCTGGCCCGGGCTGGCCTCGATGGCGCCGCCGTCCCGATGACCTCGCCGGTCGACTATCAAAATGGTGTAGTGCTAATGGGTTTCTCGCCGACGCGATTTCGCCCGACGCTGACGATGTTTGTGCGCTGCCCGGAATCGCACGGAAACTGGGTGGTGCATCTGGGCAACGGCATGCTGCCCATCGTCTGGATGATGCCCGAACGCTAAGCGAAACAGCAGACAAACAATTCCCACGGCCTCGTCGCGCCCCGGCCGACGAGGCCGTGGGCGTCTATACTTCCGGCCGCCAACGTTGCCATTGTGTAAAATGAAACAAAGACTACGAGTCTGATTCCCCAGCGGAGACGGATAACCATGCTCGATACCCTGTCGGCCACCCTGGTGGAAGCCTCCTGCCGAATTGCCGGCACCTTCGATGAAAAAACAATCACGCCCGAATGGTTGTTTCAGCATGGAATTATATCGTCTCGTGAGATTGAACGACATATCATCAACAACCCTGAGATCATGGCTTTCTCCATTGACGGGTTTGACTGGCAGATTTCCCCACAGCGAATCATCATCACTACCGCTTCGCTTGAGAGGAATTGCGGAGAGATCGTCGAGCAATTGTTGAGCAAACCGCAATTTGAGAAGATCGACTGGGTGGCGAATCAGTTTCTTTTTGAGTGGCATGAAGAAACTTTGGACATACCTGGGTTGCCAATCGTCTCCCGTCTGGGTCGGGAGGCTCTCGGCCAGTTGGGACCATGCGAACAGGCGGAATGGTCCAGTGTTCATCGAAAAGGCGAACACAGGATAGTCGTCAGCTTTGAGAGCCGAGGTGACATCACCGTGGTGGGGATGACCCATACCCGGGAGAAAAAATCTCCTTCCGATACGCTTGCTGCGGCTGCTAGGCATTTCCCCCTCGATCGCCACCAAAGCGTGGAAACGCTCAAAAACCTTCTCCTTGGGGTTGGCCAATGATGCTTGTGGCTGTGCAGGAAACAAAGGCATTGATTGATCGACGATACCGAGGTGGCTCAAGTCGCCTTGAGTTTTCATTCGCTCGCTTGAGTGAGCTCGCATTGCTTCGGATCCTTCTGGGACGCTTGTGCAAGGGACAATCTCCCGAGAAATCACGGAGGACGCTGCACGATCTGCTTGAACTGATACGCGGGACGGATAATCCGAGAGAGCTTCTCGTCGAAACACTCGATTACTGCGTCCGAAAGGGTGGGGTTGAGGGGCTCGAAATCGCGATTGACATCTTGACGCATTTCCCAGCCCAAGTGCAAGAGTATGTGCCGCTCTTTCTCGCGACAGATGAGGCAAACTGGTCAATGACGCCGCGACGATCACGAACTGAGGATGATGCCTGGTATGTCCTGGCACACGTTCTGGCTCAGGGGGCTCAAAAGGACCAGCAGAAGTTTGCCCAGATTGCCGCCGGCCTGAAGGGCACCTGGAGCATGCGGGATGGGAGCCTGCGTGCGCTGGCCCAGGTCGGCGGACCGGAAGCCAGGGAGATCATCGAGAGGTTCGCTCAGGACAATTCCGAGGATGCCTTCGTTCGAGAGACGGCCCAGGAACTGCTTGACTCCTGGGAGGAGTGAACGCCGTGGAACTCGCTCCTGCCTCCACTGCAAAGGTATCTGTTGAGCGGCTCGTCCGCAAACTGCGGCGAAAAGCCGACTGGGAATCGAAAGCGGAAACGATTGAAGAACGAGCCAGCGACCTCTTTGAAACGCTCTTTGGCAAAGACGAGCGTCCCTTCAGCCTGTATCAAATCAGTAGACAGGATCAACTTCGGCGCGTTGCTTTGGCGATGAACGCTCGACGTCAGGGCAACAAACTCGGCGACGAGGCTTTCTTCGTCGAGTTCTCCCTGGAATGGTTTTCCTCGGCGAATTTAATGGTTACGAATACCGCGGGAGAAACGGACTGCCATTGGGTCAATGCGATGCATGTCGACGTGAACGGAGAGCAGGATCAGTTCCACTTGCTACTTCAGGCGGCTCTCCGGGCCGAGCGTCGGATGATTCATCTGGACAAAAAAAGCATGAAAGTCTTTGCTGAACAAGCCCAAGCCGAACAATGCCAGGCAGTTCCTGGCCAGCAGCAACCCTGTCGAGTGCCTGAATGTCCAATGCCAGTATTGCGGGATACATGAACAATCGCGTTCACGCCAACAACTCCGCTCGTACCTGGCCGGTGCTGCCGACGGTGTAGGGGCGGCCGACGCGGTCGTGGATCTCGGTATGGGGGTCGATGCCCAGCAGGTGGTAGAGCGTTGCCAGTACGTCCTTGGGTGAGAACGGCGTCTCCGCGACGCTGCCGCCGATGCGATCGGTGCGACCGACGACCCGACCTTGGGCGAAGCCGCCGCCCGCAAATGCCGCAGAGTAGGCTCCCGACCAGTGATCCCGGCCGCCGCCCTTCACGTTTTGCAATCGCGGCGTGCGGCCGTGCTCGCTGAGGACGACGATGGCCGTGTCGTCGAGCATGCCGCGCGTTTCCAGGTCGGTCAGCAGCGTCGCAAAGGCAGCATCAAAACCTGGTCCGAGTTCCTCCTTCAAGCGCGGGAAGTGATGCACATGCGTGTCCCATCCCGTGTTGAACAGTCCCACCTCGTCCCAGAACACCGTCACGAACTGGCCGCCCGCCTCCAGCAGTCGCCGGGCAGCGAGGCAGGATTGGCCAAATAGTGTCATCCCGTAGCGTTCGCGCAGGGCGAGCGGTTCCTTGTGGATGTCCAGGGCGTTCTTGAGCGCGTTGGAGGTCATCACGCCCATCGCCAGGGCGCGTTGCCGGGCGAAGGCGTCGTCGCGGTCGGCTCGCCGGGCCAACGCATCCAGTTGTCGGCTCAATGTCTCCCGGCGGACGATGCGGTCGAGCGTTAGCCCCTCTGCCGGTGGCACGAGCGTGAAGCCGTCCGTGGGCCGGATGCCCGCGTAGGGGTCGGCCACCATCTTGGGAGGCACTCCCGGGGTGCCGGCGTCGCGCTCGATGGTACGCGTGCCCTCGGCGGTGAAATCGCAGTAGACCGGGTCGTGGGCTGGTCCCAGGAAGCCGCCAAACGGACCCGAGCGAGCCGGTCCTCGCTTCGAGCCAAACGGAAATGGTAGCCCAAAGTTGCGCGGAATGCCCGGCTTCGCCGGCCGTTTCGAGACGTGATCCACCACCGAGCCGATGAACGGCCAGTGGCGGGAATCGCGGGCGTTGGTTTCCAGGGGAATGTCGGTGGTGGGTACGCCGGTGGTCGCGAAGGCAACGCCGTGGATGGGGTAAGGGTGCGTCAACGAGCGGACAACCGTGATCTTGTCGAGCAATTTCGCGATGCGTGGGAAGATCTCGCCGACCCGCACGCCAGGCAGGGCAGTGGCGATGGAGCCGAGTTCGCCGCGTACCTCGGGCGGTGCGTCGGGTTTGGGGTCGAATGTCTCCAGTTGGCTGGGCGAGCCCCACAGGCAGAGCAGGATGCACCGTTTGGCCTTGCCGAAGCCAGGCTCACGCTCGGTGGAGTGGGCCGCGGGGACGGAGGCGAGCGAACCCAGTGTTGCCAGGCTGCCCAGGTGCAACAGGTCGCGACGGGTCAGGCCATCACAAAAGCGACGAGCGCTGCCAGGAATGCGGAGCATGGGAGCTTCCGTAATGCGGAGCATGGGTGCCTCCGTGGATGCAGGTGGGGTAGGGCCGATCGAGGCAGGGGGGCTTAGTAGCGGAGCCCGTTCTTGCGTACGTGCGTCATCGGTTTGCCTTCGCTCTGATGCAGCCGGCCTCCTGTCACCGTCGCCACGATCAGATCATGATCGCCTGCGGGGTGTCGGCTTTCGACCCGGCAAACCAGATGGCCCAACGCTTCGGACAGTATAACCGATCCGTCGGCGGTTCGCTCGGTCAAAAGTCCCTCGAAGGCCGGCTGGCCCGGATCGAAGCCCTTGGCGAAGTGCCGCAACAGGGCCGTTTGCCCCTCGCCCAGCAGGTTGAGCGCGAAGGTGGACCCCGGCGTGAGCCAGCCATACACGCGTCGCTCGGGCTGGACGGCCACACTCACACCTGGCGGCTCAAAGGAGCACTGCATGACCCACGAGGCCAGCATGCCCGTTTCGTCGTCGTGGTGGCGGGCGGTCAGGATGTACAGGCCACTGGGCACGCGACCCAGGGCGGCGACCCACTCGGCGGTAGATTCTGGCATGATGCCCCTCGTTTTTTTGGGAACCCCGGTGGCGACCTTCAGGACTATTGTAGCCCGCACCTCTCCCGTTCCTACAATAAGAGCAACATGAATCACGATCCCTACGCCGCGCTTCGCCTGGCAGATTATCGCTCGTTGTTGGCCTCGTCGCTTTGCTCGGCGATTGCCTTTGGCATGACGACCGTGGCGGTGGGGGTGGATGTCTACAACCGCACGCTCTCGACGCTCGATCTGGGCTACACGGGCCTGGCGCAATTTCTGCCCATCCTTGTCCTGGCCCTGCCAGCGGGACAGGTTGTCGATCGTTTCGCGCCCAAGGGCATCTTCCAGGGCTCTCTGGCCGTCATCGCCTCGGGATACCTGGGCCTGGCGTTGCTGTCTCTCGTGCAGGGGCCCGTCTGGGCCATCTTCGCCTGTCTGGTCCTGGTGGGAATCGGCCGCACGTTTACCATCCCGGCTCGCTTTGCCATGCTGCGTCAGGTGGTGCCGCTGGAGAAGCTCAGCAACGCCGTCAACTGGAACAGCACGAGTTGGCAGGTGGCCAGCATCACCGGGCCAGTGCTCGGGGGCTTGTTGCTGTGGCAACTGGGCCCGGGCAACACGTATCTGCTCGCAGCGGGTTTGGCTCTGGCCGGGTTGCTTTTCCTGATTCCGACCCGTCCGCAGCCACGCACGAGCAGTACCACCTCGGTGCGCGATCTGGCCGCGCTCTTTGCCGGCGTGCGTTTCATCGCCTCGCAACCGTTGTTGCTCTCGGCCATCACGCTCGACCTGTTTGCTGTGCTGCTGGGGGGAGCGACGGCCCTGCTACCGGTGTTCGTCAAGGAGGTGTTTGCGATCCCCGAAGCCGACGAGGGATTGGCCGTGGGTCTGCTGCGAGCGGCCCCCGCTCTGGGTGCGGTGGTGATGGCTCTGTGGATGGCGCATCGGCCCCCGTTACACCGGCCCGGCCGTGCCCTGCTTCTGGCTGTCGCTGTCTTTGGTCTCACCATCCTGGTGTTTGGGCTGTCGCGCTCGTTCTGGCTATCGTTCGCCGTGCTGGCTCTGGGGGGCGCGGCCGACAACATCAGCGTGATCATTCGTGGGGTGCTGGTGCAGACATTGACGCCCGATTCGATGCGTGGTCGCGTCTCGGCGGTCAACGCTGTGTTCATTAGTTCGTCCAACGAGTTGGGCGAGTTTGAGTCGGGGGTGACGGCGGCCTGGTTTGGTGCGGTGCCGGCGGTGATCCTGGGGGGTTTGGGCACTCTCGCTGTGGTGGGCACCTGCGGAATCCTGTTCCCGGCCCTGTGGCGGCTTGGTCCGCTGCACCTCCTGGAGCCCGCGCCGGCCACCGAGGCAGTACCTGCCTCGGTCCCGAAAGGCTGAGCACCCCGCCTAAGGGAATCAACGAAAGGGAACCGACGAAAGGGAACCAACGAAAGGGAACCAACGATCAGGGACGGGGTGCCTTCTCGCGCGTCAGAGATAGCGTCGGGGTGAGGGTGAGGGTAAAAGTTGCTCGACCCGGGGCGGTTTCGTGCGTGAGTTCGAGACGTTCCAGCAATTTCAGGCTGGCGAGCAAATCGTCCAGGCGTTGCGTGGCTGTCTCGCGGTTCAGATTATCGCGACGCATGAGCAGTTCGATCCAGGCATCGCGACGCAGGCTCAGATGCTCGCGCCACACGCCAAACGACAGCCGCAGCAGTGGCACGGCTCGGGGCGTGGTTCGTTTGCTGGCCTTGAAG
>ERZ1066117.1702-NODE-1702-length-10259-cov-5.828891_pt1 | contig 10259 bp, 6 predicted proteins | sample MGYA00382764_ERZ1066117 | MGnify/ENA primary metagenome ERZ1066117 (study PRJEB33369, sample SAMEA5778347) | biofilm metagenome | biome: Industrial cooling water; feature: Water cooling tower basin; material: Biofilm | place: United Arab Emirates | collected...
TGACTACGGCGCGACCGATGGACCCACCGCACCCAACAACATTCCGCGCTGGCGTCGTCCTAACACCCCCACTTGTATCCCGTTGTGGCGTGCCGGGGCCAATCCTGCGAATCCGATTATTCGCATCAAGGCCATCCGTGTCACCATCCGGATCTGGGATAGCAAGAGCCAGTTCACCCGTCAGGTCAGCATGATTCAGGATCTCTAAGTTCGCTTGAACTCGATTGCTCCGACACAACTTTTCATCCTGCCGGCTGGTGCGACGGCCGGCAGTGGACACGATCCAGTCGCTACAGTGAGGGCTTCCAGCCATGCTACGCAAATTACCTAGCCAGAAACGACGGGGGGTTATCCTGCTCGTCGTGTTGGCGATGCTGACGATCTTCGCCCTGATCGGTCTCAGCTTCGTGCTGTATGCCGATTCCGCTGCCACGCGTGCCCGGATCTTCCGCGAAGCGGCGACCTTCAACCGCTTTGGCGACGTGCGTGAGACGGCCCTCACCAGCGCCACGGCGGCCTGGGAAGAGTTCCTCGGCCAGATCCTCTACGATGTCAACGACGACGCGGTCGGCGTGGCCTCCTCGCTGCGCGGCCACAGTCTGGGGCGCACCCTGTTCGGCTGGAACGATGCTCCCGGCGCCCTCAACGATCGCCCCTACACCGGCACGGGACGCATCGAGAATCCAACGCTCATCAACTACACCTACTTCCAGGGACAGCCGATCCGTGACCCCGCACGGTTGGGCACCCGCACCGATCCCAACAACCTCGGTGCTCGGGGTCCGATCATCGGCGACCTGAATGTGCCCTACACATATCCCGATCTCAATAACGTCTACCTGGCGATGATCGATCCCGCGACCGATCAGGTGATCAAGCCCTCCTACGTTCGTCCCGAAGCCGCCGCTGCCGGGCAACTGGGCTCGCTGCATTATCTGCCCACCAGCATGGCTCCCGGCTTCCCGTCCGTTGTGGGCAACGGCCACGTGAAGAATCTGGAGAACCTCGCGGGCGGCAACGACAGCGTCTGGCTCGATTACGGCGGCGGGATCCACATCGCGCCCGACGGACGCAAATACAAGTGCATGGTCGCGCCACTGATCATCGACATGGATGGTCGCCTGAACATCAACGCCGCCGGCAACGTGCTGGCAGCTGGCGATACCACGGCAAGCAACATGGGTTGGGGGGCGTGGGAAATGAACCCGGCTCGCCTCTCCGGTCCAACTCCCACCCCGGCTCAACAGGCCGAGTGGCGTTCGCTTGTTCTGGGCAACGGCACCATTCAGGGCAAGTATGGCCCCAGCCAGCTTCCTCTCGGCTCGGCCTTCCCCGGCGGTACCATCCTGCGTCGCTATGCGCCAGTGGATCTCAACGGCATCGTCGATCCCACCGCTCCGGGACACCGCACCCCCACCACGCGTTTCAGCTTCCCGGGGCAGGGCACCGCTCCTTCAACCGTCGTCTTCCCTGGCTACGATCCCAACGCCTATGGGAATGCTGTCCCTGTCGAAACCACCACGACCGGTGGCGCGGGTGGCACGCCCAATCATCCGTCGTCGTATAATCCGATCCGACCCGACAACGTCAGTGCCACCGCCTACAACCGTGCCTTCTCGGCCAACGATCTGGCGGGCATTCTGCGACGCTATAACGTCGGTGGCGACTCGGTGCCCTCGGACGTCGTCAACCTGCTTCCCAACAACCTCCAGGGCAGCGGGTTGACCGACCCGGCGGCACGTTATCGCCGGGGTCTACTGACCACGCACAGCTTCGATTTCGATCGTCCGGGCGGCTCTCCCGCGATCTGGGATCCCACCGCCTCGGCCTACACAGCGACGGCAACGGGTTTCCCGCGTGGGGCGGCGCTCACGTTCCCTGGCACCGGTCTGCGCGGTGGTGCCGTACCCGCCGGCAGCGAGTTCGACGCGACCACCTGGCGCTCGACGCTGCCACCGCTACGGCTAAACCTGGCCCGGCAATTGGCCGCCTATCCGCCCGTCAGCAACGGTCGCTTCGATCTGACCAATACAGCACACGCGCAGATGTTGACCCAGGCGCAAAACGATCGGCAGGCGTTCGTCGCGGAAATCTTCGAGCGACTGCGCGTTGTCGTCGGTGCACGCACCCCGGCTCAGGCCTCGGGCAACGCCGACGAATTCCGTGCCCTGCGATGGATCGCCCAGTTGGCCGTCAACATGGTCGACTACATCGACAACGACGAGTACAGCACGTCGTTCCAGTGGTCCCCGGGTGAGTTTGTGTTCGGAACGGAGTTGCCGCGCCTTGTCATCAACGAATACTACGCGCAGTTTGACAACGAGCGTGCCGATCTCGACAATGCGATGCCGCAACGCCAGCAAAACCACTATCGTCTGAACGTCTGGGTCGAATTGCACAATCCGATGCCCAGTGAATCGGCTCCCACAGCCGCGCCCGAAGGCGGCACGGTGCGACTGCACAACGGCTCGTGGGCCGCTTATCGGCTCCGCTTGTGTCGCAAGCCCAACGCCAGCATCCGCAACCCGGAGAACACCCGGGGAACCGCGGATGCGGGCAACGCCGAGAACAACAACGCCGACGAGCAGTTCGTGGTCGACAACTGGGGCGGTGCGATGGGCACCGACGCGAACCGGACCGTGGCACCGAACTATGGGGCGTACAACGGAGCGGCGAATAGCAACCAGGGGTTCTACATTGTCGGGCCCAGTCCCGATTACGGTGCCCCGCTTGCTGCCACCGATCCGGGTCTGGCAGCCCTGCGGACCTGGGGGGAAAACAACACCCTTTCCATCCGCATCCCCGTCAATGGCGCGACGGCCACCACGCCCACGACGTATGACGCAACCAACGCTCCGTCACTCATGCTCGAACGTCTGGCCAACCCCTATCTGCCGGTGCAGGAGAACCCGGCACAGCCACTCTACAACCCGTACATCACGGTGGACTACGTCGCCAAGTTGCGCGTCAACGAGGGCCGGGTCACCGACACCACGATGGACGTTACCCCGCCCATGGTGGCCTCGCGAAACGCTTACGGGAAGGTGCATCCGTTCGCGGCGGCCGATACCACCAACGACACGGTGCCGGTCAAGCCGGAGACGGCCTTGTGGCAACCGGCCAACCCGGTGACGCCGGGGGCCAACCAGGTTCTGCACACGTTCATGCGACACAACGCTCTCGAGGACGCCGGCCCGCCCGCTGCCGCGCTCGCGGGTCAAACACTCAAGTTGCCGTTTGATGTGTTGCATCATCCCGATCGCATCCCGGTCAGCCCTGCGGAACTGCTGCACGTGTCGTGGTTCAAGCCGCACGAGTTGACGCAACAGTTCATGGTGGGCACCCTGCAGGAGGTGCGCTCCGATGCGCCCGGCCACCTGTTCCAGCATCGTGCTCAGTGGACGCTCAGCGACACCCGGCTGCTGCGGTTCCTGGATCACGTCAGTTGCGGCACCTTCGGCGCGGGCGTCGCTCCCAATGGCCGACTGCCTGGGCGCGTGAACCTGAACACCATGTGGGATCGCAACGTGTTCGCAGCCATCGTCGATGCCTCGGCGGCCAACCACTTCACCGCAGCGGAGGTGGACACGATCTTCACCAGCTTCTTCACGAACCGCACACCCGGTGCGGGCGGTGTGCCGGCCTCGACCGATCGCATCGTGCTGCCGACGAGCGCGACCCTCTTCGGCGGTCCCACCAGCCTGCTGCCCAACCCGCAAGGGGTGGATAGCACCATCTACCGCGCTCTGGCCGGGACCGGCACGGACGAGACGATCCCGCGTCTGTTCGAGCCACCCGCCAATGCCACCTGGACGGCTCAGGCGATTGCGGCTCGTCGGCAACGGCTGGAACGCTTCGAGTTGCTCACCAAGATGGCGAACAACGTCACGACGCGGAGTAACGTCTTCGCTGTCTGGGCGACGGTCGGCTTCTTTGAGGTGGTCGACGACACCACCCAACCGGTCCGTCTCGGGGCCGAGATGAGTTGGCCCGGTGCTGGCGTGATTCGCCATCGCATGTTTGCCGTCCTCGATCGCTCGAATATGCAAGTGTGGCCGACGACCCACCCGACGCTGGGTGGGACCATGTGCCGGCTGGGTGGGGCGGTAACGGTAACTGCCGGCCAGGAGTTCACGGGGACGAGCCAGGCGGTGACGCTGATTGACCGTACGAACAACCCCATCTCGACGGCCAACCCGCTGGTGAACCCGAACACGAATCGGCCGTGGGTGCCACTCCCTGGGGCGATCATCACTGTAGATCCCAACACGCCCAACGAGGAAACCGTGTTGCTGGAATCCGATGGTATGGGGGGGGTCCGCGCTACCTTCCGCAGGCCTCATGCGGCAGGTACGACGGTCATCAGCCGAGGCAACCCCGGACCGTGGACCCGCTACGACCCAACGATTGATCCAGAGGTCGTGCCGTACCGGGTGATCTTCGAGTAAAGCTAGGCCGATTCAACCAGGGGAGGGGCGGCTGTCTTCAACGGCCGCCCTGTTCCTTGCGCCGCCCGAGCAGACTGTCAAGCAGCCAGCAACCTCGGCGATGCTGGGGTTCACGGCAGTGGTCCAGGAGTCGGGCATCTTCGCACCCGGCATCCAGCAGGGCGTCGGCTAGGTAGGGCATCTGGGACCAGTCCCGCTCGCGATAAAGCAACTCGGCCAGATTGCAGACGTCCCGGGTCCGCCACTGCGGTGCGACCCCCACCCGAGCAAACGGATCGCCCCAGATTTCACGAAGAGCATCGCAGAAGGAGTGGTTGATGCGTTGGATGTGCAGGGCATAATTGCTCTGTTCCGACGCCGAGTCGGGGTGGACATTCTGATCCAGCAGTACGCACATCCGCAGACCGATGATGGTGTCGTCCAGTTCGCGACGGGTGAGCGTCAGACTCTGGGCGGTCCGCAACGCCATCGAAAACGGGCCATCTTCCGTGAGCGTCGCGCCCGAGATCGCCAGTTGCAGCATCGGCAGGGCCTGATCGGCCACCTGCTCCAGACGTTCCACCATCTGGAGGTGCCGCTCGCCAAACTCGGGGGAGCGCCGTTCGATCACCCACCGCAGACAGGCCGCCAGCCACAACCGCCAGACACGTTGCTGCCCCGGACCATAGACGAAATCGAGCATGGCATCGAGATCGTTCTGCTGCGACCAGCGGTAGGCGTTCATGCGTTTATCCGAAAAGCGAGGTTTGCTGCGGTGCCGGTACCCCCGGCGGGGCCACGATCTCGAACGGTTCAGAGCGACGAGCCAGCATCTCCCGGAACCGCTGGGCGTTCTCAGCCGCCTGCGTCGCCACACAGTTGTTAAAGACCACCAACGCCCGTGGCAGGTTCTCGGCCCGGGCCAACGCTTCGGCCCATTCCTCCAACTCGGCGTCGGTGTAACTGTAATCGTAGCGTTCGGGTCCGGCCTTGTGCCACTTGGTGGCATTTCGGGTATGCAGGCGAACGTAGGCCAACGCCGTGGAACGACGCCACCCCGCCGGGAAGAGTTCCCCCAGAGCCGGTACGTCGACCGCCACCAGTGTCAGCGAGTGCTCGGCGAGCCAGGCGGGCAACCCAGGCCGATCCCACGAACGGTGGCGGAACTCGACGCACAGCGAGGTATGGGCCAGTTCCTTGGCGATGGTCGCAATCCAGTCGCACGCCGCTCGGGAGCAGTGCATCGACGGTGGAAACTGCCCCAGCACCCCGGCGAGTTGGCCCCGTTGCTTCAGTCCCTCGACCGCGTGACGAAACCCTGGTAGATCCAATGGCCGCTGTTCGTGGCTGATGGTCTGCGGGAGTTTGACCACGAACTGAAAGGCCGACGGCGCCTTGTCGGCGAGTTTGAGCAGCATGGCCCGCGTCGGTGGTCGGTGAAAGGTGAAGTTGAGTTCGACCAGGGGGAACCGCGTCGCATAATACGGCAGCATGCGATCCGGGCGGGTCCCCTGGGGGTAGAACGGCCCCACCCAATCTGGGTAAGAATACCCGGCTGTGCCAATCAGGATCTCGCTACGCATCGCCACCTCCCCTCCCATGATTAGACCACAAAGAGGGACAAAAGCGTAGCATGGTAGCCGCGAGGGGCCCGAGGGAACTCAGTCGGGGGCCTTCCATTTGCCCTGATGAGCAAAAAGCTGCAGAAGCGCGCGATCCATGAGTTTCTCGCCCGCGCCCAACTCGGCAGGCGCGATGTAAATCTCCGTGCCGTAGCCGCCCCGAGCCGCAGTCTCGATCGTGGGGAAGTACTGGTGGTAGTCGTTGCAGTAGCCCACGAAGAAAAGGGCATCGAGCCGGGCACGACGTTTCAGATGGCGGGCATGCTCGGCAAAAAACTCCCCGGATACGCCCACAAAACCGATGCGACCATCGAGCAACGCCGTCGTCAGCCGGGGCTGAATGCCCTCCCGGTACTCGTTTCGAAAGAAGGTCACCAGACGGGGACTGAAGGCCAACGACATGGTAAGTCGGAGCAGCGGATCGTCGAGATTCACCCGTGAGCGGAACGTGAGCCGCTCATCGTGCACCTTCCAGGGTTTCACGTCCTCCTGCATCTTCAATCGCGGAATCATCCGAATCACTTCCCGCGCCACCATGTGACCAAACTTGATGTGATCATTCACCCCATCGGGCGAAGTGTCCCCGGCCGCTCCCTGAAGAAACACGCACGGTGCCGCCGTCTCCTTCTCAATCGCCGCCGCCATCGCACCCACCCAGTCCGCCGAGAGCCGTGTATCCTTGATTGGCAGCATGGTCGGGTGGGCCGCGAAGTTGACCAGATGGCCGATGGCAACGCCCTTGAGGGTTTCGGCACGAAGGAGCACGAGTTCACGATCGGTGGCCCCTTCGCGTGTGTGCCGATTGCGATTGAACGGCACCTCCTTGATCGTTGTGCCGATGCGTGCCGTTTGCAACCCTTTCACGGCCGAGGCAATGAGGTCGGCGAGCCGACGAGGCAACGCTTGAACATAGCTCGTTTTGGGCGTTGGCCAGGTATCGATCTCGAGCATCGGCCCGTGGTGCGTGTGCGAGGCCGCCACGAAAAGGGTCTCCACGCCGTGCTTGCGGGCCAGTGCCTCCAGTTCCGCCATTTGGCGTCGCGGCAATGCCCGTCCGAGGTCCAGGCTGAGGAATGCGACGCGGACCGCCTGCGTTTCCAGCACCAGACAGCGGGCGCGCAACCGGTCCCGCACCCCTGTGCTCGGGTTCTCGTGCCGGGCTGCGTAGCCCCACATCGGCCCACCCACGGGAGGGGTAATATCCAACTGGGCCGCACCGGCTTTGATCTCGGCGGAGGGAGCAAAAATCAACGCGGCCCACAGAACGGCAGACATGGCAACCCCTCGCCAATTCCGGTTGTCTGGCACTTGTTGGCATGGTAAATCAGAGTCAATCGCTTCGCAATGCTATCTGCTCGCGGCTTCGCTTCAGGAGTCTTCCCATGATTCGTCCGGCCCTGCCGACCGACACGCCGCGCCTGCTCGCTTTGACGGCTGGAACGGGCGTCTTCAAACCCTACGAGATTGATGTGCTGGAGGAACTGCTCGACGAGTATCACGCCGGCGCTCTGGGAGTGGAGCACACCGCAGTCGTGCTGCTGAGTGGCCCCCCGGAGCACCCCGATTCAATCGTCGGCTACGCCTATTATGCCCCCGATGTGATGACCGATCGCAGCTGGTATCTTTACTGGATCGCCATCGATCAGAGCCGACGGGGCAGTGGGTTAGGCACCCGGGTGATGCAGCATGTCGAGGCCGACATTCGACAGCGACAGGGCAGGCTGCTGTTCATCGAGACCTCGTCGCTGCCCCATAGCGAACCAACCCGACGGTTTTATCTCAAGCAGGGGTATGAGATCAACGGGCAGCTAAGGGATTTTTACAGTGATGGTGACGACATGATCATCTTCCGCAAGCGATTGATTCCAGCAAGCGAGCCGGAGAGGTCGCGCCCCTCCGACTCGAAGGTGTGACCAGGCCTTCGCCAGAGTTACCGATCGCTGTTCTCACAGACGATCCGGAAACCGATGTTGTTGAACTGAGCCTCGGGGGCAAGGATCAGTCGGGTCGAGGCGGCACAATCACGCGCACGGTTCAGCCAGGAACCACCACGAAGGATGCGACGCACCCCGGCAGGCTTGCCCTCCTTGTCCCGAGCAACGTACTCGTCCGCAGTCCACTCCCAGACGTTGCCGTGCATGTCGAACAGACCCCAGGCATTGGGCTTGTAACTGCCCACGAGCGCGGGACGGCGCAGAAAGCCTCCCTTGCCCTTTTCTCCCCCCAGAGCCGAGCCATCGAAGTTGGCCTGCTCGGGATCGAGGGTGCTGCCAAAAGCATACAGCACCTGCTTGCTGGAACCAGCACGGGCGGCGTACTCCCACTCGTCGCTCGTTGGAAGTCGATACAGCCGACCGGCCTTCTTCTCCTCGGGCAGGGCCGATAGTTTTTCGCAGAACTCCTGCGCCATGGCCCAGGTGATGTTCTCGACAGGCATGCGTTTCGTGTTCAGGTCACGAACCCGATGGCGATTGTCGCCAGCGGAATGGAAGCTGCTGGGGTTACTCCCCATGACGCGAACGTACTCTTCTTGCGTGACCTCGAACACGCCCATGGAGAAAGGCTTCTTGATCTCGATCTCAACCGTGTCGGAGGCAGGGCGGGTCAGGATGTCCTCGTCGGTGATCCGAACGGTGATCTTCCCCGTCGGGATGCGACGCAGTCTCATGCCAATCGAGTTGGTCAACTCGATCTCGCGAGCACGCCTGGGTTCCTCGGCATGCAGTGTGATGCACAGCACAGTCAGGGCACTGATTCCAAGGCAGCGGGCGAAGTTCGTGCGGGACGGAAGCATAGCAAATTTCTCACTAATTGGTGAGGACGACTCAGCTTTTCACCTTCGCTCCTGGCATCTAATGGTGTTACATTAACTCCATTAAGGGGTGATACAAGTGAGCAAAGGCTAATGCTATTATCGCTACCTTCCCCCTCCTTCGGACACCCCTGCGGCGGACAACTGGGACGGTTTTTCCAGTCCTAACGCGCTATCGCCCCGTGCCGTGATCGAGGCCGATTGAGCCCGCCCCTCGCGCAACCAGCCACGCAGTGCATCAATGGTCTCCCGCTGTGAGACCGATAACGGTACCTGCTGGCTCAGGGCGTGCGAGACGTCCTGGGTGGTGAACTCGCGTCCCTCATTGAAGCCCACATACATCGCATCCAGAATCGCCTGCTCCAACTCCGCCCCAACGTACCCTTCACTTTGTTCACTGAGTTGTTTCAGGTCATACTTTTCCGGATCGCGTTTTCGTCTTCGCAGGTGGACGGCCAGAATCTCGCGTCGCTCTGGTTGCGACGGCAAATCGAGGAAGAAAATCTCGTCAAAGCGTCCCTTGCGGAGCAGTTCAGGGGGGAGTCGGGAGATGTCATTGGCGGTCGCGACCACGAACACGGGCGCCGTCTTCTCCTGCATCCACGTCAGCACGGTCGCAAATACACGGGCACTCGTCCCGCTGTCCAATCCGCCATGCGATAGCGCCTTTTCTACCTCGTCGATCCACAGCAACGACGGCGCAGTCGCTTCGGCCAACCGCAGGGCTCTCCGTGTCCGCTCCTCCGACTCGCCGACCAGACTGCCAAAAAGCGCTCCCGCATCGAGCCGAAACAGAGGCAAGCGCCATAGCCCGGCGATCATCTTGGCGACAAGGCTCTTCCCCGTGCCGGGAATACCGATCAGCGCGATGCCTCGCGGGGCAGGCAGGCCATACTCGCGTGCTTCCCGCGTGAACGCGCGCTCCCGCAGGCGTAACCAGTTTTTCAGCGAGAGCAAGCCTCCCACATCCTCAATGCTTTTGGTGGCCGGGAAAAACTCCAGCGCCTCACTCTCGTGGATGATCTGCCGTTTCTCCTCCGTGACCAGGTCGATATCTCCGTCGTCCAGGACGCCGTCGGCCACGATTGCACGGGCGAACACTCGCTGCGCTTGCGCGGCGGAGAGGCCAAGAGCCGCCTGGAGGAGTTTCTCACGACCCGAGGGGGTCAGATCGACGGTGACGCCCGGCGTCCGCGTAAGGTGGTGCAACACCTGCTCCAGTTCAACGACCGACGGCGGCGGCAGCGGCAAGATCACTGCGTCGTCGCGCAATTCATCGGGCACGCGGGCTCGCGGTGTCAGGATCAAGAGCGACTTCTTGCAGTATTTCATCCGCGAGGCCAGATTGCGCAGTTTCCGCCGTACCGGGGCCACATTCCAGCAGTCATGAAAATCCTT
>ERZ1066117.1703-NODE-1703-length-10252-cov-9.411003_pt1 | contig 10252 bp, 7 predicted proteins | sample MGYA00382764_ERZ1066117 | MGnify/ENA primary metagenome ERZ1066117 (study PRJEB33369, sample SAMEA5778347) | biofilm metagenome | biome: Industrial cooling water; feature: Water cooling tower basin; material: Biofilm | place: United Arab Emirates | collected...
CGATGCCAGCGTCGATCTGTTCACCGCGCCGGAGAAGCTGACCGAAGGCTTGCGCACGCATCTGGGCGCCGACGTGCGCTGCCTGCCGCGCGATGCCTTCACCACCGCCCTCAAGGCCATGGCCGGCAAGCTGGTTGCCATGGACCCGCAAAGCTGCGTGGCGGCGATCTTCGAGGCGCTGGAGGCCGGCGGTGCCCGCATTCTGGAAGCGCGCGATCCCACCGTGCTGCCGCGTGCCATCAAGAACAAGGTGGAGATCGCCGGCACCACCGCCGCCCATGTCCGCGACGGTGCCGCGCTCACCCGCTTCCTCGCCTGGTTCGACCGCGAGGCGCCCAAGGGCGGCCTCGACGAGCTGTCGGCAGCGGAACGCCTGCGCCAGTTCCGCGCCGAGACCAACAGCCTGGAGGATCTGTCGTTCGACACCATCTCGGCCGCCGGCCCCAACGCCGCGCTGCCGCATTACCGGGTGAGCGCCGAAACCAACTTGGCCGTCCGCATGGACAGCATCTATCTCGTCGATTCGGGCGGCCAGTATCGCGATGGCACCACCGATGTGACCCGCACGCTGGTGGTTGGCACGCCCACGCCGGAGATGCAGGACCGCTTCACCCGCGTCTTGAAGGGCCATATCGCGCTGGCCCGCGCCATCTTCCCGGCCGGCACCAAGGGCGTGCAGCTCGACGCGCTGGCCCGCCAGCACCTGTGGGCGGCCGGGCTGGATTATAATCACGGCACCGGGCACGGGGTGGGCAGCTATCTTTCCGTGCACGAAGGCCCGCAGCGCATCGCGGCGGCGTGGTCGGCACAGGCGGGCGGGGATGAGCCGCTGCAGCCGGGCATGATCCTGTCGAACGAGCCGGGCTATTACAAGACCGGCGAATACGGCATCCGCATCGAGAATCTCGTGCTGGTGGAGCGCCGCGAGCAGCCGGGCGCCGAGCGCGAGGTGATGGGCTTCCGCGAACTCACCCTGGCGCCCATCGACCGGCGGCTGGTGGATGTGACCCTGCTGACGCCCGAAGAGCGCGACTGGTGGAACGCCTATCACGCCCGCGTCGCCGCCGAGATCGGGCCGCTGCTTACCGATGCGGCGGATCAGGCCTGGCTCGCGGAGGCCTGCGCGCCGCTGTGAAACTTGATCCTCCCCATCGTGCCGATGGGGAAGGGGACCGCGGCGGTGGAGGGGGCCTTGGTGCACACACCCCTCCACCAGCCTGCGGCTGGTCCCCCTCCCAATTCCGAGAATGGGGAGGACTGTGTTGGCGCCTGCGTCACCCTTCACCTTCGTCACAGCGCGCCGGCGTGCTATCAGCGCCCTGAAAAGGGAGTCACATCATGCTCAAGCACATCACCCTCGCTGCCGCCGCCCTCACCGCGCTGGTGGCCGCCGCGCCGGCCGCACAGAGCCTGCACCAGTTCAACCTGAAGACCATCGACGGCAAGCCGATGCCGATGGCCCAGTTCAAGGGCAAGGTGGTGCTGCTGGTGAACACCGCTTCGATGTGCGGCTTCACGCCCCAGTATGAAGGCCTGCAGGCCCTGCACGACAGCTACAAGGCCAAGGGCTTCACGGTCGTGGGCGTGCCGTCGGGTGATTTCGGTGACCAGGAATTCGGCAGCAACGGCGAAGTGAAGCAGTTCTGCGAGAGCAAGTTCGGCATCAAGTTCCCGATGGCCGAAAAGGCGGTGGTGAAGGGCCCGAAGGCCATCCCGCTCTACAAGTGGGCGGCCGACACGCTGGGCGAGGACAAGACCCCGCAGTGGAACTTCCACAAATATCTGATCGGCAAGGACGGCAAGCTGATCGCCGCCTTCGGCACCCGCACCACGCCGACCTCGCCGGAAGTGAAGGCCGCCGTGCAGAAGGCGCTGGCGTCTTAATCCGCCTTCGGCGGCACGTCGGGGTGCTGGCTGCGATGGGGGTCTCCCGTATCGCCCAGCCCCTTGCGCTTCCTGAGATTGGCGCGCAACGCCGCCGCCAGCCGTTCGGCGCGCGCCTTTGCCTGCTTGTCGCTGTCCTTCGTCATCACCGGCACCATAGCGGAGGCGGCCGCTGCCGCTCAATGCCAGACACGATGCTTGACACCGTGAAGGCCCTTGGCCATAGGGCCGGGCCTGCCCGGCGTCCGCCGTGCCGGGCAAGCGGGGCCGTGCTGCCGTAGCTCAGTGGTAGAGCGCATCCTTGGTAAGGCTGAGGTCGGGAGTTCAATCCTCCCCGGCAGCACCACCGCCCCCTTCCCCCTCCGCTGCTGCTGGCCTAGACCCGAATGCGTTTTGATGGAATCAAAACCCGGGTCTAGATTTTTTGTCGTGCATCTTCCTGCGGAAAACCGGTGCCCACTTTTCCGCGATGCACTCCAGATGAAGGGCGAGGGGGAAGAGGGCATGAAATCGATCATCACTGCACTGCTGCTGTGCGCGGCGGCAACCGGCGCCGCCGCCCAGGATTATCAGCGCCCCGGCGTGCCCAGCTTGCGCGATCGCGTGGCGGCGCATGACCGGCTGGTGAAGGCGCGGCTCGACCGGGTGGTGCCGAAGATCATGCGCGAAGTCGGCGTGGACATGTGGATCCTCGTCGCCCGCGAGTACAATGAAGATCCAGTGGTGAAGGCGATGCTGCCCGCGACCTGGGCCTCGGCGCGGCGGCGCATGGTGCTGATCTTCTTCGATCGCGGCCCCCAAGCCGGTGTCGAGCGGCTGGCGGTGGCGCGCTATCCGGTGGGCGATCTCTTCCCGTCGGCCTGGAACCCGGAAGCCCAGCCCGAACAATGGGCGCGGGTGGCGCAGCTGGTGGTCGATCGCGACCCGAAGCGCATCGCCATCAACATCAGCCGCGATTTCGGCCTCGCCGATGGCATGACAGTGGGCGAGCATCGCCAGCTGGTGGCGGCGCTGGGCCCGCTCGCCAGCCGCCTGGAAAGCCATGACCGACTGGCGCTGGGCGTGCTCGAAACCCGCACACCCGAAGACATGGACGTCTATCAGGGCATCATGCGCGTCGCCCATGCGCTGATCCCCGAAGGCCTGTCGGAAAAGGTCATCACGCCGGGCGTGACGACCACGCAGGACGTGGTGTGGTGGTATCGCGAGCGGCTGGCCGACCTGCGGCAGGATGCCTGGTGCCAGCCTTCGGTGACGGTGCAGCGCGCCGGGATGGGGCCGGCGACGCCCGGCCGCCAGACCCTGCCCGACAATTCGGTGATCCTGCCGGGCGATCTGCTGCACGTCGATTTCTGTGCCGGCATGCTCGGCCTGAAGACCGACACGCAAATGCTGGCCTATGTGCTGAAGCCCGGCGAGACAGACGCGCCGGCGGGCCTCAAGGCCGGAATGGCGGCGGCGAACAAGGTGCAGGATGCGCTCACCGCCTCCTTCCGCACCGGCATCACCGGCAACCAGCTGCTCTCCCTGGCGCGCGAGAAGGCGATTGCCGCCGGCACCAACCCGATCATCTACACCCACTCGATCGGCCTGCACGGCCATGGCGCCGGGCCGTGGATCGGCGCCTGGGAACGGCAGGACATGATCCCCGGCCTTGGCGACTATGGCATCTATCCCGATACCGCCTGGTCGATCGAGCTGGCGGCCCTGCACAAGGTGCCGGAATGGGGCGGGCAGGAGGTGCGCTTCCCGCTGGAGGTGGACGGCTATTTCGACGGCAAGGGCTGGCGCTGGATTGACGGCCGGCAGACTCAGCTGCTGCTGCTGCCGCGGGCGGCGAAATAGGCATCGCCCACCCCCGGCCCCTCCCGCAGGCGGGAGGGGAGCAGGTGGAGCGGATGCCAGACAACTCCCCTCCCGCCTGCGGGAGGGGTCGGGGGAGGGAAGTGCCTCAGTTCCCCGGCTTTTCCCCCAGCCACTGCCAGCGGATCAGGCTGACCGGGATCATGCCGAAGCTGCCCAGGCGGTCATAGAAGCCCTTCACCGTGAAGCGGTCACCGGGCAGGCCGGCGCGTTCCTGCTCGGCCAGTTCGGCGAACAATTGCTCGATCTGCGCCTTGCCGGTGATGTAGCTTGGGCCATAGCCCGGGTGCCGCAGGTAGAGCGACTGTTCGAAGCCGAGCAGCGGCAGATCGGGGCTCATCCAGCCATTGGGCGTGCGCGCCACCTGCATCGCCATCGCCGCCTTCAGATCGATCATGTTGGCCTGGGCATAGAGCGAGGCAAGCCCGCGCGCTGCGCGCTGGGCCTGCATGATCCACACCACTTCACGGCTGCGCGGCTCCTTGTCGAACAGGCCGGCATCCAGCATCATGGCTTCCATGGCAGTGGCATTGCCCTCTGCCCGGCTCACCCAGATATTGTAGAGCAGCGGGCCCTTGCGGATCGGCGAGGGGTGCGGGCGCAGCTGCATCTCGGCCAAGTCCCACCAGTGATAGAAATGCGCGAACAGGCTGTTGGGCGCGCGGCCCTGCGCGATGGCGAAGAAATTCTGCTTCTCAGGCGGCAGCCACTTGCCGATGCGCTTGGCCAGTTCCGGCTTCATCCACGGCTGGATGCTGGCCACGCCGGTTTCGTCCATGTAGCGGATGAAATGGTCGATGTCTGCCAGGCTCTTGGCATCCCACTCGGCCTGGTTGGCCGGGCTGGTCAGCGCCGGCAGCGCCTTGTGATGATTCTCCTCCAGCCGCAAGCCGGCGTGCGCCCGCGCCAGTTCGCGGCTCAGGATCGCCACTTCGTCCGCCCAGCTATAGGGCGAAAGCTGCACATGCTTCAGATACCAGTTGTAGGCCTCGACCCCCACGCCCGACGGCCCGGTCTTCTTCGGTGCCTCGGCCTTCACCCAGGCGATGAAGTCTTCGGTCGCGGCCAGCGCGGCGGCGGTGGCGCGTTCGGCATTGCGGTGGCCCTTCACCTTGGCCTGCAGGTCGCGCAGCGCGTCGGCCTGTTCGGTGAGCGTGATGATGCTGGCGTTCCAGATGTCGGCGGCGTTGCCGGTGAGATTGCCGCGCGCCTGGGCGAGCAGCGGGGGGATGTGCGCCAGCTCGCCAGCCAGCTTCGCCGCATCGGCCTTCGCCAGCGGGAAGCGATATTGCCACAGTTCCACGGGCGCGATGTGCACCGGGCCTTCGTGCGCCGGCGTGTCGGACTGGGCGCTCCAGATACTGACATACCAGGCCGGATCGCGGGCCCAGGGCTTCGCCACCTCCAGATCGAACTTCAGGCCATTCATCTCGGCGCGCACCAGCTGCCAGTCGACCTGGTCGGCGACCGCCCAGCCCATGGTGTCGATGGCCGTCAGCCGCGCCTCGAACTGCTTCAGCCCGGCTTCGCGGGCGGCGTTGCCGGCCGGCGTGTAATCCGGCACGCCATCGGCGCCGCGGGCATCATGGAAGCGCCGCCAGTCGGCAAACAGGGCGTGCAGATCGGCCGGGGTGGCGGCCCAGGCCGGGCCGGCCAGCAGCAGCGCGAACAGGATGAACAGACGGGCCATGGCAAATCCCCCCGGGGCTGGTTGCGCTGCCTTCATGGCATAGAATGTGCGCAGTGCAAACCAGCGTGCGCCATGCGGCAGTTCAGAAGCGCGTGGACACGCCGAGATAGGCCACCAGGCCGGGCGTGCTGGCGTTGAGCCCGATATTGGCGCCGATGTCGAACTGCAGCGTCGGCCGCAGCAGCCAGGCCAGCGACACGTCGTAGCTATACTGGCGCAGCGTGCCGGCGGGATCGAAATTCTGGCTGGTCCAGAGCTCGTTGTAGAGGGTGAAGGCGCCCAACTGCTTGGCGATGTTGACGAGCCCGGTGAGGCCGAAGTGCCGGCCCTGCCCGTTGGCCAGCACATCGAGCTGCGGCCCCAGCGTGACGGTCCAGCCGCCGGGCGCGCTGATGTTGATCGGCATGGCGATGCCGCCTTCCAGCTTGCCATTGCCGATGCCGGCCCGAGCCGTGGGCAGCTTGACGAACGGCAGCAGCGCCAGCTGGAAGGCGCCATCAGCGCTGGTCAACCGCTGCTTGAAGCGCACCGTGACATCGCCGATGCCTGACAGGGTCGAAACCGTACCGCCGGCATCGCGGCTGCGCACCCGCGTGAACGGCACCCAGTTCAGCTGGAGGTCGCTGCTGCTGGTCAGGCCAAGCTTGATCGTCGGGTTGGAGAAGATCAGCTGGTCAGTGCGGCTGCCGCCGACGCTGCTTGTCACCCAGGCGAACCCGTCTGCCTCGATCTGCACCAGGCCCTTCGGCACCGTGCAGGCAAAGTTGGACTTGGTCGGCCGGTCGGTGCAGATCGGCGCTTCAGCGCTGGAAGCGGTGGGCACCGCAAGCTGTGCCGTGGCAGGCGCCGCCAGCAGGGCAGCGAAAAGCAGCCATCGCGTCATTGCAGTCCGGTCTCCCGTGCCAGCCAGCGCGCCGCCTCGGCCGGGCTGCGCTTGTTCGTGGCGCGATCGGCCTGCGCGTTGGCAACGCGCATCGCCTCCACCCTTATGCGCCCTTCATAGCGTGCCAGCTGACGGCCCAGATCATCGCGGCCCGGCGCCACCAGCAGCAGCGCATCATAGGCTGGCAGCGCGCCGCGGTCATCGGTGAACAGCACCACGTCTGCCCCGGCCAGCGCGCCATCGCTGCTGTAGGCGGTGATCACATCTGCGGCGCCATCCTTCAGCGCCGCCACCATCAGCACCGGCGTGTAGGCGCGCATGCTGGCAAAGCCCAGGCCATAGCTGCGCTTCAGGCTGGCCCATTCGGCGCGGGACTGGAACTCCAGATCGGTGGCCAGCCGCAGCTGCGGAGCGACACGGGCAAGATCGGAGATCGTCTTCACCCCCAGCCGCTGCGCATCGCTGCGCTTCATCGCCAGCGCATAGGCATTTTCAAAGCCCAGCCGTGCCGCAAGCGTAACGCCATATCGGGCCTTCAGGTCGCGGGCCAGAATCGGCAGCATGGCGCTGCGCGGCAGCACGTCGGTGCGCCCCAGCGCCTGCGTCCAGAGCGTGCCGGAATAATCGATGCTGATATCGATGCCGCCGGCCGCCACGCTCTGGAAGGCGATGCCGGATCCCAGGCCGGAGCGCACCTCCACCGCGATACCATCGCGGCGCAGATCGGCGGCGATCAGTTCGGCGAGGATATATTGCTCCGAAAAGGTCTTGGTGCCGATCACCACCGGCCGGCCTGCACTGGCGGCCCGCGCCTGCCACCACCAGCCGGCCACGCCCGCCGCCAGCAGCGCCAGCAGCGCGATGCCGGCCAGTGCCGGTGGCCAGCGCCGCCGCGCGATGCCGGCCTCGCACAGGCCAAGTGCTGCATCAACCACCAGCGCCAGCCCCGCCGCCGCCATGCAGCCCAGCAGCACCTGCCGCCAATCCTGCAACTGGAGCCCGGCAAAGATCAGATCGCCCAATGATGGCTGGCCCACCATGGTGGCCAGCGTGGCGGCCCCGATGGTCCACACCGCCGCCGTGCGCAGGCCGCCCATCACCACCGGTGCGGCCAACGACAGTTCGACATGGAACAGCCGCTGGGCAGGGCTCATGCCGATCGCCCGCGCCGCCTCGCGCACGCCATCAGGGATCGCGGCCAGCCCGCCGGCCCCGCCGCGCAGCAGCGGCAGCAGCGCATAGAGTGCCAGCGCCAGCAACGAGGGCAGCAGGCCCAGCGACGGCACCTCCAGCCCGGTGGCATTTCTGAGCAGCACCAGCAGCGGGAAGAACAGCGCCAGCAGGGCCAGGGCTGGCACGGTCTGCACCACGCTCGCCAGCCCCATGACGCCGCGCCGGAGCCAGGGCCGGCCCGGCATCAGCAGCACCAGCGGCGCGGCCACCAACAGCGCCAGCCCCAGCGCGGCAGCACTGATGGCGAGGTGCGCGGCCAGCGCCGCCGGCAGCGCCTCCCAGCCGGCGATCATGGTGCCATCCCCGCCAGCGCCTGCGCCTGCGCCAGGGGCTGATCGATCAGCGCGCGCACCGCCGGGTGCGGGCTGGCCGCCACCGCGCGCGGCGGCCCGGCGGCGACGATGCGCCCGCCCTCCAGCACCAGCATCAGATCGGCGCGCAGCAGGGCATCGGCGATATCATGGGTGACCATCAGCGTCGTCAGCCCCTCGGCGCGGTGCAGCGCTTCCAGCCGGTCGGCGAGCGCGGTGCGGGTTTCGGGGTCGAGCGCGCCAAAGGGTTCATCCAGCAGCAGCAGGCCTGGGCGTGCCGCCAGCGCCCGCGCCAGCCCCACGCGGCTGGCCTGCCCACCCGACAGTTCGGCCGGAAAGCGTGAAGCCAGCGCCGCCGGCAGGTCGAGCATCGCCATCAGCTCGGCAGCGCGCGCCATGCGCTGCGGCTTTGGCCAGCCCAGCAGCCAGGGCACGGCGGCGATATTGTCCGCAACGGTCCAGTGTGGGAACAGGCCGCCGCCCTGCACGGCATGGCCGATGCCGCGCCGCAGCTGCACTGGATCGCTGGCGGCGATATCCGCGCCGAACAGGCGGATCTGCCCGGAATCAGGTGCCACCAGCCGGTTGACCAGCCGCAAGAGGCTGGTCTTGCCAGCCCCCGATGCACCCACCAGCGCCACCAGACTGCCCGCAGGCACGACGAGATCGATGCCGTTCAGCACCGGCACGCCGCCCAGCGCCAGCGTGACGCCAGACAGGCTGAGGGCAGGTGGCGCTTGCAGCATCGCCTGCTTGTGGCACAGGCCCGGCCCGGCCCAAAGCGCTTCACGGCCTCTCGGGGTGCGTCAAAGTGCGAATGTCGCGACATCGTCACTGGCCTCGCGCCGGCCGCGCCGCTAGGGGAAAGCCATGTCCCGCCTCCTGTCGCTCCTGCTCGCCCCCGCGTTTGGTGCGATTGCCGCGCTGGGCTTTGCCCCGCTCGATCTGTGGCCGCTCACGCTGCTGGGCTTGGCTGGCCTGATGTGGCTGGTGGGCGGTGCCCGCGGTCCGTGGGCGGCGGCGGGCCGGGGCTGGCTGTTTGGCACCGCGATGTTTGCCGTGTCGCTGAACTGGATCGCGTTCGCCTTCAGCTTCCAGAGCAAGATGGATCCGGCGCTCGGCTGGGCGGCGGTGCTGGGTCTTGCGGCCTATCTCGCGCTGTTCGCAGCGCTGCCGGCCGGGCTGGCGGCGGCGCTGGTGCGTGCGCCCGGCGCGCTGCTGCCGCGCAGCCTGGCGATGGCTGGCCTCTGGGTGCCGGTGGAATGGCTGCGTGGCTACGCGCTCACCGGCTTTGCCTGGAACCCGCTGGGCGCCATCTGGCTGCCGCTGCCCGGCATGGCCCAGCTGGCAGCACCGCTGGGCGCCATCGGCCTGTCGCTGATCACCCTGCTGCTGGCGGCGGCGCTGCTGTGGATCGCACGCGGCCCCGGCCTGCGCAGCCGCATCGCCGGCGGCGCGGTGGCGGCCAGCGTCGTGGCGGCCGGGGTCCTTGGCCAGTTCGCCATCCGGGATGGCGAGCTGGCCAGTGCCACGCTGGTGGTGGTGCAGCCGGGCATCGGCCAGGGCGAACGCTATGATGCGGCGGCTGCCGAGCGGCATCTGGCCACCTATCTGGCGCTCACCCGCGAAGCGCTGGCGCGCAGCGAGACGATGGGCCGGGTGGAACTGCCCGATGCCCGCATCCGCGAGGTTGATCCCGGCGCGGTGGAGGGGATCGACTCGCCGCTTGGGCCCCTGACCGGCCAGGTGACCGGCGATCTCGACATGCCGCTCGATGCCGCTCTGGCGCCGCCGCCGGAACCCGAGGTGATGCCCAGCACCGGCGAAAACCAGGAACCGGCGGCGGCACGGATCGCGGAACGGCGGCCGGTGGTGGTGCTGTGGCCGGAAGGCGCGCTGGATGATCTGCCCGAGCGCGATGCCGGCCTGCGGGCACGGCTGGCAGCCCTGCTGGCCAAGGGCGATGTGCTGCTCACCGGCGGCACCGGCATCGGATCGGGCGCGACGCCCTATGCCAACAGCCTGTTCGTGATCGCCGATGATGGCCGCATCATCGGCCGCTATGACAAGGCGCACCTGGTGCCGGGCGGCGAGTATCTGCCCTGGCGCGACCTCTTGGAACCGCTTGGCCTGGCGCGGCTGGTGCCCGGCGATTTCGATTTCGCCGCCGGGCCTGGGCCAGTGACGCTGGCCGTGCCGGGGTTCCTCGGGGTGTCGCCGGTGATCTGCTATGAGATCGCGTTCCCGGGGGCCGTGACCGATCCTGATCGGCGGCCCGGCTGGATCGCCAATGTCTCCAACGATGCCTGGTTCGGCCGGTGGGCCAGGTCTACGCCCTATGGCTCGGCGGCGGCGTCAGATGTCTATAAGAGGCTGGTGGTGGTGCGC
>ERZ1066117.1705-NODE-1705-length-10245-cov-6.028656_pt1 | contig 10245 bp, 8 predicted proteins | sample MGYA00382764_ERZ1066117 | MGnify/ENA primary metagenome ERZ1066117 (study PRJEB33369, sample SAMEA5778347) | biofilm metagenome | biome: Industrial cooling water; feature: Water cooling tower basin; material: Biofilm | place: United Arab Emirates | collected...
AGACGAGCGTCGTGTGGCATGGGGGTCATCTCCAGAGGGTTGGTGACTTCTTTCGCTGCGGGCGATTCATAAGTTCCATTTTCCCCGACCCCAGCGTTCGTTCTAGAGCAAGATCCCGCACCGAAGGCGATTGGCGACATCGTCCTTCGGTGCGTACGCCACAAGACGATCAGTCTTTCTGGGCCGTATCCTCGATGTAAACGTCAACTTGCTGACCAACGTACAACTTGCGTGGTCCGGTTCCCAGGGCGTAGAGCACCTGCAAGACGCGGGTATCGACGCGTTCGGTGTTGTCCCCGGTGAGCGACTTCTTGGGAATCACGTACGGCTCGATGCGGACCAGGGTGAGCGGAAACTCCTGCTTGGGGTCGCCACGCAACATCGCCTTGGCGGGGGCACGCGTCTCCAGTCTGTGGATGTCGTGTTCGTCGATATCGACGCGCACATAGAGTCGACGTGTGCTACCCAGGACGATGTAAGACGTTCCGCCGACGGCGTGGACAAATTCCCCCGGACGGACGTTGATCTGTAGCACTTCCATTTCCGAGACAGGCAGCCGGGGTGCAACGATCTTGAGACGATCCAGTTCGGTCTGGGTTTGTCGCACCATCGCTTGCTGCTGGGTCACGGCTGCCTCGGAGATGAGCAGGTCGGGCTTCCAGGCCCCCTCGTTGAACAGGGCCAGGTCGGCTTCGGCCTTGCGCAGCTGTTCCCGAGACATTTGCTCGGCCTGTTCCGCGCGGATGCGTTCTTCCTCGCTGTTGGCTCGGGAGGCATAGAGGCGACGCGCTCGGTTCAGGCTGTCGACCTTGTCGACCCAGTTGGCCTTGGCCTCGCGGACCCGTGCTTCCAGCGGAGGACGCTCGCTGGCTCGGGGCATCGCTTTCAGTTTGTCGCGCTGGGCCACGGCCGCGCCGAGGGCCGCGCGACGCACCTCCAGTTCGGCCTCCAGGGCACGGGGATCGAGTTGGAAGAGCAACTGCCCCGACTGCACTCGGTCGCCCACCTTGACGTGCACGGAATCGACCACACCCGATAGATGCGAACCGATGCTGATGTTTTCCGTCTCGGGTTCGACAATGCCCGCGCCGCTTACCCCCTTGCCGTACGGCGTACGGGCCGGCGTCACCGGCGGTTGTAGTTTCGGCGGGGTCTGGTTGGCTGTCACCACGTGGTAGACCGCGAAGCACAGGGCTGCTATCGCGAGAGCTGGCAATCCGAATTTTCGCACCATGGTCTCTCCTCTCCTCCTTAATGCGTCAAGGCAGATCCGGCTTGTTTCTCTTGCACACTCTCGATCTGGCCATCGGTCATCGAAACGATGCGATCGCCAAAGTGATACACCCGACTGTCGTGCGTCACGACGATCACCGCCCGATCCGGCTGCACCGCCACCCGACGAATCAGGTCCATCACCGTCTGGCCGCTTTGCGCGTCGAGGGCTGCTGTGGGTTCGTCGCACACCAGGAGACGCGGTTCGTGGATCAGCGCGCGGGCGATGGCCACGCGTTGCTGCTGACCCCCGGAGAGTTGGTTGGGCATGCTGTTCACCTTGTCCGCCAGACCCACGGCTGCAAGCATGGTTTTGGCCCGCTCGACCGCCTTGGCTCGGGGCGTGTTGGCAATCAGCAACGGCACCGCCGCGTTCTCGGCGGCCGTCAGCGCCGGCAACAGGTTGTACTGCTGGAAGACGAAGCCGATGTTGGCCCCACGGAACGCGACCTTGCGACCCCCAGAGAGACGCGAAAGCGGCTGGCCCAGCACATCCACCTCGCCCGTGGTGACATCAAGCAGGCCGGCGATGATGGAGATGAGCGTCGTTTTGCCACACCCAGAGGGACCCACAAGCAGGGCCAGTTCGCCGTAGGGCAAATCGAGATCGATGCCGCGAAGCACCTGCACTCGCGTCTCACCCTGACCGAAATCCTTGGTCACGCCACGACAAACGATCGCCATGCTCACGAGGGGTCCTCCGCTCGGGGTAAGGGGTAATGTTGAATGGCCGCCAGCGAAAACCGCGTGATGTGTTCGACCAGCACGGGTTCCTCCAGGGCCGCGTAGCCCTCGGCTCCTTCCAGCAGCCGGATGACGTGCCGGCAATGATGGTAGTGCAGAATCTGGCCGACGACACTGCCCGCGAGAAGGCGCACGTGTCGGTCGGGCGTACCGGGGGGAACCAGATCGCGGACGACGCCGGTGAGCGCGTGAAAGGAGGGGCGGACCATATTTTCGACGAACTGCTCGCACGCACCCAGCCGTGGCTCGGCCAGTTCGCGAAAGATGAGCAGCCGATGCCACTCGACGCCATCGGTCCGCAGGAGGCGATGCAGAAAGGCGGCGATGTAGTCGCGCAGTCGTTTCTCGGCAGGCACACCAGGCGGCCAGGACGGGGTGGGGGTGAGACGTTCGCACTCGATCGAGGCGTGGCGAACCGCGGCGATGTAGAGTTCTTCCTTGTTGCGGAAGTGGTAGTTGACCGCGGCGGTATTGACCTCGGCGGCCCCGGTAATCTCACGAATGCTGACGGCATCGTAACCCCGCCCGGCAAAGAGAGGGCCGGCGGCGTCGAGGATGCGTTGGCGAGTGGGATCGAGATCGGCCATGAGAGAACTCCGAACGACCGCTTCAAACGATCGTTTGAAACCATTGTATCAATCGGCCGTTTGAAGTCAAGCCGAGGAGTTCACCAGGTGGATTTCTGCGCGGAGAGGCGCGGAAGAACCGGCGAGGCTGGTACAACGACATGGGGAGAGTAGGAAACGTGGGGTAGTCGCCGCCGAGCGCAGCCATAAAGGGGTTAGAACGGGGATGTGCGGTGTCGGTTGGCCGAGTTGGCTGAACGCAGACGTGGCTACCACGCCGGCGACGTGAGCAAAAAGATCGGGCCACCCAGACGATCACCTAGTGAGGTGCAAGATGGGGTAGCAGGACGGGATAGATCGTTTAGTTGAGGACAACTACGGCACTTTAGCAATACATTCAGAGATTGGGGTTAGAGTGCTCATTTCCGCCGACGGAGGACAAGGAGTGCAAACTCGGACTCCTTGGATCCCGCAACTCCAAAATGAGGGGGCCACTCAAAATCATGGGCAATGAGCAAGAGCTTGTTGTTGGTGAATTTAAAAAGACCTCTCATGTAAACTGTGCTTCCAGTTCCGTCTTTGCCATGCTTGAGAAGTACAAGCTTGCCAGAAGAATTTTGTGATTTGATCAGCCACTTGCCTTCAATTTCCAGATATTCACCTAGATAATTCCTCCAAACAAATTTGTTTTCGGTGAATATTATTTGGTCTGGTTTTTCCTTGTAGGTTGTAAGCTGGCCTCCAACCCAAAATTCCTCGATTTCCCACTGCCCATCAAACATCGCACGGTCCGCTACGGATCGTGGAAGCGGAGCGCGCGGAACACAAGTTGCGATCGCCACTAGCACGGCAAGTATCGGTTAACCCCTTCTTTCGGGACTCTTCGAACTACAACGCTGCTACGGCCGAACACGTTCGAGAACGAGCAGCAGCGTTTTTGTACCTTTTTCTCCGGCCCTCTCAAATTGTTTAGGATAGTCGTCGAATCCTAGAACGATGGTGATCTTATCTTTCTCAAATCGGTATATGCCCTTCCACAGTGGAGACCTATCGTCCTGCGAGAACGTCATGGAGATGCGTTTGGGATCTGTTGTAGCATCGATCCAGTAATCTCCATAAAATGCAGCGGGAGCACGCCAGCGAAACTTGGAACGACCGAAAGTAAACCCAGGCCCTTCCTCCATTTCTACGGCACGTTTGCCGTTGATTTTGTGGAGGGTTACTTTCCATCGACCCTGGAACTCCTTCAGGTCGGCCAACGATGAAGCAGGTGGTTGGTACGGTGGGCCTGCCGCCCACAGAGGTAGAGAGCCGCCGAGAAGCAAGCTCACAAGCAGGGCAATCCGTCTGATACGCATACGCCGCGACCTCCGAAATGAGTGGATCACGTAGCGTTGATCATTCTAAAATCTCGATTCGGCAAGGGGAAGAACTTACCTCTCAAGGTGGGCAGCGGGCCAAGAGGTTCGGCACACTCGCCGCGTCCGCCACGTCCCGTACGCTGACCTGATGTTCCAGCAGGGTTTCGCCCCCAGGTCATTTCGGTCGCTTCTTCCGTTCCATCCTCGCGTCAGGCCATCTGCCCCGTGTCTGCGTAGAATACCTACGGACGTTTCGTTCACCCTCTCTCCCGTACTGTGCGCCCCAGGAGTCTTCCCATGAGTACCGCCACACCCCCCCAGCAGGACCTGCCACAGGACCTGCAGAAGGAGCAGCAGAGCTTCGCCGAGACCGCCCTGCGACTCGGCGGCAAGTCGGAGGAGGAGGCTCGTCGTACCGGCGCCCTCGACAAGGCCGACGAACAGGTCGAGAAACTCTTCCAGCCGCAATACCAGACCGCCAATAGCCCCATCCACAAGGCCATCTGGGACGGCAAGGCCCCGCTCGAACTCTTCCAGCCCGAACCGGTTGTCGGCTCGCATCCCTGCGAGAAGGTCATGGCCGACTCGCTGGAGGTGGTCCGCCGCCATCGCGAGGCCGACACCCTGCTCGACGAGCACGGCAAGATCCATCCCACTGTCCTGGGCGAACTGGCGCAGGCCGGCTACTGGGGTCTCCTGATCGCCCCAGAGCACGGCGGCAGCGGCACGCCGTTTCCTCGCTTCGCCCGCTTCATCACCCGCATGGCCACCCAGGATGCCATGATCGCCGGCCTGGCCTCGATCCACGGCTGCATCGGCGCGGTCGATCCCCTGCGCACCTTTGGCAACGCCGAGCAAAAGGCGCGGTTCCTGCCCCGACTGGCCAGCGGCGAACGGCTCTCGGGCTTTGCGCTCACCGAGCCGGCAGCAGGCAGCGACCTGACCGCCCTGAAGACGACCGCCACGCTCGAGGGCGATCACTACGTCCTCAATGGCGAAAAGCTGTTCATCACCAACGTCATTCCCGGCCGGACCGCCGCTGTCGTCGCGCTGATCGACAAGAAGCCGGCCGTGCTGGTGGTCGATCTGCCCGACCGCGAGGACGATAGCTTCCGTCTGGTGGGCTACGGCCTGTACGCGCTGCGGCAGGCGCACAACAACGGCATCATCTTCAAAAACTTCCGCGTGCCGAAGGAAAATCTGCTCAAGCCGGGCATCGGCGACGGTCTCACCATCGCCTACCATGGCCTGAACCTCGGCCGGTTGTCGCTATGTGCCAACGCGGCGGGTTGCATGCGGCTGATGCTGGCGAACATGATTCCGTGGTCGGAGTTCCGCGTCACCTATGGCCAGCCGATCGCGCGGCGCGAGTTGGTCAAGCGACGCATGGCCCGCCTGGCCGGACTGATCGTGGCTAGCGACGCCCTGGTGAACTGGGGCGCGTGGCTCATCGAGAAGGGCTACCGCGGCGAGATGGAATGCATCATCGCCAAGATCTTCGGCAGCGAGGCGCAGAAGGAAGCGGCCGTCGAATTGTACATGAAGACGCACGGCGGGCGCAGCTTCCTCAAGGGGCATCTGCTGGGCGACAACATCTACGATTTCCTGGCCCCGTGCATCTACGAGGGCGAGGGCGAAGTGCTCGGCATGGCCTTCTTCAAGAGCCTCGTCAAGGAGCACGGCAAGCAGTACTTCGAGCCGATCGGCAAGGCGCTGGCGGCCAAGAAGATCGACCCGAAGAAGTTCAACCCGCTCTGGCCCGGTCACGGCTGGGCGCTGCGCGGCGAACTGTGGAACTACACCAAGTGGCGCATGGGCCAGATGTTCGTGGCCCGCGATCGGCAAGCAGTCTCCGGTATGGACCGCCGCCTGCAAAGGCACGTCGATTTCGCCCTGGATCAGTTCGGCCGGGCACGCGGCGAGATTTCTGCGGCCATGGTCAAGCACCAGCTGAAACTGGCCGATCGCCAATGCCGGATGTCGGAACTCTCGCAGCGAGTGCAGGACATGGTGACCATGCTGGTGACGGCCCTGCATGCCCATGCCTCGAAGAACGAAACGACCATCCTGGCGGCCGACGTGCTGTGCCAGGACCTGCAACGCAAGCTGACGGGCGCCCGGGCCAGCGACGCCTACTACCGCCAGGTGGCCCAGCTGGGCGATGCCATCCTCGCGGGCAGCTTCGCCGAGTTGGCCGACGTGCCGGTGGGCGACATCAAGCAAAAGTACGCGAAGTGAGTGCCTTCACCACGGCGGAGTCCTACATTGGGGGAAATCGCATTCCCCGATTGGAGGCTCCGCCGTGTTTCTCTTGCTCCTGGCCACGCTCGGCGTGGCTCCGCCGCCGACGCTCGCGCAACGGCTCGATGCCGTGATGGATGGTCCCGATTACGCCTCGGCTCGCTGGGGCGTGCTGGTCGTTCGGGCCGACAATGGCCAGATCGTCCACGCGCGCAACGCCGATCAACTGTTTGCACCGGCATCCGTGACGAAGCTGTACTCGTGTGCGGCGGCGTTTGTCAATCTCGGGCCGGACAAGCGCCATGAGACGCGCCTGTATCGCCGCGGCGACGACCTGGTTCTCCTGCCGGGGGGCGACCTCACGCTGGGCGGACGCACCCGGCCCGATGGCACCTACGCCTTCGCGGACGACGACCACACCTACGCCAGCGCCACGGGTGGCGATACCGCTCTGGCCGGCACCGCACCCCTGGCCGGTCTGGAGGCGCTGGTGGCAAAGCTCGATCTCAAGCATGTGCCCGGTGAGGTGCTGATTGATGATCGGCTCTTTGAACCCGGTGTTGGCAGTGGCAGCGGCCCTCGACGCGTTACTCCCATGATCATCAACGACAATCTCGTGGATGTCGTCATTCGCCCGGGGAGCAAGGCGGGTGAACCGGCCACGTTCAAGCTCGTGCCCGAGACGCCTTACATCAGTGCCGACGTGCAGGTGCGAACGGTGGGGCCAAAGGAACCGGGCGTGATTCGTGTTGAATCGATCGACGCGCGGACGTTTGCGGTGCGCGGCACCATACCGCTGGGCAGCAAACCGCGTGTGCAGGTGTTCGCGGTCGGCGAACCGAGCCGATTCGCGCGGGCACTGCTCATCGAGGTGCTCCGGCGCAAAGGTGTCCGCGTCGATGCCAGCGCCCTGGCTGCGCCCAAGGCGACGCTTCCCGAGCGTGACTGGTACAGCCGACCCGAGATCAAGCCGTTGGCGACCTACACCTCTGGCCCCCTGAGCGAGACGTTGAAAGTGACGCTCAAGGTCAGCCACAACCTGTATGCAAGCACGCTGCCGTTGCTGCTGCGCGAGGAGGGCAAACCCGCGCCACGCACCATTCCCGCAGGCATGCGTTTGCAGGGCGAGATCCTCCGCAAGCTCGGCGTCGAGGTGGACCGTATCTCGCTGGAAACCGGAGCCGGGGGCGGCGACGGCGACCGTGTCTCGCCGCGCGTCACGGTGCAACTATTGCAGAAGTTGTACGCCCGCAAGGATTGGCCCGCATTTGAGGCGCTCTTGCCTCGCCTGGGCGTGGATGGCACCCTGGCCAACGTGCTGGCCCCCCAATCGCCGGCCCGCGACCGTTTCTTTGCCAAGACCGGCACCTACACCGACGACAACCTGCTCGGCGGACGCGCGCATCTGCGGGCAAAATCGTTGGCAGGCAGCGGCACCACCGCACGCGGCACCAGACTGCTGTTCTGCATCTTCGTCAACGATGTCTCCCTGCCGCGCGGCGTGACGGCGCGACGCGAGGGCCGCGTCCTGGCCGGCGTGTGCGACCTGCTGTACCGCTTCGGCCCTTGACCGGGTTCCCTCAGCTGCCGTTCTGGCGTTTGCGGGTGCGGCGGGTACCGCCGGCGGTGCGAGTATCGACGACCGGGGGCGGGGGTGGGATGGGGCGTGCGGGGGCCTGGGCAAGCTCCAGGAAACGCTCCTGGCTGCGTACGCGTGCTTGCCCCTCCTGCGCCAGCACTCGTGTATAGGTGCCGTCGCTCAGAAGCTCTCGGGCCTTCACGTTGTCGCTCAGCGACACCATCAGCACCTCGTCGATCATTCGCCGTTTCAGTTCCGGCACCTCGACGGGAAACACGACCTCGACCCGCCGCATGAGGTTACGATCCATCCAATCAGCCGAGCCGATATACACTTGTGGGTCGCCTGCGTTGCCAAAATAAAAGATGCGACTATGTTCCAGAAAGCGATCGACGATCGAGATCACCCGAATGTTGTCGCTCAACCCCGGCACCCCGGGTCGCAAGGCACAAATGCCCCGGCAGATGAGGTCGATCTTTACGCCGGCCTGGCTGGCCCGATAACAGGCCTGGATGACGGCCGGTTCCAGGATGCCGTTCACCTTGGCAATGATGCGACCGCGAGAGCCGAGTCGGGCCTCCTGCGCGATGCGTTCGAGCATGAAATCGAGCAACTTGCTCGGGGCCACGATCAACTTCCGCCACTGGGGGAGTTCGCAGTAGCCGGTGAGATGGTTGAAAAGAGCGGTTGCATCTTCACCATAGTCGGGATTGCAGGTAAAGTAGCTCAGATCGGTGTAGATACGTGCTGTCTGGGGGTTGTAGTTGCCCGTCGAAAGATGGACATACCGGCGAATGCTGCCATCTTCCTCACGCCGAACGACCAGGGCCACCTTGCAATGGGTTTTCAGGCCGATGAAGCCGAAGACGACGTGGACGCCCGACTTTTCCAGTTCGCGTGCCCAGAGGATGTTGCGTTCCTCGTCGAGCCGGGCCTTGATCTCAATCAACGCCGTCACCTGCTTGCCATTGTCGGCGGCGCGTTGCAAGGCGCGAACGATCGGCGAGTCGCTGCTCGTGCGGTACAAGGTTTGTTTGATGGCCAGAACTCGCTCATCGTTGGCGGCCGCCTCGATGAAATCAACCACGCAGCTGAATGATTCATACGGATGATGAACCAGGATGTCTCGGCCACGGATTGCTGCCCACGGGGTGGGGGCGGCCACGAACTCGGGCACCGGTTGCGGGGTGAACTGGGGATCGCGAAGGTGGGGATAGCCCGGCAACCCGTACACCTGGAACAGGCCCGTCAGGTCGAGCATGCCGTTGACTCGGAACACCTCCGACGACTCCAGATCCAGGGCGCTTGCCAGGAAGAGTTCCAACTCCGGTGGGGCATCGGCCTCGATTTGTAATCGCACCGCCGCACCGCGTCGGCGTTTGCGCACCTCCTCCTCGATCGCCTTGAGCAGGTCCTCGACCTCGTCGTCGTCGATCTCGAAATCACTGTTGCGCGTCACCCGGAAGGCGGCAGCTCGATCCAGTGTCATGCCGGGGAATATCTCTGGCAGATGAAGACGAATCACCGTTTCCAAAAGAGTGAACACGTGTCGCGGCCCCGTTCCTCCGGGTTCGACCGGCAACGCGACAAAACGCGGCAACACGGCCGGCACCTGGACGACGGCGAACAATTGCTCGCTATCGCCGGGGCGATGCAGCATGATGGCCAGATTCAGCGATTTATTGAGCAGGTGCGGGAAGGGGTGCCCGGGATCGACAGCCAGGGGCGTGAGCACCGGAAAGACCTGGGTCCGGAAGAAATCGCTCAGATGCTGGCGGTCGGCATCGGTGAGGTCGCGTTGACCACGCAGCACAATGCCGTCGCGTTCGAGGCCAGGGAGCACCTCGGTTCCGAGCACCTTGTAAGCCTCGGTCGACATCTCGCTGACGCGTAACTGAATCTGTTCGAGGATGGTTTTGACCGGGGTGCGATCGGCCCCGGAACCGTAGGCGATCCCCAGAGAGGCTTTTTGCTGCATCCCCCCGACGCGAACCATGAAGAATTCATCAAGGTTGGATTCGAAAATCGCCAAAAACTTGACACGCTCCAGCAACGGCACCGATTCCGTGCCGGCCTCCTCAAGCACTCGGCGATTGAATTCCAGCCAGCTTAGTTCGCGATTAAAGTACAGCGATGGATCGTCGAGCGGTATGGCAGCGGACATAACATCCCTCCTGGAGCGGATATTATAGCAGAAGGGCCGCACCGGATCACCGGCACGGCCCCAGGATTCCGGACAATTGCGGCGCTTTACTTGACCGGCACGTCCTTGAGCGTGAACGGCACCGAGACTTCCACCGTCGAACGGGCCATGAAGACCAGTTTGCTCGGCTCCTTCGGGCCACCCTTGGCCGGGCGATACACGGCGACGTATTCGGCCTTCATGCCGGGGCCGACCCCACCGAAGCCCCCGCCCGCGGCCGCCTTCTTCCAGTCGATCTGGATGCGGGCCGGCAAGTTCTTGCCCTTTTCGTCCTGCAGG
>ERZ1066117.1708-NODE-1708-length-10232-cov-5.425862_pt1 | contig 10232 bp, 10 predicted proteins | sample MGYA00382764_ERZ1066117 | MGnify/ENA primary metagenome ERZ1066117 (study PRJEB33369, sample SAMEA5778347) | biofilm metagenome | biome: Industrial cooling water; feature: Water cooling tower basin; material: Biofilm | place: United Arab Emirates | collected...
GACCTGCAGCCGTCGGGTGGTGTACCCGTTGTTTTCGGCACGCTCGATCAGGGTGTCAAGGATCTTGCGGCTACGCGGGTGCAAAATGCTGGGAACGTTCTCGAAGAGAAATCCCTGGGCGTCGATCTCCAGCACCAGCCGCAGGAACTCAGCGACGAGATCGCGGCGGGCATCGGGCGTCGCCTCGGTGATGGGGGCAGGTCGAGCGGGCAGCGACTCTCCGCGCGACCTCGCCCGCCGGTAGGCCGAATCGTGACCTGGATCCGTCCAGTAGGCCGCCTTGCTGAACGGCTGACAGGGTGGGCCGCCGATGACCAGGCAGGGAGTCGAGGCATCGAGATTGGCCGCGCGTCGCAGGGACGGACCATCGAGGGTGGTGAGGTCGGCCTGAAGGACATTCGAGCAGTGATGCGTCGGATTGGCCCGGAGGGTGGCGCAGGCCTGGGCGTCGATCTCCACCGCCAGGCGCACCTCGGCCCCCGCCGCCGCCGCCCCGACTTCCAGCCCGCCGGCCCCGGAAAAGAGGCCAATCACCGCCACGGAACTTGCCATCGTCGCCGCCCCGGCATCGAATAGGAACAACGGTGCCAGAATACGCGATGCCCCGGGCGTGGGACAAGCCCGGCCGAAACGGAGTGCCCTCGATGAAGTTTGCCGAGATGACGTTTCCGGAATTGCGTCGGGTGCCGCGCGAGGGTTGTGTGGTGGTCGCACCCATCGCCGCCGTCGAGCAGCATAGCCATCACCTGGCGACGCTCACCGACACCGTGCTGGTCACCGGGGTGGCCGACGCGACGGAACGTCTCCTGCCGCGCGAGATGCTCCAGTTGCCGACCCTGTGGTTCGGGGCCAGTCATCACCATCTACGCTTTGGCGCCACGCTCTCGGCCCATGTCGAAACGCACATCGAGATGCTCATCGACCTTGTCGAGCCACTTCTCGAAGAGGACTATCAACGGGTGCTGATCCTGAATGGCCACGGTGGGAACATCGACACCATGCAGACGGCCCTGCGACGGCTCCAGCCGAAGTGGCGCGAACGCATTCTCGCCGCCGCGTCGTACTGGGACCTGGCCGCGCCCGAACTAGCGGCCCTTTGCGACGGGCCACGCAAACAGATGGGCCATGCCTGCGAGATGGAAACATCGATGATGCTGGCGTTGCGGCCGGACCTGGTGCGCGTTGCCGAGATTCGCGATGATCCGGAGCAGGACGACCCTGTTCTGCGCGGCCTGTACCTGGCCGAGGATATGCACCAACGGACGGATCACGGGGCGGTAGGGTATCCCAGCCGGGCGACAGCGGCAAAGGGCCAGCGGATGATCGACGCGGCTGCGGCGCGCATTGCCGAGGTGGTGCGGCAATTGATCACCCGACCGTTACCGCGCTGATGCAACACCTCCAAGAGAAAATACATGTTCACTCGGCCGAGTTTTCTTGTTCAGATCGACTGGATTGCAGGCATCTCTGTCGGTACCCTAATGGTGTTGATTCATCGATGGTTGGCAGAATTTTATGCGTTGCCGGCGAACCTACTGCTAGCTATGGGCCTGACGAATCTGGGCTATGGCTGCTTCTCCTTCATCCTTGCCCGGTTGCGACGGGGTGAGCAGGTGCCTCTGTTTCGCCTGCTGGCATCGGCCAACCTGCTGTGGGCACTGGTGTGCCTGGTGCTGGCCGGAGTGTGGTTCCGAGATGCCAATGTGCTGGGCATCACGGCACTGGTCATCGAGGCGCTCCTGGTAGGCGGCCTGGGCCTGCTGGAGTGGCGAGCCTCACGCCTCGGGCAGGCGGAATAACTTGCAGACCGCCTCCACCAGGGTGTGCCGGCCGGTGGCGACGCCGCCGCTCTCCTCGCGCAGGGCGGTGATCGGGGCGTGCAGAATCTGGTTCTGCATGAGGCTGAAGGCCTTTTCGATGTAGGCCCGATCGCTCTCGCTGAGCTTGCCGTTGAGGTGCGTCAGCAGATGGGAGACGATCGCCTGGCGTTTCGCCTCGACCTCGCGGGTGAGTTGGGCGATCACTGGGCCAACCTTGCGACCCGCCAGGTCCTTCATGAAGCGCTGGGCTTCTTGCTCGACGATCGCCTGGGCCGGCGGGATGTGGTCGCGCCGACGAGCCAGGGTGGTTTCGCGCAGTTTCATCAGGTCGTCGATATTGAACAGAAACGTCTCTTCCCCGTCGTGAATGCGCGGGTCGAAGTCGCGCGGCACCGCAATATCCAGAATGACCGTGAAGGCATTGCGGCGAATCTTGCGGTAGCGATCCAGCGTGACGATCGGCTCGGGTGCTCCGGTCGTCGAGAGGATGATGTGCGCCATCCCCATGGCCTCGTCGAGCCGATCCCACGGTACCGCCTCGCCACCACAACCCCGAGCGACGGCCAGGGCCTTGTCGGGGCTGCGGTTGGTGACCAAAATGCGGCGCGGCTTCTGGGCTGCGAGGTGTTTGAGCGTCAGTTCGCCCATCTTGCCCGCGCCGATCACCAGCACCGTCTTGTCGCCGAAATGATCGAAAACGCCGCGAACGTAGTCGACGGCCGCGCTGGAGACGCTCACATGCCCCTGACTGATGCCTGTCTCGGTGCGGGCGCGCTCGGCTACCCGCCGGGCGTGCGGAAACAGCAGATTCAGGATCGGCCCCGTCACCCCCAGAGCGAGCGATTTGTCGTAGGCCTTCTTCACCTGGCCGGCAATCTGTCCCTCGCCGATGAGCATGCTGTCGAGACTGGCCGAGACACGGAACAGATGGCGGACGGCTTCGAGATTATGATGGACGTAGAGTTGCGGACGCACCATCTCGGGCGACAGGCCGTGGAACTCGGCCAGAAAGCGGGGCACATCGCAGACCTGGGCCGGGTTGCTCGGCCGTGCCAGGTACAGTTCCACCCGGTTGCAGGTACTTAGCAGCACGGCCTCGAAACCAAACTCGGCAGCGAGGTGGTGCAGGGCACGCGCGGACTGCTCGTCGTTGAAGGCGAGTTTCTCACGCACCTCCACGGCGGTATTGCGGTAACTGCAACCCAGGGCCAACAACTCCATCGGTTATCCGCCCCCCGTTGCCGGTTGATTGTGAGACAGCGCCAGGCAGCACAGCATCAGAAAGAACGCCACGATGGTCATCATCGCGACCTGCCGCGCCTTGAGAAACGAGGCCAACCGAAGAAAGAGCACGACGGCAAACACTACCCAGAGCACCACGGTGCTCACAACGCGCGGATCGGTCCAACCAACGACTTCGCTGCTACTCAAAAGTACCACGCCCGCCAGCATCCCCGCTGTCAGAAGCGGGAAAGTGGCCCAGATGGCGTGCCGGTTCATGGATTCCAGGCGTTCCAGGCTGAGCAGTTGCAGGCCGGTGCCGGGGGTGGTCTTGGTACGCAGGCGGTTGGACTGAACCAGGTACATGACGCTGGCCAGGAAGCCGACACATACGCCAACCGAGGCCAGCAGCAGGAGGATGCCGTGGACCGGCCCCCAGAGCGTGTGGGCCTCGTTGGTCGCCCACAGGCCGCGTTCGCTGGGTTGCCCAAAGAGAACCGCCATGCCCGCCAGCGCCAGCACCAGCGGCAGCACGAACACGCCCCACGACAGGCGACGGTAGTGCAACGCCCCGGTGAGGTAAAACACCGCGAGCACCCACGATACAAACAACAACCACGAGAATTGCCAGATAAGCGGCGGCTGTTTGGAGTAAAGAAACGCCGTGTGCGCGACCAACCCCGCGACGGCCGAGATCAGGGCCAGGATGCGCAGCGTCCGGCGTTGGAGCCACAGGTGTAGCAACTCCAACAACAGAGCCAGGGCGTAGCTGGCGACGAAACAGAAGATCGTAACGCGATTCATCGGCTCGGTGGGACTCAGGGGCCTCAGGGGTATTTTAGCGGAAGAATGGACCGCTGAGAAGCGAAAGGGTGTTACCCATCGCGATCCGGGGGCGGTTAGGGGACCAGAGAACCCCGACCCCACCGGGAAAAGGCTCATGAAACCCCATCGCGACGTTCACAAGCGCCAAACCCCTGCACGGGTCGGTCTCCCCGTCGTGCTCTATGGCCTTTCCTTCCTCTTGCCCTTCGTCGACGGGGCGTATGGATGGCAGTTGTTTGTCGCTGGGGCCGTGTACTTCTGGACCCCCGCCGGGTGGCCGTGGTTGGCCAATCCACTGGTGTGGGCGGCCCTGTACGTGGCCGAAGAGCATCCCGATGGGTCGCTCCAACTCTCGGGCCTCGCACTGGTGTTGGGGCTCAGTTTCCTCCTGTTCTCGCTTCCCAACGTCAGAGGGTTTCCGCCGTGTCCGGCGTACTGGTGCTGGGTTGGCAGTATGGCCTTGTTGGTGCTGGGGAATGCTCGGGAACTATTTCTCGCGCAACGGCGCCTCCCTGAGTCGGTGGCAGCACTTCCTCGGCAACATCCATCGGAACCTTCAACCGCCATCACGGAGCGCCCTGATGAAACCCGTGCCTGATTTGCGGTTGCGACGCTACTCCCTCTGGGGCTTTCTGGCGCTTCTCGTCTATACGATTTCGTTCGCCTTACCCTTCGACGAGCGGATGCAGGGCTGGCAGGTGTTCCTTCTGGGACTCTGTGGCTTTCTCACGCCCCAAGGCTGGCCATGGCTGGCCAATCCCTTTCTGTGGTTTGCCTGCGCCGTGGCTGGCGACTCGCGAAGGAGAGCGTTCTTCCTCGCCTTTCTCGCCTTTGTTTTCGCGCTGGCGTATCTCTTGTTGTTCATCATCGATTCGCGGGCCAGAAGCGTGCCGGGCCCCGCTTACTGGTGCTGGGTCGGAAGCATGACGATTGCGGTGATGGGGAGCGGCTGGGAGGCGTTTGCGGCGGTGCCCGACACACCGGGCAACGAGGCGAGCACGCGATGGCAAGAGACGACCGGTGCTGTGATCGCTTCTGCTGAAACATCGTCCGAGGAGTACAGACGTGGACCGAGTGCCTGATTTTCGCCTGCGACGCTATCCCCGCTGGCCGCTGTTCGCGCTCGTGATGTATGCGATCGCGTTTATTCTGCCGTATGATGAGCGCATCTGGGGCTGGCAGATGTTTCTCCTGGGAGCGTATATCTTCTATCTGCCGTTCGGTTGGCCGTGGTTGGCCAATCCGCTGTTGTGGTTTGCCTGTGGGTTGGCCCGGTCGTCCCAGGTGACGGCCTTTGTGCTGTCGTGTCTCGCTCTGATTGCTTCGGGCTCATTTGCATTCTTGATTCTGGGCGAGCCGCACGCCAACTTCTGGCCTGGGCCGGCGTACTTCTGCTGGACAGCGAGCATGGGCATCGCTTTGGCCGGCACGACGCGGGAACTGGTCCGATCGCGGACACTACCACGGAGGGACGACGCAAGCGATCATTGGACAGAATCAGCCGTCGCCCGTATCCCTTCCCCCGAGACCCCGTCGGAGGAATACACCCGTGGACCGCGTCCCTGATCTGCGTTTGCGGCGGTACCCTAGCTGGATCTGGTACGTTTTGGTGGTCTACGCGATCTCTTTTCTATTGCCGCAGACCACACATCTGAGGGGTCAGGGCTGGATCATCTTCCTCCTCGGGGCCTACTACATCTACGTCCCCTACTGCTGGCCGTGGCTGGCCAATCCGTTGCTGTGGCTGGCCTGTTGGCTGTCTCGCTTCAGCAAGGTGACGGCCTTCGTGCTGTCGTGCCTGTCGCTGGTCGCCGCTCTCACGTTTCTCCTGTTTCTGCTGCTCCCCGAAGATGAAGAGTTCAACCTCCGGCATACGATCGGTCCCGCCTACTGGTGCTGGACGGCCAGTATGGCCATTGCCGTGGTCGGCTCCGCGCGGGAATGGTTACGCACCTGGACTCGCGCTGCCGTTGTCCCGCTGTTGGAGTATGATGAGCCTGCGGTTTCCTCGATTCCCAGGGACCCAGGGATACAGAAGTGAGCGCTATTGCCAGCCCACAGGCTCTTCGTCATGTTCAGGAGATCGGCCTCGACCCGGTTCGCCTGCCCCGACACATCGCCATCATCATGGACGGCAACGGCCGTTGGGCGCAGCAGCGCGGCCATCCACGTGTGATGGGGCACGCTCAGGGCGTGCAGACCGTTCGGCAAATCGTCGAGGAATGCTCCAACCTGGGCATCGGCTACCTGACGCTCTACTGCCTCTCCAGCGAGAACTGGAAGCGACCGCAGGCCGAACTCGACTTCCTCATGGCCCTGCTGGAGCAGTACCTCATCGAGGAGCGGGCCGAGATTCTGGCGCAGAACATTCGCTTCAGCACCATCGGCCGACGCACCGACCTGCCCGACACGGTGCTCCACCAGATGGACGAGAACATCCGCCTCAGTCGCGACAACACCGGTCTGAGCCTGTGCCTGGCCATCAACTACGGTGGCCGAACCGAGTTGCTCGATGCCGTGCGGCAGATTGGCGAGCAGGTGCGTGCCGGGACGCTGAACCCCGATCAGATCGACGAGACGGCCATCACCAATGCCCTGTACACCGGGGGCATGCCCGACCCGGATCTCTTGATCCGCACGGCGGGTGAGATGCGCGTCAGCAATTTCCTGCTCTGGCAAATCTCGTACGCCGAATTGTGGGTGACCGAGAAGTGCTGGCCGGACTTTGATCGCGCCACCCTCCATGCCGCCCTGCACGACTATGCACGACGCGAACGGCGATTTGGTGGCCTCAAGTGAACGAAACACGCAACCGGCTATTTCTCGGGGCCGGGATGGTCGCGGCCGTGGTGGCGGTGTTGGTCGTCGATCCGTGGTTGGCACCATGGTATCCATGTTTATTCGTGAGCCTGGTAGGGCTGGCGATGCTTTGTGGAGCGGAGTTGCACACCCTGGCGCATGGGCTGCCGCGACCGCCGCGTTGGGCCATGCTGCTGGCTCCCGGGGTGGTGGTCGCGAGCGGTTGGCCTTCCCATCTGCGTGAAGTGGGCGAGAGTTGGTATGCCATCCTGTGCACCTTCGTCGGGTTGCTCTTACTTGCGTTCCTGGCGGAGATGGCCCAGTTTCGCGGCGAACGCGGTGCGCTCCTCCGCCTGAGTTTGTTGCTCTTTGCCACCGCATACGTCGGGCTGCTGGCCTCGTTTCTGGCTCAACTCCGCTGGTGGGGGGCTGACAACGTTCGCGGCAGCGTGGCCATCGCCCTGGCGATTTTCGTCCCCAAGTGCGGCGACATGGCGGCCTTCGGGGTGGGGCGCTGGCTGGGTCGCACGCCCATGACTCCGCTGCTGAGCCCCAAGAAAACCTGGGAAGGGCTGATCGGGGGCCTGTGCGCCAGCGTGCTCGTGGCTTGCCTAATCGACCTTGGATTTCCCGTGTTCAGCCATCTGGGCTTTGCCGCGCTGTTTGGCTTGACCGTCGGGTGTGCCGGGGTGTTTGGCGATCTGGCCGAATCGCTGATCAAACGCGACATGGGGCAAAAGGATGCCTCGGGCAGCGTGCCGGGCTTCGGGGGCCTTCTCGATGTGGTGGATTCGGTGCTCTTTGCCGCACCGGTCGCTTACTGGTGGCTGAAATGAAGCGGCCCACTCTTCCCGCAGGAAGACTGGGCCTGAGTGGGAATCCTCAGCGAGCGGTTACTTCGCCAGACCCGCTCCCGGGATCACCGGGTTGAGCACCTTCACCGGCTTGCTGTCGGTCAGGGTGTTGAACACCGGCTTGACGTTCACGTGCACCGAGCGACGGTCCGCCGAGAGCACCGCCTGAGCGGTCACGTCGGCACCGGTCTTCACCAGCGAACGGATACGCGACTGATACAGCGTGTGTGCCTTGTCCAGTGCCTTGGGAGCCTCGGCGATCGGGGCGGCGTTCACACGCGGAGCCACCACACCACCACCCACGCCACCGGCAAAGCCACGTTCCATGCCGGTCACTTCCGGATCGCTCAGGTTGATGAGCTTCGAGACCACCTCGTCACGGTTCTCGGGCGTGAGATCGCTATCCAGCATCGAGTGAATGCTCGACGGCGGGACGTAGGCCGTTTCCGTCCGGCGACCGGTTTCGAGCTTGAAGCTCGCGGCCAGCACCGAGTCCGAATCGATCTTGAGCGGGATCAATTGCTCGGTTTCCTCGGGCGTGCCCTGGTTGCGGATGATCTTCACCTGAGCCTTGCTTCCCAGCGTCTTGCCCCAGATGCGATCGACGAACACCTTGTACTCGCCGCTGAAGGCCTCGGCGGCCGTGTAGGTTTCGCCCGTGCCAGCCGTGAACGAATCGGCCAGTAGAGTGCCACCACCGATGCTCTGGCGATTGAGCGACGAGCAGAGGGCGCCGGTCGGTTCCTGAATCTTCAGGTCCAGGTCGGCCTCACCCTGCCACAGCAGCTTGATCACCAGATCGCGGCGTTGCTTGGTGTTGATGGTCGCCTTGAGCCGTTCGGCCGTGGCCTTGTCGGCATTGCGAGCCAGCGCCTCGACGCGACCCAGAGTCGTCTGCTTCACTTCGTCGTTGCGGACCGGCCATTCCTGCTTCAGCAGATTGCCAGCGGCCCACTCCATCGCGTTGGCATCGTTGGCCATCTCGGCAAAGCGAGCGGCCTCGGCGAACGGCACCGGCGTTCCAGGCAACAAGTTGGCGGCCTGCTTGCAGAAGGCAATGGCACGCTGGTAGTTCTTGTCCTCGGCCAGAGCCCGAGCAGCCACGAGATAACCCTGGGCGTCGAGCGGCTCCATGTCCGCGATCGACACCTCGGCTCGTTCGATCTCCTCGGCCTTGGCGCCCGCTTCACGCAGGGCCAACGACAGCGACTTGAACACCCACGGCTGTACCACCACACCCTCGCGCAGGTTGGCCTTCAGGAACTCGGCCGCGTGGTCCCACTTCTTGTTGAGTACCAGGAAGTCCGCGGTGGCGATGACCAGGCCCGGCTCCACGGGGCCCTTCTTCAGAGCGGCCGGCCAGAGTTCCTTCGGGTCACGCTCCTTGCCGTCGTTGCCCACGATGACATCGCGGCCGGGGTTGGGTCCCTTGACGACACCACCGGCACCGCCATCACCGGCCCCTAGTTTGCCGAAGACGACGTTGCTCTCGCGGGTGTGCAGACGGGTCGTGCCCTTGACGGTTAGCGCGAAGGCCGGCGGATAGTAGCCCAGCTGGTTGTCTTCGCCCAAAACCCCACTTCCCGAGGCGGCAGGATCCTGATCGTCCAGCGGGTTACACGGTTGACCCGTCACCGGGTTGTACTGCATGGCCCAGTCACGCGGCTTACCCACCACCTGACGAATCAGCTGGATCAGCAACTGTTCCTGGCTACCGCCCTGCAGGCCGAACTGACCACCCAGGTTACCCAGCTGACCGAGCTGACCACCCGTGAAGCCGGGGAAGCCACCGCCCACACCCATGTTGACGGCCCCCTGGCAGTTGAAGCCCACGGCACCCATTTGGCCCAGACCCATCTGACCAAGCTGGCCGAGGTTCCCACCGACGCCGATCGCACCCAGGTTGACGCCACCCAGGTTGACGCCACCCAGGTTGACACCACCCAGGTTAACACCACCGAGGTTGACACCACCGAGGTTGACACCACCCAGTTGCAGACCACCACCCAGGCCGAATTGACCCAGGGCACCACCGAGGTTGATACCACCGCCGGCGACACCGGCCACACCCAGAGCACCGATCGCACCACCGGCACCGATGTTCTGGACCTGGTTGACGGCGTTGGGGTTGAAGGCATTGAGCGTCGGGAAGACGAGGTCGGCCACCGGGTAGACGCGCAGCGCCTTCTCGGCCCGCTGCACTTCTTCGGTTGTGATCTCGATCTCATCGCGCCGGATGATGTAGGTCAGCGGCGAGGCGAAAGTCGTCTTGGCGAGCAGTTTCTTCAGCACGTTGCCCAGCGTGGTGCGACCCGTGGGAAGCGGCGCTTTCACTTCAAATTCGGCCGGGTTCTTGGTCGCACCGGTCTCGGGCTCGCGGAACGCTCGCTCCTCGAACGAGTAAGCAAACTTGTAACGCTTCGCGAGAATGTCGAGGAGGTTGCCCAGCTTGGCGTCACGAGCTTCGACTTCCGAAAGATCCACATCCACGGTCTTGTTGAGCAAATCGCGAAGTTCCGTGAATCGGCCTGGGACATCGGCACCGAACGAAGCAATGCCGTAGCGGGCGATGCGGTACTTCGAGAAGTCGTTCCAGTTGTCGAACTGTCCGCGGGTGATGCGCTTGATGGTCGCATTCGACGGGAACTCGATCGCCGGTTCATCGGGGAAGGGAACGTGCGAGCGGTCGACTTCCAGCAACACCGCCAGGAAG
>ERZ1066117.1709-NODE-1709-length-10228-cov-6.960680_pt1 | contig 10228 bp, 6 predicted proteins | sample MGYA00382764_ERZ1066117 | MGnify/ENA primary metagenome ERZ1066117 (study PRJEB33369, sample SAMEA5778347) | biofilm metagenome | biome: Industrial cooling water; feature: Water cooling tower basin; material: Biofilm | place: United Arab Emirates | collected...
TGCCCCGCCGGCACGTTCACCGCCAAGCCCCAATCCTGACCGTCCTGCCGCCGTGGCGCGGCGACCCCCGACCCGCCGAGGCTCAGTCTCGCCCTCCGAGACGGAGCCTTTTCGATTCGTGGCGGCTCGAACGGACGTGCCGCACGGAGGGACCGGAAACGGCTCAAGACCGGGAGCGGATACGCCGATGAGCTTGATGCCCTGTTCCGGTTGCGCGGGTCGTGCCGATGCGGAGGTCATCCATGCTTGGACGTAGGTGGCTCGTTCGGATGCTGCTGCTGGCCGCCCTGAGCGCGGTCCTCGGCTCGGCTGTCACGGGCTGTCGGTCGCTGGGCGGGTCGGCCAGCGACGGTGCTTACGGCAGCGGCTCCTCATCCGGCGGCGGGTGCTGTCCCGGCCATTGACCGGGCATCGAAAGGGCAAGTCTCGTTCTCAAGCCGAGGGCTTGACCCGTCGTTGAGAAGCGGGTAGCTTGACGCATGATGAAAAGCCGCATCCTCCGAACTCTGGTGCTTGCTTGCAGCCTCACCCTGGCGCTCCCGCAGGGTTGGTGCTGCCTGTTCGCCATCCAGACGACGGAGAAGAAGATGGCCGACGGGAAGGGACCATCCTGCACCCTCGCCGGGACACCCGGTTGTTGCTGCCCTTGCACCACCCCGCCCCAAGGTAAGTCAGGCCGAGTCCCGGCGAAGCCGGTCCCGATCCAGAACTGCCCCTGCACCGAGCGGAACGCCACGCTCACCGCCAGTTCCGTCGAAAAGGTTGACGTAGACCTTGGCCTCGTCGCCATCCTCCCCGACACCGACCTTCTCCGACACAAGGTCGGCGTTGTCGCGCCCGTGATCGCCTCCGTCCACTCTCCGCCTCGATCCCTCCACGTCTTGCACTGCCTCTGGCTGTGTTGAGTCGATCTCAAGGAGCCGTCCTGGCTCCTGCACTCCCTTCACGATCTTGAACCCGTGAACCCCGCCGCTCGCATGGTCTTGCGGTGGAGGCGGCGGTGTCGGGTCAAGTTCGACAATCAACAACCGTGGTCGCCGGCCTTCAGGCCATAGGCGATCCATCGAGTGCGACTCAACTACTCCCGTATTCGGAGATCGAACATGCGTTCCAAACTGTCTATCGCCCTGCTCCTCGGCCTGATCGTGGCCGGGGCCGGGTGGGCGCTCGACGGGCCGACCGTCAAGGCCGAGCCGGTGTCCTCCGAGGGCTTCGGCTGCTGCGTCACGGGCGACTGCTGCTGCCCCGGCCAGGGGTCGTGCTGCGACCCCACCGCCAAGGCCAAGGCGAAGACCACGTCCAAGAAGACCGCCAAGAGGGGCTTCGGCTGCTGCGTGACCGGCGACTGCTGCTGCCCCGGCCAGGGTGACTGCTGCGCGGCGGTCAAGGTCAGCACCGAGGGCAAGGGCTGCTGCGCCACCAAGGCGAAGGCCGAGGTCAAGGCGGGCTGCGAGAAGGGCTGCTGCAAGAAGGCCGAGGCCAAGAAGAAGGTCGGCTGTTGCTCCAAGGAGGAGACTACGACCGAGGCCGTCTCGGTCAAGGCGGGCGGGTGCTGCGTGACCGGCGACTGCTGCTGCCCGTTGGCTGGCCTGTGCTGCGACCCCTTCGCCAAGTTGACGGCGACCTTCTCGCCGGTGGCCGCGAGTGACGGCGAAGGCTGCTGCGTGACCGGCGACTGCTGCTGCCCCGGCCAGGGTGCCTGCTGCGCCGGCGTGAAGGCCAAGGCCGCTAAGTGAACGTGACGGGTGACCTGAAGTGACCTCGCTGCGGGGAGTCGGGCCGACTTCGGCTTCCCGCAGTCAATAGGCTGTCCGTTGCCCTCCCCGCAACGGACAGCCTCGCAGATCCGGCACAGGCCGCGCAAGCTGGCAAGTCCGATCAAGTTCGACTCTCTGGCGTGCCGATAAAGATGAAGGTCGATCCGGCTCAGGACGCTTGCTTGACCACCACCGCGCTCGTAAGATGGTAGGTATGAAGGTGTTGACGCGACGACTCCTATCTCTGGTGCTACTGCTGACGCAGGCTGCGACGACGGTCGCCAGCCCCGCGTTCACGCTCTGCATCAGCCCGAAGGGTCACGTCTGCATCGACACCCCTTGGAACGAATGCACTTGCTGCCGGGACGAGGAACCCGCCGAGCCTGCCCCGCCCTCCGGTCGGGGTGTCTCGCCGTCTCCTAAAGCCGTTGCAGAGGACGGGGGCGGCTGTCGATGCTCCCATTGTCGGGCGAAAGCGGCGTCGGCACCGGGCCTTCCCTCCGATCAGGCACCCGGTACTTGGAACGGCAAGCCCTGCCGCTGCACGCACATCCCCCTCTTCGTCGCACAGGACGCCGAGGACGCTTCGACGGCCCGCGTCCCGGCGGTTGACCGCTCACTGTCGATCCACGACTTCCTGCCCTGCGACTGCGGGCCGGCAGTCCATGCCGAGGTGAACGTCCTTCCCTTCTACCAGATGGCGCATCCGCCGCCGTCTCACCTTCAGGTCGTCGCCTGCACCGTCCTCCGCTGCTAACACCTCCCCTCCTGCGAACCAGGGCGCGACTTCTTCGCGCCGTGGCTTTTCCACGTCATCGTCGTTCTTCGTCGGCACCCTCCGACCGGGGTGTCCGGGTGTACCTTCGCAGGAGTGCGTCTCATGTCCGAACCGTTGCTCGACGGCCAGCCGCACACAGCGGCGAGGCCGGGCGTGACACCGCAGCCACCTCGCTCGTCGCTATTCGGGTGGCTCATGGCGGTGATCGACGCCGTCCCGGCCCTGCTCACGTTCGCCCTGCTGGCGGGCGTGGCCTACTGGGGCCACCACACCGGCTGGAAGATGCCCAGCTTCTCGGCCTTGAACGGCCACGCCGAGAAGAAGGAGGACGACTGGTGCGCCGAACACGGCGTTCCCGAGTCGCAGTGCGTCGAGTGCGACCCGGCCCTCCTGCCGCGCCCGAAGGCGCACGGCTGGTGCAAGACGCACGGGGTCAGCGATTGCCCGCTCTGCAACCCGGAACTCGCCCAGGTGGTCGGGACGCCCCGGCTCCCGGCGTATGACACGGTCGCCGCCCTGAACCTCATCGACCGCCCGGCCAACAACCCGAAGTGCAACCTCTACCGCCGCCGGGTGCAGTTCGCGTCCCTCGACTCCGTCAACAAGGCGGGGATCGACGTGGACGTAGTCGGCGAGCGGCCCATGATCGACGCCATCGAGGCCAACGGCGAGATCGGCTACGACCCGACGACCGTGGCCCGCCTCTCGACCCGCGCGCCGGGGGCGGTGTGGCTGGTCCGCAAGTCGGTGGGCGACAAGGTCAAGGCCGGCGAGGTGCTGGCCCTGGTGGACGCCGCCGAGGTCGGGCGGGCCAAGACCGAATACGCCCAGGCCGTCGTGCAAGTCCGGCTCAAGGCCCAGACCTACGAGAGCGTCAAGTCCGCGTCCGGGGCGGTCCCCGAGCGGCGCATCCGCGAGGCCGAGGCCGAGGTGAGTGACGCCAAACTGCGCGTGGTCACGGCGGAACAGGTTCTGGCCAACCTGGGGATGCCCGTCACCGAGGGGTGGGGCAAGCTGGAGGCGAAGCAACTCGCCGACAAGCTCCGCTTCCACGGCCTCCCCGCCGACTTGGCCGAGGAGGCGGCGAAGAAGACGACCAGCGCCAATCTGTTCCCGGTGCGGGCCTCTCAGGCCGGGACGGTCGTGAAGGCCGACGTGGTCGCCGGCGAGGTGGTTGACAACTCCAAGGTGCTGTTCGTCGTCGCCGACCTGGGCCGGATGTGGCTGACGATGCACCTCCGGCAGGAGGACGCCCGGCTCGTCAAGGTCGGCCAGAAGGTGCGGTTCGGCACCGACGCGGCCCGCGAGGAGGTCGCCGGCACCGTGGCCTGGGTCAGCCCCGAGGTGGACGAGAAGACCCGGACCCAGGCCGTCCGCGTCAACCTCGACAACCCGGACGGCAGGCTGAAGGCGAACACCTTCGGGACGGGCCGGGTCGTGCTGCGCGAGGAGCCGAAGGCGGTGTCGGTGCCGAAGGAGGCGTTGCAGTCCGAGGGCTGCTGCAACGTGGTCTTCGTCCGCGACAAGGGCTTCATGCGGCCCGACGCCCCGAAGGTCTTCCACACCCGGCAGGTCCGACCGGGGGCGAAGGACGAGACGCACGTCGAACTGCTGGCCGGCGTGCTGCCCGGCGAGGTCGTGGTCACCAGGGGCAGCGCGGTGCTGCGTGCGGAACTCCTCCGAACCAAGCTGGGGGCGGGCTGACTGTGCGGACACTAACGGCCCGGTCGGGCCGGACGGTCTTGCGGCACGTTCAACCTTCCCCCTCGGAAGCGGAGGAGACGCATGGCATTCTTGAAGTGGGTCATCGAGTTCTCGCTCAGGAACCGGGTTCTCGTCCTGCTGGCGACCGCCGCCCTGGTCGCGGTGGGGGCGGTGTCGATGCGTCACCTCGACATCGACGCCTTCCCCGACACGACGCCGGTTCAGGTTCAGATCAACACCGTCGCCCCGGCCCTCGGCCCCGAAGAGGTCGAGCGGCAGATCACGTTCCCCGTCGAGCAGGCCATCAGCGGCCTGCCCAAGCTGCAATCGGTGCGGTCGATCTCCAAGTTCGGCCTGTCCCAGGTCGTCGTCACGTTCGATGACGGCACCGACATCTACTTCGCCCGTCAGGTGGTCAACGAGCGGCTCGGGGCCGTCCAGCTTCCCGAGGGGATCGACAAGCCCAAGATGGGTCCGGTGTCCACGGGCCTGGGCGAGGTGTTCCACTACGTCGTCACCGGCCAGGGCGACGACATCACCCAGCTACGCACCATCCACGACTGGCACGTCAAGCCGGCGATGAGGACGGTGCGCGGCACCGCCGAGGTGAATAGTTGGGGCGGCTACGAGAAGCAGTATCAGGTCCGGCTGGACCCGCAGAAGCTCGTCAAGTACGGCCTGACCTTCGATGACGTGGCGACGGCGCTGGGCAAGAACAACCGCAACGTCGGCGGCGGCACCATCCGACAGGAGAGCGGCCTCCTCATCGTCCAGGGCCAGGGCCGGGTCGGGACCATCGACCAGATCAAGGAGGTCGTCGTCACCGCCAAGGACGGCGTGCCGGTGAAAGTCAAGGACGTGGCCGAGGTGCAGATCGGCCACGAAATCCGCCGGGGCGCAGTGACGTTCGACGGCAAGGGCGAGGCGGTGTTGGGCCTGGGCTTCATGCTCATGGGCGAGAACAGCCATGAGGTGACCTGGGGGATGAAGAAGAAGCTCGACCAGACCAAGTCCAACTTGCCGCCGAACGTCGAGGTCACGCCGGTCTACGACCGCACCGAGTTGGTGGACTTCGTCATCGACACGGTGAGGAAGAACCTGTTCGAGGGCGGGCTGTTCGTCGTCGCCGTCCTGTTCGCCTTTTTGGGTAACGTGCGGGCGGCGTTGATCGTCGCCCTGGCGATCCCGCTGTCGATGCTGTTCGCCTTCGCCGGGATGCTCCGGTTCGGCATCTCGGCCAGCCTCCTCAGCCTGGGGGCCATCGACTTCGGCATGGTGGTGGACTCCTCGGTGGTCATGATCGAGAACTGCGTCCGGCACGTCGCCCACGGCGACGACCGCGACCGGGTGGAGGTGGTCCGTGACGCCGCCGCCGAGGTCCGGGGGCCGACGCTGTTCGGCGAACTCATCATCATGATCGTCTACCTCCCGATCCTGACCCTGGAAGGGATCGAGGGCAAGCTCTTCCGCCCGATGGCCCTGACGGTCATCTTCGCCCTGATCGGGTCGATGATCCTCAGCCTGACGCTCATGCCGGTGCTGGCGAGCTATCTGCTGCCGAAGAAGATCGAGGAGAAGGAGCCGTGGCTGATGCGGCTGGCCCACGCCATCCACGGCCCCGTCCTGCGGTTCTCGATGCACCACAAGATAGCGGTGATCTTCTTCGCCGTTGCCGTGCTGGTGGTGGCGTTCGGCCTGATCGCCCCGAACCTGGGGTCGGAGTTCACGCCGAGGCTCTCCGAAGGGGCCATCACGATCAACGTGGTGCGGCTGGCGGGGACCGATCTGGAAGAGTCGGTGCGGTACAACACGCGGATGGAGAAGGCCATCCTCGAAGCCTACCCGGACGAGGTGGCCCACGTCTGGAGCCGGATCGGCACCGCCGAGGTCGCCACCGACCCGATGGGCGTCGAACTGACCGACGTGTTCATGAGCCTGAAGCCCCGCCACCAGTGGAAGAAGGCCCGCTCCCAGGCCGAGTTGACGGAGAAGCTGGAGAAGCTCCTGCGCGACATGCCCGGCCAGAAGCTCGCGTTCACGCAGCCCATCGAGATGCGGATCAACGAGATGATCTCGGGCGTCCGCACCGACTTCGCCGTCAAGCTGTTCGGCGACGACTTCGACACGCTGGTCAAGAAGGGCCGCGAGATCGAGGGCGTCCTGAAGACCATCAACGGGGTGGCCGACCTGAGCGTCGAACAGGTGACGGGCCAGCCGGTGCTACAGGTGAAGGTCCGGCAGGATCAACTGGCGAGGTACAACGTCCCGGCCCAGGCCGTCCTCGACCTGATCGAGTCGGTCGGGTCGAGGCACATGGGCGAGGTGGTCGAGGGGCAGTTGCGGTTCCCGCTGACCGTCCGCCTGCCGGAAAAGCACAGGGCCAGCCCCGAGTCCATCGGGGCGATGCTGGTGACCACGCCCGCCGGGGAGCGCATCCCACTGTCGAGGCTGGCGAGCGTCGAGGTGGTCGAGGGGCCGTCCACCATCACCCGCGAGTGGGGCCAGCGGCGGATCGTGGTAACGTGCAACATCCGTGGTCGTGACCTCGGCAGTTTCGTGGCTGAGGCCCAGAGGAAGATCCCCGAGCGGGTGACGCTGCCCTCGGGCCGCTACCGCATCGAGTACGGCGGGCAGTTCGAGAACCTCCAGCGGGCGCAGGCGCGGCTGCTGCTCGTCGTCCCCGCCGCGTTGGTGCTGATCTTCATCCTCCTGTACGCGACCTACGGGAGGGTGGTGGACGCCCTGCGCGTGTTCACGGGCGTGCCGTTCGCCTGGGTCGGCGGCATCTTCGCACTCTGGCTGCGGGACATGCCGTTCTCGATCTCGGCGGCAATCGGGTTCATCGCCATGTCGGGCGTGGCGGTCCTCGACGACATGATCCTCGTCAGCTACGTCCGGCAGCTTCGCGACAGGGGGCTGCCGCTGGACGAGGCCGTCACGAAGGCCGCGATCACCCGGCTGCGGCCCGTGCTGATGACGACGCTGGTGGCCTGCCTGGGCTTCCTGCCGATGGCGTTCTCGGACGGCATGGGCGCGGAGGTGCAGCGGCCCCTGGCGACGGTCGTGATCGGCGGCGTCATCGGCGCGATGGTGATGTCGCTGCTGGTGCTGCGCGTGCTGTACATGATCTTCAACGCTCCGGGGGAACTGCTCCGGGGCCATGCCGACTCGGACGCCGCACCCACCCCGGCGGCGTCCGTGCAGGGCGAGGCGAGGGTGTGACCGTTTTCTCACGCGAGGAGTCTGTGATGACGACGTTCTTGAACCGTGCCGTGGCGGTGGCCGTGCTGACCGCCGCCGTCGCCCTCTCGGGCGGCTGTAGCAACAACCCGGCCCCCGACAAGGGCGGCACGCCGAAGAAGGAGGGCAGGGGCGACACGAAGGCCAAGGGCGAGACGCCCTACGTCGCCACCATCCCGCACATGGAGGACGAGGGCTGCGTGGCCAGCATCAGGAAGGAGGTGGAGAAGCTGCCGTGGGTCGCCAAGGTGGAGTGCGACATCCCCAACAAGAAGGCCACCGTGACGCCCAAGTCGGGCGCGAAGGCTTCCGCCCGCGAACTGTGGGAAGCCCTGGATCGGGCGGGTGAGTCGGCGTCGAAGCTGGACGGCCCGGACGGTCTGTTCACCTCCAAGCCCGAGAAGTAAAGAACCCCGGAGGGGCCGACCTCCGCGACCGGGCGAAGGTCGGCTCCGGGCAGGCGAGCGCCGGGCCAGACGCCTTCCGCACCTTGGCCGGCGACCTGGGGCGTCCGGCGATCTTCCCCGCCCGAAAGGGGAGGCGACCGCCGGCGCTGGCCTCGGCGATCTGGAGAAGCCGGGCAGCCGATGACGGTTCGCCTGGACGCGCCGGGTAGAATGATTAAACTGGCAGTTGCGATTCTGCCGAAGAGGACTTCATGTACCGTCGTGTCGTGTCCCTGCTCCTGTTGCCGTTCGTGCTGACCTCGCAGTCAGTGACGGTCGGCCATTGCCACGGCGGCAGTTCGCCCGCCGGACACGACCCCCGTCCTCACGTCCACCTCAACAGCAAGTCGGCTTCCCCGAGCCGGGGCGACCGGCCCTGTGCCTGCGGGCGGCAACATCATCACGAACACGAAGCGGACGCTCAGGAGGCGAGGGAGCAGCCGGCCTCGACACCGGACTCGCCGCCCTGCGACGACTCGGTCGCCATCTTCTTCGGCAGCGCCGACGACGCCGTCGTGGAGCGGACCAACCCCGAGGTCGAGGGCGGGTCTTCGACTTGGTGGTGTGCCGCCGAGGCTACCCAACTCGCCCCTTTCGGCGACCACGCCCCGGTAGTGCCGTCCGCCTTCACCCGTCCGCCGCCGGCATCGCCGCCGCCATGCCCGATCTACGTCCTGCACCTCGCGCTCCTCATTTGACCTCACCCGCACCGGGCTGACGCGCTCTTCGCGTCCGGCCCCGTGTCTCCGCGCGTCCCGGCCCGCCTTTCGTGGCGGCAAGCCGACGCACCCCGCACGACCAAACTCCGTCTCAGCAGGCGCGCCGCCCAGGCATGGGTGACGCCCGGTCCCGATCCTCCAAAGGCTCCGCAGGACGCGGAGGTGGTGTCAATATGCGTGCGACTTCATTCCTGACCTTCCTCGGCCCGTGCTGCCTCGCGCTGGCGGGCTGCTCGATCCCGACGCAGCCGCGCGACCCCGCCCCGCGCGGCGTCATCGAGATCGTCCGCGACCCCGCCGTCGTGCAGACCGCGTATTTCGCCTCCGAGGGCCGGGACAAGGAGGAGGAGTTGCCGCCCCCGAAGAGGCTCCGCGAGGTTCCGGCTGCGGCCCCGGCCCCCGGCCCCGTGTCCGGGCTGCCGCAATTGATCGGGCTGACCCTGGAGCGGAACCCGCGCCTCGCCCAGGTCGGCTGGGCCGTCGAGTCGGCGCGCGGCAGGGCGGTCCAGGCCGGGCTGTACCCGAACCCCACCTTCAGCTTCACCGCCGACGAGTTGGGCGACCGCCAGGGGCCGGTCGGCATCCTGACCGCGATGGCTACCCAGGAGATCGTGCGCGGCAACAAGCTCGGCCTGAGTCAGGCCGCTGCGGAAAAGGAGGTCGATCAGGCGACCCTCAACACGGTCACCGAGCGCTACCGGGTCTTCACCGAGGTGCGGCAGGCGTTCTACGAGTTGTCCACACTCCAGAGCCGGGCGAACATCCTCGAAGAGCTTGTGGCGCTCGCCGAGCGGTCCACCGAGAACGCCGAAAAGCTGCTCAAGGCGAAGGAAGCCGCCCGCCTCGACGTGGTGCAACTGGAGGTCGATCTGGAGCGGTACAGGACCGAGTTGGAGGCGACCCGGCGCTCGATGCCGGCGGCGTACCGCCGGCTGGCCGCGAGCGTCGGCGTGCCGGACATGCCAGAGTGCGTCTTCGAGTGCGACTTCGACACGCCGCCGCCCGACCTCGACCTCGACCGCACCCGCGCCTACGTCCTGGGCGTCCACCCCGAGGTCCGCTCGGCCCAGGTCGGCGTCGAGCGGGCGAAGCTCCTGCTGGCGCGGGCCGAGGCCGAGCCGATCCCCAACGTGACCGTCGGCGCGGGCTACGTCTACCAGGGGCAGAACCGCTCTAACGACGCCGTCGTGAGCGTCAGCGTGCCGATCCCCGTCCACAACAAGAACCAGGGCAACATCCAGGCGGCGAAGGCCGAGGTCGCCGAGGCGCTCAACCGGGTGGGGCGTGTTCAGAACGAACTCGCCGCCCGGCTGGCGACCGCCTTCTCCACCTACGCCGCCGCCCGCAGGAGGGCCGAGCGGTACAGGACCGCCATCCTGCCGAGGGCCGAGGAAACCTACCGGCTCTCGCTCAGGGCGTACCAGGGCGGTCAGTTCGAGTACCTCCGCGTCCTCGCCGCCCAGCGCGCCGTCGCCGAGGCCCGGCTCGAAAGGGTGCGCGCCCTGGGCGAGATGTGGCAGGCCGCGAGCGAGATCGCCGGCCTCATGCTCGAAGACCACTGGCCCCTCGTCCCCGCCCCGGCCA
>ERZ1066117.1712-NODE-1712-length-10217-cov-6.066227_pt1 | contig 10217 bp, 6 predicted proteins | sample MGYA00382764_ERZ1066117 | MGnify/ENA primary metagenome ERZ1066117 (study PRJEB33369, sample SAMEA5778347) | biofilm metagenome | biome: Industrial cooling water; feature: Water cooling tower basin; material: Biofilm | place: United Arab Emirates | collected...
GCTCATGAAGGCGCTCGGTCTGCCCGAGAAGGCCGCCGACAACGAGAAAGCTCGGCAACTCATCCGTGAGAAGAATGAGCTGTACTTCCACCGCTGGCGTCCGCAAAACGAGACGTACCTGTTTGGCTTCCGCAAACACGAGCAGGGCAAGAACGGCATTGAAATCCCGAAGTTTGACCCACTCATCGAAGCCAAGGAAAAAGCGATCCGCGCGACGTGGAAAGACTGAAGAGACCTAACCACGGATCACACGGAAAACACGGATGAAGACCGGATCGGAAGAGAAGACTTTAACCACGAAACACACAAAAGGCACGAAAAAGTCGGAAAACGGACGATGGTTCTAATCCGTGTTTTCCGTGTGATCCGTGGTTAAGTCTCTGAAGCTCCTCACTCGTTGGCGGCCAGCTGCTCGGCCTCGCTGACCATGTCGCCCAGGAGTTTCAGGCCCAGTTCCCAGAATGCGGGGTCGGTCACGTCCACGCCCAGGGAGCCGACTAGTTCGTGTGGCGGACGTGAGCCGCCGGCGGCGAGCATGTCCAGGTATTTCGGCACGAAATCGGTGCCATCTTGCTCGTACTTCTTCACCAGCGCCAACACCAGCAACTCGCCGAACGCATAAGCGTAGCAATAGAACGGTACATGGACGAAGTGGCCGATGTATGTCCACCACCAGGCATAGCCAGGCGTGAGACGTACCACGTCGCCGTGCATGGGGCGGTTGGCGGCCATCCAGAGTTCGTTGATCCGTTCGGTGGGCAGTTCGCCCTCCTCGTGCCGGGCCTTGTGCAGGCTTTGCTCGAAGCGTGTGAGCGTTACCTGACGAAACACCGTGGCGAAACCGTCCTCGATCTTGCTGCACAGCATCGCCAGGCGCGTCTTCGGCTCGGGGTACAACTCCTTCAAGCGCTTGAACGTCAGCATCTCGCCGAACACACTGGCGGTCTCGGCCGTGGTCAGCGGCGTGTCGCACTGGAGATAGCCCACGCCGCGCGACAGGTACTGATGCAGGCCATGGCCCAGTTCGTGGGCCAAGGTCATCACATCGCGAAGCTTGTCGGTGTAGCTCATGAGGATGTAAGGATGGGCGCTCGGCACGCCACTCGACGAGAATGCCCCGCCTCGCTTGCCCGTGCGCAACTCAGCATCGATCCAGTGTCGGCTGAAGAATTCCTTGACGATCTTGCCCGCCTGTGGGCTGAACGCCTCGTAGCTCTCCTCCACCACCCGTCGCGCCGTCGGCCAGTCCACCGCCGGCATCTCGGCCGAGATGGGAGCGTAACGATCGAAGTCTTCGAGTTGGTCGATCTTCAACAGTCGGGCCTTGAGCCGATAGTAGCGATGCACGGTGCCGACGTGCCGCTCGGTGGCGGTCATGAGCGCCTCGACGACGGCCGGCTCGATCTCGTTGGCCAGGTGTCGTGGCATCATCACGTCGGCATGCTTGCGAAGCGTGCAATCACTGCGATGGTCGACCACCAGCGTGTTCAGAATGTACGTGAACAGTTTCGCGTTCGCCTGCAGCCCCGTGGTCAGCGCCTCGGCGCTGCGGCGTCGCACGTCGCGCTCGGCGTTGTACAGGCCGGCGAGCACCTGTTGCAACGAGAGTTGCTCCTTCTCGCCCTCCACGGTAAATCGCAGACCCGCCGCCGTCTCGTCGAACAGTCGCATGAACGCGGCCCGGCCGGTGTTCGACTTTTCCTCCAGGATCTTCTCTTCCGGCTCGCTCAGGTAGTGGGGCTTCCAAACGCGTTTTTGCTTGAGATAGTGGCGGTAACGGGCCAGGGAGGCGTCGGCGAGCAGGCCGTCGACTTTTGCATCGTCGAGAGCCACCCACTCCAGATCGAAGAAGATGAGATGCTTGTTGATCGCGGTGCGGCGTTCGCGGGGCTTGGCGACGAGCGCACCGTGGCGCGGGTCGTCGGTCCGGGCGGCGTGCACCAGCGAGGCATAAACGCCCGAGCGATCCATCTGTTCGTAGATGCCTTCCATCTCGGTGACGGCCGCGAGCAGGGCAGCGGCATTTTCGCCCACCTTGCTGCGGTAGGTTGCTTCAAAGCGTTTGGCGCGTTCCTGCGCGCTTTGCAGGTCGGCATCGATGCGGGGATCATCGACCCCAGCGTACAGGTCGCTCAGATCCCAGGAAACATTCGCGGCGCTGCTGGCGGCACTGGACATATTGGCAATCTTTCCTATCAGAGGTGTCATCTTCCTGAATCGCGTGGGGCACGCTTCATGATTCTCCTTCTCAGTCTAGCGGTCATTGTCGTCGCCGTCCTTGTTGTCCTGCGCGGTGGCGAGGTTCGGCTCACGCTTCTGCTGGCGGCCGTGGTGCTGGCCTCGCTGGTGGGCGATCCGCTGGTGGTGCTGCGGACCTTTCTGGACACCTTCGCCAGCGAGCAATTTCTGGTGCCCATTGGTTGTTGCATGGGGTTTGCCTTCGTCCTGCGACACACCCAGTGCGATCAGCATCTCGTCCATCTGCTCACCACGCCGCTGCGGTGGGTGCGGCCGTTGCTGTTGCCCGGGAGTGTGTTGGTGGGCGTGCTGGTAAACATCCCGATCATCAGCCAGGCCAGCGCCGCCGTGGCCGTGGGCGCCGTGCTGGTGCCGGTGTTGCGGGCGGCGCGGTATGGCCCGGTGACCGTGGGCGCGGCCCTCGCACTGGGATGCAGCATGGGTGGCGAGTTGCTCAATCCTGGGGCTCCCGAGTTACGGAGCATTCTCGCCGTGCGTGGGCCGCATGATCCCGACGCTCAGGCGATCGATATCGTCCGTCGTGTGCTGCCGCTCCTGGCCGTCCACGTCGCGGTTGCGGTGCCTCTGTTTTGGTGGCTGAGTTGGCGTGATGTGCAGGCGAAGCCTGCGGAGGAAACAAAGTCCGAGACGTTTCGGTTGAATTATGTCAAGGCGCTGGTGCCTCTCTTGCCCGTGACGTTGTTGTTTTTGACCGCCCTGCCGGCGCCCTTTCGCCTGCTGAACGTGCCGCCAGAATGGCTGATGACACCCCAGGCGCAGAAAGGTGCGTTCGATTCGCGACTCGTGGGCGCGGCCATGCTCGTGGGAACGCTGGTGGCCGCCCTCACGGATTTCGCGCGTGCCCGTGAGGTGGGGAAGGTGTTCTTCGAGGGCGCGGGCTACGCCCTCACGGCGGTCACTTCGCTGATCATCGCGGCCAAGTGCTTTGGCGATGCCGTGGCGCGTGTCGGCCTGGGGGTTGTGCTTGGCAGCCTGATCGAACGGGTGCCCGGTTTGCTCTGGCCTCTTGCCGCGCTGCTGCCAATGGGGTTCAGCTGGGTGTGCGGTTCGGGCATGGCCTCGGCCGAGAGCCTGTATCGCTTCTACGATGGCCCAGCGATGGCGCAACAGGCCGATCCGCTGCGGGTCGGGGCGCTGGTGTCGCTGGGCGCCGCGACGGGCCGCACCCTGTCGCCCGTGGCCGCCGTGGTGCTGATGGCCGCGACGCTGAGCGGGGCGACGCCGTTCGCGATCGTGCGCCGGATAGCAGTGCCGCTGGCGGTGGGGCTGTGCGCGGCCACACTTCTGGCGTTACTGCTAGGCCGAGCGTCGTGAGGCCGAGCGCTGCATCTGGGTGAGTTCGACGAGCACGTCGTACACCTGCTCGGCGTAGCGGGCGTAGCTGTGGCGCGGTTGGGCCAGGCTCGCGCGTGCCGCGCTGATGTGGATCGGTTCAGCGTCGAGCGACTCCGTGAGTCGCTGGGCGAGTTCGACCTCGTCGTCGATCGCGAAGGTTCGCACCGGCACCTCGAAACGATCGTAGAGCCACTCCGCTGCGGGGTAGCGCGAGCAGACAGTCGGCTTGCCGAAGTAGTGGGCCTCGATCAGCGAGTAGGTGCCGTTGTCGAAGCGGGCGGCATTGACGACCACGGAGCAACGCGTGAACAGATCGGCAAGCTGGGCGTCACTCACGAAGCCGAGGAAGAACACGTCGCGTCCCACCTCCAGGCCCAGTCGCTGCACCAGTCGGCGGATCTGCAACCAGTAGGGTGTCGGCGGCACCGACGAGGCCGGATCGAAGCGGTCCGTCTCTGCTCCGCACAGCACCAGCGGGGGCACGGCGCGTTGCGTTCGTAGCCGGGCGTAGCCGCGTAGCATCACCGCCGCGCCCTTGTGCGGGGTGGCGTTGCACGGGTTGAGAATGCAGCCGTCGGGTACAGCGACACGTTCGGGAACCAGGGTGCCGAAGCGACGCACCGGCTCGCAGGCCACCGGCACCAGGGCCACCCGCTCCCCGGGCAGGCCATACTCGGCCATCACATCGGCCCGGGTGACATCGCTGGTGGTGATGATCCGGGCCGAGCGGGCGATCGTCTGGCGAATGATCGGCCAGTCGTGCGTGTGAAAGCGCACGGGGAATGCCTCGGGCACGTATTTCTGGATGACATCGTGGACGATCATCCCCAGCGGACGGGCAGCCTGGAGCACGGCGGGGAAACGGTCGACCAGCGCGAACCAGGCGTCGGCCTCGGGCATCGAGGGGGCAAACGGCAGGCTCTCGCCGTCTCGCACCAGCAGCGCCAGGCGTTCCACCTTGATCTCGGGGTCCAACCCCGTCACCACCTGCGTCACCGGGACGGCAAGCGTGAGTTCCAGTTGCCGACGTTGCCGTTCGACGGTGGCGAGCGCGTTGACGAGTGTCCGCGTCGCCTCCCAGACGCCCCCTTGATACGCCTGGGGCAAAAACAGATGCACGCGCCGACACGCTCGCGGGACGGCGGGCGTCTGCAACCGTTGCGACAGGTGATCCTGTGGCGCTTCAAGGGCGGTCAACTCGGCCAGGGTGGGAAACTGGGGCACCAGCCGGCAGGCGGCCAGGCGGGCCAGTTCGCGGCGAAGCGTCCGCACCTCGTCGGAGGCCGTGCCATCCTCCAGGCCGTCATCGACGACCACAGCGGGCACGCCCGGTGGATAGGGGAAGTCGCCCTCCAGGGCCGGCACCACCCAGACGTCGCAGCGCTCTCGGGCAATCACGGTGGCGGCGTCGGCTCGTAGCAACGTATGCCGACGCAGGTGATCCATCGCGTGGGCCGTGGCCAGAAACGGCAGAAGCAGTCCGCGGATCAGCCCGGCGAGCGTCGCACTCACGAGGATCGCCGCCCACAGGGGCAACGCCAGCAGCACAGCCAGGGACAGCAAGCTCAACAGGACCAGGCGTTGCCTGGCGGCCAGCGCGGTGCGCACCCGGCGAAGGTAACGCTCGGTCAGGGCCATCGGCCAGCCGTGCAGGGCCGACTCGACGGCGAGGCCCGCGTGCGACAGCGCGGAACAGAGAGTCTTGAGGCCGCCGAGGCTGGCCATGAGGCGCGGCCAGCGGTAGACACTGACGCGCCGAGTGCCGGGGGGCACGGCATCCTCGGGGAGCGCGACGACGCGCAACTCGACCTCAGCCAACTTATCCCCGAGTAGGGGGGCGGGATCGAACGCGATTGTCCGCCGCCCCTGAGGTGTCTCGGCGATGGCCCAGACGCCGATTCGCATCAGGCCACCTTTCGTCGAGAAGCGTTGCCCGCCTCGGCGAGGGCATTGACGACGCGGTCGATATCGGCATGCGAGAGCGTGTTGTAGGTGGGCAACATGATGCCCTGTGCTCCGAGGCGATCGGTCACCGGGAGATATTCGCCGCGTGCCCGGCTTTGATTGCGGAAGGGCGGCAGCCGGTGCAGCGGGATGAACATCGGTCGTGTCTCGATGCCGACGGCGGCCATGTGCTGCATAACGTCGTCACGCGAGCAGCCGAACACATTTTCATCAATCAGGCAGGCGTACATCCAGTGGGAAAGCTCGGCCCAGGGGGCGATCGGCTGCAGGGTCACGCCGGGCACCTGGCGCAGCAGGCGATTGTAGCGGGCGTAGATGTTGCGTCGCGCCTCCATGATGGCCGTACGCCGTTCCATCTGGCCGCACAGGATGGCGGCGGCGACGTTGGTGAGGCGGAAGTTGAACCCAGTCACCGGGAAGTAGTAGCGGCGTGTCGGTTCCATGCCCTGGCCACGCAAGATGCGCAGCCGGGTGGCGAGTTGGTCGTCGTTCGTGGTGACGGCCCCACCCTCGCCACAGGTGAGCAGCTTGTTGCCAAAGAAACTAAAGGTGCCGACTCGACCCAGCCCGCCCACGGTCTTGCCCTTGTACGTGGCAAAGGTGGCCTCGGCGGCGTCTTCGATCACCGTCAGGCCGTGCGTGGCTGCGATCCGGTTGATCGGTTCCATGTCGGCAGGATGGCCAAGCAGGTGAACGGGGAGGATGGCCTTGGTTCGCGGCGTGATGGCCTCTTCGAGTTTGTCAGGGTGGAGGGTCCAGGTGTCCGGATCGACATCGACGAAGACCGGTTCGGCTCCCACATAACGCGGGGCGTTGCCCGTCGCGATGTAGGTCATCGAGGGCACGATCACCTCGTCGCCGGGATTCAGGTTGAGCGCAGCCAGGACGAGATGGAGCGCGACGGTGCCATTGGCCACGGCCAGGGCGTGGCGGACCTCGCAAGCCTGGGCAAATTCGCTCTCGAAGCGCTGAAGGAATGTACCGGCGGAGGAGATCCAGGTCGAGCGGATCGCCTCCACGGCATAGCGTTCCTCGTTGCCACTAAGATCGACACTGGCGACCGGAATCGACGGCTTCATGACTACCCCGTGAAACATCCATGCCTGGGGACACGCCCGAGAGATACCCCGAGACGAAAAAGAAAGCAAGAGCGGAATCGAGGCGCGCGAACCGCGAAGGGGCCAGGCGCCCGACCCGGCCCGACGTTGATTTTCACGCCCGGGGGGGCTATGGCGGAAGCTGTTGTGGATGGGAGGAGAGGGAACTCATGGAGTTTTGTAAGCCCGGTTTCTTGCTCTTTTTTCTCCCGGTGCTGCTCGTCTACTGGCGGCTCCGCTCCCACGGTCTGCGCATGGGCTGGTTGCTCGCTGCCAGCTTTCTCTACTATGGCCTGTTCAATCCCTGGTTCATTCTTCTGATGGTGGCGGCGACGGGCATCGATTTTGTCGTCGCCCAGCGGTTACCGACCACCACCTGTCCGCGTCGGCGCTGGTGGATGGTGGCGTTGTGCATCGCCATCAATCTGTCGATCCTGGCGACGTTCAAATATCTGTTGTTCGCGATGCAGTCGGCCAGTGCGTTTGCGGGCTGGTTTGGCTGGGGATTTGAGGTGCCCGGCTGGAAGATTCTGCTGCCGCTGGGCATCTCGTTTTACACCTTCGAGGCCATCAGCTATATTGTGGATGTTTATGCGGGACGGGTGAAGCCCTTCGCCTCTCTGCGTGATTACTGGCTGTACATCCTGTTCTTTCCGCACCTGCTGGCGGGGCCGATCGTCCGGTCGCACGATTTTGCCCCGCAACTGACCAGGCCCAAGCGGTTCTCCTGGCTGCGTTTCGAGGCCGGGGTACAACTCTTTCTCCTGGGGGCATTCAAAAAGGCGGTTCTTGCCGACTGGATGGCGAGCATCGTCGATCCGGTCTTCAAGACGCCGGGCGACTATGGCTCGGCTGCCCTGTGGACGGCCAGTCTCGCCTACAGCGTGCAGATCTACGGCGATTTCAGCGGTTACTCCGATATGGCCATCGGCCTGGCGCACATGATGGGGTTCAAGCTGCCGGCGAACTTCCGCACGCCGTACCTTTCGGCGGGCATCGGCGAGTTTTGGCGGCGCTGGCACATCTCGCTTTCGAGTTGGCTGCGCGATTACCTCTACATCCCGCTCGGCGGCAATCGTGGCGGCGAGTGGGCGACCTGCCGCAACTTGCTGGCCACCATGACGCTGGGTGGATTGTGGCACGGAGCGAGTTGGACGTTCGTACTGTGGGGCGTCTACCACGGCCTGCTGCTGACGCTGGCGCGGCTGGTGCCCGTGCCCGCCTGGGCGTGCGCCGTGTGGATGCGACCGTTCTGGATCGCGCTGACCTTTCTGAGTGTGAATGTTGGCTGGGTGCTCTTCCGCGCGACCAGCTTCGCCGATGCCGCCACGGTGCTGCGGGGGATGGTGCTGCCGACGACGGGTGCGGCCCTGCCCTGGGAGCAGGTGGCGATGGTGCTGGCGGGGCTGCTGGCCCTGTTTGTCGGTGGGCTGGTCGATGGACGAAAGCTCGCAGCGCGGGTGCCCACGCCGGTGGCCGCTGCCGGGGTGGCGGCGTTTGCGGTGTTGTATTTCACGCTGATCCCGCTGACGGCAAGCGGCTTCATCTACTTCCATTTCTGAGGTGAGCATGCGTCGCGATAAACATCGACCGCGTCGGGTCTTGCTCGGAGCTTTGGGGCTGTTCGCGCTCAGTCAGTTAGCCCTGGGGTTGTGGCTGGATCACGGGGCACCGCTGTTTCGCTTTGCCTCGTTGCGGACGGTGCTGTTGCGCCTGGAGAGTCGCGGCACCCAGCCGCACCTGCTGGTACTGGGTAGTTCGCGTCTGGAAGGGGCGTTTCAGGAGCGCGAGGCCGTGCTTCTTGGGGCCAGCGGCCTGTTCAATGCGGCTGTACCTGCCGGGGACCCCACGGCTCAGGAGGCGGTGCTGGATCAGCTGCGCCTGGCCGGAGTGCGACCGCGCCGCATCGTGCTCGAAGTGTGCCCGGAATTCTTCACCCGCAGCAACTTCTGCGCGGGCTGGAACGGTCTGCGACTGCACCGCTGGGCCGACCTGCCCCAGCATCTGGATCAGATTGCTGTCACCAATTATCTGGGACGCGTCGCCACGGCACGACTGGTGCCGGCGTACAGTTACCGAGACCTGTTCTGGCAGGAATGTCGCGGTGGAGCCGGCCCATGGGTGGCTAAGCCGCTCGAATTGGCCCCAGCACCGCTCGCCCGCCAGCAGAACACCGACCGGGAGCCGATCGTGGTGGAGCAAACCCCCGAGCAGGCGGCGGCCATGATTCAAGGGGCGGCGCACGCGAAACGCGCCTGGCTGGCCGACTTCAGTGTGGTGTCGCTAAATGTTGAGGCGCTAGATCGGTTGATTGCCAAGGCACAGGCCCTGGGAGCGGAAGTGTGGCTGGTGACCCCGCCGCTTTCGAGTCCGCATCGCGCCCTGTACACCCCCGCGATTGAGTCGGCCTACCAGGCGATCCTGGAACGAACGGGATGCCGGCATGTGGACTGCCGGGACTGGATGGGCGACGAGCATTTTGTGGATTCGCATCACCTGAATCTGGAGTCGGGGCGGCTCTTTACGCGGCGATTCTTCGACGAATGGATGGTTCCGCTGGAGAAAGAAGGGTCGTAAGGGAGCCGAAAGGGGCTGGGGACGAAAAAGTTGTCATCAGCGGGGGGCTACGCCCCTACCCAGCCTACCTTGTGCGTGCTAAACTATCAATTCCTCGCATGGTTCGACCGCCGCGGCCCTGAGACATCGCGTTCAATGAAATACTCGCGCGTCTTCCTGGACACCATTGGCTACGAATTGCCTCCCGTGGTCGTGACTTCCACGGAACTAGAGGCCCGGTTGCGCCCGCTGTATCAGCAGCTGCGTCTGCCGGAAGGGCAACTGGAAGCCCTGACCGGCATCAGCGAACGCCGCTGGTGGGAGCCGGGCTTCCCGCTCTCGCAGGGGGCGATTGCCGCCGCCCGCAAGGCCCTGCAACAATCGCACGTGCGGGCCGAAGATCTTCAGGTGCTCATCTATGCCGCCGTCTGCCGCGAGCAGTTTGAGCCCGCCACGGCGTGCAAGGTGGCCGCGGCCCTGGGGATCAGCCAGGAAGCGGCGGTCTACGACATCTCCAATGCCTGTCTGGGGGTGCTGAACGGCATCGTCGATATCGCCAACCGCATCGAACTGGGGCAGGTGCGAGCCGGCATGGTGGTCTCGTGTGAGACGGCTCGCGAAATCAACGACACCATCATCGACGACATGCTGGCCAAGCGCAACATGGAGTTCTTCAAGACCTCCATCGCCACGCTCACGGGGGGCTCCGGAGCGGTCGCCGTCATCGTCACCGACGGCAGCTTCCGCCGTGATCCGCGTCGGCAACTGCTGGGCGGAACCAACCTGGCTGCCCCGCAGCACCACAATCTGTGCCAGTGGGGCCTGACGACGGCAGCCGATCTGGGCGATCGCCTGGGTGAAGGCGTTCTGCACGCTGCGCGGCAGTTCATGTCCACCGACTCGGTCGCCGTGCTGAAGTATGGTGTAGATCTCGGTGGTCGCCGCATCATTAAAAAACTGTCGCGTCTGGGCTGGGCGGCCGAGAGCATCGACAAGGTGATTTGC
>ERZ1066117.1713-NODE-1713-length-10215-cov-5.065256_pt1 | contig 10215 bp, 8 predicted proteins | sample MGYA00382764_ERZ1066117 | MGnify/ENA primary metagenome ERZ1066117 (study PRJEB33369, sample SAMEA5778347) | biofilm metagenome | biome: Industrial cooling water; feature: Water cooling tower basin; material: Biofilm | place: United Arab Emirates | collected...
AAGCGCGCGACGCGGCTGGGGTGAGGGCGGCGCGGGGCCGGCCGCCCGCGTGGAGGCTGCCTGGCGTCTCGGGGGCGACGTGGCTGGGAATGCCGCCCGGGAAACTGAACTGTTTGAAGAGCCGCTTCATTCCCTCGGCATCCATGCTCACATGGGGGTAGTATTCCGAGTAGGTGCCTTCAAGATACGCATGCGAGACCAGCGACGGACCACCATGTCCGGGGCCGATGATGTAAATCGTATTCAGATCGTGCTGATTGATGATGCGGTTGAGATGCACACACAGCATGTTGAGGCCGGGCGACGTGCCCCAGTGCCCCAGCAGGCGTGGCTTGATGTGTTCACGCTTGAGAGGTTCGCGCAAGAGGGGATTGTCGAGAAGGTAGATCTGGCCAACCGAGAGATAGTTGAGCGCCCGCCAGTAGGCGTCGAGTTTCCGTAAATCCTCGGGGGAGAGTGGTGAGGAGTGGACCGAGGCGGCTGCATTTGAGGAAGTAGCCATTCCTTCTCCTTGTGATTCCGAAGCAATTCGCGGGATGATCTCTCAGGGGGAGTCAAGGATTGTCTTAGGGTTCCACTCGCCCTTTGTCCGCTGCAATCCTCCCCTCGCTGCATCCTGGGCGGCCCCTGAGATGCCTGCCCGCTCGACCCGTATACTGTAGCAGTGCACCGCTCTGCTCTCCTTGAAGGAATTGCCGACACATGAATGATCGTGAACGGCTGTGTGCTGCCCTGATTCAGTCGCCCCAGGATGAGGTGGGTTGGCTGGCGCTGGCCGATTGTCTGGAGGAAGAGGGGCGTGTCTCGGAGGCATTTGGCCTGCGTTTGGTACGCCAACTTCACAATCAACCCAGGGGCCGACGCGAACGTCGTCGCATCGAGCGGCAGTTGCAGGACTGGCTACGAAAGAAGCCCACGATCTTCAGTATCTCGGTGGTCAATTCGCTGGGAATGCGGCTTCTTTACATTCCTCCGGGCAAGTTCACGATGGGCTCGCCCGAGGAAGAACTGGAACGCCACTCCGACGAGCACCTCCGAGAAGTGGAGTTGACGCGCGGCTTCTGGATGAGCGAGCATCTGGTGACGCAGGGTCAGTACGAGAAGATCATGAAGGCGAACCCGAGCCATTTTCGCCCGGACGGACCGGGGGGCGATGCCGTCGGGGCCATGGATACCCGCACGTTTCCGGTGGAATGCGTGACCTGGCGGCGTGCCAAATCGTTTTGTGACCGTCTAAGCAAGCGAGCCGCCGAGCGGAACGCGGGCCGAGTCTACCGCCTGCCGACCGAGGCGGAGTGGGAATATGCCTGTCGGGCCAATACCTACTCTCCGTTTGCCTTTGGGATGTCGCTGTCGTCCCATCAGGCCAATGTCGATGGCACCACGCCGGCGGGCCGCACGAAGGCAGGCCCCTACCTGGCTCGCACCTGTCCAGTGGGCAGTTACGGCCCCAATGCGTTTGGTCTCTACGACATGCACGGGCAGGTGTGGGAGTGGTGTAGCGACTGGTGGGATCCTGAGTATCTCGGTCCCGCGGTCGATCCAACGGGGCCAACGGAGGGCACCCGGCACATCATGCGCGGTGGGTCGTGGTATCACTACCCCCATGTGTGCCGTTCGGCCGCACGCATCCGTTACGCGGAGGAGGTGGGCTACGACAACGGGTTCCGGGTGGTGATGGACCTGACGAACCATACAATGACCCCAACGCGCCGTATCTCGGTGCAAAAGCGAGCCAGGCCGTCGTCTGAGGGGGACGCATGACGAGGAGCGGCGAGATACAGATTCGCGTTCGTTACGCGGAGACGGATCGCATGGGGCTACTGCACCACGCGAACTATCTGGTGTACTTCGAGCAGGCACGCACCGAGCTGCTCCGCGATGTGGGCGCGACCTACAAGGCGCTGGAGGATCAAGGGTTTCTGCTGGTGCTCACGCGCTTCGAGGTTCGCTATCGCAAACCGGCGCACTATGATGATCTCCTCACCATCCGTACCTCGGTGGAGAAGGTCACCTTCGTGCGGATCGATCACCGCTATGAGGTGTTTCGCGACGCTGAACTACTGGCCGAGGCGTCGAGCACCCTGGCCTGTGTCGATCGCGATGGTCGGCCTCAGGCGTTGCCCGATTTCTTGCGGGAGAAATAATGCCGTGCGCCGTTCCCTCATTCGCTTCTGGCTGCCGTTCCTGCTGGCTTTCGTGCCGGTGATGGCCGCCGCCTTGATCGTGGCGACCCTGCCGCCAGTGGCTCGTGACTTTTACGCCACGCACTTCACTCCGCTTGACGGGGTCATCGTCGGCCTGGGGTTGTTCCTCTTCCTCGTGCAGAGTCGCCTGGCCTTCCGGGCCATGCAATGGCGTGGTACCGGGTTCGATGAGCGCCCCGATAAATGGCTCAACCAACTGGCGCAGTCGTCGGAGTGGTTCCCGCTTCTGGGGTTGATCGGCACCGTTGCCGGCATCTTGCAGACATTCAGCAGCATCGGCGTCAATACTTCCCCTGTACGCATCATCCAGATGTATGCACCGGCCATCACCGCCACGGGGAGCGGGTTGTTCATGGCTCTACTGAACATCCTGCCCATCTGGATGGCGATGGTGGGGCGTGGGTTGATCAGCAGCCTGGCCGGTGAAGAGCCGGGTCCGGAGGAAGCCGGAACGGCCGGGAGTGGTGGCGGTAGTGCATCCGGGGCGTCGGGGGCGGGGGGACGATCATGATCGAGATGCCGCAACGCAGCATCACGCGATTCTTTATTCCGATGATCGACGTGCTCACGCTCCTGTTTTGCATTTACCTGCTGATGCCGATTGCCAAGGATCCCGATGCGCCCGAGGATCTGGCCGAGATGGCGGCCCGCCTGAAGAGCGAGATCGAGCCTTCCAAGGGTGATGTCAACGAGCAGCTACTGCTAAAAATTCGCGAGGAACTGGCCCGGCTGCAACGCGAGAAAACCGAGACGCTGCAACAACGCCTTGCCGTGCGCGTGCTGGAAGTCGACGGGAAAACGGGTCAACTCTTCTACCGCGATCCCGACCCGATTGAGATCGCCGGCCCGGCCGACGCCCGGCGGTTGATCACCCGCGACCGAGAGATGCAGGGGAGCAGCGGGCGGGAGTTGTACTATCTGATCCTGAGTCCGCGCGAGCGAACGAGCGGATTTCCGACCCGAGAGGACCGACGCAATTTTGCGCTGTGGTTCGAGGGGGTGGCTCTGGGTTACGATGAACCAGGAGTGCCGCCCGGGAAGAAGCAACCATGAGGTAGCAGCCATGATGGTCGTCGAGAACATCCTGCGAGTGTTGGCCATCCTGGGCGCGTTTACGGGCGGAGCCTGGATCACGGGCTGGCTGAGCGAGCGACTGGCAGGTGGGTGGTTCCCCAATCAGAAACTGCCGACCCCCATCGCCTGGACCGTTCGTACCCTGGGCGGGGCGAGTCTGGCCATTCTCGTTTTCCTCGTTGCCTTCGGTGGTGGTGGATCGGGCATCGGCGGCACTGGTGGATTATTCAGCGGTGGCAACCAGAGGGGCACCACCGACGGCCAGGCGAAGGACAGCGTCAAGGCGAAGGACAAAGAGGAAAAGAAGGAGCCGAAGAAGGACGCAGGTAAGAGCAGCGATTCGCCGACGACGCTGCGCGTCGAAGTGCTGGGCGATCGACCGCTGCAACGGTTGCTGGGCGAGAACTTCGACCGGGCACGGCGCTACCGTGTGTTTGGCTCGCCCGATGTGCTGACGCTGGAGCAAATTCGCGATCGAATCCGCGAGGGACTCAAGGCGACTCCCCCGCTGGGGACGCTGGAAGTGGTCCTGTACAACGACAGCCCGACGGCGGGACCCGTCAAGGACCTGATCGCCTACGCCCGCGATGTGGGGGCGGAGCGACTGAAGGTGAACGAAGAGACGCTGGATAAGAACGCCCCGTGAGTGCTACCGATGCCTGCACCCGCAACGCAGCTTGTGACTTCCCGCTCGCCGCTGGCTCCCTCAGGTGCGGCGCTGCGCCTGGTGCTGTTTGGCTTGCCCGGCGCGGGGAAGTCGTCGCTCCTGGCTGCCCTGGGACAGGCCACACGAACCCAGCAACAGGCGCTGACCGGCACGCTCGAAGACCCCACGGGACACTTAACGCGGCAAACCCGCGCGCTCTACGAGCAAGGCGAACCTCTCTCCACCCCGGGCGAACTGACACCGTATCCCTTACGGTTCCACCCCAGCGGAGCGGCCGCCTTTGATCTGGTGCTCTTTGACTGCGAGGGAGCGGCTGCGGAGAATCTGCTGGGCAACGAGACAGCCATCCAGACGCCACCGCCCGGGACCCTGGCAGCCGAAGTGGCGCACGCCGATGCGCTCTTGCTCGTGGTGAATGCCAATGCCAGCGATCTGGATCTGCTGAACACCTTCCAGGGTTTTGACGCTTTTCTGGCTCGCATGGAAGAGGCCCGCGGCGAGCGGCTCGAAGTGGCCGGTTGGCCCGTTTTCCTGGTGCTGACCCGAGGCGATGAACTGGCTCATCGTACCGTCGATCAGCACATCGACTGGGTCGAACGGCTCGAACGCCGAAAATCCGAGGTCGCCGAGCACTTCCGCGATTTTCTTCGCCTGCGACTTGGCAAGGCGGCCGGTGAGATGGACGATCCGCCCCGTGTCGCATTCGGGACGTTAAACCTGTTCATCCGTGCGGTGGCGACCCGGCGTCCGGCACTGGTCGATCGCGTGGAGCAACCGCACGAACCGTATCAGGTGGCCGAGTTGTTTCGCGAAGCGATTCAGCAGGCGCAGCAGTTCCGCGAACGACAGGAACGCTCAAGCCGGCGATTGCGCTGGCTGGTGGGGTTACTGGGTGGGGTGCTGATGGGTCTGTCGCTCCTGATTGTCGGGATGCTGGCGCTCAATCAGGTAACAGCGGTGGCGGGGCTGTCGGCCCGGGTGGAGGATCTACGGGCTTTTGATCGGGCGACCGCTGCAGAGCGTTTGCGGGGGACCCGCGAGGCGATTGCGACACGGGAGAAGACGCTCCGCGAAGTGCGCGACGACCCGCAGTTTCGTCAACTGAGCACCAACCAGCGGGACTGGGTGATCGAGCGGTACGAGGAATTGCGCGACTACGGCTTGTTTCTGGAGAAATTACTGCTGGAACGCCCGGTAGTGGAGCAACGCAGCGAGGAAGCCTTGAATGCCCAGGTGGCCCGGCTGCGGGGCGAACTGAAGCTTCCCCACGAGGAATGGCTCGGCACCCCGGGCGGACAGTTGCACAAGGCACGTCTGGAAGAAGCCGAGGCCATGCGTGCAGCGGTTCAGAAAATGCGTTTCTGGTATGAAGATGAGCGCGATCGACTGGTCCGAGAAATGCTGCTCGATCGCGATGCGGTACGAGTCGAGTGGGCCGGTTGGTCGGCCCGCGTCGAGAAGCTTCTGGACACCGAGCGTCGGCCTCCGGTGCGTCCGGAGGATCCGATCGACAAGGATGTGAAGATCCCTTACTCCGTGGCCATGCAGTTCGATCGCGTGCTGGCCTCTCGTGCCGGTTATGAACGCGACCGCGCCCGGTTGCAACGGCTGCTCGACGTGGCCAGTGCCCTGGGACTGACACCGCCCAATGAGGCCCGCCCGGCAGTGCTGGCCTTCAGCCGAGACCTGACGCTGGCACAGATTCGTGAGCGCTGGACGCAGCTACAACAGGCCTATCCGGAGTATCGCAAAACCTTCGCCTCAGACGGGCTGCCCCTGGCTGCGCTGCGACCAACCATCCGCTCTCGGTACGAAAATCTGCTCGTCCCCGCGCGCGAAGAGGTGCTTCGGCAACTCAAGGCCAACGCCAAGCGCGAGGAAACTCGGGAGGCGTGGGAGGGAGTGCAACGCTGGCTCAAGGAACCCAGCGAGTTGGCCGCGTGGCGCTCCCTGGCGCTGGTGCTGCTCGGCATGGAAGACCCGGCTGCCGAGGACCCCGTGACACGCCTGGCGGGTTTCCTCAACCGGGAGAAGTTTGAACTTCGCCTGGACACGCTGGAACTGGAGTTGCCGCAAACCAGTGGCCTCAGTCCCCGAGCCGAGGCGACTCTGGACGTGTACCTGCCGGCAAGTGGCAAGGAGCCGGCCGCACGGTTTCGGCGATCGGGTGAGGTGCGTAAAGATGATCAGCGACGCGTAAATATCTACCTGTTTCGTAAGGAGTCACCCGGGCCCCTGGCTTATCGTCCGGGAGAACGACTATGGGCCAAACTCCCGCTCTCGGGTGGCAAGCAGCAGCTAACCTGGGCCGAGTCGCGCTCGTCGCTCTACCAGTTCGAGCGGTTGTTGCTGCCGCCACGACTTCAGGATGAGAACGCAGCCGCCCTGACCTCGGGTCGCCGGATGGATGAAATACAATTGCGCATCCGTCCCGTGGATGGGTTGCCCGCCGTCCCCGATCTCATTCCCTTCATTCGATTCGACTAGGTCAAAGAAAAAGAGGAGCAGATGAAAAGTCTGCTCCTCTTGGAGGAATGCCTGTACTTCGATTAGAAGCGAAGTTCGGCACCGAGGGTGATGCCATGCACCCAGATGAGGCCCGATGACGGTTGGAAGCTGGGACGCAGCGGACCACCGGGCGTCGAGGGCGGCAACAGGTTCGGGTTCACATTCGTATCGATCACATCGCCGACTCGGTAGAAGTCGTTCAACACGAGCAGCGAGTAGCCGGCAAACAGCCGCAACGAGTCGCTGACATCATAGCCCAGACGCAGGTCGGCCTCCGGGATGGCAGTCCAGCTGTTCCGGTTATAGTTGCCGATGTTGCTACTCTGGGCGAGCAACCCGCCGGAGTTGACCACAACAGGCTCACCCGGAACGATAACGGTTGTCTGTCCGTTGATCTGAACATTTCGATGCAGGTGTCCCACACTCACCCGACCTGCAGCCTCCAGGGTGACCCGTTGGATGCGCCAGGTGCTGGCGAGCCCGAGCAGCAGACCGTGGAAATTGTTGCGGATGCGGAATTGATCCTGGACCTGGATGTTGGTGCCCGGGACAAACGCCTCGCCCTGCGGGAAGAGGTTTTCGCGGGCGATCAGATCTTCCTCGTAACGGAGCCAGCGGTAGCCGACCAGGACATCAAAGCGGGGACCCGTGCCACACGGGTCGTAGCACAGAGGACAACGGACCAGAGCGTCGGCCCCCATGAGGCTGGTGCGCAACTCGGTCGTCGCGATTCCTGCCAGCACCCCAGGGAACGAGACCAGTTCTGCGTCCGGTTGGCCAGTGAGGGCGTTCACAAAGGGACGACCGCTAATGCCCTGGCCCCCGACGCTGCCACTATCGGTGCTGCCCGGCAGGTGGAAAAAGCTGCCCTCCAGACCGAAAGCCTTGCAACCGTCATCGATCCAGAGGCCCAGGGTATAGCGGCCACCCAGGCGCAGACCGCCTGTGCCATCGCCACCGCCCTCGACGACCTGGGTTCCGGGCGTGCCGAGTACACCGGCCTGACCGAGCGGAGTGCCCGCAGGACTCTGACTCAGCAGTGGGGGAACGCTTCGGCCCTGAATCCACCACAGGAGCGCCTCGGCACGGGCCCACCCGGTCACTGGGTTCCGCACCGTCTCGTCCATCGGCCCACCGTAAGTTGGTAGACGTGGTGGAGCCGGATAGGGAAGAATTACGGGTTGCGGGGTGCTCCCCGGCGCGACCAGAGGAGGCCCCTCGACCCCTGGTAGTGCGGTTCCAGGAGTCACGACTCCCGGCGCAAGCAGACCCGGCGGAGCGGCCGACGTGACGGGTGCGGGATTGGAGGCGGGCGACGGTACGTGCACCTGAGCCAGAGCGAGGCCTGAGCACAAGGTGACGGATAAAAGCAAGGATCTCCCGAGCATGGAAAAGCTCTCCGGGGGGCTTCCGCTTCGAGCGGCACGTTGAATTGACAGTGAGGGCGCCATATCCGCTCACGACTTGAAAAAAAATGGCAATTTTTTCGTATGGGTCGTGAGGCCTCGGCATCATGGCCAATTCAGACCGTGCGAACTTCCCGGGTGGCTTGTATTGAGGCCAGAACCGTTTATAATCCGAAATGAAACGATCGGTCGATTCGTTTTTGAAGGGCAAAAACAGTCCGATCGGATTCTCTTTTCCGTTTCGCGTCTGATGGCCGGGTGTGCCGGTCATTCGCAGGAGATCCCGTGGTCAATCGTAACCTGATTAGCAAATTCGATCTGTCGGAAGAAGAACTACAACAGCAGATGGCCGAAGCCCTGGCGCCCAAGGATGCCGGTACATCGGCCCTGGAACTGGAAGATTACTACCTCAAGGACACCCAGGACTTTGAGGTCAACAAAATCGTCACGGGCAAGGTGGCGAACATCCTCGGCGATGGCGTGGTGGTCGATATCGGCTACAAGTCCGAGGGGGTGATCGATCTCCAGGAATGGTACGACGAGGCACTGGACAAGATTGTTCCGCCGCAGATCGGCGATACGATTCAGGTTCTGCTGGACGCTGCCGAGGACGAGACGGGCCAGATCCAACTGAGCTATCGCAAGGCGAAGCGTCAGAAGGAATGGGAAGAGGTCATCTCCAAGTACAAGGAAGGCGACATCGTCAGCGGTATGGTCACCCGCAAGATCAAGGGCGGCCTGCTGGTGAACATCGGTGTCAACGTCTTCCTGCCTGCTTCCCAGGTCGATATCCGTCGTCCACCGGATATTGCGGAATACATCAACAAGACGATCGAGTGCATGATCCTGAAGATCGACGAACCGCGACGCAACATCGTCGTGAGCCGTCGGCGCAAGCTCGAAGTCGAGCGCGACACGCTCAAGAAGAAGCTGCTGGAAGAGATTCAACCGGGGCAGGTCCGCAAGGGCGTCGTCAAGAACATCGCTGAGTTCGGCGCGTTCGTCGACCTGGGCGGGATCGACGGCCTGCTGCACATCACCGATATGAGCTGGGGTCGGGTCAACGATCCGCGCGAGATGGTCCACATCGACCAGCAACTGGACGTCTACATCATTTCGGTGGACAAGGAAAAGGAAAAGATCGCTCTGGGCCTCAAGCAGAAGACCGCCAGCCCCTGGCAGAACGTGGCCGATCGCTACCCGGTGGCCAGCCGGCACCACGGCGAAGTGGTGAACGTGATGACCTACGGCGCGTTCGTGAAACTGGAGCCGGGCATCGAAGGTCTGGTCCACATCAGCGAGATGAGTTGGACGCGTCGCATCAACCACCCCAGCGAGTTGGTGGCGGTGGGCGATCACATCGACGTGCAGGTCCTGAACATCAACAAGGACAAGCAGGAAATCAGCCTGGGCATGAAGCAGGTTCAGCCCAACCCCTGGGACAAGGTGGCCGAGCGTTATCCGCCGAACACTGTGGTCTCGGGCGTGGTGCGGAACCTGACCAACTACGGTGCGTTCATCGAGATCGAGGAAGGCATCGACGGTCTACTGCATGTCAGCGACATGAGTTGGATCAAGAAGGTGGCTCACCCCTCCGAGGTGGTCAACAAGGGCGACAAGGTCACCTGCGTGGTGCTCAACGTCGATCAGGAACGCAAGCGGATCGCGCTGGGCCTCAAGCAGATGAACAACGATCCCTGGGAAGGCGACATTCCCGGTCGTTACACCCCCGGCACCACCAAGACCGGCAAGGTTACCAAGCTCACCAACTTTGGCGTGTTCGTCGAGTTGGAGCCGGGCCTCGAAGGCTTGCTCCACATCAGCGAACTGGCCGACCACAAGGTCGACACCCCCGAGGATGTCGTCAAGGTGGGCGACGAGTTGGAAGTGAAGGTCCTCCGTGTCGATGTGGCCGAACGCAAGATCGGCCTCAGCCGCAAGAAGGTCGGCGACGAGGACGAGGTGATCGAATCGCCGGAAAGCACGAGCGCGGAAGGCGACGACGCCAAGAAGCCGCGCGAGAGCAAGCGTGAACTGCGAGGTGGAACCTCGTCGGGTAGCGGCAACCTGATCGACCTGCCGGAATAACCGGACAGGCCAGCGCCAGGAAAGGATGCAGGCGATGGGTTTCGGCCGAGTGAAGGCGGAGTCGAAACGCATCGCCTGTTTTTCTTGGTGAAAGTTTCCGTTGGTGTTACTCTTTCACGATGAGTCAGAGTAGTCGGGCCAAAGGAGATGGTGGGGTCATGGTGGCTCTGCCGTGATCTGGAAGGACCGAAAGGCAACACGACCCTTGTCCGGACGGGATTTCTCAGGCAAGGCGAGACGATAACGTTGGTGTACCGGAACGGTG
>ERZ1066117.1715-NODE-1715-length-10205-cov-7.240887_pt1 | contig 10205 bp, 7 predicted proteins | sample MGYA00382764_ERZ1066117 | MGnify/ENA primary metagenome ERZ1066117 (study PRJEB33369, sample SAMEA5778347) | biofilm metagenome | biome: Industrial cooling water; feature: Water cooling tower basin; material: Biofilm | place: United Arab Emirates | collected...
ACCATCAGGTGCGCCACCAGCCGGCCGATGGGGCCGTGCGCGGCGGCCGGCGCATCGGGGCCCAAGGCGGCCACCAGCCCTTCGAGCAGCACCATGGTGGAAAGAAACCGCTCCGGGCCGGAGCGTTCGAAGGCCAGCTCGGCCATCACCTGCGCCCAGCCGCCACCTTCGGCGCCGACCAGCGCATCGGCGGGCAGCCGCACATCATCGAAATGCACTTCGTTGAAATGATGATCGCCGATCATGTCCACGATCGGCCGGATATGGATGCCCGGCGTGTCCATCGGCACCAGGAACTGCGAAAGCCCGTTGTGGCGCTCGCCTTCGCCGCTGCGCGCCAGCAGGATCATCCAGTGCGCGCGGTGGGCATAGGTGGTCCACAATTTGGTGCCGCTGATCCGCCAGCCGCCTTCTGTGCGCACGGCGCGGGTGCGCACGGCCGCCAGATCGGAACCGGCGCCCGGCTCGCTCATGCCGATGCAGGCAAAGGCCTCCCCGCGGGCGATGGCGGGCAGGATCGCCTGCTGGGCCGGCGTGCCATATTTCAGCAGCAGCGGGCCCGTCTGCCGATCGGCGATCCAGTGCGCCGCCACCGGGGCGCCTGCGGCGAGCAGTTCCTCGATCACCACCAGCCGTTCGAGGGCGCTGCGCTCATGCCCGCCGTGGGCGCGCGGCCAGCACATGCCGATCCAGCCGCGCGCGCCCAGCTTGCGGCTGAATTCGGGATCATGGCCATTCCACGATCGCGCCCGCACCGCCGCCGGCACATCGGCCAGCGCCTCGGCCAGGAAGGCGCGCACCTCCGCCCGCAGCGCCGCTTCGCCAGGGGCTTCCGGCACGATCGGGAAGCGAAAGCCGGTCATGCCGTGGCCAGCGCCCACACGCCGCCCGCCAGCGCCGCCGCGCCCAGCCGGGCCTGCCAATGATGTTCGCTGCCCGCATCATCGCGCCACTGCCACAGCGCCCGGGTGAACAGGTGCAGCCGGTGATCGGCGGTGAAGCCGATGGCGCCGTGCAGCTGGAGGGCGATGGCCGCGGCCACGCCGGCCGCCTCGCTGGCGCGCGCCTTGGCGGCGGCGACATGGTGCGTGGCCCGGCCCGCCAGCCAATGCTCCAGCCCGATCGCGGCGAGCCCCTGCGCCGCTTCGGCAGCCGCCGCCTCCGCCGCCAGTTGGGCCAGCGCATGCTGCACGGCCTGGTTCCTGGCCAGTGGCCGGCCAAATTGTTCGCGGGTCTGCGTCCATTCCACTGTCATCGCCAGCACGGTGGCCAGCGCGCCCGCGATTTCGGCGGTGCGCAGGGCGGCCAGCAGCGGCAGCGGATCATGCGCGAGCCGGCCCGCCACCGGCGCCTCCACCCAGAGATCGCCGCGCGCCAGGCCAGACAGGCTGGGCGGGCAGGGCGCGCCGGCCCCGGTCAGCGCCAGCGCGCCGGCGCCCACCGCCACGATGGCCACGCCCGGCTGTGCCCACGCCGCGCCCGCCGCATGGCCCACCAGCCGGCCGTCCGCCACCGCGCCGTCCACCAGCGCCAGCGTGGCCGGCCCTTCGGCCAGCGGCAACCCGGCCAGCCCGAGCAGCGCATTGGCGGCGATGCTTTCGGCCAGCGGCCAGGGTGCGCCGGCGGCCCCATGCGCCGCCCCAATCGCCAGCACGGCCTCCGCCGGCAGTCCCAGCCCCCCGGCCGCTTCGCCGGCAAGCGCCAGCGGCAGGCCGGCATCGGCCAAGGCTGCCCAGCCATCGGGCAGCTGCCCGGCGCGGCTGGCGCGCAGGCGGGGTTCGCTCGCCTCGCCGGCAATCACCCGCTGCGCCGCGGCGATGATGGCCGCATCCACGCTGATTAGCCAGCCTTGAGCGCCGCCTGCAGGGCGCGAATGCGCTTGGCATTCACCCCCAGATCCGACACGCCGATGCGGCTGACCGAGCGCACGTCCACGATGCTGCCATCCCCATCGGGGCGCGCCCGCACCACGATATCATCCTGGAAGCGGATGAACGAAACGCTGGCCGTGGCCTCGAAATGGCCGGCGGCGGGATCATCGGCGGCAATCGCCCAGCCTTCGGCCTTCGCATGGGCGCGCACATCATCCATCACCTGGGCGACCGGCTTGGCCAGCCGCAGCGGCTTCAGATCGGCATAGGCGCCCGCGTGCAGGCGGCGCCAGTTCTCCACCGTGTCCACCCCCACCAGATTGTCTGCGCGCAGCTTCAGCGCGCGAAAGGCCGGCGGGTCCTGAAGATCGGTAGTGATGTCGTGGATCGCCGGCACATTCCCGGCCGCCATCGGGCGCGAGAAGATGAAGCCCGCCAGCGGCACCGCCAGCACCAGCGCCAGCAGCGCCTTGCCCGATGCCTCCTTGGGCGCCGGCCCAGCCTGCTTTCGAAGCAGCACCAGCGCCGCCACCCCCAGCACGGCGGCGATCAGCGCCAGCGCCCCGCCGCCCAGGAAGGCGGTGAAGCCCTGCATCTTGGGTAGCACATCATGGCGCGCCGCGAGCAGGCCGCCGCCCGCCACCACCACAGCCAGCACCGCCAGCACCCGCGCGCTGCCGGCCAGCCGGCCACCCCATTTGCCTGTTGCCATCGGTCACTCCCTCGCCCGCCAACTGTCAGCAGACATTGCACGGCCGGTCAATCGCTGCCACCACGGGCGCCATGGGCAATCCGGCACATTTCCAGGGTCTGATCGGGCTGGCCGCCATCCTGCTGCTGGCGTGGGGGGTGTCGGAAAACCGCACATTGCGCCCCGGCTGGCGCTGGATCGTCGGCGCGCTGCTGCTGCAACTGGCGATCGCCATCATTGTCACGCGGGTGCCGCTGGTGTGGGCGGCGGTGGGCATCGCCAATCGCGTGGTGGCCGCCATCGAGCGCGCCACACTGGCCGGCTCCAGCTACATGTTCGGCTATACCGGCGGCGCGCCGATCCCCTTTGTGCTGCAGCCGGGGGCCAGCCCGCCGGTGATCATCGCCTTCCAGATCCTGCCGCTGATCATCGTGTTTTCGGCACTTTCGGCGTTGCTGTGGCACTGGGGCGTGCTGAAGGCGGCGGTGCGCGGGCTTTCGTTTGCGCTGCGGCGCACGCTGGGCGTCAGCGGCGTGGTCGGCCTGGCCGGCGGCGCCACCATGTTCCTGGGCGTGGTGGAATCGCCTTTGGTGCTGCGAGCGTGGTTTGCGCGGATCAGCCGGGCCGATCTGTTTGCCATCATGGTGATGATCATGGCGACGATTTCGGGCGCCATCCTCGTGCTTTATGCCACCACCCTGTCGCGCACGCTGCCCGATGCGGTGGGGCACATGATCGTGGCGTCGCTCATGTCCCTGCCGGCGGCCGTTCTGGTGGCGCGGCTGATGGTGCCGCCGGTGGACGCTGTCGATACCGCCCCGGTGGAGGCTAGCCTCGCCTATGAAGGCACGATGGACGCGCTGCTGAAGGGCATCAGCGAAGGCATGCAGCTGGTGCTGGCAGTGATCGCGGTGATCATCACGGTGTTTGCGCTGGTGAATCTGGTCGATCAGGCGCTGGCGCTGCTGCCGATGGTGGACGGCGCACCGCTCACGCTCAGGCGCGGCTTTGGCTGGGCGTTTGCGCCGCTGATGTGGGCGATTGGCGTGCCGTGGGATCAGGCCCCGGCGGCGGGCAGCCTGATGGGCACCAAGGTGATCCTGAATGAATATGTCGCCTATCTCGATCTGGCGGCGCTGCCCGCCGGCACGCTGGATGGGCGCAGCCTGCTGATCATCAGCTATGCGCTGTGCGGCGTCGCCAACCTGGCCAGCGTGGGCCTGCTGGTCGCCACCATCGCCGCGCTGGCGCCCGAACGCCGCGCCGATGCTGCGGGGCTGGGCATGAAAAGCTGGCTGGCCGGCAATCTGGCGACGCTGATGACCGGCGCCATGATCGGGCTCGTCTCATGGTAGGCGCCCATGCTTGATGCCCGGCTGCGCCCGCTGATCGATCCGCCGCTCAATGCCATCGGGCGCATGTTGGCGCGCGCCGGCATCACCGCCAACATCATCACGCTGGCCGGCATTGCGCTCGGCATCGCTGCCGGCGCGGCGCTGGCCCACGGTCAGTGGAGCGCCGGCCTGGCGCTGATCATCGCCAACCGGCTGCTCGATGGGCTGGATGGCGCCGTGGCCCGGGCCACGCGGCTCAGCGATTTTGGCGGCTATCTGGATATTGTCGGCGATTTTGCCTTCTACGTGGCGGTGCCGCTGGGCTTTGGCCTGGCCGCGCCGGCCAATCTGGTGCCGGCCTTGCTGCTGGTGGCGGCCTTCACGCTTACCGGCATCAGCTTCCTCGCCTATGCCACCATCGCTGCCAAGCGCGGCCTGGAAACCCGCGCCCACGGTGTCAAGAGCTTCTTCTACAACACAGGGCTCGCCGAAGGCACCGAAACCATATTGTGCTTCATCGCCATGTGCCTGTGGCCGCAGCATTTCGGCCTGCTCGCGCTGGCCTATGCGGCGCTGTGCCTGATCACGGTGGTGCAGCGCACGCTTGCTGCCTGGCGCGATTTCGGCTGATCCATCCAACGGTGGGGTGACAGTGGCAGCGCCTGCCGTTATTTGTCTGATAAATGACTGGCCCCATCTCATCGCCCATCCGCATCGCCCTGGTTGGCATTGGCAAGATTGCCCGTGATCAGCATCTGCCGGCGATCGCTGCCGATCCCGGCTTCCAGCTGGTCGCCACGGTCAGCCGCTCGGCGCGGGTGGATGGGGTGCCCGGCTTTGCCAGCATCGCGGCATTGGCCGCCAGCGGCCTGGGGGTGGATGCCGTCTCGCTGGCCACGCCGCCGGTGGGGCGCCACGATCAGGCCGCAGACGCGCTGGCGGCTGGTTGGCACGTGATGCTGGAAAAGCCGCCGGCCGCCAGCCTTTCCGACGTGCGCGCTTTGCAAGCCGCAGCCGGCGGGCAGACCCTGTTTGCCAGCTGGCATTCCCGCGCGGCGGCCGCCGTGCCGGTGCTGGCCCAGGCGCTGGCCGGCGCGCGCATCCACAAGGTGCAGATCGATTGGCTGGAGGATATCCGCGTCTGGCATCCGGGGCAGGACTGGATCCTGGCCGCCGGCGGCATGGGTGTTTTTGATCCCGGGATCAACGCGCTTTCGGTGCTCACGGCGATCCTGCCGATGCCGGTGCGGCTGGCGGCGGCGGCGCTGGATGTGCCGGCCAATTGTGCCGGGCCGATCGCTGCCCAGCTGGCCATGCAGGCCGGCACGGTGCCGGTGGCAGCCCGCTTCGATTTCCTTCACGCCGGTCCACCGCGCTGGGACATCGTGGTGGAGACTGAAAGCGGCACCTGGCAGCTGGCCGATGGCGGTGCGCGCTTGCTCCACGATGGCGTTGCCGTGCCGTTGGCAGAGACGGGCGAATATCCCGGGCTTTACCGCCGCTTTGCCACGCTCATCGCAGACGGCGCCAGCGATTGCGACGTGCGGCCGCTGGAACTGGTCGCCGATGCGTTCCTGCTCGGCGCGCGGCGGACAGTGTCGGCGTTCAGCTTCTAGGGCCGCGTTTCCAGACGCAGCCCCATCGCCCAGCGCCGCTGGAAACCGGGCCAGTGCTGTGCCGGGCCATCCGTGCGATCACCGGCATTTTCGCCCTGGGCAAGTGGCCACTGGCCATCCACGGCGCGCGGCGTGGGCACCGCCAGCCACCGCGCGGCCGCAGCATCGCCCTTCAGCCGCCAATCCAGGAAAGCGGTGATGAAATGCACGTTGATGGCGAGGATGCGGTCCTTGCGCCACACCGGCTCATCCTGGCGCTCGCGATATTCAAACCGATGGGCCAGCATCGCCGGGGTGGCGTTGGTGGCAACATTATGCCGGGCGTTCTCGTACGTGAGCAAAGTGCGTGGGCCGCCGGCCTGTTCGAACAAGTAGCGGATGCCGCCATCATAACCGGCAACATCATCGGCATCGCCGGCAATGAACAAGGCGGGCACGGCCATGCGGGACAGGCCGGCAGGCGTGAAGGCGCGCAGCGGCTGTGAACCGCCCCACGGGGCAAAGGCGATCAGCGCCTTCAAGGCTGGCGGCGGCGGTGGGGTCTGGGCCAGTAGCGTGGCGGCGCCGGGCGGCCCTTGCGCAAAGAGCGGACTGGCGCTGTCGTAGCTGGCGCCGGCGGTGGCCAGCGCCCCAAACCCGCCCATGGAATAGCCGGCCAGCGCGATGCGCGCGGCATCGACATGCGCCCAAAGACCGGCGCCGCTGGTCGCCCGCCGGGTCAATTCGGCCATCACCAGCCGCTGATCGGCCGCGCGGTGCACCACGTTGTTGAGGAAGGCCAACGGCCGCGACACCGCCAGATCGGCCAGATCGCCATGATCGATGGCGGCCACCACATAGCCCTTGCTGGCCAGATGTTCGGCCAGATCGGAAAACATCAGCGCCCGGTTGGCGAAGCCGTGGGACAGCAGCACCAGCGGCCAGCGACCGGCCGCCGCAGAGGCGCCGCGCACCGCCTGGCCCGGCACGGCCACTTCCGCGGGCACGGCGCCGGCCGGCACGGTTTCCACCGGCGTGGTGGGATAGCGATAGAGGGTACCTGCTGCCGATGCAGGGCCCTGCGCGGGATACCAGATGACAAGGCCAAGCCGCCGGTTGGCCAGGGCAAAGCCGCCCTTGCCATCCGGCCGCGTGGCATCGGGGCGGGGGCCGAGATCGATCGTCTCCTCGACAACGCCCACCACGTGGCTGCCACGCCCGCCCAGCGCCGGGGCATCGCCCAATGGCTGCTGCGCCTCGGCCAGCGGTTGCGCTGCAGCAGGGCCTGCCAGCAGGGCGAGGGCCAGCATTAGGTGGCGGATCATGCGGGGTCCTTCCAGATGGCCAGATCGTGCGCGGGGATATGGGCGCTGCCCAGCAGAAATTCGGCACCCGCCGGCGCCGGCGCGGTGGCCGCCTGCGGGCCATAATTGATGGCAAACACGAGGTCGCCCCGCCGGCGCAGCCGAAGCCCGCCGCTCACCGGGGTCACTGCAACGCCTGCCGCTTGCGCCAGCCGGGCAAACAGCGCCGTCAGCCCATCATGATCGGTCAGCGTGGCCAGATAATGGGCCCGGCCATGGCGGAGCAGGGCGGGCTTGCCATCTTCCAATGTGGCCAGCACCTCTGCCGGGCCATGATCGATGGATTCCCGCCAGCCGGTGCTGAGATGGGCGGCGCCATCCAGGTGCAGCGTGCCGGGGCAATCGGGGCGCGGCGTGTCCACGGCGAGCACGCGGATGGGCAGCAGTGCCCGCAGCGGCCCTGGCGGCAGACCATCAGGGATGGTGAAATCGTCGGTCTTGGCGCCCGAACGCGGCCCCAGCAGCACCAGGCCATCGGCCGCGGCCAGCGCGGCCACCGCCGCATCGGATGCCACGGCCAGGCACGGTGCCAGCACCAGCGGATAGCCCTGCACATCAGCACCCGGCGCCACGAAATCCACGTCCATGCCGAGGCTGCGCAGCGCCCGGTACCAGCCATGCAGCACGCCGGTGTAATCATAGCCGCGGCCTTGCTGCTCGATCGCGGAGACGAATTCGGCCGTGGTGTCCACGATCATCGCCACGGGCGCCCGGGTGGGCGCGGGCAGCGGCACGCGCGCCAGTTCGGCGGCCAGCTGTTCGATTTCGGGCCAGGCTTCGGCCGGGGTGGAATCCGGCCGCAGCAGCCCGGCGTGCATCTGTTCCTGCGCGAACGGTGCCTGCCGCCAGCGGAAGAAGCTGACCACGGCGGCACCATGGGCAAAGGCCTCCCAGCTCCACAGCCGCACCATGCCGGGCGCCGGCCAGGGATTGTGCCGCCCCCAGTTCACCGGGCCGGGCTGCTGTTCCATGATCCAGAAGGGCTTGCCGGTCAGCCCGCGGGTCTGATCGAAATAGATGGATTGCAGATCGGGGTGGCCGGTGCGCATCAGCGGGGCGAAGGCGGCGGCATCGTGCCGGGCCATCGCCAGATCGGTGCGGCCCAGCGGGTAGTTGTCGTAACTGGCGAAATCCAGCGGCGCCGCCAGCGCGTGATTGTCCACGCCGGTTTCGTCCATCGGGATGAAATTGTGGGTGATGAAGCGGCCGGGCGAATGGGCGCGCAGCACATCCACCATGGCGGTGTGGAAACGGACCACCATGTCGGACGCATGGCGCCGCCAGGCCAGCCGGTGCGCCGGGCTGGTTTCGGTGACCGCCCCCACCGGCAGCTCGATCTCGCTGAAATCGCGATATTCCATCGACCAGAAAATATTGCCCCAGGCCCGGTTCAGCGCATCGATGCTGCCATAGCGGTCGGCCAGCCAGCGCCGGAAACTGGCCAGCGCGGCCGGCGAGGCGCTCAGCGTCGTATCGTGGCAGCACAGTTCATTGTCGGTCTGCCAGCCAGCGACATGGGGATGGTTGCCATAGCGCCGGGCCAATTGCTCGGTGATGCGCAGCGCGTGCTCCAGCCACACGGGGCTGGAAAAATCGCTGTGCCGGCGCGAGCCAAAGCCGCGCGTGCGGCCCGTTTCGGGGTCCACTGGCAGGATATCGGGATGGGCATCGATCAGCCACTTGGGCGGCGTGGCGGTGGGTGTGCACAGCACCACCCGCAGGCCGGCGTTGCCCAGCGTGGCGATGGCGCGATCCAGCCAGTCCCAGCGATAATCGCCGGGATTGGGCTCCATGCGGCTCCACGCGAATTCGCCGATGCGCACATAGGTGAGGCCCAGGGCCTTCATGCGCGCGGCATCATCGGCCCACCAGTCTTCTGGCCAATGTTCGGGATAATAGCATACACCCAGCATCGCGCGCCTTTCCTGCCGCCCGCAGCCTTCATAGACAATGACGGGGCAATTATCATATAAATTTCCGCAGGCCACAAAGGATCCGATCATGCCCGCCGCACTTCCCGCCTTTGTCCGCCTCGATGGCCCGGCGGTCAGCCTGGTGCTGGCCTTTGATCAGGGGGTACCGGCGGTGTTGTGGTGGGGCCCGCGGCTGGTGGCCGCCACCGATGCGGCGCAGCTGGCGGCGCTGGGTGCTCGGGCCGAAGCCAATGCCTCGCCGGCGGTGGAGCCGGCGCTGGCGCTCACGCCGCAGGCCGGGCAGGGCGGGCCAGGCCGGCCGGGGCTGGTGGCAACGCGCCACGGCAGCGGCGGTGCGCGCGGTTGGGCCACGCTGGCCCGGGTGGAGCAGGTTGATACCAGCGATGGCAGCGTGGCGATCACCAGCCGCGACGCCGCCCATGGCATTGCGCTGATCCATCGGCTGGCGCTGGACGGTGATGTGCTGGTGGCGAAGACAACGCTGGTCAACGAAGGCGATACCGCGCTGGATGTGGCCGGGCTGGCAGCCCCGGTGTTGCCGGTGCCCGGCTTTGCCGGCCACATCATCGGCTTTGAAGGCCGCTGGGCCGGCGAATTTGCCACCGTGCGGGCCGAACGCCAGATGGGCCAATGGGTGCGCGAAAACCGCCGCGGCCGCACCAGCCACGATGCCTTTCCCGGCCTGATCGCCTGCGAAGCTGCCACCACCGAACAATCTGGCCTGGCCTGGGGCTTCCACCTGGCCTGGAGCGGCAATCATCGGCTGACCGTGGAAACGCTGGCCGATGGCCGCGCCAGCGTGGCGATGGAGGCGCTGTATCTGCCCGGCGAGATGCAGCTGGCGCCGGGCGCGCGGCTGGAAACGCCGGCGCTGCATGCCAGCGTATCGGCCGCCGGGCTGACCGGGCTGTCCCAGGCCTTCCACCGGCATCTGCGGGCCCGGCCCGCGCACGCCCGCCTGCGCCGCCGCCCGCGCCCCGTGCACTACAACAGCTGGGAAGCGGTGTATTTCGATCATGATCCCAAGGTGCTGGCCGAGATGGCCAGCCGGGCGGCGGCGCTGGGCGTGGAACGCTTCGTGCTGGATGACGGCTGGTTCAAGGGCCGGCGCCATGATCGTGCCGGGCTGGGCGATTGGGTGGTGGATGCGGCGGTGTGGCCGGATGGCCTGGCGCCGCTGGCCGATCATGTGACCGGGCTCGGCATGGAATTCGGGCTGTGGGTGGAACCGGAAATGGTCAACCCTGACAGCGATCTGCATCGCGCCCACCCGGAATGGGTGCTGGCCACGCCGCCGGCGCCGCAATTGGCATTCCGCCATCAGCTGGTGCTGGATTGCGGCCGGGCCGATGTGCGCGCGCATCTGCTCGGCAGCATCAAAGCCCCACTGCGCGGCCACCCGCTCCCCCCCCTGCA
>ERZ1066117.1716-NODE-1716-length-10200-cov-4.664860_pt1 | contig 10200 bp, 10 predicted proteins | sample MGYA00382764_ERZ1066117 | MGnify/ENA primary metagenome ERZ1066117 (study PRJEB33369, sample SAMEA5778347) | biofilm metagenome | biome: Industrial cooling water; feature: Water cooling tower basin; material: Biofilm | place: United Arab Emirates | collected...
CGAAAAAGCGTCTGCCGAAATGCTCTCGCCTCAAGAGAGTCTACAAAGGGCACGGCGGTTGGCCTGGGAGGCGGCCCTTCTGGCTCAACGACCGCCCCACCCAGCCGAACGCTGGCAGCAAGCCAGAAATAAATGGCGACAAGCAATCCGGTTGTTAGAAGCGATCCCGCCGCAGACCGCAGTCGCCAAGGATGCGCAACAAAAGCTGACCGAGTATCGCCCCAAGTACAATGCCATTACTCAACGGCTAACCGCGGAGGAAATGGCAACTGAGAATTTTGAGCAAGCTCAAACCGTGGCTTGGCAAGCCGCTGTCACGGTTCAGGACCCGCCCCATGATTTACAAGTTTGGCAACGGGCGGCTGAGCGTTGGGGGCGAGCAGTTCGCCTGATGGCAGCTATTCCGCCGTTAACAACAGTGTCTGAAGCGGCTCAGCAAAAACTGGCTGATTACCGGCAAAACTATCAAGCGATCGCTCGCAACATTGCCGCCGAGAAAGATTTTTTGTCCCGGTTAGAAACATTCGCGGCCATTGTGGAGCGGTTGAACACACTGCAAGCCCGGGCCTTGACGGGGCAAACGGAAGACCCGATCGGGATCGAGTACCAAGATTACCTGGCGCTGGTACAATCCCTGCAATCTCTGCAAAGCGATCTGGAAGCACTGCCCCAGGCTGCCACGAACCCGGCCTACACCGACATGAAAACCGCGATCGCTGACTATGAATTTGCCCTGACGATCTGGCAAAGCTACCTGCGCCACAAAGCCGCCAACGCGGATTGGCTCCAAAATGGCGACTTTTTCAATCGGTTGGTGCCCCTCTCACTGATTGACGGCGATCGCCTCCTCGAACGATACGATGTCAAAGTTCATCAAGGTTCTAGAGAAGCGAAAGTTCCTCTAAAATCGGCTGTTTGGGCCATTTGGGAAAAAGCAGACGATCACGTGCGGGCCTCGCGGCAAAAAGCATCGATCCAGTAGAGCAACGCATATCGATACAATCTTGCTATAGCGTTTTTGCCTCAGTGAGGAACCCCCAGAGCCAGCAATCGCTACCCAGATTGAAGGCTCTGAACTTCACTCCAGAAGCAAACGCTGTAGCTAGTTTTGTGAGCATCGCCCTGCTTTATGTTGACCCCCTCTGACCGTTCTGAACCCATCTGGATGACGATTCTGCGCTTGCTCCGATGGGATAAACCCGCAGGTCGGCTGATCCTGATGATTCCGGCTTTATGGGCAGTGGTTCTCGCGGCGGGGGGGAACCCACCCTTACCGCTGGTGGGAGTCATTGTGTTAGGCACGCTCGCGACTAGTGCGGCAGGTTGTGTGGTGAATGATCTGTGGGACCGCAACATCGACCCCAAGGTTCAGCGAACTCGCAACCGCCCGCTGGCCTCACGAGCCTTGTCTGTACAGATTGGCATTGTGGTGGCGATCGTGGCTTTTATCTGTGCCTGGATCTTGTCTGCCTACTTAAATCCTCTGACCTTCTGGCTTTGCGTCGCAGCAGTTCCAATCATCGTGTTATATCCCCTAGCAAAACGAGTCTTTCCAGTGCCGCAATTGGTGCTGGCGATCGCGTGGGGCTTTGCGGTTCTCATTAGCTGGAGTGCGGTGAGTTGTGGAGCCACTCCCGCTCCTACGCCCTGCCTCGGTGTGGCCACCTGGTTATTATGGGGGGCAACGGTTCTGTGGACGTTAGGGTTTGATACGGTTTATGCCATGTCCGATCGGGAAGACGATCGCCGGATAGGGGTCAACTCCAGCGCCCTATTTTTTGGCCCATACGCGGCTCATGCGGTTGCGGCATTCTATCTGGGCACAACGCTCTTGCTGGCCGGAGTCGGGAGTGTGCTGTCACTCAATTGGGCGTTCTGGTTAGCGCTCGTTGTTGCTGTGAGCGGCTGGATTTGGCATTACTACCAGCTTTGCCAGCGAGCGATTCCGCACAAAATCTACGGGCAACAATTTCGGCAAAATGTGTGGTTTGGGTTTGTACTGCTAGTTGGAATGACGATCGGAAACTGGTGACTTGCCGACAGCGATCACAAGAAAGCTGGAGCAGATTTCTGCTCCAGCTTTAGAGTCTGTTGTAGAGTGAAAGGTCTACAAGTAATCAGGAAGTACGAAGGTTAGGGATCGGTTTGTAACATCTGCGGTTGCAAGCAAGAAACCATCTGTTGAATGCCGCGATGCAACCGACGGGTAACGGTCATGGGGCTAACTCCAATGCGCTCCGCCACTTCTTTGCGGGACAGATCATTGATAAACACGAATTCGATCGCCTGCCGAGTTTTTTCTTCTAATTGGTTCAATGCCCGCTGGAGTTGCTGCCGATCTTCTTCTAAAACTTGCAGGTTTTGGTAGTGAGCATCGGGAAGGGTGTCGCCCAGAGTCATGGGCGAATCCACCTGGTGACTGATGGTGGCATCCAGGCTGAGCGGCAGTCGATTCTTCGTTGCCATTTTGCTTTCGCGCCATTCCATGACGGAGACATCCAGTTTTTCCGCAATTTCTTCATCCGTCGGTTGGCGACCAAATGCTTCCGACAATTCTTCGCGGACTCGTTGCCCAGCTTTATTGAGTTGTTGCCAGCGGCGGGGAATCTTAACAGTAGAACTGCGATCGCGCAGAAAGTGCAGCATCTCACCCCGGATGTAGGGAACGGCAAAGGAGCTGAAGGCACAGCCTTGGTTTGGGTTAAATCGTTCGATTGCTCTGATTAATCCCAGGTAGCCAATTTGCTCAAGATCCTCATACGGTTCAGCACACTGGTGGCTGACGCGATGGGCAATCTTCCGAACCAATCCAGCATTCATCTGGACGAGCTGATTCCGGAGTCGAATCGAGGGTTTCTGGTGGTATGCAATCAGTAGTTCCATCGCGTGGGAACGTACATTCGTTTCAGTCGCCATCATTTGCAGTTACCTTTCACATCAGAGTTGAGCCTATTCTCGTTAGTGAAAGGGGGGAGAAACCATCGTCGATCTACGGGACTTCTGAAGGGCGGTTGTGGAGAAGTCGGCATAAATACTGATTTAACTCCCAGAAAAGCGGCCAGAGTGCTCAACGGATGTTGGGAGAAGATCTCGTGTTATGAAGGGTTTGAGCGGCGATCGGGTGTAAATCGATTGATAACGCTAAAATAGGCTCAAGTCTTGATTCTTATTGATGGCGGAGGATTTTCCGTGGCAAATACAAGTAATTTTCGGCAAGCAATACGCGAGTCCAAAAATCAGGCCATTATTGGACCAAACGTGATTGCTAACGCACTGCCGTTTGTAGGCATGGGCGTCCTCTCGAACTATCCCAGTATCTTCATGCCCACCTTCTGGGTGGCCACGATCGCATCCCTGGTGCTGTTCTTCATCTCGATGAATGTTGCGGAGAAAGGTAAGAACAATGTTGCCCTGCCACTGCTGGCAACCTATAGCTTGCTCGTGGGTTACACCCTAACCGGGCTGATTTTCGTGGCGCTCAGAACTCCTAATGTCGGGATTGCCGGTATCGGTTTCGCGGCCTTGGGTTGCGGCGTGACCTTTATTGTGGGTCGTCAGATTGGCTCCAACCTGTCTGAAAAAGATGGACTGGCACTGGCCAAAACAGTACAAATGGGGATTATTGCGCTGCTTGTTGTGTTAGTTGCGCAACTTTTATTCTCACTGTTTGGCATCTTCACGCCAACCTTTTTAGAGGTCGCGATCTCTGGCATTGGCGTGGTGCTGTTTGTTGGTGCTGCCGTCGTTGACTTCTTCATTCTGCCGCGCACCTATCGGGATGATCAGTATCTCCCTGCGGCCTTGTCGATGTATTTGACTTACATCAATTTGTTCGTGTTTATTTTGCGTCTGCTGATTGCAATCAATAGCCGCGACTAGGTTCGGCTTCGTCGGACTCTTCTATGGAAGTTTCCGACGAAGCCATCCAATGGCCATGTGTAACTTCTGATTAACCTGAGGGGGTGAGATTTTGTCCGTCTACTTTGAGCAGGCAAGATGCTCGCTCCCTGATAAAGCGGGACTTTTAACGTTTAAGTTGCAAGTGCGTCATGGGCAGTTCCCACCGATTACTTTTGAACCGATAAAAACTTGGTGATGATGGAAGCATTGGAAATTAAGCGGGAAGTAGAAGTGTTAAGCGATCGCCTGGGCAAAGCTCAGGACTATCTTTGACGTTCCTGCCCTAACCGCAAAAATTCAAGATCTGGAGCAACTCGCAGCTCAGCCAGACTTTTGGGATGATCAAACTTCAGCTCAGCAAACCCTACAAGAGCTGAACGACCTCAAATCCCACTTGGAGCAAATTGCCCAGTGGCAGGCGCATCTGGAAGACGCCAGAACAGTCCTGGAACTCCTGGAGCTGGAAGATGATGAGTCTTTACTGCAAGAAGCAGAGTCAAATGTGACCCAACTGGCCCGCGATTTAGACCAATGGGAACTACAGCAGCTATTGTCGGGTACTTATGACCAAAAGGGTGCAGTCTTAACGATCAACGCTGGAGCGGGTGGCACGGATGCTCAGGATTGGGCGGAAATGTTGCTGCGGATGTATACGCGTTGGGCCGAAGACCACAACTATAAAGTGCATTTGGCAGAAATGTCGGAAGGCGACGAAGCGGGAATCAAATCCGTAACGCTGGAAATCGAAGGGCGGTATGCTTACGGCTATCTAAAGACAGAGAAAGGCACCCATCGACTTGTGCGCATCTCTCCTTTCAATGCCAATGGCAAACGGCAGACGAGTTTTGCCGGGGTAGAAGTTATGCCCTTGATTGACAATAGTGTGCAGCTTGACATCCCGGAAAAAGATTTAGAAATTACCACCTCGCGCGCGGGAGGGAAGGGCGGCCAAAACGTCAACAAAGTGGAAACGGCAGTTCGCATCTTGCATATCCCGACGGGGTTGGCTGTGCGGTGTACGGAAGAGCGATCGCAGCTGCAAAATAAAGAAAAAGCACTTGCCATCCTGAAGGCAAAACTCCTGATCATTGCCCAGGAGCAAAAGGCGAAGGAGATTGCCGACATCCGGGGTGATATGGTGGAAGCTTCCTGGGGGAACCAGATTCGCAACTATGTCTTTCATCCCTATCAAATGGTGAAAGACTTGCGCACGGGGGCAGAAACGACAGCCATTCAAGATGTAATGAATGGTGAGCTAGATCCGTTCATCCAAGCGTGTTTGCGGCAGGACGTTCAACTGGTAGAAGCGGGCTAGATTGAGTCGATCGCGATTCCCCAGCTCAGACTGCCGATTCTTGTTAGATTAGTAGAGCTTTTTGTACAGGTGTCTTGAGTATGGAAACCGAACATCCAACGGCAGAAACCTCGCCACCATCTGAGATCGATCCCGTTGCTGAAAATCAACCCTCGATCGCTGACTCGACCCCGACAAATTCTGAACCACCGCCGAGTTACGTTAAGCTGGCGATGCGAAATATGGTGCGAAAGCGGGGTAAATCGCTCCAGCACTTCTTTCTGACAACCGCAGCACTTTTAGGTCTATTTGTTGGACTGTCCTACCTGACTCGTTAAGAGGAGCTGGCATGGGTATTCAGGTTGAGCTTTGTCTGCAAAACTGCTATTTGCCCACAAAGGCAGCAGCACAACCACCAGGAGCAAATCCCCCTGACTCCGCTATTGAGACAGACGTTGCAGCAATTACTCCAGAACATTGGGAGACCTGGTTTCAGCAATGGCTGGAACAGTTACAGCCGCTTTACCTGGGTGACATCATTATTTCGGTTGATACAGCTTTTAAACAGGCGATCGCCCAAGGGCATCCTTTGAAAACTGAGTTAATGTGGCTGGCCAGTCATGGGTTACTCCATCTGCTCGGTTGGGATCATCCGGACGAAGCAAGCTTGACTGAGATGTTAATTCAACAAAAAGCCCTCCTTGGTACGGTTGGTGTTTCTATCAGGGACAGTTAGAATTCTTGCTAGTCTTTGGGCATGTTAAGGACAATTTCAGTTACCCCAACCGATGCTTGCCAAAGACCCGTTCGTTCAACCCGACTTCACACTCAGTAATGCCCCGCCGCTTATGCCTTCCGAACTCCAATCTTCCGACTCTGATTACCCAAATGGGAAAATGGGACCGGTGATGAAGGCCAACCGAGAGTTTGCATGGAAAGTGGCTCCAACGCTCTTTGTTAGTTTCAAATATGCCTGGGCCGGGGTGAGTTATGCCTTTAGAACGCAGCGTAACTTCCGTATCCATATATTCTTAGGGGCCGTAGCTATTGCTCTGGGCATTTTTTTGCATCTGGCTGCGGTCGAAATGGCCGTAATTGGGTTGACGGTCGCTGCCGTCTTAACGATGGAGTTGCTCAATACAGCGATCGAATCCGTAGTTGACCTGACGGTGAAGCAGACCTATCACGAGTTAGCCAAAATCGCGAAAGATTGTGCTGCCGCTGCGGTACTCATCTCGGCACTGGCTTCGATCGGCGTGGCCGGTTCGCTCATTTTGCCTAAACTTTGGGTTAAGCTACTGTTGCTTTGGCCATAAGCAGAGAAGCGTTGCGCATCGGGAGAATCATTTTGATCCTTGTTATTGATAACTACGACAGCTTTACCTATAACCTGGTGCAATATTTAGGCGAGTTGGGGGCAGAATTTCCGATCGCACAAGATATTCAGGTTTATCGAAATGATCAAATTTCTCTAGAACAGATTGAGCCATTGCATCCAGCTGGGATTGTGATTTCTCCAGGGCCAGGACGCCCCGACGATGCTGGCATTTCTCTGCAATTGATCGAAACCCTGGGCACAACGACCCCCATTTTAGGCGTCTGTCTAGGGCATCAAAGCATTGGCCAGGTATTTGGCGGCGCGATCGTCTCCGCCCCCACATTAATGCATGGCAAAACCTCTGAAGTTCATCACACTGACGCAGGGGTTTTTGCCGGATTAGAAAATCCATTGACCGCCACCCGGTATCATAGTTTGGTGATTGAACGCCAGACCTTACCGGATGTACTAGAGGTCACAGCTTGGGTGGATGACGGCACGATTATGGGAGTCAGACATCGGCAGTATCCTCACATTCAGGGCGTACAATTTCATCCAGAGAGTGTACTAACGCAGTCAGGCAAGGAACTTTTGCGAAACTTTCTGCGTTCAATCAGTTAAGTGTGGCATGTGAGGACATTATGAAACGGCGGCAATTGGTGCGTTATGCAGGTGCAAGCTTGCTAACTGCGATGGGGATGAGTGCGACTTCTAGCTTCCAACAAGCGCAAGCGCAAGCAGCAGGTACGCTCTCAGTGCAGTGGTTTGGGCACACCTGCTTCTTGTTCACGGGGGGTGGTGCGGGCAGAATTCTGGTGAACCCCTTTCGCGCGATCGGTTGTACAGCGGGTTACCGTCCGCCTAAAGTGAACGTTGATCTCGTCATGATTAGTAGTCAGCTTCTGGATGAAGGGGCTGTGGAAATTCTACCTGGCGACCCCAAATTGTTATTTGAGCCAGGGATTTATCAGATTAACGGACGTCAGTTTCAAGGAATTCGCACGCCCCACGATCTACTTGATGGCAGACGCTTTGGCATCAACGTCGTTTGGAAATGGCGGCAGGCGGGCATTGATATTGTCCACATGGGGGGAGCTGCCGCTCCTGTCACGCCGGAGCAAAAGATTTTGATGGGTCGTCCCGATTTACTTTTCATTCCAGTCGGCAATGGCCCCAAAGCTTACACGCCTGAAAATGCTAAAGCTGCGATCGAAGTTTTGAACCCCAGAATGATCATTCCAACGCACTATCGCACTCGGGCTGCAAATGAGAAATGCGACATAGTGCCAGTGGATGCTTTCCTGTCTCTCATGAAAGGCACCCCAATCCGGCGGGTGGGCACGACAATCTCGCTACGATCGGCGGACATTCCAAAAACTGGCATGGTTATCCAGGTCATGAATTCTCCGGTTCGCTGACTTAAGTCCCCTGACAGAAAAATTTCTCGATCGGTGAAGCCGGTTGAATTAACAAGCTCTCATACCAACAGAGCAATGTGATTTGCAACCAATGCGAATGGCCGCTTCACCAGCCTAGCTCCCCTCACTTCCTGATTTGCCTTGCTCGACTGAGCGCAAACGGCAATCTCAGCGGAACCGTTCATGCCAAACGAGGCGCGTCAGAACATCTATCCAGGATCAGCGTTTCAGCCATTTGCTAGACCCTAAGTGTTCTGACCATAGCCATATCAGCAAAACTGCTGACATTCTTCCGCATAAACAGAGTTGTTTTTGCTCGTCGTTAAGCAAGCTTCAGTACAGAGTAACGTATGACACAATCACAACTGTCCACCTGAGTAGAATTGCCGGGTGATTTCCGTAATTTGGCTGAGAGTTTCCGTATTTGCGTGGGCATGATTAAATCAGAGACTAATCATTCAGGGTGCGTATCTATGATTGCTATTCTGCTCTTGTCGATGATGACTGGATTCATTACCTACCTCCTCTGGCGACCGAATAGTGGATTTCACTCTCGGTAGACCACACAAAAGCCCCTGAGTTCACCCTCGGGGGCTTTCGGTTTATACGCAAATGGAGTCGATCGGGTTACTTGAGCCGCTCAATCAAGTGATTTCCCACCCGTAGGGCATTGGCAATAATCGTCAGGGCTGGACTGACCGACGCATGTGATGGAAAAAAGCTACCATCCACGACATAGAGATTATCCACATCATGGGCACGGCAGTTTGGATCGAGGACCGAAGTTGCCGGATCTACGCCAAAGCGGCAGGTGCCGCACTGATGCGCCACGACAGACATGGGCATTTCTCCTGACGGATGCAAATTACTGGTTTTGTGGATCGTTTTTTCGGCCCCTTTGAGGGTTTCCGTCCAGCGGTAAATCAAACGCTCGTGGGCATTTGTATTGTTGGGTACGTAATCAATAAACAGCTTATTACCATCAATGCGCACTCGATTGTTCGCATCGGGAAGGTCTTCTGTCTGTGCCCACCACCCGATCGAGCGAGTCGCCATTTGGCTTAATCCAAATCCAGGCATCACTTTCGCCAGACCAGCCAGAATCGGCGGTGACTCAGCAAAAATGATGTCTTGGAGCAGACCGCCGCTGTTTTGAATTTGGCCCATGGGGTAGGGGAAATCTTCATCGCCCCAGTAGAAGTCATTCACACAAACGCTGCGTTGAAATTTACCAGAGTTGGGTGAACCCAATTGCACGATCGACGACAGGCGGTGCTTCATCAGGTTTCGTCCCACCAACCCCGAACTATTGGCTAAGCCATTGGAGCATTCCGTATTTCTCGATCGCAATAAAACAGCGGCTGAATTGATCGCGCCACAAGCCAGCACAATGATGTCACCCAGAAACAGGAAGGGTTGGCCACCAATTTCCGCCTGCACTGCTTTCACGACCTTGCCCGAAGGATTGGTGTGTAAACAGGAGACAGTTGCGCCCGTCTTGATGGTGACGTTGGGATGTTTTGCCGCTGGAATGATGCCGCTCACCTCAGCATCATTGGTGGGGTCTTCTTTTTGGCGCGTGAGCGCTAGTGGCAGATGAAAGGGGTGGAGTCCCTGCTGAGCGATCGCCCCCACGATTTCTTCCACCTGGGGTTCATGGGCAATGGCTGGAAACGGATAACCGGCACTGTGGGGCGGCTCGGTGGGGTCGTCCCCAGTTTGGCCATGCACTTGATAAAGCTGTTCGGCCTCGGTGTAATACGGCTCAAAGTCGGCGTACTTCAAACACCATTCCGGCGAAATGCCTTTCTCATGCTCAACTTGCTCAAAGTCCTTTTCCCGCATGCGAGCCGAGACCGTTCCCCAAATCTTGGTATTGCCGCCGATCGCGTAACTGGTTTGGGGCGAAAATGGTTCTCCGGCAATGTCGTACCATTGCTCCGGGGCATGGTAGCGTTCTTTCTTAAAGATATCGACGTTACTGCGGTTCTGGTCTTCTAGCGGCATGTAGTCGCCCCGTTCTAGAACCAAGATTTTCTTGCCCGTTGGAGCCAACTTATAGGCTAATGTTCCGCCCCCCGCACCGGTGCCAATAATAATCACATCGTAATATTGGTCGTCGATAATCATGGGTTACCTCATTGCCAAAGATAAATGAGACAGAACAGGATAATCCAAATTACATCCACAAAATGCCAGAAGAGGGAAACTTCGGTTACGCCTGTGTGTCCGGCTTGGTAATTATTGGGGCGGAACGAGCGGTACAGCAT
>ERZ1066117.1727-NODE-1727-length-10141-cov-7.452013_pt1 | contig 10141 bp, 7 predicted proteins | sample MGYA00382764_ERZ1066117 | MGnify/ENA primary metagenome ERZ1066117 (study PRJEB33369, sample SAMEA5778347) | biofilm metagenome | biome: Industrial cooling water; feature: Water cooling tower basin; material: Biofilm | place: United Arab Emirates | collected...
CCGACGACCAGCGACCGACCGCTCACGGTGGTGATCGTCGGGCAGGGCTACGTGGGCCTGCCCCTGGCGCAGGCGGCTGTCGCCGCGGGGCTGACGACCGTCGGCCTCGACACGCGCGACGCGGTCGTCGCGGGGCTCAACGCGGGTCGATCGCACATCGACGACCTGAGCGACGCAGAGGTCGCCGCGATGGTCGCGGCCGGGTATCGGGCATCCACCGATCCTGCGGTCGTCGCCGAGGTCGACGTCGTCGTCATCTGCGTACCGACACCGCTGTCGGTCTCGGGCGAGCCCGACCTGGGTGCGGTGCGCGGCGCGACGTCGAGCATCGCGCCGCACCTGAAGCCCGGAGCGCTCGTCGTGCTCGAGTCGACCACGTACCCGGGCACCACCGACGAGGTCGTCAAGCCGCTCATCGAGCAGACCGGTCGCGTGGTCGGTCGCGACGTGCTGCTCGCCTACTCTCCCGAGCGCATCGACCCCGGCAACACGGTCTACACGATCCGCACCACGCCGAAGATCGTCGGCGGCATCGATGAAGCCTCGACCGCGGCTGCCGTCGACTTCTACGGCCGATTCGTCGATCGCGTCGTCACCGCGCGCGGCACGCGTGAGGCGGAGACCGCGAAGCTGCTCGAGAACACTTATCGGCACATCAACATCGCGCTCGTCAACGAGATGGCCCGGTTCTGCCACGAGCTCGGCATCGACATCTGGGACGTCATCGCCGCGGCCGAGACGAAGCCGTTCGGCTTCCAGGCCTTCCGCCCCGGGCCGGGTGTCGGCGGCCACTGCATTCCGATCGACCCGAACTACCTCGGCTACGAGGTGCGCCGCCGCCTCGGCGAGCCGTTCCGCTTCGTCGAGCTGGCCGAGGAGATCAACAGCGGCATGCCCGCCTACGTGGTCGAGCGCCTGCGCCGCGGACTGGCCGCGCGCGGCCACGACCTGGCGGGGGCGCGCGTGCTGCTGCTCGGCGTCACCTACAAGGCGAATATCTCCGACCAGCGCGAATCACCGGCACTCGACGTGGCGGCGCTGCTTCGGGATGCGGGGGCCGAGCTCGCCTTCCACGACCCGCACGTCGCCACCTGGCAGCTCGACAGCGGCGCGCTCGACCGCGTCGCCGACCTCGACGCCGCCATCGCCGACGCCGACGCCGTCGTGCTGCTGCAGGCCCACCGCGCGTACGACCCCGAAGCGCTCGCAGCGGCCGCGTCGTACCTGCTCGATACCCGCGGCGTCACGCGCGGCGCAGGGGTCGACCGGCTCTAGCCCTCATCGCCGGGTGCCGCGAGCCCGTTCAACGCGGTCCCCCATGTGACATCGACCGTCGATGCTGCGGCGGCGCCGACCAGCAGCGGCAGAACGTCCGCGATGAGCGCCGCGCGCAGTTCGCCGTTCGACTCGCTGATCACGCGAACCGACGTGGCGTCGATCGCTCGGTCGCGCTCGCCGAGCCCGAGCAGACAGCGGTCGCCAGCGATGACAACGGTCCTCGCGGTGACAGCGTCGGTCGCGATCACCTCGACGACGGCACCACTGCTGATCAGTCGCTGAAGCTCAACGGCAGTCGCCTCGCGCGCGCCGCCCCGGGCGATGTCCTCCAACCGCCGGAGGCCGATACGCAGCCCCATGTCACTCGCTTGGCGAACCAGACCGGCGAGACGATCGCCGCCGAATGTCGACGACCTTCGCGTGTCGCCCACGATCACCAGGTCGAACGCTCGCGAGTCGGCAGGCTCGCCCGTGAGGTGGGGGTGAGCGGGGAATGGGCGCTCGGTCTGTGGGTGATCGATGCGCGCAGCACGACCAGCATCGAGCCGCTCGCGCAGCCAATGCAACATGGCCGAGCGGTACGCGACGCGGGCGGGGTGCATCCACTGATCGCCGAAATCCCCGCCGCTCAACGAATCGGCCCGAGACCGGACGAGCGTCAAAGGGGCACCGACGCGGACGATTGGCAGGCGCTCACCGACGACAGCCTCCAGCCGCAGCCGGAACTCGCTGTCGGCCGCGCGGCGCACAGCGTCGTAGAACCCGATCGCCGATATCACCGGTTCGGCGCGGAACATGATCGTCGCCTCCGTCAAGCGCAGGCCCGACGCTCGCGGCTGCGCGAACCCGAGGTCGAGGTCGACACGAAGAGACTCCGAGACGTTGGCGAGAAGGCCGGGATTCGCCTGAAGGTGACGCGCCTGCACTTCGAGCCGCCGGGGGTGGGCCCAGTCGTCGGAGTCATGCGCGGTAATGAGCGAACCCTGGGCGAGCATCATCGCCTCGTTGCGGCGCAGGTAAGTTCCGGTGTTGCGGTCGGACCTGATGACTCGGATGCGCGGGTCGAGCGCGGCCACCTGTTCGAGAACCGAATCCGCGGTCGTCGAGGCGTCGTCCATGACGAGTAGCTCCCACCGCGACCAGGTCTGGTCGACGATCGAGCGGGCGGCGGAGAGGATCGACTCGCCGGGCTCGAAACACGACATCACGACGCTGATGAGCGGGTCGTCATCGCCATGCGCAACCGGGGAGGCGCTCGACTGCAGTCCATCGAACGGCGACGCAGCCGTCGGATCGAGAGTGATCGGTTCGAGGCCGGCCCGCTCGAAGACAGCAGCCAGCGCCGCCATCCAGGCCTCCGGTGTCAACTCGCCCGCGGCACGGGCGATGTCGATTCGGAGGAGACGGGCTTCGGGATGATGCGGGTCGAGCCGACGGAGCCACCGTCGCGCCGCCTCGTGATCGCCCTGCAGAACGAGCCCGTGAGCGAGGCGTAGGCGTGTCGCATCGCCGGCCGCCCGGTCTCCGCCTTGCTCGACGATAAGGCGGGCGAGCACCGCGCCGGCCCGTCGTGCCTCTGACCGCGGCGAGGCCATCAGCCACCGCGCGAGGACCGACCCGGTCTCGCCGGCGATGGGCCCGACCACGTCATTGATGGCGTCATCCGTCGAGGGGGATGCGAGCAGATCGATGAGCCTCTCGAGCGGTAACTGTCCCCGCGTCGCTGCGGCAGCGAGAACCTCGGCGGCCAGGAACGAGCGAGCGTGCGCCGCGACCTCGAAGGATCCGCGCGCGACCCAGGGCTCGGTGGCGAGAGCCTGGAGCGCGCGTACCCGTCGAGCGGCGGCGGTGTGGACGAGATCGCTGTTGTCCGCGGCGGTACCGGCAACGACCACGAGGTCGGCTCGACCAAGCTGCGACCCGGAACCATGCGGCTGGGCCGCGGAGCGTCGTCGCAGTCCCTGAACCGCGAGGACTCCGACATAGAGCAGACCGATTGCCATCGAACTCAGAGCGATCAGGGCCGCCGCGCGCACTTGGTCGAGCAGGAGGCCCAACAGCATCGCCACAACGACTCCCAGCGCGGTGGCGGCGACCGCGATGACCGCGCGGCGACGCGACGACCATCGACTGAGCAGAGTCACAATGAACCGGAGCACTCTGCGACGATAGTGGAGCCGACCCTCGGCCCGGAGAGAACGGACCCGCGATGCGCGACCACGCCCCGAGCTTCGCGGCGTCACTCGGGAACGCACACGCCGCAAAAGAGCATCCGGTCGCTCGGCGGATGCTCGACAAGGTCCGCTGCCGCCACCTGCTGGAAGAGCTCGGCGCCCCCGTAGTCGAACGGTTCAAGGTGCTCGACAGCATCAACGTGCTGCGCCCCGATCACCTTGTGACCCCGACCGTGATCAAGCCGCAGAGGGGTTTCAACAATCGCGGAGTCATGGCCGTGAGACCGGTCGGCGCCGGGCTCTGGCACAACGTGCTGACAGGCAAGGAGCTCGACTTCGAAGGAGTGCGTGGCACCCTCGTCGCCGCGGCCCTCCGCCACGGCCTCGCCGACGGGTGGATCATCGAGGACCTCGTCGAGGGCTCTCGCCCCGGTGCACCTGTCGATGACATCAAGCTCAACATGTTCGGTGACCGGCTGGCCTGCGGCTTCGTAAGGTCGAACGCGCCGCGCGGCTACCGCTGGTTCGACGAGAACTGGAGGCCAGTCGACACGGGCGTGCACGCCGCGCACCTCGAGCCGAGCATCCCCGTGCCGGAGTCCGCAGCCCGACTGACCGAGATCGCGCAGGACGTCGCCCGACGCCTGCCGGTGCCCTTCGTGCGCGTCGACTTCCTCGTGGGCGCCCAGCAGGCGGTCATCGGCGAGCTGACCCCCTACCCGGGGTGGTACCGGGACTTCTCCCCTGAATGGGACACAATTCTCGGTATGCACTACGACCGCGCCGCCGCCGAGCTCGCCCGGTCGGGGCGCGACCTGACCGCCGTCACCAGGATCACCGCCTCGTGAGCCTCTGGAAGCGTCGACCCCGACGATTCAGCACCGCGGCACTCGAATCCGCGCTGGCTGAGGCGCTGCGGTCGATCACGGCGCTCGAGGCGCGGACGGAACGCCTCGAGAAGTCGCTCACGGCGGCACGGGCAATCGCCCGCAGCGGTGACGAGGTACCCGCCTGGATCGAGCTCGCCCGACGGGTTCCCCTCGGCTCGGCGGTCTTCGAGCGTGCCGTGGATCCGCGGGCGGTGCTGGCCTTGCTCACGCACGCCGAAGGGTTGCCCGAGGGCACTGCTGTGCTGATCCTCGCCGACGACGCTACCGGATCGATCGCCAGCCGAGCACTGCTCGCCGCTCGGCCCGATCTGCGGCCGGTGATCATCACCAGCAGCGACACTGCCGCAATGCGCGATCTCGCCGACGACCCGCGCATCGAGCTGCGCCGCGGCGAGGTGACCGTCCGGTCGTTCGGCGATATCGCCGGGCCCTGGTACCGCCCGGAGGACCTCACCGGTCTCACCGGCGTGCCTCTCGTGCTCGTGGCGGGTCCGTCGCACGCGCACGGTCCGGCGGCGCGGCACGCCGTCGCCGCGGGAGTCGGAGAGCTGACCGACCGCGCGGTTCTCGTCGTCGCGCGACCCGCTGACGGCCCGGTAGCGCGAGCTGTGAAGCTGTGGGGCAGCACGTCGCAGCAGACTCTTGCGGTGACAGCCCTGTCACCGTGGGAGATCGAGCTCACCGCAGCGCGGTCGAGCTAACGGCTCAGCAGCCGTCGCAGATATTCACCGTAGCCGCTCTTGGCGAGCGGACCCGCGAGCGCGGCGAGCGCGGCATCATCGATCCAGCCCGATCGCCAGGCGATCTCCTCGATGCAGCCGATCTTGTACCCCTGCCGATCTTCGATCACCCGCACGTACTCGGAGGCCTGCATCATCGACTCGAACGTGCCGGTGTCGAGCCACGCGGTACCGCGCTCGAGCACGTGCACGTTGAGCCGGCCCGCCTCCAGATAGTGGGCGTTGATGCTGGAGATCTCGAGCTCGCCGCGCGCGCTCGGCGTGATCGACTTGGCCACTTCGACCACATCGCGGTCGTAGAAGTACAGGCCGGGCACGGCGAAGTCGCTCTTCGGGCGTGCGGGCTTCTCCTCGATCGAGATCGCACGCCCGTGCTCGTCGAACTCGACGACGCCGTAGGCCTCCGGGTTGGCCACCTGGTACGCGAAGATGAGCCCGCCGTCGATGTCGCGGTACTGCTGCAGCGCCGAGTCGAGGCCGGGCCCGTGAAAGATGTTGTCGCCCAGCACGAGCGCTGCGGCGTCGCCCGCGAGGAAGGTCTCGCCGATGATGAACGCCTGGGCGAGCCCGTCGGGTGACTCCTGCACCGCGTACTGCAGCTCGATGCCGAGATCGCTGCCATCGCCGAGCAGGCGCTCGAAGGCCTCGTGGTCGTGCGGGGTCGTGATGACGAGGATCTCGCGGATGCCCGCCAGCATAAGCGTCGACAGCGGGTAGTAGACCATCGGCTTGTCGAAGATCGGCATGAGCTGCTTCGAGATGCCCTTGGTGATCGGCCACAGGCGCGTGCCCGATCCGCCCGCGAGGATGATGCCCTTCATCGCCCAGCCCACCTCTCGTCGAGCTCGACCGTGTACGCCGTCGCCGCCTCCCACGTCGGCAGCAGGCCGGCATCGCGGGCCTCGGCCAGCGTCGGTGCCTCGAGGTCCTTCGGCGAGAGCACGAGCTCATCGCGGGCGAAGGGCAGCTCGAGCCCCACCGTCTCGTCGAGGGGAGTGATGCCGTGCTCACGCTCGGGTCGGAAGACCTCGCTCACCAGGTACGAGACGACCGCCCCGTCGGTGAGAGCGACGAAGCAGTGCCCGAGCCCTTCCGCGATGTACAGCGCACGCCGATCGACATCGTCGAGGCGCACGGCCTCCCACCGCCCGAAGGTCGGCGAGCCGACCCGGATGTCGACGACGTAGTCGAGCACCGCGCCGTGCGCGACCGTCACGTACTTGGCCTGGCTGGGCGGCACATCGGCATAGTGGATGCCCCGCACGACGCCCTTGCGCGAGACCGAGGTGTTCGCCTGCCGCAGGTCGAGAGGGTGCCCCACCGCCTCGGCGAGCGCGTCGAAGCGGTACCACTCGAGGAACACGCCGCGATCGTCGGGGAACTGCCGCGGGGTGACCTCCAGGGCGCCGACGATACCCAGTTCGCGGATCTGCACCCGGTGAGTCTAGCCGCGCTCGAGGGCGGCCTGTCGGGCCTGCGCCAGTCGCGCCACCGCGCGGAGTGCGCGCTGGCCGCGGCGGCGGGAGTCGGTGATCGGTGCGTGCAGAGCGGCCGCGAGCCACGCCGACGTCGCCCCGCGAGCATGGTCGAGCCTGGCGGCGACACGATCGGCCCGGTCCGGTTCGCGGAGCCGATCCAGCAGTCCGCTCAGTGCCGCAGCGTTGTCGACACGATCGACCGGCAGCGTCCATCCCGGCTCGCCGAGCACGTCATAGAGGCCGGGGATCTTGTGGCCGTGCCCCGTCAACGGGAGGCCCCCCGCGGGAGTGCCGGCCGCGATGGCGAGCACGCTGCCGTGGAACCTCGAGGTCACGAGGAGGTCGTGCGCGGCGAGCAGGTCTTGAGCCTCGTGAGGCGTGAGTCGATGCGCATCGACGAAGTCGACCGGGAGTGGGTTCGATGACGATGCGAGGGCCGCCTGCGCTGCCTGCATCAACGGAAGGTCCGAGCTGGTCTGGGCGATGAGGGTGACGGAAGAGACTCGTTCGTCGGCGCGCAGCAGCTCGACGAGCGTGAGCGTGGAGCGGAAGGAGGTCGATGTGCGGAAGCCCGCCGCTTCGTGCTCGGCCAGCACCCGCTCGCTCTGCTGGCTGCCCGCGCGCAGCCCGTAGCCCTCGAGTCGCATGCTGATCGCCGCTCGTCCGGCTCCCGCAGCGGGAGTGGAGACCGGTCGGACGAAGAACGCGGGATCGAGCAACGCCGCGATCGGCCTCCGACGAAGCGCTTCGGCCGCCGCAGCGCTGATGCCGTCTCGGGCTGCGATCGCGTCCGCCGAACGGATGAGTGCCCCGACCACGGCGGCGTAGCCGCGATGCTGGAACGGACCGAACGTTGAGGGCAGGATGATGAGCCGCCTGCCCGTGGCTGCCGCAGCCAGCCCGGGAAGCATGCGCCACAGAGCGAGCGGATGCACGGTCGCGAGATCGGCGGGCGCGTAGAGGTGCTCCCCCGCATGCAGCAGCACCGTCTCGAGTCCGTCGACACCGTAGTTGCGGAAGAGGCGCTCGGGGTGCTCGACGTACTCGAGCAGACTGTCGATCGACATCGCATCGGCCGACAGCATGGTCGTCCGCACGGCGCCCGGCAGGCTGTCCTGGGCGGCCTCCAGGTTCGCGCCGCGAAGGGGCGGGAGCAGCGCGACGTCGAGCTGCGCGCCGGAACTCTCGAGAAGCGCGGCGGCCCCGGTATTGAGCGCGACATCCCCGACGTTCCGAGTGCCGTGGCCGAACCACAGGCTGATCCCCCCGGTCATGGGCGCCCCCGCACGGTGCCGTACACGTGGCGATACAGCTCGGCGTTGGCTGACCAGGTGCGGTGGGCGAGCACCCACGCGCGGCCCGCCGTCGACAGGCGAGCCCTCGCGCGATCGTCGCGCAGAAGACGCTCGATCGCGCGGGCGAGACCTCGAGCGTTGCCGGCCGGCGCCAAGCGGCCGGCCCTCGACTCCCGGGCAAGGTCGCGCAGAGCGCCGACGTCGGACATCAGCAGGGGTCGCCCGTGAGCGAGTGCCTCGTAGGGCTTGAGCGGCGTGACGAGCTGGCAGACCTCGGCGGGCCGTCGGGGAATGACGAAGAGGTCGAGCATCGCGTAGTAGTCCGCCACGTCGTCTGGATCAACGCGTCCGACGAAGACGACGCCCCGGCTGCCGACGCGCTCGGCATGAGCTTCGAGCGCAGCGCGCTCGGGTCCGTCTCCGACGATCACCAAAGCGACAGCATCGGGCCGCGCCTGGGCACGCACCCGAACGAACGCATCGAGGAGCACGTCGATGCCCTCGTACTCGTTCAGCGACGACACGTAGCCGATGATCGCCGCGTCTTCCCGGAGGCCGAGCGCGCGCACTCTCTCGGGGTCGCGCGGCACCGGCGTGACCGTGCGCGGATCGATCGCGTTGGGCACGACGTGCACCCGGTTCGCGGGTACTCCGGCACGCCGGATCCGTGCGGCCATCCGCGGTGACAGCGTCACGACGGCATCGACCTGCCGCCACACCTGCTGCTCGGCGTCGCGCCGCAGGAGGTAGGCCTGCGGTTCCGAGGCCCGCCGCAGGACGCGATCATGCCAGCGGGGCCGGCCGAAGCGGTGCTCCCACGACGACCGGAAGGTCTCCTCCCAGAAGCCGCGCACTTCGTAGATGACCGGGATACCGAGCGCCCGCCCGACGATGAGAGCCGCGCGGGCGTTGACAAAGTCCGACGCGGCGTGCACGACCGCGGGTCGCAGTTCGATCGCGAGCTCCCAGAGCGCCCGTACGTGATCGGCGAACCAGACGTCGGCGGGATGCTCGCTCGCCGCCGCACTGGCGAGCCGGTGGTACACGACACCGTCCTGCACCGACCGGCCGGGCTCGACGTCGGCGGAGCGCCGCTGAGTGACGACATGCACGTCGAAACCGGCCTCCACCTGTGCACGCGCGGTGCGGTGGGTTCGAATCGTGTAGCCGGCCTGCGCCGTCGAGAGGTCGGACTTCACGACGTGCAGCACGCGACCCTCGACGACGGCCGTGATGGGCTCGAACGGGAGGGTGGGGAGATCGTCGCCGATGAGAAAGCCGAGCTGGCCCCGGAACCGGGCGAGCCGCCGCTCGTCGGCCGGGGCCCCCGTCAGCGCAGCGACGTGCGATTGCGCAGCGATCGCCCGTTCGAGGTGGCCCTGCTCGTTGAGTTCGAGAGCGTCGTCCCGGAGCGCGGCAAGCTCCTCCGCTCCGAGGTCGCCGCGCGGCATCGCCTCGCGCACACGGTCGGCGGTGGTCGGCTCGGGGCGGGGGCGCCCCGCCCACCGCGAACGCAAGCGCCGGCCGGCTCCGAGCACGTGCGGCAGAAGCCAGATTGCGGTACCGGCGAGACCGAGCATCCCGACCAGGATCAGCCAGCCGTCGACCCTGAGGGCCCCGGTGAGGGTGGTCAGCGCAGCGGAGAGCGACAAGGGTGCCAGAACAGCGAGGGAGCGTCGGCGGGCCCGCAGCGCGCGATAGATTCGCCGCATCACCGGGCCTTCCTCAACGATCGGGCGAAGTCGAGAATCGCGTCGGCGGCTCGTTCGCCAGCGCGGCCGTCCCAGAGCGGGGGGCGCCGCGGAGTGGCCGGAGACTCGTCGGCGAGCGCGGCCAACGCCGCCGACGTGAGACCGGCGACGTCGACGAGCCGGTTGGTTCCCTCGGTCACCGTCACGGGTCGCTCGGTGCTGCGACGAACGGTCAAGCACGGAACACCCAGCACCGTCGACTCCTCTTGCACCCCGCCCGAGTCGGTGATCACTAGTCTCGCCCCGGCGAGGAACGAGAGGAACTGCCCGTACGGCAGGGGGTCGATGACGGCGACCCGGGGCGAGGGGCTCACCCCGGCCTGGACCCACCGGGCGCGCGTGCGCGGGTGCAGAGGCAGTATCACCGGAGCCCGCTCGGCGAGGTCGTTCAGGTGCCCCACCAAGGCCGTCGAGCGGTCGGGGTCATCGACGTTCGACGGTCGATGAAGGGTCACGAGCACCCAGTCTCGGCCGACGATGCCGGCGGCTCGCGCGGCACCGTCGGGGTCGAGCGCGGGTCGCGCCCGCTCGAGAC
>ERZ1066117.1728-NODE-1728-length-10137-cov-5.989387_pt1 | contig 10137 bp, 10 predicted proteins | sample MGYA00382764_ERZ1066117 | MGnify/ENA primary metagenome ERZ1066117 (study PRJEB33369, sample SAMEA5778347) | biofilm metagenome | biome: Industrial cooling water; feature: Water cooling tower basin; material: Biofilm | place: United Arab Emirates | collected...
GGCCAGGAAGACGGGCCGCCCCGTCGAGGAAGTCAACACGTTGGTGACCCGGGTTCTTGACGAGAGTGCCTTTAGGCCTTTGGGGGGCCTTGCGGGGCAGGAACTGCTGATCAACGTGCTGGAGGTGAACCGCCAGCTTTCGGTTCGTCTGGAGCGCTAAAGAACAGGCCACGAGGACGACTCTCGGCGAAAGCCGAGAGATCGAGGCGAGAGGCCGAGTTGACAGCCGGTCTCTCGCTTTTTTGTGTCGAAGGAGGTCACAAGGGTATATCGAAGTGCCCGACACCGATCAGACATCACGGCAGCGATGTGCGATGGTATTTGGAAAATGCGAATGTGTTCAGAAGCTAGGACGGATTCGAACCCCTCAGGATACGCGGGAATCAGACCGATTGGCTCTCAGACGCTGCAAAACAGGGTGCAGCGTCTCTTTTGGCTTGCATCGATCCCGCGACGGCCCGCGTCTGTGCGGCTTGCCCGCCGTGTCGAACACCGTCGTCGTGCGATTGCCCACGGCGTCCAGGGTGCCCACGCGGCGATTGAGCGCGTCGTAGCTGAAGGTGGTCCAGAAGCCGCGTTCGTCCTTCGTCGCCAGGGTGTTGCCCACGGCGTCGTAGACCGTCTCGGTGCTCGACTCCTGTGCCGTGCCCTGGGCGTAGATGGTCTTCTTCACCCGGTGCAGCGCGTCGTATTCGTAGGCCGTGATGCGTCCTGCGTGGTCGCTCTGCGTCAACACGTTGCCGGCAGCGTCATACGTCATCGTGCTGACGTTGCCCAGCGCGTCGCTGCTGCTGGTCACGCGGTCGGCGTTGTCGTAACTCTGCGAGCCGCCCCGGCCCAGGGGATCAAACGACTTGGGGCTGCGGCCCAGGATGTCAAAGGCGCTGGCCGACGAGGCCCCCAACGCGTCGCTGCTGCCCAACGCCCGGCCCGTGATGTCGTATTTGGTGGCCGAGGAGTAGCCCGCCGCGTCGCGGCTCAGCACCGTCCGGCCCACCTCGTCGAAGGTGGCCAGGTTGGAGAGATTGAGGTCGCCGCCGATCTGGGAACCCTTCTCGGCCCAGCCGCGCCGGAACACGTCGTAGCCCGTCTCGCTCCTGCTGCCGCCGGGCACGGTGGTGCTAAGCGGCAGGCCCGCCGCGTCGTAGACCGTGGTGGTGCGCCGGCCCAGGGCGTCCTCGACCACCGTCCGCCGACCCACGGGAATTAGGATCGCATCGTTTATTAGCACTCTGCAATCTAAATGAAACTATATTCTAACAACTTTGTTTACCATGGATGCGGATGGTTCAAAAAAAATCAACTCAATTGCGCCTATATAATCTCTCTAAGTGAGCCTTGCGAGGTAGTCAGCTTCCGATTTTATTGCTTCAATCGAGGATTTGTATCGAATCATTAAATCGTCGAACGCGTTTGCTAAAATTTCTTCGATGAGATAAAATCCATCTGTTCCACATGTGAAAGACAATGTTGCGTTAGAAATTGATAATCGAATGACTAATGGCCCAAGGGGGCTATCGAAATAATCTGCTGGGACAAGGTATGTGAATTTTATGTATGGATTTGCTAAAGATGAACCTACAAAGGAATGATCAGATTCCCTTTCCCATTTTACCAATCCGTTCCTTGTAGATTCGAGTACTGCGCGTAGGAAATATAAACATGCGTCATGAAGATTAGGCAGATCGCAGCTAGAGTCGCTTTGAGTATTCATCGAGGTCAAACCGATCTGTATGTTTGAAATATAGGATTGCCATGCTGGATCTATAAGCCTAAGAAGATCTAATGCTCGATATGCATTTTGAGTTCCGTTAAACAAGGGAATATGTACAACTTCAGATGATAACACCAACGCTCGACGATCTAAAGAAAAGCCACTAGAGTCATACCAATGCAGCCACTTAAGACTAAATCTGTTGGTAACTGATTTGTACCCCTCAGGTCCAGTTGCGATCCATTCTATTGCATGCTCCTTTGTTTTGCAGATTAATGAAGCAATTAAGCTGTAAATTAATGTGTTCAATTGTTTTGAATTCCTTTCATTACTTCTTTCCTTCCTGAACTTGTTTTCCAGTTAGCACATTGAACACTTTTACATTATATTTGGCCATGTTTAAAACGGCAAGCTGGTCATCAGCCAATATATGGTCAGCCCGCGATTTTGATTTTGGCTTGATCTCCAATGAGCCGGGATGACCCTCAGCTTCATTTACACCCATTATTTCACGAAGAAAGCGTACGACATGATCTTCTAATTCAAATTCAAATTTATACCCATATTTCTCGTCAACTAAGGCCGGTTTCGTCAATTTCCTTCGATCTATCGTGCCGCGAAGGCCAAATCTGAGACCGTTGTTGGGCAAGTCTGCAGCAAATGTGAAATTTTGAACGAATGTAAAAAACAATTCGACTTCACGTGCTGAGCCATACCGTTCGAAACATACATTATGCGACCAGACACTGAAGCCCCATTCTTCGCAACCCACGAAATAGGTGTGATCTTCCGCTACGCGGATATTGTACACCGGCATCTGCTCGCCGGTAAGGGTTACTGCCTCTACGGGCATCCATTTTCCGTCGTGTGACGATAGGAAGTACCCAGACCTCAACGCGCCCGCAGCGATCCATCCAATGCCGGCCACCCAAAATGGATGTTCCACCGTGGTACGGATTACCCTTCCGGCCACATGAACACAAACCACGAAAGCCGTGCTATGAAAGACTTCCAGCACTCTCTGTGGGCGAATCGGGTAGTTCAGTCCCGTTTCGTGTCGGGTCAGCACCAGGTCGCCCGGCTGGAGTTGTTCGATCGGCTTGCTACCGTCGGGGGTCAGCAAAGGCGATCCCGCAACGAGACAAGCCCCTGTAGCTCGCCGCCGTGTGAGTTCGTTTGGAAAGAAGCCTCGCCTTTCTTCAGGTGACAATTTTGCAAAATGAGTTAGCAGCGAAGCCGCTGGATTGGCTTGCTGCCATGCAGAACTACGAAGATAATTCAATTCGCCGAGGATTTGATGACGGATGTCAAAAGGACCTATGTGAATCCGCGAGGCTCTAGTAATTGCCTCGACTTCGTTTTGTGTGGCACCACGCTCGAATGCTTTTCGTGCTGCTTCATTTATCTCTTTGTCCAGTGTCGCAAGCTTGTTCATTAGGACAAAACGATTGTACGCTTGTAAACCGGCAACACCCTCAGCAACCGCGACTGGAACAAGTACATTGGTCGGGATAATCCCAGTTGAAACTCCTGTTCCTGGGCGGGGGCCACCTCCCGGCCCTTTGAACAACCCACTCGGATCGGTCGCGTTGGTCGCCCCGTTCGCCACGTAGCGGTACAGGTTGTGGTCGCCCGCGTCGAAACCAATGGGGTCCTCGCTCAGCCAACGGCCCACCTTCGCATCGTACCACCTCGCGCGGTTATACTGCAAGCCCGTGTCCGCGTCGTACTCCCTGGCGGTGTACTTGAGCGTGTCGCCGAAGCCGGCTCCGTACTCGGTGGCGGTGCCGAAGGCGTCGTAATCCGCGTGGTAGGCGATGGCGCCCGTGCTGGCGCGGACGATGTCGCGCACGCTGCCCAGGTTGTCGGTGGCGTAGAAGGCCTGGGTGCCGGCGTTGGTTCCCGTTTCGACGATGCGGCCCTGCGCCGCGTCGACCCCGTCGGCGTAGAGGAAGCGTGTGGCCACGACGTTGCTGGCGTCGGTGATCGCCCACAGGTCCTCGCCGTCCCAGTGGCGACGTGTGGTGACCACGCCGACGCCCGTCTTCCACTTGGCCTCGCTGACGAGCTTGTCGTTGGCGTCGTAGGTGTACGTCACGGCCAACGTGACCGTGCTGCCGTTGCTGGTCTTGGTCACCGATGTGAGTCGGTCGCGGTTATCCCAGGTATACGTCCAGCCCTCCAGGCCCGTGCCCTTGCTTTTGCTTGCAAGGTTGCCCTGGTTGTCGTAGACGTAGGCGTTAGCCTGGATCCCGATGGGTCAGGCATTTCGGCGACTTTGGGCGCTGATGTGCAAAAGGATGCACATGCATTAAACGGAGAGGGAGGGATTCGAACCCTCGGTAAGGTTGCCCCCACATCGGTTTTCGAGACCGACCCAATCGGCCGCTCTGGCACCTCTCCGGCTCGACTTCGTGCATTATAGAGCCGTCGTCGGGCGCATAAAGCTCTCTTTTCCGCGCACCGCGTCTTGTTCTGCTCCTACTTTGCCGTTACTGTCTTTGCGTCCAGATCGATCGTGACTTCCACACTGCTCGCGCTGGCCGGAATCTCGACCTTCAGGGGCGTCTTCTCGGGGCTGAAGGTGCCCTTGAATTCGTCGGTGCCGCCAAATGCGCCGCGATGCACGCTGATGCGGTACATCCCGGGGGGCAGTCCGGTCGCGTTGCCCTTGCTCACCTTGAACGTCCCATCGTCGGCCTTGTACGCGGCCGAGTGGCGTTCGCCGGCGCCCTGGCTGCTCTGGGCGATGAATTCGAGACGAATGCCCCGGTCGCCCGGAGGTAATCCCTGCGTGCTGAAGGTGTAAGCCTTGCCACCCTTGAGCACGCTGCCGCGGACGGCGACCGTCCTCTCGGTGGAACCACAGCCCACCACCCACACCAGGGCGACCAGCACCGGCCACCCGTGTCGAACCACCTGCATGCACGGACTCCGAAAGAAAATGCGAAACTTACTGATTGGTCGTGGCTTCGCCGCCGTTGCTCGTGCCCAGTGCCTGCCAGACAACCGTGTTGATGCTGTAGGGAATGAATCGCACGGAGCCATCACCCATCGCCATGCTCAGTCCGCCCGTATGTGACGAGCCAAAGCGCTGCTCGCCCCAACCGATGTTCAATCGATGATCGGGAGACGGGGGATAGCTTGCCGACGCCAGGCGGACCGTGTCGTGATCCCAGCCGGCCGTGTATCCCTCGTTGTCGTCGGACTGGAACTGGCCCAGTTGGCTCAGGTCCATGCGTTTATCTCCGATCAGCATGGTGTTGCTGGTTCCGTCGCTGATGCTCACCAGCGTTTGCCCGCGCGTCGAGCCGGTGTTTCGGCGAATGATGCCGTTGTCCCCGGTGCCCGCGCAGGAAGCGTAATCGGTCATGGCATGCCCGTAGGTGCCCGAAGGGCCGTACCAGGCGCCGGTGCTCAGGGCTTCCGGAGCGCGACGCGATGGGCAAAAGAAGGTCTTGACCGGCGTGGCGATCGCCTGAATCTGCTGATCCGCAATGGTCGCCCGACCGCTGCCGCGCCACAGGTTGTCTTGCTCCAGAAACGGCAGAATCTGGAAGCCCCAGCCCGCCAGCTGCTGCGAACCGACGGCGGGCGAGCCCACGGCGGTGTACACAGGCGCATCCCACCAGCCGTTGCCCCCGTTGGGCAGGTGGCCGTGGGTGTCGTGGTGGTTGTGGCAGGCGAGGGCGAGTTGCTTCAGCTGGTTGGAGCACTGCATGCGAGCGGCGGCCTCGCGGACCTTTTGCACGGCCGGCAAGAGCAGGCCGATAAGGATGGCAATGATGGCGATGACAACCAGCAATTCGATAAGCGTGAAGGCGCGACGCGCCGTCAGAGTGCGAGAGTCCATGCGACAACCTCGGAAATGAAGGCAAGAATGGAAGGGTGAGTATACTATCGCAGAGGAGTGCAGAGCGGACAAGCGGAAAAATCGCGAAGTGTGGCCTGGGCGCCGCACCGATCGCGAGGGCCAACGATTTCGCCACTGGCGTGTTCTACCTCTGAGATGAGGATTCCGCATGCGTGCCGCCGCCGATCAGGCTGATACCCCGTCGCTTCCCCCCGCCGAGGAGGCACGCTGGGTGCTGGCCGCTCAGGCCGGGAGCCGCGAGGCGTTTGGTCGCCTGGTCGAGGCCTACTGGCCACGGCTGTATCGCTGGCTGTTTCAGCTTGCACAGAATCGGCATGCGGCGGAGGATCTGGCGCAGGATGCTTTTTTGCGGGCGTGGGAGAACCTGAATCGGTTCCAGCCGGGCACCAACTTTCGTGCCTGGTTGTTTCGCATTGCCCACAACGCGCTGCTCAACAGCCGACGCGGGCCGGGCAACCGCCGGGCCACCCTGCCGACGGATCTGCCCGATCACGAGCCGCGCCCCGAAGAGACGCTTTTAGGACGCGAAATGCTGCAGCGCCTGGGCCATGCCGTGGCCGCCCTTCCCGCCGACTGGCGAGCGGCGCTGTTGCTTCGTGCCGAGGAAGGACTCTCGTTTCGGCAAATCGCCAGCATCACCGAGACCACCGAGGAGACGGCCCGCTGGCGGGTGTACAAGGCCCGACAGCAGCTCCTCGCCTCCCTGGACCCCCAGCCCCCTGAGTCATCATGACCTGCGATCACGTGCGTGAACAGTTGCTGGCCTGTGAGACGCCCGAACGCCCCGGTGCATCGCTCGCGGCCCATTTGCGTGAGTGCCCCGCGTGCCGAGAATGGCTCCGCCAACTGGTTCGGCTCGAACGGCAGTTGCCGCAGATTCCCGTGGAGGTGCCGCCGGTGCCCGCGGCGCTGTTCGAGGCGCTGGAGTTGCGCCCCGGTCGGCTGCCGTCGGCCACCCTGGCCCGATCGCGCGAAGGGGCACGCGGCAAGGCGGCGCTGGCCTCGTCGCTCGCGGCGGCGCTGTTGCTCTTTGCCGTGGGCTGGTGGGCCTGGCCGTACCTGGGGCAGACGCCGCCTGCTGCGCCGTCGGCCTACCAGCAGCGCCGTGATGCCCACCTGGCGGGGTTCGCCCAGCGTTCCGAACATGCTCAGGCGTTGTTGGGGTTGGCCGATCAACTGCTCGCCGAGGCGAACAACGCCCAGGCCAAAACCCTGGCCGAATCGATGGAGCAACTCTTCGAGGGCGACTTGCCCGGCGTCGCGGCCGCCGTGCCCGAGACCCAGCGACGCGAGGTCTTACAACGCCTGGATCGGTTGGAGAGTCGAGCCTCTCGCCTGGCGGCCACCACACGCCAGGAGCGGCTGGCGGAGGCGTTCAAGCGAACCGCAGAATCGGTTCGCCGGGCCGATCGCCGCCTGCGGACGCTCTGGGGCGTCTAGAGGGTTTTGACTTCAGCGCGGCCGACTGGGCCGATAGGTCAACAATTGCCCCCACGCGCCGGGGCCGAGCGGTGCCTTCTTCTGGCGGAACCCTTCGACCGCGTAGCGTTGCAGCAGGGCCAGAGTCTCTGGGGTCTGGCACTTGCTCAGCTTTCCTGCGACGTGCGGCGGCAACGATTGCACTCGAATCAAGGCTTCCACCGTGGAGTCGGCGTTGAGGATACCCTTTTCAAAGTCCGGGTTGCGGGCGAGCAGCGCCAGACGCAGGCCTTCGACCACGGCGGGCAGGTCGGGGTCGTCCTTGGGCAGCACGGCCGCCAGCGCCGCCAGGCCTCGTACCATGATGTAGTGGTAGGCGGGTCGGGCATTGTGGGCGTCGAACCAACGGCCCTTGCGCGGCCCCTCGGTGAGTTGCCCCGGCAGGAGGCCCAGTCGCGCCTTCTTGCGGGCGGCATCGAGATACTTTTTGTCGCCTGTGATGCGGTAGACCTCCGCCAGGAGCAGGATGCTGAAACTATTGTAGTTCCAGTTGGGCACCACCCGACGCGTCGTGGCCCAGTCGGCCGCCCGGATCGCCGCCTTCTTGTAGCGGTCTTCTGCGGTTACCTCGAAGAGATGCACGACGGCCACGCCAGCCAGGCCGTTGTCGAACTGGAGTCCGCCGTCGTTGAAATCCTCGACCGACCAGCCCTTCTTGATGACCTGATCGAGCTTCCCCGCTTTCTCGGCCTGGCGATAGAAGCGCTCAGCCACCTCGAACGGTCGGCCCTTGCCGTTGCGGACGGCGGGGAAGGGGAAGACGCCGGTACCCGCCTGCTCCTGGGTCCAGAGCAGGAAATCGCCTGCGTCGGACGCGATTCGAAGCAAATCGTCGGCATCGTTGACACCGGCGCGGCGCGCGGCGAGGCAGCCTTCGATGACGGAAGCAACCTCTCGCAGGGCGTGGTTCGTTTTGGTCGGGTCGAGATCGCGAGACCACCACTTGCGCCGTTTGATGAGGGCCAAATAGGGGGCATAGGCCGTGGCGAGTTCGGCGCGCTCCAGGGGCCTGACCTCTCGCGGCACGGGGCGAAACTCGTCCGCGACCTCGGGCAGCCCCGCCCGCTCGCCGAGCAACTCGACGGCCTGCTTCACCGCCTTTTTCACGTCGGCCTCTTTCTCGGCTTTCTGGGCGGCATCCAGCGCCACCGCCACCTCACGGAGCTTTTGCTGGGTAGCCTTGTCGATTCGGGCGGTCTCGCCGGGCCAGCCTCCCAGACACACAAGGAACAACGTGATTGACGCCATCATGATTTTACTTCCAGAGTGGAGTTCTCATGTGTAAGAGCCGCACGAGGGGCACCCATGCTCACCGTGTGCACCTGGCCGGTCCAGGCCGTCGCCTTCGCGAAGCCCGCCTTGGGGGCCACCACCGTGGCCGTGTAGTCGGCTCGGACGCACCCGCCCAGGACCTCGCCCGTGTCGGCGTCCAGGCCGCTGGGGATATCGACGGAAAACACCTTGGCCCCGCTGATGTTGATGGCGGCGATCACCGCCGGGTAGGGATCGCGCGGTGGCGTGCTCAGACCGGTGCCGAACAGTGCATCGACGAGCCACGGCAGGCCCTGCAAGCGATCCACAGAGGGCCATGTCTCGATTGCGATGCCCGAGCGGACCAGAATCTCGCGCATGATGGCCGCGTCGCTGTCCTTTTCGCCGCCGCTCTCCTGGGGTGCATCGGCGAATTGCAGGACACGCACGGGGAGGCCGGCGTTGTCGAGGTAGCGAGCGATCACAAAGCCATCGCCGCCATTGTTGCCCTTGCCGCAGACGATGCCGATGGGGCCCGAGACGCCCAGCGAGAGTAGCAGGCGGGCCATGGCGGCGCCGGCGTTTTCCATGAGCACGACGCCGGGCACGCCAAAGGAGTCGATAACCCGGCGATCTAGTTCGCGACACTGCGCACGCGTCAGCGCAAGCATGCGGTCTCTCCTGTTCGAGGGTCGTATCTTTTGCTGCGTCGCCTTACTCAGTCTTATCGGAGAACTGCCGTGCCACCCACCCCCGAACGCCTTCAGGCGGTGCTCGCCGCGCTGGGCTATCGCCCCTTGAATCGAATTTGGGCCAAGATTGAGATTTTTCTTGGTCTTGGCACGCTGCTTGCAGGCCTGCTGCTTAGTGTCGCTTCGACGGTGAGGGAGCCGCTCGAAGTGCCCGCCATGATGTGCGGAGGGGCTTTATTCGTGCTCGGAGGATATCTGACGCTGGCCGGACACCGGAGCCATCTTTATCAATCCAGTAATGAACGGCTTGTGCTGTTGATTGAAGAGATCCGGACGCTCCAGCAGAAAGATAAACCATCATGAGCATTTTGGTGAACAAAGACACACGAGTGATCGTGCAGGGTCTGGGTAAGGCCGGGCTGTTCCATGCCCAGCAATGCAAGGCCTACGGCACCCAGGTGGTCGGCGCGGTCAAGCCCGGCAAGGGCGGCACCTCGCAAGAGGGCTTCCCGCTGTTCAACACGGTCGCCGAGGCTGTGGCCAAGACTGGGGCCAACGCCTCGATGATCTTCGTCCCGCCTCCTGGGGCGGCCGATGCCATCCTCGAAGCGGCCGACGCGGGCATTGGCGTCATCTGCTGCATCACCGAGGGCATCCCGGTGCTGGACATGGCGCGCGTTATGCGCCAGATGGCCGGCAAGTCGGTGCGTCTGATTGGTCCGAACTGCCCAGGCGTCATCACGCCCGGCGAGTGCAAGATTGGGATCATGCCCGGCTACATTCACAAGCCCGGCACCATTGGCATCATCAGCCGTTCGGGCACGCTGACCTACGAGGCCGTGTGGCAGCTCACCCATCTGGGGCTGGGTCAATCGACCTGCGTCGGTATTGGGGGCGATCCCATCATCGGCACCACACAGATTGATTTGCTCAAGCTTTTTGAGGCCGACCCCGGCACCGAGGCCATTCTGATGATTGGCGAGATCGGCGGTACGGCCGAGGAACGCGCCGCGGAATTCATCAAGGCCAACGTGAAAAAGCCAGTGGCCGCGTTCATCGCGGGCCAGACCGCGCCGCCGGGACGTCGCATGGGTCACGCCGGGGCAATTGTCTCCGGGGGCAGCGGC
>ERZ1066117.1729-NODE-1729-length-10136-cov-8.708263_pt1 | contig 10136 bp, 6 predicted proteins | sample MGYA00382764_ERZ1066117 | MGnify/ENA primary metagenome ERZ1066117 (study PRJEB33369, sample SAMEA5778347) | biofilm metagenome | biome: Industrial cooling water; feature: Water cooling tower basin; material: Biofilm | place: United Arab Emirates | collected...
GCGGCGGCGCGGGCCTCGGCCGCGAGGCGAGCGGCCGCCAGCGCCTCGCGGAGGCGCGGCAGCGCCGGCGCTTCCGCATCGATGCGGACCAGCAGATCGATGAGCCGGGCGGCTTCGGCGAAGTTCTCGGCCGCCGTGGCCTGCTCCGCGCCGATCATCACGTACGGGGCGAGGTCGATGAGGGCGCTGTCGACGGCGGCGTCCCCGGGTTCGCGCTCACGAAGCGCAAGGTAGTCCTCCACCGCGTTGTCGCCCTCGGGCACGTACAGGCGGTTCGCGGCCAGCGACGCGGACGCGCGCTCGCGCAGCGCCGCCGTGTCCAAGCCCTCGGCGTTCGGCGTCGGCGCCGCGACCGCGGCCTCCTCGACCGCCGGCGCGGACGGGGCGCTCGAGGGCGGCGGCGCCTCGCCGCCGCAGGCGACGAGGGCGAGCGCGAGCGGCGCGGAGAGGGCAAAGCGGACGACGGCGCGCATGGCGGAGCTCGTGGGGCGAAGGCCGCGCACCGTAGGCCTCGCGCATGACAGCGTCGTGGCGAACGCACGCCTCGTGCGGGGAACTGCGGCCTGGCGCACAGGCTCGGGTACCCTGCGCGCCGTGATTTTCCCGATCTCGCCCCTGCTGCCCGCGCTGCGCGACTCGCTCGCGGCGCACCCCCGACTCGTCCTCGAGGCGCCGCCCGGTGCCGGCAAGACCACGCAGGTGCCCTTGGCCCTGCTCGATGCGCCATGGCGGGCCGGTGGCCGGATCCTGATGCTCGAGCCGCGCCGCGTCGCCGCGCGCGCCGCCGCCGGCTTCATGGCGAAGCAGTTGGGCGAAGACGTCGGCGGCACCGTCGGCTATCGCATCCGCTTCGAAGCCCGGGTCTCGGCGGCAACGCAGGTCGAAGTGGTCACCGAAGGCATCCTCAACCGGCTGATCCAGGACGACCCGACCCTCGACGGCGTGGCCGCGGTGCTGTTCGACGAGTTCCACGAGCGGCACCTCGCCGCCGACCTCGGCCTGGCGCTGGCGCTCGACGTGCAGGCGCAGCTGCGGCCTGACCTGCGCCTCGTGGTGATGTCGGCCACGCTTGACGGCGAGCGGCTGGCGCGCGTCCTCGAGGCGCCGCGGCTTACCGCCGAAGGCCGCGCCCATCCGGTCACGGTCGCCCACTTCCCGGCGCGTCGCGACGAAGGGCTCGCGATCCAGCTGCGGCGCTGCGTCGAGCACGCGCTGGCCCAGCATCCGGGCGACGTGCTGGTCTTCCTGCCCGGCCAGCGCGAGATCGGCGAAGCGACGCGCGCGCTGGAATCGGCGCAGGACGGCGGCGGCATCGCCCGGGACGTGCGCCTGCTGCCGCTGCACGGCGAGCTGTCGGTCGAGGCGCAGTCGGCCGCGCTGAACCCCGATCCCGACGGGCGCCGCCGCGTGGTGCTGGCCACCAACGTGGCCGAATCGAGCGTGACCCTGCCCGGCGTGCGCGTGGTCATCGACAGTGGCCTGGCGCGCGAACCGCGCTTCGAGCCGAACTCCGGCTTCTCGCGGCTGGACACGGTGGCGATCTCGCAGGCCAGCGCCGACCAGCGTGCCGGTCGCGCCGGCCGCGTGGCGGAAGGCTGGTGCTATCGGCTCTGGCCCGAATCGCAGCGCCTCGAACCCAACCGCCGTGCGGAAATCGCCCAGGTCGAGCTGTCGGGTCTCGCGCTGGAGCTGGCGGCCTGGGGCGAGGCCGACCTGCGCTTCGTCGACGCGCCGCCGCGCGGCGCCCTGGCGGCCGGGGCCGATCTGCTGAAGAGCCTCGGCGCGCTGGATGCGGACGGCCGGATCACGGCCTTCGGCAAGCGCGTCCTTGCGCTCGGCACGCACCCGCGCCTTGCGGCCATGCTGCTGGCGCCGAACGGTGCGGCCGAGACTGCGCTGGCCTGCGACCTTGCCGCCCTGGTCGAAGCGCGCGACCCGCTGAAAGGCCCGCGCCGCGACGACGTGGCCGCGCGCTGGCAGGCCCTGGCCGCCTTCCGCGCCGGCCGCGCGCCGTTCGAAGCCTCGCGCGCCGGCCTCGCCGCGATCGACGTGCAGGCCAAGCAGTGGCGACGACGCCTGCGCTGCGAGGCGCCGCCGCCGACGGACGCGCCGGCCCATCGTCTCGGCGATCTGCTCGCGCACGCGTTTCCCGACCGCATCGGCGTGCAGCACCCGAACGACCCGCGCCGCTACGGCTTGAGCAATGGCCGCAGTGCGCGCGTGTTCGACGATTCCGCGCTGTTCGGCGAGCCGTGGATCGTGGCCAGCGAGCTGCGCTTCGAAGCCCGCGACGGACTGATCCTCCGCGGCGCGCCGGTCGACGAGGCGCGGCTGCGGCGCGAGTTCCCGGAGCGCTTCGTCGAGGAGGACACGGTGCGCTGGGACGCCGCCGCGCGGGCCCTCGTGGCGCGTCGCGAGCGCCGCTTCGACCGCATCGTCCTCGACAGCCGCCCGGCGGGGCGCCCCGACCCGGCCCGCGCCGCACAGGCGCTCACCGACGCGGTGCGCGAGCTCGGCCTCGAGGCCCTGCCGTGGACCGAGGGCGTGCGGCAGTGGCTGGAACGCCTGCGCTGCCTGCGCGAGTGGATGCCGGAACTCGACTGGCCGGAAGCCAGCGACGATGCGCTGCTGGCGTCGCTCGACGACTGGCTGAAGCCTGCCTTCAGCGGCAAGGCGCGATTGGACGCCTTGAGCGAGGACGAGCTCGGCGACGCCCTCAAGTCTCGACTCGACTGGTCGCTGAAGTCGAAGATGGACGCGCTGGCCCCGCGCCGCATCACCGTGCCCTCCGGGCTCGAGCGGCCGGTGACCTACGCGCACGGCGAGCGCCCGGTGCTGGCCTGCAAGCTGCAGGAGCTGTTCGGCCTCGCCGACACGCCGCGCATCGCCGACGGCCGCGTGCCGGTCACGCTGCACCTGCTGTCGCCGGGCGGCGCGCCCTTGGCGATCACGCAGGACCTCAAGAGCTTCTGGAACAACGCCTACCCGGACGTGAAGAAGGACATGAAGGGCCGCTACCCGCGCCACCCCTGGCCCGAGGACCCGTGGACCGCGACGGCGACGCACCGCGCCAAGCCGCGGGGGACGTGAGCGTGACGCCATGACCCCCTATCCCTCGTCGTCGACGTTCGAGGCCGTGGCCGACGCGGTCAATCCGCTGCTGGGCCTGGTGCTGCTCGCCCAGTCGATCGCGGCCCTTCGCGCCGGCCGCCGCCGCGAAGCGATCGGGCTGCCCGCGTCCCTCGTGGTGATGCTGGCCGTCGCCTATGGCCTCGCGTATTTCGACCGGGCGTTCGGCGCGTTCGCGCTGTTCGGACTCGATTTCAGCACCCACGGCGCCGTGCACCTGGCGGCTTGGGCGGCCCTGCTGCTCTGGCAGCCAAGGCGTTGGCCGTGGGCGCTCATCGTGGTTTTCGGCTACCACGCGCTGATGGGGACGCAGGGCCATCACACCGCCTACGACCTGCTGGCCACGGCGGCGGTGGTCGGACTGCCGCTCACCCTGCTGGCCACGGGCCTCCGTCCGATTGCTCGCCGCCGGGCCGATTCAGCCCGGCCGGGGCACAATGCCGGGCCGTGAGCCCTGTCCCGTCGAGAGCGCCCGAGGCGGGACGCCGAGGGCTGGGGAGCGTGACGAGCGCAAGACGCGCGAGTCCCGCCACCGCGCGTGGCCGCCGTTATCCTCGTTGAAATCATGAACCGACCCTTTTCCTCCTTCGACGTGATCGTGGTGGGCGGCGGCCACGCCGGCACCGAAGCCGCGCTCGCCGCGGCGCGCGCGGGCGCGCGCACGCTGCTGCTCACGCACAGCATCGAAACCATCGGCCAGATGAGCTGCAACCCGGCCATCGGCGGCATCGGCAAGGGCCATCTGGTCAAGGAGATCGACGCGCTCGGCGGCGCGATGGCGCGTGCGGCCGACCGCGCCGGCATCCAGTGGCGCACGCTCAACGCCTCCAAGGGCCCGGCGGTTCGCGCCACGCGCGCGCAGGCCGACCGCGTGCTCTACAAGGCCGCGATCCGCCGGATGGTGGAAACGCAGCCGAACCTGTCGGTGTTCCAGCAGGCGGTCGACGACCTCCTCTTCGCAGGCGAGGCCGTGACCGGCGTACGCACGCAGATGGGTCTCGAGTTCCACGCGCCGGCCGTGGTGCTGACCGCCGGCACCTTCCTTGCCGGGCAGATCCACATCGGGCTGGCGAACTACGCCGGGGGCCGCGCGGGCGATCCGCCGTCGAGCGAGCTGGCGATGCGCTTGCGCGAGGCGTCGCTGGGGGTGGGACGGCTCAAGACCGGCACGCCGCCGCGCATCGACGCGCGCAGCATCGATTTCACCGGGCTGGAGGAACAGCCGGGCGACTCGCCGATCCCGACCTTCAGCTTTGATCACGACGCCTCGGTGCACCCGCGGCAGGTGAGCTGCTGGATCACGCACACCAACGAGGCCACGCACGACGCCATCCGCGGCGGCCTCGACCGCTCGCCGATGTACACGGGCGTCATCGAAGGCGTCGGCCCGCGCTACTGCCCGAGCATCGAAGACAAGGTCATGCGCTTCGCCGACAAGACCTCGCACCAGGTGTTCATCGAGCCGGAAGGCCTCGACACGTTCGAGATCTACCCGAACGGCATCAGCACTTCGCTGCCCTTCGACGTGCAACTCGCGCTCGTGCGCTCGATCAAGGGCTTCGAGCATGCGCACATCACCCGGCCGGGCTATGCGATCGAGTACGACTTCTTCGATCCGCGCGGGCTCAAGGCCTCGCTGGAGACGAAGGCGATCCGGGGCCTGTTCTTCGCCGGGCAGATCAACGGCACCACCGGCTATGAGGAAGCCGCGGCACAGGGCCTGCTGGCTGGCTTGAACGCCGCGCGCTTCGTGCAGCAGCGCGAGGCGTGGACGCCGCGCCGCGACGAGGCCTACCTCGGCGTGCTGGTCGACGACCTGATCACCCACGGCACCACCGAGCCCTACCGCATGTTCACCTCGCGCGCCGAGTACCGGCTGCAGTTGCGCGAGGACAACGCCGACCTGCGCCTCACCCCGACCGGCCGCGAACTCGGCCTCGTCGATGACACCCGCTGGGCCGCTTTCGAGGCCAAGCGCGCCGCCATCGACGCCGAAGCCACCCGCCTGCGCGGCCTCTGGGCCGCGCCCGCCAACGCGCTGGGCCGGGCCTTTGAAGTCGCGACCGGCCAGCCGGTCTCCCGCGAGACCCACGCGTTGGACCTGCTCAAGCGCCCCGAGATCGACTACGCGGCCCTGATGGCCGTCGAGGGCCTCGGCCCCGGCGTGGCGGATGCGAAGGTCGCCGAGCAGGTGCAGATCAGCGCCAAGTACGCCGGCTACCTCGACCGCCAGCGCGAGGACATCGAGCGCCAGCGCCGCCACGAAACCACGGCCATCCCCGCCGACTTCGAGTACCGGGGCATCAGCGGGCTGTCGGCCGAGGTCGTCGCCAAGCTCAGCGCCGTGCGCCCCGAGACCATCGGCCAGGCCCAGCGCATCCCGGGCATCACCCCGGCGGCCATCTCCCTGCTGCTGGTGCACCTGAAGCGCGGCGGCCGGGCGGCCTGAGCGGCCGTCGGAGGCCGCGCCCGCCGCGGCGTTCGGCGCGCGCGCGGGGTTCACGGGTTTTCGCAGGCGCGTCATGCCCGTCGCGCAGGCGCATGGCATGCTCGGGCTCTCTCTGGGGGCATGCGCCATGGCCAGCAACGACGAGCTTCTATTCGCGGCCGAGGGACCCGACGACGAAGCCGCGCCGGACGCGCCCGCGCCGTGGAAGGTCGCCGTCGTCGACGACGACGAATCGGTCCGCGCCATCACTCGCCTCGCCCTCGGCCAGTTGACGATCGACGGCCGCCCGCTCGACCTGCTCGAAGCGTCCAGCGCGGAGGAGGGCATCGCCCTGTTCGCGACGCATCCGGACATCGCGCTGGGCCTGATCGACATGGTGATGGAGGAACCGAGCGCCGGCCTCCGGGTCATCAGCGCGGTGCGGGAGCAGCAGGGCAATCACCGCACGCGGCTGGTCGTCCGGACCGGCCAGCCGGGGCACCTGCCCGAAGACCGCATCATCCGCGACTACGACATCAACGACTATCGCGAGAAGACCGAGCTCTCGGCACAGAAGCTCCGCACGGTCGCCCACGCCGCGATCCGCAGCTTCCGCGACATCGTCGTCGTCGAGGACGCCTTCCACGGCATGGTCGAGCTGCTCACGCGCGTGGTCGACGAGAAGATCGCCGAGTACTTCCCGCACGCGATGGCCGCGGCGGAAGTGGCGGCGGCGCTCGGTGCGTTCGCCGGGCTGCCCGCCACGCGCGTCGAGGCGCTGCGCCATGCGGCCATGCTGCGCGACCTCGGCCTGCTGCGCCTGCCGGCCGGCGTGCGCAACGCCCTGCTGCAGTACGAGTCGCTCGACGGCGATGGCCAGAAGGCGGTGCTGGAGCATCCGCTGGTCGGCGTTGGCCTGCTCGAGCGCCTCCGGACCACCGAGGGCCGGCTGGCGGCCCGGCTGGCGCAGGAGCACCACGAGCGCTGGGACGGCTCGGGCTATCCGCAGGGCCTGCGCGGCGAAGCGATCGCCGTCGAAGCCCGGCTGATGGCCGTCGCCAATGTGGTCGACGCGCAGCTGTCGGCCGCGCGCGCGGACCGCGGCGAAGCCGTCACCACGCTGCGGGGCGAGCTCGGGGCGCAGGCCGGACGGGCGCTTGACCCCCAGCTCGTCGCGCTCGCGCTTGCCCACCTCGACGCACTGGTGGCGACTCGCTCGCAGGCCCGCGGCCGGGGCGCATGAGGAGCGTGCGGGACCGGCTGCTGCTGGCCTTGAGCCAGGCCAGCCACATCGACGACGGCGACATCGCCCTCAGCGTCCGCGCCATCACCGAGGCCGCCGTCGAGGGCCTCGGCGTCGACCGCTGCGGTATCTGGATGCGCGCCGCCGATGCCCAGTCGATCCGCTGCATCCACCTGAACGACCTTGCCGACGGCGGCCATCGCGACGTGCCCGACCTCGTGCTCGGCGCCGAGCAGTACCCGCGCTACTTCGAGGCGCTGGGCCGAGAGCGCGCCATCGTCGCGCATGACGCGCCGGTGCACCCCGACACCGCCGAGTTCGCGCACGGCTACCTCGACGTGCTGGGCATCCGCTCGATGCTCGACTGCCCGGTGCGCCAGCACGGCCGGATGGTGGGCATCCTGTGCGCGGAGCACCGCGGCGCGCGCCGCGAGTGGAGCGCCGAGGAGGTGGCCTTCCTCGGCAGCCTGTCGGACCTGTTCGGCCGCGTGCTGACCGCCGCCGAGCGTCGCGACTACCAGCAGCGCCTCGAGGCCCTGAACGCGTCGCTCGAGGAGCGCGTGGTCGAGCGCACGGCCGAGCTCCGCGCCGCGCTCGACTACCTCGAGAAGGCCCGCAGCCACCTCGTCGAGCGCGAGAAGATGGCGGCGCTCGGCCAGCTCGTGGCCGGCGTCGCGCACGAGATCAACACGCCGGTCGGCGTGATCGTCACCGCCGTGAGCCACTGCGCCGGCCTGCTCGCCGAACTGCGCGCGGCGCAGGCCGCCGGCGCCCTGACGCGCCGCCGCTTCGACGCCGGCCTCGCGGAAATCGCCGAAGGCCTCGACATGGCGGAGCGCAACGCCGCCCGCGCGGCGGGCCTCGTGGAAAGCTTCAAGCGCACCGCCGCGGACCAGACCCACGACGTGCGGGGGCGCTTCGAGCTGGGGAAGACGCTGTCCGACGTGCTCACGACGCTGTCGCCGATGCTGCGCCGCCGCGGCGTGCAGGTGCGCCTGGCGGACATGCCGGAGGTGCAGTGCGAGAGCTATGCCGGAAGCCTTGCACAGGTGGTCACCAACCTGGTGGTCAATGCCTGCGTGCACGGCTACGGCGATGAGCCCGCGCCGGGGGCCTGGGTCGCGCTGGAGGCGGGGCAGGACGGCCCGATGGCGTGGCTGCGCGTGGTCGATGACGGCGCCGGCATGCCCCCGGAGGTGCTGCAGAAAGCCTTCGAGCCGTTCTACACGACGGCGCGGATGCGCGGTGGCACCGGGCTCGGCCTCAGCATCGTCCGGACCCTCGTCGAGCGCACGCTCGGCGGCGAGATCCGCATCCGCACGGCGCCCGGCCAAGGCTGCTGCGTCGACGTCCGCTTTCCCTGCCACGCGCCGGCCTGAGCCAGCCCGGCCGGCATCGCGCTTGCGTGGCGGATCGAAGGGTCGCACGCTGCGCGCAGCCACCACCCTCGAGGATGCGCGCATGAACGACACCACCGCCAACGGACGCGGCAGCACCGGCAACGTGATCGCCGCCGTCTGCAGCTTCTTCATCCCCGGCCTCGGGCAGCTGGTGCAGGGCCGCGTGCTGTGGGCCCTGTTCTGGTTCCTCTCGGCCTGCGTCATGGCCGTCCTGACCTTCATCTTCACGCTCGGCTTCGCGCCGTTCGGCTGGGGCCTCGTCAGCCTCGTGTCCTGCATCCACGCGGCGGTCCACAAGCCCGGCGCGTGAGTGGACGCCCCGCCCCTGCGGGCGCGGTCCGCGATTCGCTGCTCGCCCTGCAGTCGCGGCGCGTCCACCAGCTGATCCTGCTGCTGATGGCGGCGCTGGCGGCGTTCGCCGTGGTGAACGTCGCCATTGTCGACGCGCCGGTGCTGCTGCCGCTGGTGATCGGCGTCGCGATGCTGGCGGTGGCGCTGTGGCTGCAGCAGCGCGGTCGATCCGAGGAGGCCCTGCTGCTCGTGCTGTGGGTCATGACGCTGACGACGACGTGGCTGATCGGCGTGCGCTCCGGCGTCACCGACATGGTCGTCCTGGCCTACCCCGGCATCCTCGTGCTCGCGGCGATGACGCTGAGTCCGCGTCCGCTGCTGGCGCTGGGGGGGTTCATGCTGCTCTCGCTCGCCGGCTTCACGTGGGCGCAGATCGCGGGCTGGTTCGACCCCGGCCAGCAGGCCGTCGGCCCATGGAGCTTCATCAACCGCGCCCTCATCCTGGTGGTCATCGCGGTCATCGGCCGCACGCTGGCGCGCGACCTGCAGGCCGCCGTGGCACGCGCCGAGGCGGAGAGCAGCCGCGCCAAGGACAGCGCCGTGCGGCTGGCGTTCCTCGTCCAGCACGATGCGCTCACCGGCCTGCCGAACCGCCTGCTGGTGCAGGACCGGTTCGCGCAGGCGCTGGCGCGCTCGCGTCGCGACGGCACGCCGCTGGCGATGCTCGTGATCGACCTCGACGATTTCCGCCGCGTCAACGATTCACTCGGCCACGCCGTCGGCGACGCGGTGCTGCAGCGCATGGCCGAGCGCTTGCGAGTGATGGCCGCGGAGACGGACACGCTCGGCCGCCTGGGCGGCGATGAATTCGTGGTGGTCAGTACCGAGCTCGCCGACGCCGAGGCGCTGGCCGGCTTCGCCCAGCGTGTGCTCGACGGCCTTGCCGAGCCGTTCGAGCGCGACGGGCTGTGCATCGCCTGCGGCAGCTCGATCGGCATCGCGCAGTTCCCGCGCGACGGCGACAGCTTCGAGATCCTGCTGAACCGCGCCGAAGCCGCGATGTCGCGGGCGAAGGCCGATGGCCGCAGCGCCTTCCGCTTCGCCGACGCGGACGTCGACCTCGACGTCGGCGAGCACCTGCGCCTCGTCTCCGAACTGCGCGCCGGCATCGAGCGCGGCGAGCTCGAGCTGCATTACCAGCCGATCGTGCACCTGGCGAGCGGCCGGGTGGCCGGAGTCGAGGCGCTGGTGCGCTGGCGGCACCCGGAGCGCGGCCTCGTGCCGCCGGGCGCCTTCATCGCGCTCGCCGAGCGCAGCGGCCTCATCCACGCGCTCGGCGCGTGGGCCCTCGAGGACGCCGCGGCCCAGGCGCGGCGCTGGGAGGCGCGCGGCCTGCCGCCGCTCAGCGTCTCGGTGAACGTTTCGCCGCTGCAGCTCGCCCACGGCGACCTCGAGCGCGTGGTGCAGCGCGCGCTCGAGGCCAACGCGCTGCCGCCGCACCAGCTCGTCCTCGAGCTGACGGAGTCGTCGCTCGTGGGCGACGCCGAGCCGCTGCGCCAGCGCATTGCGCGCCTGCGGGCGCTGGGCGTCGGCCTGTCGATCGACGATTTCGGCACCGGCTATTCCAACCTCGGCTACCTGCAGC
>ERZ1066117.1733-NODE-1733-length-10120-cov-5.524193_pt1 | contig 10120 bp, 13 predicted proteins | sample MGYA00382764_ERZ1066117 | MGnify/ENA primary metagenome ERZ1066117 (study PRJEB33369, sample SAMEA5778347) | biofilm metagenome | biome: Industrial cooling water; feature: Water cooling tower basin; material: Biofilm | place: United Arab Emirates | collected...
GTCCAAGGCCATCGAGTTGCTTCGGCGTCTGCCGGATCTGCGGGCCATTCTCGAACTGGATGTCGAGGCCGCGTTTGCTGGCGACCCCGCCGCCAAGAGCTACCATGAGATCATCTTTTGCTATCCCGGTCTGGAGGCGGTGACCATCTACCGTCTCGCCCATGAGATGTTTGTGCTGGGCGTGCCGCTGGTGCCCCGGATGATGACCGAGTACGCCCACGCCAAGACCGGTATCGACATCCATCCCGGCGCACGCATTGGTCCGGGCTTCTTCATTGATCACGGCACGGGTGTTGTCATTGGTGAAACGTGCGATATTGGCCGAAATGTGAAGCTGTATCAGGGTGTGACGCTCGGGGCGTTGTCGTTCCCCCGCGACACGGCGGGCAATATTATCCGTGGTATGAAACGTCATCCCACGCTTGAGGATGAAGTGGTCGTTTATGCCAACGCCACCATCCTCGGAGGCGACACCGTGGTCGGACGCCACGCGGTGATCGGCTCCAATGTCTGGCTGACGCACAGCGTGCCCGCCGACACCGTGGTGACCCTGGAAAAGCCCAACCTGCGTATCCGTGGCCCCCGCAAGGAATCCTCGCCGGCCGACTACCAGATCTAGGCCGAGGAGGGCTGTGACAGCCGTGTGTCACACGGGATAGGGGCCGTCGGCGAATGCGCGATCGTGATACCCCTTGGCTCCGACCACGCGAGCCAGGGGGCTGCGGAGGTCTTCGCCGGCATTCAGGCACTCGATCGCGTGCCGAAAGTCGTATCGTGGCCTCCACCCCAACTCACGCTGGGCGCGTTCGTTGACATACACGCGATCGATGCGGGGGAACAGGACCCACCCCCGCCGGGCGTACGGTTCCTCGTACGCGGGAACCCGCCGTGCCACCACACGAACCGCATCCGTGCGTAACTCCGCCAGATCCTCGGGCAGGAAGGGAGTCGTGGCACTGATGATGTACTTGCCAAAGCCCAACGTGGGAGCTTTCTGGACGGCGAGCAGGTGGGCATCGACCACATCGTGCAGATCCACCCGACGATGCAGCAACTCGTTCACCTTGAGATTGCCATCGTCATATGCCGCACGCATTGCGGCATCGTCGTCTGCCTCTGGGAAGAACCGGGAGGTCCGCAGAATCAGGCACGGAAGCCGATAAAGGCGGTGGAACAACTCACATACGTCCTCGGCAGCGGTCTTCGTCACGCCGTAGATATTTTTGGGCACCGGACGCACGTCCTCGGTCACCCATGCCGCCGGTGCGCCAGGCGGCGGGATCAAGGCGTGACCGAACGCACTCGTCGTACTGGTGAAGACAAAAGACCTTACCCCGGCGGCGACCGCCTCTTCCAGCAGATTCAAGGTGCCAGTGATGTTCGTGTCGATGAACTGCTGCCGGGTGTGTGTGGCGACGTGGGGCTTGTGCAGGGTGGCGGTGTGAATGATGGTATCGACACCCTGGACGCATCGGCGAACGTGCTCACGGTCGATGATCGAGCCGGGGTGGCTGGTGAAGGGCGAGACCACGGTATCCAGACCGACAACTTCATGCGCTTGGTCGCGCAGGGTGCGGACCAACCCTTCACCAAGATGGCCGCTGCTGCCCGTGACCAGAACTCTCATGCCCGAACCTCAAGTCTCGCCGGCGACGTGGAATGGCCCATTGGGCTGCCCAAAGGGAGCAGCCACCATTGTACGCCCGGCTTACGGACCCAAGCCGAGGCTGAGGTGGCGCTTCGATGCCCTTCCAACTCGACCGGACGAACACGACGAGGGCCCGCAGAACCCTGGGAGAGGAGAGGCCTGACTGAGGTAGGGAGATTCGGACGCGTCGACTACTCTGCGGGGAGTGGCGTCTTCCAGCGTCCCGTGTAGAGCTTCTCCCAGGTTGCGTCGTCGCGATCGGAGATTCGGACCATCGAGTGCTCCGCATATAACTGGACGGATACTTTTCGCTCCTCGTCGACGAGTTCGACGTACTCCTTGGTCCGCTTCGCCTCCTTGAACTTGGCCGGCTTGCCCAACTTGCGTTGCGTCAGTTCGTTCAGTTCGTACCAGGAGCCGTCCTTGGTCTTGGCAAACCAACCGCCCTCGTACACCCAGTAGGACCGGGTATCGGCCGGCTCCTCGGCCAACCCTTGACCCACGACCACGGCCAACGCCAGGACCGCGAAAATGCCGACGCACCGCATGGTTGAACCCTCTCTGTTGTTGCTTGTCGAAGTCTAAGTTAGGGAATGGATGCCACCGAGTCTCTCTCTGCTTCTGACTGACAGAGGCTCACCCAGCCAACAGCAGTTTCTGTCGGGCCGAGGCGTTGGCCGTATGCATAGTGATGCTCGGCGGCACGAACCCACGGACGGCGACCGCTTCCTCCAGCCACAAGAGAACGCTGTAACCGGTTCCAGGGGTATCATCGCCCAGGTCGTGGTCGATGCTCAGATGCGTAACCTAACCGGTCTCTAGCAGCCGGATGGCCTCCAGGGGCCAGCGGACGCCGACCGAACCGGGCGGAGTGGGGCGTTCATCGTCCAGCTACACCTTCACGACGATGTTCTCCACTGTCGACCGTTGCGTTTGGCCTGTTTGGTGCTTCAGACTGTCGGAGTATCGAGCGATCCTGTGCCGCGCCTCATTCTGCGTTTTGAGACCGGAAAGCGGCCAGGCATGTCTCGTAGTGAGTGCGGCTGAACCGGAACGGTCCCAGGTTAGCCTCCCAGCGGATGGCCGACCCTACTACCCCGTGGTGCGTGACGTCGTCCCCGAACCGGTCCCACCGCACGGCGTCCGGCTCGGCAACCACCTCGGCCATGAGTACCGAGCAGCTAAAGTCCAGATCGTCCGGGCAGATGAAGATCGGGGCGTACCCCGTGCAGCCGACCGGTGGCAAGATGCGCTGCCAGGGGATCAGGCAGTCGGCCTCGTAAGGGAACCACCCCAGCAGCGACGACACCAGTCCGGCAATTTGCAAGTCCGGTCGGGCAGTGTCAAGCAATTCGTCCAACAATACGCCGTCCACCGCGATGGCCAGGTGAGGCTCGGGGATATACCGGCTCGGCGCTCGGATCGCTTCGATGCGGTTCACGGCGGGTGTGCCCTCGAATCTTCAAGGTCCACCACCCTAACCGATCACCTCCACGCCGTCAAGAATCGCCATCCATGCTTAGCGCGCCGCGGCGGCGAGGACGATCTCCTTGCGGTCGCTCACCACCACGCCGCCGGGCTTCTCGCGGGTGACGGCGAACAGGTTTGCCTTGCTCACGTTCAGACGCGGGCGGAAGGCGACGATCACGCGGTCCTGATCGCGCCGCACATCGAAGACGCCGCCATCGACGGGGAAGCGGCTGTCGCGCTGCTCGTCGAAGATCCACAGCTGATACTGCGCGAGCGTCGGGTCGTTGGCTGGGACGCCGGTAAGGACGAGGTAGCCCTCCTGGCGCTGCGGGTTCCAGACGACCTCGCCGGGTGGCTTGTCGCCCTGGGCCGTCAGCCGCACGGTCGCGGCATCGGCAAGCAGACGTTGCAGACGTTGGGCGTCACTGGGCGGCCAGGACCACCAGGTGCCGATGCTGATCATCAGACAAGCGGCCAGAGCCAAGGCCAGGCCCCATGACCACGGACGCGGTGTGCCCGTGGGCAATCGACGCGGCGCGGGCAGATGGCCGGTGGCCTGTTGTTCCAATCGAGCCAGCAGCGCGGCGGGCGGTGAATCCGGCGGGCCGAGTTCCGACCAGGCAATGACGGCTGCGAGACGGTCAAGTTGTGCCGCATCCTCGTCGGGATGCAGGACGCGCAGTTCTTGCAACTCGGCCGTCTCGTCGGCGGTCAGTTCGCCCAGGGTTTGCAAGGCCAACAACTCGTGCAAGCGTTGGCGTGACGGGTCAGTCATGCGTCCGCCTCCACCGGTTCGCCGGCGACCAGGGCCCTCAGACGCAGCAGGCCGCGCCGAAGGTGCGATTTTACGGTACCCAGGGGCAGATCGAGCCGCTGGGCGATTTCCTCGTGGGTGAGTCCATGGCTAAGGGAAAGTTCCAGGGCCTGTTGCTGGGCCACCGGCAGGTGACGCATGGCCTCGCGCACACGGCGGGCCTCGTCGCGGGTTTCCACGACATCTCGCTGGGGATCGTGGGGCATTGCCTCGGGTAAGGGTAGCATCTCGGTAGGCACGCCCTTCTTGCGTCGGAGCCGATCAATCAACCGTCGGCGAGTGAGCAGGGCAACAAAAGTGGTTTCCGAGGCGACGCTGGGATCGTAACGCCCCGCATGCTTCCACAGGTCGATGAAGACCTCCTGGACCGCATCTTCGGTATCGTTCGCGTCACGCAGCGTCCGCCGGGCCAGGGTCCAGACCAGCGGTCCGTACCGGGCTAAACAGGCGGGCACCGCCGCCGAATCACCGGCGGCGATGCGCTGCAACAACGTCGGGCTTGGGGGCATCGCGCCTCGTACTCCTCAGTGGGGCATCAACACCCTGTCGATCACATGCACCGTCAGCTTACCGATTTTCACGTCCGCCTTGATCACCCGGCTCGTGTTGATCCGCAGCCGACCCTCTTCATCAATCTTCGCTGCGACGCTCGCTCCGGATGCAGTCTTGGCCGTTCCGGCCTTCACCGCCTCGCGGGCCGACACCGAACCGCCCACCACATGATCGCGAAGCAGGTTCTGGAGTTGCTTCTTGTTCTCCGGACGCAGCAGCTTGCCCAGCGTGTCCGAACCGACGGCCGCGAACGCCTCATCGGTCGGGGCAAACACCGTTACCTCGCTCTCGAGCACACTGGCCAACTCGGCCGCATCCAGTGCCGTCAGCAACGTCTTGAAGATGCCGAGTTTCTCGATGGCCGAACGTGTGGGCGATTTGGCGGCGGGCACGCTCAACACACTATTGATCGGCAGAATGACGCCATTGCGACAGCGGATGGGCGTGCCAATCTTTTGTCCATTGACGAACACCTGATGATCGCGGTGCTCGATGGTCACCGCGCTGCCTTCCAGGGTAGCGACATTGCCAACGCTCAGTTTGTTGCCCGCGACGACGTGATACTGCAGAATCTTGCTGAGCTTGGCCTGATTCTCCGGGCGGAGCAGATCCTTCAGTGCCCCGGTGGGCAGCGCCTCGAAGGCTTTGTCGTCCGGAGCAAACACGATGAACGGTCCTTCGCCACGCAGGGCGCCTTCCAGTTCGGTGGCCACCAGAGCGTTGAGCAGGGTCCGGTAGTTCCCCGCGCCGGCGGCGATGCGGAGAATATCGGCGCCCGTGGGAGCAGCCGCCAGGGGCACGAGGAAACCAAGCAGCGCAAGCAAGCCAATCAACGATCGCATGGGAAGCTCCTCGGATTGAGTGAGGCGGGTGAGTGGGCGTGGATATGTTCGCACCTCCCTGGCTCCCTGGATGCACCCCCAAACTCAACTTCTGTGATTCAAAAATCGCCACACCAACGCGAGCAACAGGCCAATCTGGAGCACCACCAGAAACCAGAACACAATCTGGAACTGTCCCTTGATCGTCTTGTGGCGAAACAGCCACATGCCCAGGTAGGCTCCGCCTGTGCCGCCCGCGGCCGTCAACCCGTGCAGCACGATCTCCGGCACGCGCATCGCCGTGGTACCAGCGCGTCCCTTGTCGAAGCGATAAAACCCCAGCGTCACCAGATTGACCACCACCAGCCAGCAGGCCGCCAGGTGATACCATGTCAGCGGCCAGCGCAGAGCCGCCCAGAGCAGCACGGTCAGGCCCACCACGATCGCCAATGCTGTTAAGCCATAACTCCACTCGGGGCGCATCGGCCGAGCCATGTCCGACTCCTTACAATGACTGGGAAACCCCTGAGGAGGAATTGAAGCGATGAATGTGACCGAATTGCAAGCCCAACTCGACGCTCACCCCGAGGCCGCGCTGCATCTGCGTCTGCCCGATGGCTCGTTCGTGCCGCCGCATTTTCATGTCACCGAGGTGGGACGCATCCGCAAAGATTTTGTAGATTGTGGCGGCACCCGACGGACCGCCCTGTCATGCAGTTTGCAGGTCTGGGTCGCCGACGACACCGACCACCGTCTCACCGCAGGCAAACTGGCGAACATCCTGCGTCTAGCGGGGCCGCTTTTGCAGGGGGAAGGAGAGGGCGAACCGTTGCCGGTGGAACTCGAATATGAGGACACGGTGATCTCGCAGTATCCGCTTCTGACGATCGAGATCACGCCGATGGGGTTGTTGTTCGACCTTGGCGGCAAGCACACCGATTGCCTCGCCAAGGACAGGTGTGGCATCCCCGCCCGTGGGGCTGTGGGGCTGGGTATGGCCTCGTGCGACACGCCGGGCTGCTGCTGATGCCGTCACCGCCCGAATGACCCGCCGCGCGAGCAAGGAAGGGGCTTTCTCCGATAGCCCGCCGCGCGAGCAAGGGGCCTCGGTCTTGACGTTGCCGACCCAGGCGACAAAAATCCCTTGCTCGCGTGGCGGGCTATTGGAGTGGAGGGTCACTTCTCCGTGGCCGGTTTCTTGTCGAGCCAGCCGTTGCGACGCATCCACGCCTCGCAGCGGTCGGGCCACTGGCTGACGGGGTCCTTGGAGGGCCGCAGGCCGAAGCCATGGCCACCCACCTCGAACAGATGCAGTTCACCCTTGACGTTGGCGTCCTTCATGGCCAGGTAAAGCCGGGCGCTGTTCTCGGCCGGCACGGGGTCGTCGCTGGCGTGGGCGAAGAAAATCTTGGGCGTGCTGCGATCCGGGGCAAACTCCGGCCGCAGGGCGTCGCGTTTCTCCGTCACCAGATACGCCGGGTAGACCAGCACCGCGAAGTCAGGTCGGGCCGAGAGCTTGTCGATGTCGTCCATCGGTTCATACGTCTTGGTCGCATGACGCACGGCGGCCGAGGCCGCCAGGTGACCGCCCGCGCTGAAGCCGAGCACGCCGACGCGATTGGGATCAATGCCCCACTCCTTGGCCCGCGAGCGCACCTGCCGGATCGTCCGCTGCACGTCCTGGAACGGCCCCTTGGGTTGCTCGCCCTTGGCCCATCCCGCCGGTCGCGGCACCCGATACTTCAGCACGATGGCCGTGATGCCCAGACGATTGAGCCACTGGGCGACCTCGGTGCCCTCCAGATCCCAGGCGAGAATGGCGTAGCCGCCGCCTGGACAAACCACGACGGCCGCGCCGGTATCCTTGTCCTTTGCAGGGCGGTAAATGTGCATCGTGGGCCGATCGATGTTGGTGATCCGCGTCACCTTCCGGGCACCGGGCCGTTCGGGTTCGATCTTCTCGGTTCCCTTGACCTCCTTGACACCCGGTGGCTTCCCCTCGGGCCAGACATCGATCACCGTCGGCTCGGCGGCCAACAGGCCCAGCGGAATAACCAGGGCGGACAACAACGCACGGCGAAGCATGAGAGCACCTCCAGAATGCGGCCACGGGAAGAGAGAGACCAAGATTGTTGTAGCGGAAGTTTGCCCCGTGGGCCGTCGCCGCAGTATCCCGATGAAGAGTAGCAAGAAGAACCGCGTGCCCGTCGAGAGGAGGCGACCCCATGGAGATTCGTGTTCTTGGTCCGGATGATTCCGGTCTTCTGCGTCAGCTGAACGCGATGTTCGGACATGCGTTTGACGATTGGGAGAGTTATGCGGCCTCTCCGCCGACGGATAGTTATCTGGCGGAGTTGCTGCGGAATCCCGATTTCGTGGCATTGATCGCGCTGCATCAGGAAAAGGTCGTGGGAGGGATTGCAGGGTATCTTCTGCCCAAGTTCGAACAGGCACGCAAGGAACTGTACCTCTACGATCTGGCCGTCGATGCCGCCTATCGGCGTCAGGGAATCGCAAGCCGGTTGATCGAGCGGTTACAGGCGTTGGCCGCCGAGCGGGGTGCCTGGGTGATTTTTGTGCAAGCCGATCGGGGAGATGAGGCTGCCATCGCGCTCTACTCGCGATTTGGCCTCGCGGAAGAAGTTCTCCATTTTGACCTTCCGACCCGATCGGCCTCAGAGGAGGGCTAAAAGTCGGGTGGGCACGGGAGAATTTCGACTTTTTCCTGCAAGTGCCCTTTTCTTTCAGGGAGGGCCGGTGTAAATTAGGAGTAGGTCGGGCGTGGACTTGAAAGGTGATGGGCGACGCCTTACGAGCTACGACCCGACCTACTTTTTTGATACACCCAAGAAAAAGGGGAACAGACAATGAGTCTGCTCCCCTTTCGGCGTTGATCGCCTGGCGGCGATTACTTGTCCTTGGCGGGGGTCTTTTCCTTCGGCTTACCCTTGTCCTTCGGGATTTCCTCACCCTTCTTCTGCTTCACCACGGTTCCCTTGCTCAGGGCCGACTTGAGGTCCTCGATCGCCTTGAGCGCGTCCTTTTCGGTCGCGTAGCCGTTCACCAGCGAACCCGCCAGATATTTGCCATCCGCATCGCGAATCACAAAGCGGAAGCGGCCATCCTTCGCGCTTTCGTTGATCTCGATAACCGGTCCCTTGCCCTTGGCCGGTCCATCTTTCTTGCCCTGAGCCAGCAGCGTACCGCTCGCTGCGCTGAAGACCATCGCCGCCATCAGCAGCGCACCCAGACCCAACTTACGCATCGGACACCTCATGGGGAGATCGAGAGAGGAAACGGACGTCAAGAATCTGACGCGCTGTTAGGATACTCCGGCGGCCTGGAAAAAAGGAGAGGGCAGCACGACGAAGGGGGTTCCCTCGTGTTCTGCCCTCAGGAGCATCCGCTAAAGAGCGCTGGCTTGCCGTGACTTACCCAGTATCCCAGCAAGCCTCAAAGGAGTGCCCTGTGGGCTTACTTCAGAGGCGAGTAATCGGTGCCTTCGAGCCAGAGAACCTCGATCCGCTGGACAATCTTCCCGTCCTTCTCCGAGGCATCGCGAGCCGCAATCCAGTCGGGGTCGGCCCGGAATGCCGCCCACGATTTCTCGGCCGACTCCTTGCTCTTGTGTGCCACGATGTAGACCATCTTCTGCTCGGCCTCCTTGGCATCGCGCGGGGACCAGAAGCCGACCAACTCCATGCCATGCTTCTGGAAGAGCTTGCACGTGTGATCGCGGAATCGAGCGTGCAGCGCCTTCATTCGGCCCGGTTCTGCATAGTAGGTGCGCATCTCGTAGACCTTCGGCTCCACTTTCTTCTCCTTCTCGGCCAGTGCCATCAAGGGGACGATCACCCCCAATGCTCCCACGGCCAACAGGCCCATCAGTAAGCGATTCATGGTTGTCCTTCTCCCGATGCAAAAGGTTGAGAAACTCCATCGACCCGTTCAAACAGTTCGCGCACGCGCAGTGAGAAACCCGGCAGCACGGGTTCGCCCGTGAGGGTGTCGTCGATGCTCAGCGTGGTGAACGTATCAGCGTCCGTGTAGACGCGGATTTGCCGCAACTCCGGTTCAATCTCCCACAGCAGTCGTGTGCCGGCGCGGAAGTATTCGCCGCGTTTGCGTGCCATCTCGCCGGCGGTGTTGGACGGCGAGAGGACCTCGACGGCAAGATCGGGCGCGATGTCCAGGATGGCCACACGCGGCACCCGGCGTTCGGGCAGACTGCCCCAGGCAAAGTATGCCACGTCGGGCAGACGAATCTGACCTGCCACCCGGACGCTACCGGTCTCGACCACGACAATCCCCACGGCGTGGGCGCGGGCAAACTCCTCCAGGAGCATCCCCAGGATGAATCCCAGGCGTGTTTCGTAGAATCCCATCGCCCGCTCCACCAGGATGCCATCGACCAGTTCGTAGCGTTGCCGGTCGGGGAGTCGCAGCCAGTCGTGTTCCTCGATCTCTCGCCACGGTTGCGGCAGGTGGACGCGCTCGGTTGGCACATCACCCAAAGAGGCGAGGATCTCGCTCAACGAGGCGAGATGCAGATCCATAAGGACGCTCATGCGCCGCCCTCCACCCGTTCAAACCAGTCCCGCACGCGCAGGGAGAAACCCGGCAGCACGGGTTCGCCCGTGAGGGTGTCGTCGATGCCCAGCGTGGTGAACGTCTCGGCATCGGTGTAGACACGAATCTGCCGCAACTCCGGTTCGATCTCCCAGACGAGCCGTGTGCCGGCGCGGAAGTATTCGCCTCGCTTGCGTGCCATCTCGCCGGCGGTGTTGGACGGCGAGAGGACCTCGACGGCAAGAT
>ERZ1066117.1734-NODE-1734-length-10111-cov-6.192323_pt1 | contig 10111 bp, 10 predicted proteins | sample MGYA00382764_ERZ1066117 | MGnify/ENA primary metagenome ERZ1066117 (study PRJEB33369, sample SAMEA5778347) | biofilm metagenome | biome: Industrial cooling water; feature: Water cooling tower basin; material: Biofilm | place: United Arab Emirates | collected...
CCGCGAGGTCGTCGCCCAGGCGCCCGGCGGCGTGGCGGCTGTCGTCGCGGCGATAGCTGATGAAGATGCCGGCCATGCCCCCCCCCGGGTGCGTTCTGATGGGTCGTGCGGGCAGTCTAGGAGCAAGGCCGTGGCGCGCCCATCCCTCGCGTGGCCGACCCGCGGCGCTGGCACACTGGGCGCCACCGTGAACAAGCCCGCGCCGGCCCCATGACCGAGACCCTGCCCACCCTGCTCGTCACCGGCTTCGAGCCCTTCGGCGGCGACACGGTCAATCCGTCGGAGATCGTCGCCGCGGCCCTGCATGGCAGCGTGGTCGAGGCCGGCACGCGGCGCGCCCGCGTCGTGGCGCAGCGCCTGCCCTGCGCCTTCGGCGACGCCCGCGCCCGGCTGGCGGCGGCGGTCGACGAGTGGCGGCCCGTGGCCGTGCTCGCCCTGGGCCTGGCGGCGGGCCGCGCCGGGCTGACCCCCGAGCGCGTGGCCATCAACCTGGCGGACGCCCGCATCGCCGACAACGCCGGCGCACAGCCGCGCGACGAACCCGTGGCCGCCCAAGGGCCGGCGGCCTACTTCAGCACCCTGCCCGTCAAGGCCATGGTGGCCGCGATGCGCGAGGCCGGCGTGCCGGCCGAGCTGTCGCTCAGCGCCGGCAGCTTCGTGTGCAACGAGCTGTTCTACGGCCTCATGCACCAGCTGGCCGCAAGCGGCCCGGCCGGTTGCCGCGGCGGCTTCATGCACCTGCCGCTGCTGCCGGCCCAGGCGGCGGGGCCGGCCGGGCTGCGGCCCAGCGTGGCGCTGGAACTGCAGGTGGCCGGCGTCGCCGCCGCGCTGCGCGCCGTGCTGGCGCACGAGCGCGACATTGCCGCGGCGGGCGGCCAGATCGCCTAGCCCTGCCGTCGGCGGCCCGCGCCCCTACACCGCCCCGGCGCGCCGCAGCGTGTCGAGCACCGGCCGGCGCAGCACCTCGCGCAGGCCCCACCAGCCGGCCATCAGCGCCAGCACGGCGCCGGCCGCCGAGCCGGCCAGCGGCACCCACCAGGCCGGGTTCCAGCTGAACTCGAAGGCGTAGCGCGCCAGCAGCCAGCCCACCACCACCGCGGCCACGCTGGCCAGGAAGCCGGCGAGTGCGCCCACGCCCAGCAGCTCGGCGCGCTGCACCTGGCCCAGCAGCGTGCCACCGGCGCCCATGGCGCGCATCACCGCGAACTCGCGCGAGCGCGCCTCGCGCGTGGCCGTCACGGCCGCGAACAGCACCACCAGCCCCGCCAGCAGCGTGAAGCCGAACAGGAACTCCACCGCGCGGATGACCTGGTCCAGCACCTTCTGCACCTGCGCCACGCTGGCCGAGACGTCGATGGTGGTGATGTTGGGGAAGTCGCGCGCCAGGCGGTTGTCGAAGCTGGGCTGCCCCGCCACGGGCGCGGGCGCGCGGAAGGCGCTGATGTAGCTCACCGGCACGCCCTCGCCCATCTTCGACTGCGGGAAGATGACGAAGAAGTTGACGCGCATCGAGCCCCAGTCCACCTTGCGCAGGCTGGTGATGCGGCCCTCCACCACGAGGCCGGCCATGTCGAAGGCCAGGCGGTCGCCGAGCTTGAGGCCCAGCTCCTGCGCCAGGCCCTCCTCGACGCTGAGGCCGTCGGCCTCGTCGGGTGTCCAGCGGCCGGCCACCACGGGGTTCTTGGGCGGCAGCTCGGCGGTGTGCGTGAGGTTGAACTCGCGCTCCACCAGCCGCGCCGCGCGCTCGGCGGCAAAGTCGTCGGCCTTCACCGGCGTGCCGTTGATGGCCACCAGGCGGCCGCGGATCATGGGGTACCAGTCGTAGTTGGCCACGCCGGCCTCGGCCAGGCGCTCGCGGAAGGGCTGGGCCTGGTCGGGCTGCAGGTTGATGACGAAGCGGTTGGGCGCGTCGGGCGGCGTGGCCTGGCGCCAGGAGCCGATGAGGTCGGTGCGCAGCAGCACCAGCAGCACCAGGGCCAGCAGGCCCACGCTCAGCGCGCTCACCTGCAGCACGGCAAAGGCCGGCCGCGCCGCGATCTGCCGCGTGGCCAGCACCAGCCAGCGCGGGGCGCGGGTCTCGGGCACCGAGCGCTTGAGCAGCGTCACCGCCACCCAGCTCAGCGCCGCGAACAGCGCGATCGCGCCCAGGAAGCCGCCCACCGAGATGAGGCCCAGCTTGAGGTCGGACGACACCGCCATCAGCAGCGCCACGAAACCGCCCGTGCCGGCCAGCAGCGCGCCCAGCGAGCCGGCCTTGATGCCGCCGACGTCGCGCCGGATCACGCGCAGCGGCGGCACGCGCGCCAGCTGCAGCACCGGCGGCAGGCCGAAACCCAGCAACAGCGTCATGCCCACGCCCAGGCCGAACAGCGCGGGCCAGATCGACGGCGGCGGCAGCTGCGCCTCCACCAGCCCGGCCAGCAGCCAGATGAACACGTTGTGCACGAGCAGGCCGATGAGCACGCCCGCCACGCTGGCCAGCAGGCCCACGAGGCCGAACTCCAGCGTGTAGGCGCCGGCGATGCGGCGCTGGCTCAGGCCCAGCACGCGCAGCATGGCGCAGTCGTCGAGGTGGCGGCTGGCGAAGTCGCGCGCCGCGATGCCCACGGCCACGGCCGACAGCAGCGCCGCCAGCAGCGCCACGAGGTTGAGGAACTTCTCGGCGCGGCCCAGCGTGCGCTCCATGTCGGGGCGGCCGGCGTCCAGGCTCTCCACGCGAACGCCGCGCAGTGGCGCGCTCTCGATGCGCTGCTCGGCCCAGTCGACGAAGCGGCGCACCGCGGCATCGCCCTGGGCGGCGCCGGCGCCGTCGGGCGCGGCCACCGCCAGGCGGTAGCCCACGCGGCTGGCGGGCTGGATGAGGCCGGTGGCCGGCAGGTCGGCCTCGGCGATCATGACGCGCGGCGAGAAGGTGGAGAAGCCGGCGCCGCGGTCGGGCTCGATGACGATGACCTTGTCGATGCGCAGCCGGGCGTCGCCCAGCAACAGCGCGTCGCCGACCTGGAGGCTCAGCGCGTCGAGCAGGCCGGCGTCGACCCAGGTGCTGCCCGGCGCGGGCGCCGCGGCCAGCACCTGCTGCGGGCCGCCGGGGGCGTCGGCCAGCGTCAGGCGGCCGCGCAAGGGGTAGCTGGGGCTCACGGCCTTGACCGAGACCAGGCGCGACTGGCCGCCCTGCTCGTCGGGGGCGCGGGCCATGCTCGGGAAGCTGGCGCTGGTGCTGGTGCGCAGGCCCAGCTCGGCGGCCTTGGCCGCCAGCTCGGGCGGCGCGGGCTTGTCGCTGCCGACCACGGCGTCGCCGCCCAGCAGCTGGCGCGCGTCGCGCTGCAGGCCGCTGCTCAGCCGGTCGGCGAAGAAGCCCACGGCCGTCAGCGCCGCCACCGCCAGCATCACGGCCACGGCCAGCAGGCGCAGCTCGCCGGCGCGGAAGTCGCGCAGGGTCTGGCGCCAGGCGAGGCGGCTCAGGGTCGGGGGGCGGTGGTCGGCGGGGGCGGTCATGGGGCGATGATCCCGCAACGGCCGCCGGCGCGCCGGCGCGGTGCCGAATCGAACCCCGCCGTCAGCGGCTTTGAACGGCGGCGGCCGCAGCCTCGGGCCCAATGCCGGCATGGACATCACCACCCTGCCGCCCACCTTCGTCTCGCACGGCTCGCCGATGACGGCGCTGGAGCCACGCGAGGCCGGCCTCTGGTGGCGCCGCCTCGGCGAGCGGCTGGCCGCGCCCGGCGCGCGCCCGCGCGCGGTGCTCGTGGCCTCGGCCCACAGCCTGACGCGCGAGCCGGTGCTGCTGGCCGCGCCGCGGCACGAGGCCGTGCACGACTTCGGCGGGTTCGACCCACGGCTGTACGCGATGCGCTACGACGCCCCCGGCGCGCCCGCGCTGGCCGCGCAGGCGGCCGCGCTGCTGCGCGGCGCCGGGCTGCCCGTGCACGTGCTGGCGCAGGGCGGGCTGGACCACGGCATCTGGGTGCCGCTGCGCGAGCTGTTCCCGGCCGCCGACGTGCCCGTGCTGCCGCTCGCCTGGCCCCCGGGCTGGAGCCCTGCGCAGCTGTTCGCGCTGGGCCGCGCGCTGGCGCCCCTGGTGGCCGAAGGCGTGTGGGTGCTGGGCACCGGCAGCATCACGCACAACCTGCGGCGGGTGTTCGCCGGTGGCCTGGCCGGGCGCGAGGACGCGCCGGCCACTCCCGAGAGCACGGCCTTCCGCGACTGGTTTGCCGAGCGCGGCGCCGCGGCCGACTGGGAGGCGCTGCTCGCCTGGCGCGTGCGGGCGCCGCATGGCGAGTCCATGCACCCCAGCGACGAGCACCTGCTGCCCTTCTACGTGGCCGCCGGCGCCGCCGCGGCCGAGGGCCCGCCGCAGGCGCTGCGCGTGCACGAGAGCCTGACCTTCGGCGAGCTGGGCATGGACGCCTACGCCTTCGGCCCGCAGGCGCAGCGCCTGGCCGCGCCGGCCTGAGCCGCCCCGACACCTGCTGCGGGCTTGGCGGGCCGCCTAGCATGCGCGCCATGCACATCCTGATCTGGGTTCTCGCCGCGCTCGCCCTCGGCTGCTGGACGCTGCTGGCCTGGGCCACGGCCTGGGTGCTGGGCCTGGATCCCGGCCTGCTCGACAACCTGGCCGCCAACATCGGCGGCATGCCCGGCGCGGCCTGGCTCGACCTCTGGCTGCCCGGCTGGCAGCCCGCGGCCGTGGCCACGCTGCAGCTGACGCGCGAGCTGTTTGCCGCGCTCGGCGGCATCGGCACCTGGCTGGTGTGGGGCGCCTGGGCCGTGGGCGCCGTGCTCGTGGTGGGTTGCGCGGCGCTCGGCAGCGTGGTGGTGATGGCGGCCCGGCGCGCGATGGCGCCGCGGGCCGCGGCCGCGCCCGGTCAGGCCTGAGCGGCCACCTCGGCCAGGCGCGTCAGCCAGCGGGCCTTGTCGGCGGCGGGCGCGAAGCTGGCCTCCAGGCTGTGGCGCGCCATCGCCACGGCGTCGTCGCGCGTGAGCGCGGGCAGGGCCGCGAAGGTCTCGCTCCAGTTCTGCAGCAGGTAGCCGCCGAAGTAGGCCGGGTCGTCGCTGTTGATCGTGACCTTCAGGCCGGCGCGCAGCAGCTGCACGAGGTTGTGCTGCGCCAGCGTCGGGAACACGCACAGCTTCACGTTGGACAGCGGGCACACCGTGAGCGGCACGCCCTGCCGGGCCAGGCGCTGCATCAGCGCGGGGCTGTCGATGGCGCGCACGCCGTGGTCGATGCGCTCCACGTGGAGCACGTCGAGCGCGGCCTCGATGTAGGCCGGCGGCCCTTCTTCGCCGGCGTGCGCCACGAGGCGCAGGCCGAGCTCGCGGCAGCGCGCGAACACGCGCGCGAACTTCTCGGGCGGGTGGCCGCGCTCGCTGCTGTCCAGCCCGACCCCGATGAAGTGGGCGCGGTACGGCAGCGCCTGCTCCAGCGTCTCGAAGGCCGCCTCCTCGCTGAGGTGGCGCAGGAAGCAGAGGATGAGGTCGGCGCTGAGGCCGTGCCGCAGCGCCGCCTCGCGGCAGGCGCGCGAAAGCCCTTCGACCACCGTGCCCATGGCCACGCCGCGCTCGGTGTGCGTCTGCGGGTCGAAGAACAGCTCCGCCCGCACCACGCCGTCGGCCGCGGCGCGGTCGAAATAGGCCATGGCCATGTCGAAAAAGTCGCGCTCGGTGCGCAGCACGGCGGCACCGGCGTAGTAGATGTCGAGGAAACTCTGGAGGTCCGTGAAATCGTAGGCGGCGCGCAGCGCCTCGACATCGGGGTACGGCAGTGCGATGCCGTTGCGGCGGGCCAGCTCGAACAGCTGCTCGGGCTCGAGCGAACCCTCGATGTGGATGTGCAGCTCGGCCTTGGGCAGGGCGCGAAGAAAGGCTTCGCTGCAGGCCGGACCTGCGGGCGCGGGGATCGGTTGGGCGGTGGGCATCGGTTTGAGGGGGGCGTTCGAGGCGTCCTCGCCACTGTAACCAGCCGGATGCCCTGGCCACGGAAAAACGCCGTTACGACGCCCTTCTCAAGTTGAGGCAACGTATGCCCGATATCCGCGACAGGACAAGGTGTCCGCCGCAGCCGCCCCGCGGCGCTCGGCCCCAGACGCAGCCCCGAGGTTCCCCCATGCCGTTCACGCCCGCCGCCACCCCGCTCCGCCGCTGCCTCGCCGGGGCCGCGCGCAGCCGCGGCTTCACGCTGATCGAGCTGATGATCGCGGTGGCCATCGTCGCCATCTTGGTGGGCGTGGCGCTGCCCAGCTACCGCGAGTACGTGATCCGCGGCCACCTGGCCGATGCGTCCAACGGCCTGGCGCTGATGCGCGCGCAGATGGAGCGCCACTACCAGGACAACCGCACCTACGCCACCGTGGGCACCTTCACCACGCCCTGCGCAAGCGCGGACGCCAGCACGCGCACCTTCAACAACTTCGTCGTCACCTGCTCGGGCACGCCCACGGCGACGGCCTTCACGCTGGTGGCCACGGGCAGCGGCCCGGTCGCGGGTTTCAGCCTCACCATCAACCAGGCCGACGTGCGCGCCACGACGGCGGCCCCCACCGGCTGGAACACCTGCGCCACCAAGTGGCTGCTCAAGAAGGGGGCGACATGCTGACGCGACGGCGCGGTCAGCGTGGCCTCACGCTGATCGAGCTCATGGTCACGATCTCGCTGCTGGCCCTGCTGCTGGGGCTGGCGGCGCCGTCGTTCCGCGAGTGGACGCGCAACAACCAGGTGCGCACCGTGACCGACGCGCTGCAGAACGGCGCCCGCCTTGCGCAGGCCGAGGCCGTGCGCCGCAACCGCCAGGTGGTGTTCTTCCTCACCAACGACGCGACCTGCGACACCGACACCGAGCCGGCCGACGACGGCGCGTTCTGGGCCATCCGCACCGTACCCATCGTCACCGGCGACCCCGTCGAGGTGGTGCAGTGCGGCCAGCTGGCCGACGTCGCCGCCGGCGTGGCCATCGACGGCCCCACGGCCATCTGCTTCAACTCCGCCGGCCGCCAGGTGGCCAACGCCACGCCGGGCATCGGCACCGCCACCTGCACGCTCGATGCCACCGGCCGGAGCACCTACAACGTCAGCGCCACGGGCGCGGCGCGTGCGCTGCGGGTGCTGGTGTCGCTGGGCGGCCAGGTGCGCCTGTGCGATCCCGCGCGCACGCTGTCCGCGACGGCACCCGACGGATGCCCCACATGAGCAAGCCCCGCACCGCCCGCCCCCCCAGCCGCGGCATCTCGCTCATCGAGGTGCTCGTCGTGCTGGTGCTGTTCTCGTTCGGCCTCATCGGCATGGTGGGCCTGCAGGCCCGCGCCGTGCAGACCTCGATCGGCGCCGAGGACAGCGCGCGCGCGGCGCTGCTCGCCAACGACCTCGCCGCGATCATGTGGACGCAGCGCGCTGCCTCGGTGCCGACCGCCACCATCGACGACTGGAACGACCGCGTCGGCGATCCCACCCAGGGCGGCCTGCCCAACGGCGTGGGCACCGTGGCCGTGGCCGGCAACGTGGCCACCATCACCGTGACCTGGCGCGCGCCCAACGAGCCCGTGACCACCAGCCACGTCTACCGCACCCAGGTGCAGATCCCATGAACCGGCCGACGCGACGCCCGCGCGCCCGCGCCCGCCCGGGCAGCGGCGGCTTCACCCTGGTGGAACTGCTGGTGGCCGTGGTCATCGGCCTGGCGATGACGCTGGCCGTGACGCTGATGCTCACGCGCTACGAGTCGGGCCGCCGCACGCTCACGTCCGTGAACGACGCGTCCATCGGCGGCGCCTACGTCAGCTTCCTCATCGACCGCAGCGTGCGCAGCGCCGGCTCGGGCTTCATGCAGAGCTGGGTCAACGCCGGCGGCTGCCGCGTGATGGCCTCGCGCGGGGGCACGCAGGTCCTGCCGCGGACGGCCGCCTTCCCGGCGCCGTTCGCCGACGTGCCGCAGACCGTGCGGCTGGCGCCCGTGGTGGTGCACGCCGGCGCCGGCACCGGCGGCTCGGACATCATCGCCATCCACACCGGCTCGTCGGGGCTGGGCGAGGCGCCGATGCCCATCCTGCCGGGCTCGGTGACCACCGACGACCTGCGCCTGGGCGCCACCGTGGGCCTTCGCGGCGGCGACCTCGTGCTCGTGTACCAGGACACCACGAACTGCCTCCTGCAGGAGGTGCGGTCCGGGTTCACGGGCGGCGCCGACCAGCAGCTGCTGCTGGGCGGCACCTACGCCGACAGCGACATCGACGGCGTCGAGCTCATCGGCATCGGCGCCACCGACCCGGCCTGGGTGGTGCCCCTGGGCAACACGGGCGCGGCGCGGCCGCAGTTCCAGCTCATCGGCGTGGCCGCCAACGCCACGCTGGTGACGCACGACATGCTGCAGCTCGACGGCACCGACAACGTGGTGGCCATCGCCGACGGCGTGGCCGACCTGCGCGTGCGCTACGGCGTCGACACCGACGACAACGGCCGCGTCGACACCTGGGTGGACCCCGCCAGCGCGGGCTGGACGGGTGTCGACCTGCAGTCGGGCACCGAGGCCGCGCGCCAGAACCTGGCGCGCATCCTGGCGCTGCGCATCGCCCTCATCACGCGCACGCAGACGCCCGAGCGCGAGGACGTGTCGCCCGAGACCCTGGTGCTGTTCCCCGACCTCGACGCCGCGCTGCAGATCGACCGCGACCTCAGCACCGACGAGCGCAAGCTGCGCTGGCGCGTGCTCGACTTCACCGTGCCGCTGCGCAACCCGCTGCTGCTGGGACCCTGACCATGCCTGCCGTCCGCACCCCCGCCCGGCGCCGTGCCCAGCACGGCGTCATCCTGCTGTACGGCCTGATCGTGCTGGCCATCATGCTCATCGGTGCCGCCGCGATGGTGCGGTCGATGAACACCTCGCTCGTGAACGCCGGCAACATCGGCTTCAAGCGCGACCTCACCAACCAGGCCGAGCGCGCCGCGGCCACGGCGCTGACGCTGCTGCAGACCGGCGCGCTCTCCACGGCCACGGCGCGCGAGAGCAACAGCACGGCGAGCAACTACAGCGCCAGCATCCTGGCGACCAACGCGCAGGGCCTGCCCAACGCCCTGTTCGACGACACGGCCTTCGCCGCCATCGGCGTGAGCAGCAACGACATCACGATCGCCGACCAGGCGATCACGATGCGCTGGGTGATCGACCGCCTGTGCACCGCCGCCGGCGCGGCCGACCCCACGCGCTGCACCCTGGCCAACGACCCGGTGCCCACGGGCGCCAGCGGCAGCGACATCATCAACGCGATCGACAGCACCAGCGGCGGCGCCGGTGCGCTGCAGCGGCGCGTGATCTACCGCGTGAGCATCCGGGTGACCGGCCCTCGCTCCACCCAGGCCTTCTTCCAGACCACCGTGACGCTATGAACACCCTGCACCGACTGCACATCCGCGCGCGGGCCGGCCATGCGCTGGCTCTGGCAGGCCTGTTGGCCGCGGCACCCGCGCCGGCCACGACGCCGCTGGCGGACCAGCCCGTGTTCAGCAACTTGGGCGTCCCTGGCAACCTCGCACTGGCGCTGAGCGTCGAGTTCCCGACCGTGATCAACGCGGCGTACGCAGGGAACTTCTCGGCAGGCACGCGCTACCTGGGTTACTTCGACCCACTGAAGTGCTACCGCTACAAGCACGGCAACGCCACGCATGACGGCCGACAGAACACGACGGACGACACCCGGGCTGACGAGGTCAGCCACTTCTACCCCGTGGGAAACGCCACGTCCAGCCTCCGCTGTACCGGCACTGGGCTGACCGACACCTGGAGTGGCAGCTTCCTGAACTGGATGACGATGCAGTCGATCGACTCGTTCCGGTGGGCGCTCACAGGCGGCTATCGACGGGTGGATTCGACCACCATGACGGTGCTTGAACGCGCTTGGTCGAGTAACCAGGGCAACAACAACAACTTTCCGTTCGTGACGGGCGACGGTGGAAAGGCAAACCCTGGCACGACCGCGATTGCGGAGCACACCCCGATGAGCTGGGGCACCCTGCGCGTGGCGGTGCGCACCCACGGAAACCAGATCATGATTTCCGGTGGCGGCATCACGTCCGACACCTTCCGCGGCACATCGCTTAGCGCCGCGACACACCTGCCCGAGGA
>ERZ1066117.1735-NODE-1735-length-10111-cov-6.042263_pt1 | contig 10111 bp, 6 predicted proteins | sample MGYA00382764_ERZ1066117 | MGnify/ENA primary metagenome ERZ1066117 (study PRJEB33369, sample SAMEA5778347) | biofilm metagenome | biome: Industrial cooling water; feature: Water cooling tower basin; material: Biofilm | place: United Arab Emirates | collected...
CTGTCGGCGAGGGCCGATCACCACCCGCACCGTGCCGCCCTCGGCCAGGGTGAACTGGCCTGAGATCTCTTTCACCTCGAGTTTTTCCGGATTGAGGTGGAGCGCACCCAGGCCGAACATCACCCCGGACGGGCTGGACGGGGCCACCGGCACCCAGCGACCCGCAAACGCGCCCCCCAGGCGATAGTGCTCGGTGCAGCGGTAGTACCGCAGAGCCGACTGGGCCAATCGGGCGTCGGAGACGTGCGGTCCGAACGAGGCGATCCGTTGCGTGCCCATCACCAGCGACCACTCGCCTTGATCGTGCTTCAGCTGGATATTCCGGTAGTCGTGCGCCACCCGCCCATCCTCGTCTGCTTCCGCCTGCACGATCGGTTGCGACGGAGTCAACCGCTGTTCCGTGCGCCATAGCGGTTTCTGCCGATCCGCCAGGCTGGGCGTGACCTTGCCCATCGCCGGATTGGGAATGGCCGTCATCATGCTTTCCAGACCGTTAGGAGGAATGCGTGTCAGGTCTTTTCGGGCCGATTCCTCGCTCGGTTTGGTGGTTTGGGGCAGTTTGGGGGGCACAATTTCCCGGCGGCCGTTCTGGAGGGTGGCACGGGCGTCGTCGGGTCCGAAAAAGACCGTCATGATCGGCCCCCCCGTTCCCAGGAGGCCTACCTGGGTGAAACGGTGCTTCTGAAACAGCGCAAGCGCCTGGCGTGCCTCGGCCTCGGTGGTGAACGCCAGCAGCGCCCGAACCTTGTCCTTGATTGCCCACTGGCCGAACTGATGGACGACCGTGAAGTGCTCCAGTTCCAGCGGAACGACCCGCATTCCCTGGCGATTCAGTCCGCTGGGAGCCTTGCCGTCGCTCAGCCAGTATTCCATCACGGGGCGCGGCGAGCCGATCAGGCCGTACTCGTTGAGACCCAGTCCGCGAATGAGGCGCAGCGCCTGGCGAGCGTCGGCCTCGACGGGACCCAGATCTTTGAGCGGTTTGTCCCCTTCGAAGAGGATCCAGCGGCCCTGCATGCCGCGGAGGCGCAGCGCTTCTGGATCAAATCGGCGGGTGGCCGGGGTGGGGGCGGCAGAAGTCGCAGTCGGAGAATTGGGCCGAGAAGGCATCTGGGCAAGCAGGGCCGAAGGCAGGCACCAGGCCAACAGGAGCAGAGGCAAGCGGCGCATGGAAACCTCCGAACGCGAACGGCAGGACGCTGTATCCCTCATCGGCGGAAAAAGTGGCACGACTTGATGGGGAAATTTGCTCCGGAGAGGAAAGTAACCTACAGTTCATGCAGGCAACGCGGCGTCTCGTTTTGGGAGCCGTCGCGGGGACGACCTTCGATGTCGTGCCCAGATCACAACGCCTTTCATCCTCGAAAGGGCAAACCCATCGCAAGGTGGGGACGCAAAGAGACAGCTGCGGTTCTGGTTTCCATCATCAGACCGGAGGGCTGCTCTACCGAAGGGTTGGAGAGTGGCGAAACCCACCGTCCATCCCGCGACAACCGACACCAGGAAGGTGTGCGGTGTCGTCCCGATCTGGGGGTCACTTCGGCCTCGTGCAGGAGTGGCTACATGGTTGGTCGTCTTGCTTTCTTTTCCCTCGCTCGTCTAGCCGATTTCTCTGGCCTGCACCTCATTTCCTCGGAAAGCTTCGAACCGCTTCGGTTCGTTTTGGTGCGCAAGGAGGGGCGATCGGGAGGCGAACAGGCCCTTGTGGGGTTTCCCATTGACGATCGGGCCAGCCGCCAACCATAATAAGTGATGCGTGAGTAACCTCTCCGGGAGTCTCGTCTCGGAGTTCAAGTAAATGGTCTGAGTGATCAAGCTACCGCTGCGACTCCGAAAGCCTGGCTGATCGGAACCGCCGGAGGTAAAGCAACATCGAGCCTGGCGACGGGCGGACCCCTGCACTCCGGGGGCTGCCCGTGGGATCGTCAGGTGCGACTCGAGGTGTTCCTCGTTTCCCACGCCAAAGACGGAGTCCTTCGGATTCTCCCTCGTCACCCATGGATGGGGGCCTTTGGCAAACGCTGGAACCAACGCAAGGCGGGAACTTCTTTCCTTCCCCCTTACTCTCCTGGCTGCACCTGCCTGCTGGCTTGGGATCCCTTTGCCTCCTCGGCTCTCGCCCACTGGCCTGTGCGGTGGTCGGAATGCCCGTGGTTCTCCTGGTTCTCTCCTCCCTCCAGGAGGCGGTTCAACGCGGTATCGAGGAAGGAGCAGGGGTCGATGGACCCACTGGTTCTCGTTGCGGTCGGGTGTGTCGCTGCCTTCCTGGGCCTGGCGATCGGCTATCTGCTGACCCGCTCCACCTCCCAGGCCAATCTGGACGCCTTCCATCGCCAATCCGAAGCCATCCTCCGCACCGCCCACGAGGAGGCCGAGGCCCTCAAACGCCAGATCGAACTCAAGGCCCGCGAGGACCAACTCCAGCTTCGCGATAGCCTTACCCGCGAGATCGAAACCCTCCGCGGCGAACTACGCGAACAGGAACGCCGACTCGACAAACGCGAAGATAGCCTCGAAGAGAAAAATCAGACCCTCACCAAAAAAGAACGCCAACTCGAAAACCAGCGCTCCAAGATGAGCGAACGGCGTGCCGAAGCCGAACGGCTCCTCCAACAGGCCCAACAGCTCGTCGAACAACATTCCGCCGAACTGCATCGCCTCAGCGGCCTCAGTCGGGAACAGGCTGAGGCGGTGCTGCTCAGTCGGCTGGAGACGCAACTAAGCGACACCCTGGGGCTGCGCCTGCAACGCTTTGAAGAAACCCTCAAGTCGACCACCGAGGAACGCGCTCGCCGCGTCCTGGCCACCGCCATCCACCGTTACGCCGCCGAGCACACGGCTGACACCACCGTCAGCACGGTTGACATCCCCAGCGACGAAATGAAGGGCCGCATCATCGGCCGCGAGGGGCGGAACATCCGCACCTTCGAGAAGGCCACCGGCGTGGACGTGATCGTCGACGACACGCCCGGCGTCGTGGTCGTCAGCGCCTTCGACAACGTCCGCCGCGAAATCGCCCGCCTGGCCATGACCAAGCTCATCCAGGATGGTCGCATCCACCCCTCGCGCATTGAGGAGGTGGTCACCGAAACCCAGACCGAGATGGAAAAGCACATCCAGGAACTCGGCCGACAGGCCGTCGACGAGGCCAACATCGGCCCCCTGCACGAGAAGCTGGTCCAGCTGCTCGGCCGACTCAAGTTCCGCACCAGCTACTCGCAGAATGTGCTGCGTCACTCACTGGAGGTCGCTCACCTCTGCGGCATGATGGCCGACGAACTGGGACTCGACGGCCGACTGGCCCGGCGATGCGGCCTGTTGCACGACATCGGCAAGGCGGCCGACCACGAGATGGAAGGCGGGCATCCCAAGATCGGCGCCGACCTGGCCGCCCGCTACGGTGAAAAGGACCCCGACGTCCTGCACGCCATCCTCGGCCACCATGACGACGTCACGATCAATCATATCTACACGGTTCTGGTGGCGGCGGCCGATGCGATCAGCGCCTCGCGTCCCGGAGCTCGCCGTGAAACGCTGGAAAAGTACGTCAAACGCCTGGAAGAGTTGGAGGCGCTGGCGGGCGGCTTCCCGGGTGTCGAGCAGGCTTACGCCATCCAGGCCGGTCGCGAGATCCGCGTGATCGCCAACGCCAGCCGCACCAGCGACGCCGATGCGCAACGGGTGTGCCACGAGATCGCTCGCGCCATCGAGCAGCAATTGCACTACCCCGGCGAGATCAAGGTCACCGTCATCCGCGAGACCCGCGCCACCTCCGTCGCTCATTGACAAGAGCAGAGGGAAAAATCGGGCCGGCGAATTCGTACTCCTGGTAGTCGCCCTCCGGAGCAATCCCATGAGCAGCAACTCGACGATCGAATGGACGGACGCCACCTGGAACCCGGTGCGTGGCTGCACCAAGATCAGCCCCGGGTGTGCTCACTGCTATGCCGAGACGTTCGCCGAACGCTTTCGCGGTGTGCCCGGGCACCCCTACGAGCAGGGGTTTGATCTGCGTCTGGTGCCCGAGAAACTGGCCGAACCGCTGACGTGGTCCCAGCCCCGCATGGTCTTCGTCAACAGCATGTCGGATCTCTTTGAAGCACGCGTTCCCGACGATTACATCGCCCGCGTGGTTCGGGTCATGCAACTGGCCGACTGGCACACCTTCCAGGTTCTCACCAAACGCCACGAGCGGCTGCGCGATTTGCTCCGCGGCAAGCTCGATTTCGCTGCCCGCTTGCCGCACATCTGGTGGGGGGTGAGCGTCGAGAATCGCAGGCATGGGCTCCCGCGGCTGGAGGCGCTGCGCGACACCCCGGCCCGTGTTCGCTTTCTGTCCATCGAACCGTTGCTGGAAGACCTGGGTGAGTTGAACCTCGACGGCATCGACTGGGTGATCGTCGGCGGCGAGAGCGGCCATGGCGCGCGGCCCATGGAGGCATCGTGGGTCGAGAGCATTCGCGATCAGTGTCTCGCGGCCGGGGTCCCTTTCTTCTTCAAGCAATGGGGAGGCGTTCGGAAGTCGAAAGCGGGGCGTGAACTGGACGGGCGAACGTACGACGAGATGCCGCCACGAACGACCGTGCCGGTGGCGTCCCGGCAGGTGCGGTTGGCGCTTATCCAAGACGTGAACGCTCGCGGAAACACCTGAGTGTCGTCAGCCGCGCCGGTCGAGCAGAGCCACCTCGACGGCCAACCCCGGGCCAAACCCCAGGGCAACGCACGGACCGCTTGCTGCAGTGCGTGCCAACTCGTCGAGAATGAACAGAAGAGTTGGCGACGACATGTTCCCATGCTTGCCCAGCACCGCGTAGCTGGCGGCCATCTGTTCCTCGTGCAGTTCGAGGGTCTCCTGGACGGCGGAGAGGATCTTCGGCCCGCCCGGGTGGATCGCCCACGACGAAATCGCCGCGACGCTCAGACCGTGTTGCGCGAGCCATTGCTCCAGGAAGGGCCGCAGGTGTCGGGCAATGAGGCCGGGCACATTACGCGCCAGGGTCATCTCGAAACCGTGGTCGCCGACCGTCCAGGTCATGGCGTCGGCCGAATCGGGAACCAGACACGCACCATTGGCCCGTAGATGCCAACCGGGGCGCTGGGCATCGGCCGAGGCGACCACGGCGGCGGCGCCATCGGCGAAGAGGGCGTTGGCCACCATCTTCTGCGGGTTCCACGAGTAATGATAATGCAGGCTGCACAACTCGGTGGCACACACCAGCACCCGTGCCGCCGGGTCGGCCTCGGCGAAGGCGCGAGCGACCCGCAGGCCGTTGAGCGCACCATGGCAGCCCATGTAGCCGACATGGGTGCGTTCGACGGTAGCGGGCAATCCGAGCGAGACGATGAGGTCGCGATCGAGCCCCGGGGCCAGGAATCCGGTGCAACTTACGGTGATCAGATGCGTGATCGCCTGGGGCGGGCAATCGGCCTGGTGCAGCGCCCGCAGCGAGGCTTCTCGGGCCAGCGGCGGAGCCAGGTCGCGGTAGTGTTCCAGGCGTTGCCCCGTGGTCGGGCCGCGATCGGCGGGATCGGGCCTGGGCAGGTACACCGAACCGGAGTGGGCGGTGCCGCCCAAAATGTCGGTGATGAGCGCAGCGGGTAGCGCGAGGTTGCGCGTCTGGATGCGCGTACCCTGGTACATGCCTGGCAGCCAGGTATCCTGCTCATCGCTGGGGCGAGCCAGGGAACGAGCGATCGTGAGGGCCTGGTCCTGGTCAATGCGCGTTTCGGGCACAGCCAGACCAAAGCCATGAAGCGCGAGACTCATGAATAATCCATCGAGAAATCATTCTCGCGAAGGTGGCCTGGACGATTGAGGGCGTGGGTCACGGGAAGCGCCAACGCAGGCCAAAGATTCAACATAGCAACGATCCCCCCCATTAGCCAGGGGCGTCGCAGCACGGCAGCCAGCCAGCGGCACGGTCCCTGTCGCGCGACCACCACGCGATGATGCGTTGCCGTCCAGCGCCGTGCCAGCTCCGGACGCCACTCCAAGGCGGCCAACGGTGCCAGGGCGACGGCGGAACTCAGCGCCCACGCCATCCCCTCGCCCGTGAAGGGCTCGACATATCCCGCCGCATCACCGACGCCCTCGAGACGATGGGCGGCCACACGGCGGGCCGCCCGCGTGAGCGGTGGCGTACCGCGCCAGGCGGCCTGGTCCAGTCCCTCAGGCACGGGCCATCCCGCATCCGCCAGCAATCGCCGTGCCACGGGGGCAGGGCCGCCCGCCTGCCGACACGCCTCCCGGTCCAGAGCGCAGGCGAGATCGAGTTGGCCATCCTCCAGACACACCAGTCCCAGATAACCGCCCGGCCCCGTGGTCATGTAGATGACGCCCGGAGCGAAAAAGGGGTGCCCGGGCAGCACCACGCCCGCGCCGATGCGGCTGCCCTCTTCGGGCGGTGCAGTCCCGGCCAGGGTGCCCCCCAGACCATCGGCCGCGATCACCCGTCGCGCGTCGAGGGCCTCGTCGCCGCGCCACACTCGTCGTGTTTCGCCCGATTCGGCTGGCTCCAGGCGCGCCGCGACCCCGGGCAGGAAGGTCACGCCGCGCGACTGGGCGATCTCGATCAGGGCGGCATCCAGCGCCCAGCGCGACAGGCTCACGCCGGCTCGCAGCGGTACCGTTGCCTGCCGTCGCCCGGCGGCCAGTTGCACGCCGTGCAGCGGCCGTGCTCCGAGCCGCGTCGGCAGGTCGCCCAGTCCTACGGCCGAGAGCGCGGCCAGGGCGCGACCATTGAGGCAACAGCCGCACACCTTGTTGCGCGGAAAAGTGGCGCGATCGAGCAGCACGACCCGCTTGCCGCGCTCGGCGAGCAGCAGGGCCGTCAGCGTACCCGCGAGCCCCGCGCCGACGACGGCCACGTCCCACGGCTGGCTCATGGTCGCTCCCAGGTCATCAGCCAGCGGAAGGGCCAGGCACGCCGAAGTCGTGCGCCGTGAAATCCCGCCCCGCGTAGCAACTGCGCGATCTCGGGCAGAGTGTAGGCGGCCCGTACCGAGACGGGGCCATCGTAATGCACCACCGGCGAGCGGGTCAGCAGCCGGGTAATCAGATACGCCGACCACAGCCCGGCCCGGCAGCGTTCCAGATCGCTGATCACGACGAGCTTGGCCTCGCTTTCGCGCAGGCGTTTGAAGAGAGTGAGCGTTTGTTCGGTATCGAGATGATGCACAAAGAGCGAACAGGTGAGCGCGTCGTAACCCGGCGGTAGGGGATCGGCCAACGCATCGTGGACGAAGAAAGTGCCCTCCGAAGGGGTAGACTGAGCACGGGCGTACTCCACCGCCGTGGGACTCAGGTCGCACCCAGCCACCTGCCAGCCGGGGCGAGCCAGTGCCCGCACCACGTCGCCGCCGCCGCAGGCGATGTCCAGCACGCGCAGCGAGGTCAGGCCGCGCCGTGCCTGGAAGGCCGCCAACTCGGCCGCCACAGACTGCGCTGTCAGCGAGAGCAGGTTGACCCGGGCCAGCGCGGCCAGCGCCCGGTGATGTTCGCGGGCGTCCAGTCCTGGCTGATCCATGATCTCTGGCTCAAGTCGGCGAAAGCGCAGGCTCATCGTTTGCTCATACCTCATAGACACGCGGCCGCCGCTGTTCGTCGGGTTCGGCCTGGGCGAGGATGTCGCGGACCATCTGGGGCAGGTCGGCCTGACCCAGCAGCAGGTAATTCATGGTCGCGCCCAGCGGGCCTTCGCGGTAGCTGCCGAAGTGCACGTCGGGCGGTCGGCCCACCTTGCTACAGGCCAGCGCCACCGAGGCGATCGTGTGCGGCAACGACCGCGACCCGCGAATCTGGATCGTCTCGCGGCCTTCACGTTCGACCATGGTGAGTAGCGCCTGGTCGCCCTCCAGGTCGCCGCGATGGCCCAGTTCGATCTCCAGCACGATCACGGGCGTGGCATCGGAAAGGCCGGCTTTTTGACGAACTTCCTTCTCCACTTGCATCGGAGTGCGTTGATCGATCGGATCGGGAATGAGCACCTGATACTCATGATGGAGCGCCTTGTAAAAGCGTTCCTCGCTCTGGGCGTCGGCAAAGACAAAGGGCTCGAAGCGCGTGTCGATGCCGCGCCAGCCACGCACGATCAGGCCGGTGACCAGCACGAGTAGAATGAAACCGCCGGCAATAACCAGACCCGCCGGACCCCGGAAGGCGACCATCCCCAGCATGGCCAGAAACAGCAGCGCGGCCAGAGAGAAGGGCGAGGCGAGCACCCAGGCAAACCAGCCCATTCCCCAGCCACGGGCGCGCTCACGCAGGTCGGTGGCGGCTCCAAACGACGCCCCCCACAAGATGGCCAGCACGCTGGCGGCGTAGGCCCACATCAGGTCCTCGACCTTGGCGCGGAACACGATGGTGACGACGAGAATGAGCGCGTTAAACAGATGCGTGATCAACCCCAGGCGACGGGTCCATTGGAGTTCCATGCCGAATTTGCCCAGCAGCCCGGGGATTACGTCCTTGAGCGTTACCGTCGCGGCGGCACCCGCCAGGCAGAGGATCAAGATGGCGCTGACATCGTAGAGGGTGCCGAAGGCCACGCCAAAGTACGGCGCGATCTCCTCGTGGGCCGAGTGTCCCGAACGGAGCAGGCTACCGTGGGCCAGGTACGAAACAGCCCGATGGTGGACAATCCCGCCGCTGTCGCGCAGCCCTTCCAGCGGTACCACCAGGCCAATGGCCGAGACGCTCGCGAGCACCAGGACGCTCATCAGAATCGCCGCCACGACCATCATGAGCCGGGCATTGAAGATGCGTCCGCGTGGATTCTCCGGCGTGTCGTTGGCCCCGCCGCGTACCAGCGGCACCGAGACGAGGGCAAGCTCGAAACCCGACAGACCGATGGCCATGGGCGGGAAGGTGACCAGGGCGATCAGGGCGAGGAAGGCCAGCGTGCCGGTGGTGTTGGCTCGCACGTCGCCCAGGACGGTGGGCATCGCCTCGCGCCACTCGCGCAGGATGTCGGGATGCTGCGCCAGGTACTGCCAGGTCGGGATCAGCACCAGCAGATTCATCGCCAAAAAGAGCAGGACAATCGCCACCGCAAAGCCCAGAAAGCCACGGTCGAGACTGCGGGCCAACCAGAAGTAGAAACCAAAGGACACGACTGCCAACAGGACCGTGACGACCAGTCGCTCCGAGAGCGTGTTGAAGAACGCCCCCTGCAGCGGTGTGGGTAACGCATTGCGTATCGCCTCGGGATCGCGCAACAGGGACTCGCTTTGGGCGCGAAACAGCGGGTTGGCCGTCAGGTGCTCGGCGGCGTCGGCCGTGGAGAGCGAGCGGGTCATGATGTAATCGGTGCCGATAAACCCCACCAGGACAAGCACGAGGAGCTTCCCACGCCAGCCCGACCAGCGACGCTCAAGCAGGCCGATGGCTCCCTCGCCGTGGGGGGAGCGTCCGACGATGTACAGATAAACGGGCAAGGCCACGAAAAGGGTGATGACGGCAACGCCCAGAGCCGCCAGCGGCACCAGGAGAAAGGTATCGCGCCCGGGCAGTTCTTCGGCCTGCATGAGAGCGATGGAGGGTAGGTAGGCCAGGCTGCTAAAGTAATCTAGCCCCAGCAGGCACAGGACGATCCACCAGCCATACTGGTGCTGGCCGCGGCGCTGGGCGGTCGTGTCGCTCATGGTCGTGTTCCTTTCGTTTCATCCTGCCACCGCACGGGATCCTAGAAGAGCCACTCCCCTTAGGGCTTGGGCTTCTCGGTGACCACTTCAAAGATCAACTCCACGGCGGTGCCCTCCTTGGGGATTGCCTTGGGGTTGGCCTCGAAGCTCCGAGCGTCGAGTTGCTTGGGGCTGACGATTGGCAAGTCCAGCATGGCCGAGTCCATGTTGCACAGGCAGACCACGTCGCCGTAGTTGGCAATGTAGTAATCGGGTTTGCCCAGCCCTTCTGGGTTCGGTACCAGTTTGCTACCGCCAAAGACCCAGTCGATGGCGAGCGGTTTGCCGGTCTTGGCTTCGACAATCCATTCCCGAGCGGAGACCTCCACCTGCTTGCCATCCTTGGTGTAACGCAGCCGGATCGCCACCTTGCTGCCGCTTGCCGCAGTGTACTTCGGCAAAAACTGCACCGGCTTGCCGGCTTTTGCTC
>ERZ1066117.1741-NODE-1741-length-10082-cov-6.467538_pt1 | contig 10082 bp, 9 predicted proteins | sample MGYA00382764_ERZ1066117 | MGnify/ENA primary metagenome ERZ1066117 (study PRJEB33369, sample SAMEA5778347) | biofilm metagenome | biome: Industrial cooling water; feature: Water cooling tower basin; material: Biofilm | place: United Arab Emirates | collected...
GCAAATCGCCTGCCTGGTCTTCCCAACCCGAATAATCCTCGACCGGCTTTTCGAGGCGTGCCGTCAAATCGGCGCCATCCATCAGGCCACCATGATGGCCAGCAATCCCGAATGCCATCAGCCTTCCCAGACCGCGGCCGAAGAGGCGCACAGCTTCCTTGGAGCCAGCCGTGCTGTGATCAGGGCCGCGCGATGCGCCTTCCCCGTCTGGCTGACGGATATAGCGCTGATACGCGGCAGAGCATTTGCCAATGTCATGCAGAAGGCCGGATATGCGGGCCATTGGCTCGGCATCAAAACAAGCGGCGAATTTGGCCGCTTGAGCGCCTACAGCCAAGAGATGGGCTGACAATGGCTCCCATTCAATCTCTGGCTGATTGGCCACTGAGTGGGCAAACAAGCGCATTCAGTGCCTTCCGGTAAACCTCGTCTATGATTAGGAACCCACCATGCGGGAGCCTAGTAGCGCTGACCGGTTGAGCATGTTTGAATGGGGAAGTGAAGCGTCAGTTAACGAATAAGTCCTCGCCTCTTGGCGTAGGCTTGGCAGAACCCCGTGAACGATTTGCGCAGCCTCTCGCCCCTCATAGTCTCCAACTCATCGCCAACCAGTGCGCGATAAGCGTCGGCGATGAGATCAACGTTATAGCCGCCGCCATGCTCCTTCGCGATAAGCCGCAGAATGCGCTCATGCTCGCCGCCAAAGGAGATCGACCCCTTCGGAAACCGCAATGGCTCCTCAGCGGGCGCAGAAGGCCTGTGCAGCGCCTCGGAAGCCAATTGGGCAGCTGAATGCCTGGCGCCCTCTCCCCTGCCCTCCACGAGCCGCAAATGGGCGCCTACGAGCCTCTTCTCGATCGGCGGAGGCGAAGCCCACATCTTGATCAGCGGTCCGCTCATGTCGACCCGGGCGTTGGGATAGACCGCAGAGACAAGATCCCAGTTCTGCCGGATGGTCTGGCGGAATTTGCGCGGGGACTCGGCCGCACTGCCCAAGTGCGTGGCCAGCTGGTCCCACGACAGCACGTGGGGTTTGTCGCCGGAAATCCGCAGCAGACGGTAAGCCAGGTAGGTGTAAAGATCGAGGGCAGTCGGGTTGTTACGCAGCTCCCGGATAGCCGCCTCGTTCAGCGGCACGGCATGTTCGCGCAGGTGTGAAAAGAACCCCTCAGCCAGCCTGATCTCCCGTATGAAACTGCCATCCTTGCCCTTCAGGCCAGCATACTCATTGGAGAGCTTCACTTCATTGACGGCGAAGGCTGCATCATCTGCGTCGTTGTCATCCCAGCGGATCATCCATTCGCAGGCAAGCAGGCGATCGAGCTGGTGCTTCAAGAGGTTGGCAGTGCCCCGGCTGCCATGGGTGGCATTGTCGTAGCCCAGGCGCCGCAGCCAATCGGCAAAGGATGCGCCGAGATACACATCACGGCAGCTGGTCCGCACCGCTTCCGACATGATGTAGATCAGGATGATGCGCGGATAGGAACCAAAGGGTACACCCAGGCTCTGCATAGCCACTTCGCCGCCGCGCCGGATCAGCGTTGGCTTTGGCGTGATGGCCAGGGTGTACCGGCCATCCTGACGGATGATGGGCGCCATCTCATCCTTGGGCCGCCTGGCTGGCAGTGACATGGCGCAAAGGGCAGAATGGAGGAACGCAGGGACAGTTTCCGCTTCACTGAGGTTGAGCGCGGCGTTGAAGATGTTCAGCGCACCCTGATCAGCCGCCTCGACAGCCAATTGCTCACGCGCAACGCTTTCTGGGAACCGCAGCGGCTTGCGGGCGGAACCATCAATCCCCAATCCTACGCGATAGGCTGGCGCTCCAATCTCAACACAGCGCTGCTTGGTCAGGACCAGCCTGTCTGGAATGTCCATCATGGCGGGGTGTCGAAAGGCGCCTACAGTTGGATGTGTGTGTACCCTGAACTGAAGATCGTGGTGGCGTTGAACGCCAACGCCAGACTGGATGATTTTGCGACCTTCATGGCCATCGAACAGGACATCACGCGCGTCTTTCTGAAAGCCGGCCGAGCTGCGTCTCAGGTTGACAGGTCAGTCGGCCTGCCGGCTTCAAAGGCAGGATAGCGCCTAGTTCACGGCTTCAGCCCGCTTTGAATGCTTGCCTAATGGCGGATGACCCGTTCCCCGTTTCTGGACCGCCTTGCTGGCTGCTCGCCAGGCCCTGCGGTCAAGGCGCAGGAGGCGCCGCGCCTGCGGGCCGGGGGCTCAGCCCGGCTGCGGCACCCAGTCGCCGGCGCTAGGCCAGGCTTCGGCCACGCGCGTCCGCGGCAGCAAATCAAAGATGATGTGAATGCGGTCCTCATCACCGTCGTTGTGGGCCTCGTGCAACTGATCATTGTCAAACCACCACAGCTCGCCTTCACGCATCCGCACCTCCTCACCGCCTGATTTCAGCCACGAACCCAGGCTGGATTTCAGCACCAGGTGGTAGCGGTTGCGCAGGCGATAATATTCGCCGCGATCGACATGCGGATACACCCGATGCCCGGCCGGCAGGCACACGATCTTGGCCCGGGACAGCAGACCATCCAGCGCATTGGCGGTCTTTTCGATGAAGCCGCGGGCCAGCGGGTAACGCACCGAGCCCGTGGTCCAGCGGCTTTCGTGCACATTGCGCGGTTCCCGCCCGGCGGCGGCCGAAGCCTTCATGCCGCGCAGGGGGATGGACATGGCCTCGCGCTGCACGGCGATCTTGTCTTGCCGGCCGGTCACAGCCGCAAAGGCATAGGGGACGGCGGCAATCTCTGCGAGGAAGGGTGCCGGATCGATCCCGGACTGGATCAAACGGAAATACTGCATTGGGCTTGTCCTTTTTCGTGGTGGGTCCGCCAGAAGAACGCAAAAGTCGGCTCGATATTCCGGGTGCGAAATTTTTTCGGTGGCACGGAATAAAACCGGCTCAGGCCGCGTTTTGCCTCTCGAAGCCCCGCCCGATGCCGGCAAGCGTGGAGCCAGACGATGACCGCCCGATCCGTGATTGCCTTCCTGCTGATCACCGCCGCCGTAAGCGTGACGCCATCACTGGCCGCGCGGGTGGCGGCCACGCCGCACATGCTGGCCAGCGAAACCGGCGCCGGCCCGCGCGTGGCCGTGCTGGGCGGCAATGCCGCAAGCGCCGAAAAAGTGTGGCAGCTGCGGTCGACCCTTAACGTTGCCGCCCTGATGTGCGCCGATCAGGCCATCATCGATGATTATAATCGCCTACTGCGCCGCCACGCCGACAGCCTTGGCCGCGCCTGGCAGGCGGAACAGCAGCGCCATCGCCTGCTGCACGGCGCCAACTGGCAAGCCGCACAGGATCGCGCGCTGACCCGGCTTTACAATCGGGTGGCCAATACTAGCCAGCGGGCGCGGTTCTGCAGCCAGGCGGCCGATATTCTGGCCGATGCCCGCCTGGTGCCGCCCGCCCAGTTTGCCCACTTCGCCGATGCCGCTGCGCCCCGCCTCGAACGGCTGTTCGATGGCCCGGTGCTCGCCGCGCGCTGAGCCGGCACGGGATTTCGAAACCGTTCAGCCCCCAACCAAGCCCCCACAAGGATTTCACCATGAGCCCGAAGACTGCCAATCCCACCGTTACCCGGCTGACCCGCAGCAATGCCCTGCAGGCGCGGCTGGCCCATGCCCGCGCCGCCTTCACCACCCGTCGTGTCGATTTTGCCGAGGCGGCCGCGCTGAAACGCCGGGGGGTCGCCCCTGCCGCGGGCGATCTGCTGCTGGCAGAAGTGATCAGCGTGGGCCAGCATCCGCGCCTGGAAAATCATGCCGGCCGCCGCGGCCAGCTCTATCCGGGGGACGAGATCGTGGTGGCTTATGGCCACCGCTACGCGCCCGACCAATTCGAAGCCTTTGTGCCGGATCAACTGGGCGCCTGCCACCTGGCGGCCGGCGGCGGGGTGGCGGCCAATGTGCAGGTTCGCCATGCCAAGATGCGCCCGGCCACGGAAATCCGCCCTGTTGGGCTGCTGGCGCGCCGCTGCGGCACCGTGATGAACCTGGCCGATTATGCCGTTGCGCGGCCGGCCATCGCCGACGATCTGCCGCCCGTGATTGCCGTGGTGGGCAGTTCGATGAACGCCGGCAAGACCACGTCTGCCGCGGGCATTATCCACGGCCTTACCCGTGCCGGCCTGCGTGTGGGGGCTGCCAAGCTGACCGGTACCGGATCAGGCGGGGACCTGTGGACGATGCGGGATGCCGGCGCTGTCACGGCGCTGGATTTCACCGATGCCGGCCATGCCTCCACCTATCTGCTGGATCTGCCTGCGCTGGAAGCGATCACCACCACGCTGCTGGCGCAGATGGCACGGCCGCAGCACGACATGATCGTCGTGGAGATCGCTGATGGCCTGTTGCAACGCGAGACGGCGATGCTGCTCCAAGCCGCCCGGCGCCATGGCTGGTTCCAATCGGTCATGTTTGCGGCTGGAGATGCGATGAGTGCCTGCCACGGCACGGCAATGCTGGCGCAGCTGGGCCTGCCGGCCACGGCCATCACCGGGCTTATTTCCACCTCACCCCTCGCGGCGCGGGAGGCTGAAATCGTCACCGGGTTGGCGGTGGTACCGCTGCAACTGCTGCGCGATCCGGTGCAGGTGCCCAAGCTCCTGCTGGCCGAGCGTCTGCCCTCCCGCGTGGCGGCATGAGCCGGCCACCGCTTCTTGATGCCGGACGGCGCGGTCTGTTCGCCGCCCTGGTGGCCACTGGCATGGCCCAGGCCATCGTGGCCGCCGGTGCCGCCACAATGGTGGGCAGCGCGGTTGCGGGCGGGCTGGGCGGTCAACTGGCCGCCGGGCTGGGCATGACCGCGCTGCTCGCCGGTGCAGCCGGTCTGGCCGAACGGCAGATCGGTGAGCGGTTGGCCCAATCTTATGTGCTGTGCCTGCGCCAGCGCCTGTTTGCCGCCGCCATCCCGGCAATCGGCCGGGTGGAGGAAGCGCGCCTGCTGCTGCCGTTCGTTGGCGATCTGGCCGCGGTGCGCAACTGGGCAGCCCGCGGCCCGGCCGCACTGATCACCGCCGGTGTGGCTTCGGCCGTGGCCAGCCTGCTGCTCCTCTTGCAGCAGCCAAGCCTGGCGCTTGGCCTGTTGCCGCTGCTGGCGGCGTTGCTGGGTCTGGGCCTGCTGTATCGCCGCCTCGGCCGGCGCATAGCCGATCAACGGCAGGCGCGTGGGCAGTTGACCCGCTATGTGCTGCGTCGCCTGCGTCCACCTGCCAGCACGGAGCCGGACCCGGCCGTCCTTGCCGCTTACCAGCGGGTGCGCCGGGCTGATCGGCGCCGGCTTGCTGAACGGTCCGAGCGTACAGCACAACTCGCCATCCGGCGCGCCACGCTGGTGGGGCTCATGGACGGCACCGCGCTGTTGGGCGGTGGCTTGGCCGTGCTGGCCCTGCTGGCCCTCGGCAGTGATCATCAACAGCGCGGCCTGATCACCGCCCTGTCCCTCGCCAGCTTTATCGCTGCCCGTGTGCTGGATACAGCGCGCGCCCTGCATGCGATCGCGGGCGGGCGCGTGGCTCTTGCGAAGATCGATGCCCGGCTGTCGCGGCGGACCGCTGCCCAGTCACCTGCAAACGAAGACGCCGGCAGCGGTGATGAGGAGGATTGAGATGAACGGTTTTCCCCTGCGCTTCGTGCGGGCGCCCCTGCCGGGCGTGCCCGATCATTATTTGCACATCCCGCCCGGCCACAGTCCGGCGGCGCTGGCCAAGCTGCCCGTGCTGGTCATGGTGCACGGTATTTCGCGCAATGCCGCCGAACAGGCACTGCGGGCGAGCCAGAACGGCCTGGCCGACATGGTGATCGTGGCGCCGCTGTTCGAGCGGCGCCAGATGGGACGCTATCAGCAGCTGGAATCGGGGCTCGCCGGCCTTTCGGCGGATGCTGCGCTCAACAACCTGCTGGATTGGCTTGCAGACGAGGGCTTTTCTACCGCACGCGTCAACTTGTTCGGCTTTTCCGGCGGCGCGCAATTTGCCCACCGGTTCGCCCTGTTGCATCCGCAGCGGGTGGCGCGATTGTGCGTGGCGGCGGCCGGCTGGTTCACCATGCCCGATACCGCCGTTGCCTGGCCCGCCGGGCTGGACGCGCCGCCGCTGCCGGCTGATCTGCCGGGGCTGCTGGCCGTGCCCACGCTGGTCATCGCCGGCCGGGGGGACAACCTGCGCACCGGCTCGCTCAACCAATGCCCGGCCATCGATCGCCAGCAAGGCCGGCACAGGTTGGCGCGGGCACGTTCATGGACCAAGGCCATGCAGGCCGCCGCCCGCGCCAGCGGACTTGCGCCCACAGCCCGGCTGCAGATCGTGCCGGCCAACCGCCACCAGTTTGAGGCCTATGCCGGCGAAGGCGGGATGTTTGATCTGCTCTCTGCATGGTTGCGCAGCCCGGCTGCGACAAGCACGACCAAAGTCGGCACAGCCCCCGCCATACGCTCAAAGGCGAATAGGCGGCCCCATGGCCTTCCGGCAACCGCCCCCGCCAGTCGGGGGCAGAATTCAGAGGAATCAAGTGATGTTTGAACATGTCCGCGCAGGCCTCGGCCTGGGCCTCGCTACGCTTGCCGCCGTACCAGCGGCCGCAGGCATCCCCGAACTTCCCGAATTGCGCCTGCAGCGTGGCGGGCTCGATATTCGCCTGGGCGGCGTGGTTTCTGGCCAGACGGCGCTGGTGGAGGAAAGTCGCACTGGCCCGGCGCGGCTCGCCACCGGCTTTGACGCTTCGGTGCGCCTGAATGCTGAATGGGTGACCGCCGGTGGCCTGCTGTTTGGCGCCTATGTGGACCAGGGCCGCATCAGCCGCGAAACCGAAGTCCTGCAAACCGGGGAAGCCTTTGCCTTTGTAAGTTCTGATTTCGGCCGGCTGGAAGTGGGCCTTCAGGATGGCGGCAACGAACAGCTGGCATTCCGCGCGCCGATTCTGGGCCTTGGCCAGGTACGCGGCGATTTCTCCCGCTATGCTGGCAGCCAGGCCCTGCTGGTGGCCCCCGATACGGGCGACGCGTTCAAGATCGTTTATCTGTCGCCGCCAGTCGCCGGCTTTCGGGCCGGGGTGTCGTGGGCGCCAAAATTCCAGCGCAACCAGCGCGACCCGGATCCGCGCGATCGTACCATTTTGACCAACGCCATCGAAATTGGCGCCAATTTCCAGCAACCGGTGGGTGGCTGGGTTCTGGGCGTCAGCAGCGGCTATGTGACGGCGCAGGCTGCACCGGAAACCGGCCGCCAGGACCTGAAGGCCTGGAACATCGGCCTTGACGCCCGTACGGGGCCATTGCGGATCGGCGGCTCCTATGTCGATCGCGGAGACAGCAACCGCCGCACGCCCGGCTTCAACCAGCGCGAAATCAGTGCCGGTGTGGCCTGGGTGATGCCGCGATGGGGCGTATCCGCATCGATGGCCCGCACCACGGCGAGCACGGAACGCAATCGCCTGTTTGCCGTGGGTGGTTTCTACGCGATCAACCGCAACATCCAGTTGCGTGCCGACATCACCCGCTTTGTGGAACGGGAAACCGGCCGCACACCACGCCGCGGCGTGGTGGGTCTGATGGAACTGGCCTTCCTGTTCTGATCGGTTGTGAACGAGCTGCCGCCGGCGCGCGCCAAAGGCCGCCGGCGGCATTCTTGCGTGTTTAGAGCGATTTCCGGTCAATCTGGATCGGTGACACGGTGCGGAATTTGGTTGGTGGCAACGCGCAAGGAGGGCGCGAGAAGGGCGCGATATCTTTTGCATCGCGGCCGACGCAAGACACCGCCACGGGCCAAATTCCGCCGGCCCCGCACAGGGCGGGCAAAGCGCGATGACGCCGATTCAGCTTGGTCGGAAACCGCTCTAGCGGCTTGCCAGCGCGCGGGCTTCGCCTTCGGCGTCCAGCGGATCGCCGGCTTCCAACGCTGACAAAGCTGCTTCGATCGCGGCCTCGGCCGGGCCGGCCGCAAGCGCATAATCACTGCGGGTTGCCGCGCTGCTGCTGGCCACCACGATGTTCCACTGATCATCCTGCCGGCAGGCCAACGCATCGATGGCGCCCTTGTCCTGCTGAATGGCGAACTGGCGGCACAGCCGGCCATCTGCGGCCTTCACGCTGATCACAGGACGCATCACACCCCCCGGCAGGGCGGCATCAACGCCGCTGCGGGTGCTTGCCAGGGCGGACGCCAGTGCCGGGCCGGCGCGGGTGCCCGCGGCATCGGCGATAATCAGCGGCGCATCGGCACCGCCGTTTTGCGGCAGCCCGCCACCGATCACGATCCCGACGGCCAATGAGGCGGCCAGCGCCGTCATCTGGCCCCAGCGCCGCCAGGCGGATGGCGCCGACTCTGATTGCCGTGCGGTGCGGGCAGCGGCGAAATCAATCACGGCAGGGCTGGCAGCAGCCAACAGCGTCGGCGGCACCGGCTCTGCCAACACCGGATCAAAGGCTGTGCGGACCCGTGCATCCATTTCGGGCGCTCTGGTGCTGCCTGGCGCATCCATGAGCGCCTCTGCCCGGGCTGCCAAAGCGGGATCAGCCGCCAGCGCGGCTTCGATGGCTTCCAGCTGCGAATCAGGCAGAGTGCCAGAAAGGAACGCGATCAGTTCTGCATCGGTAATGGTCATGGCATCACCCCGGCCGTGCCCAGGCTGGCCGCCAGCGCCGCGCGGGCGCGCGACAGACGGCTCATCACGGTGCCAATCGGCAGATTCAGCATTTCAGCGGCCTCGCGATAGGCCAGGCCCTCCACCAGCACCAGCGCCACCAGCTGGCGCTGTTCATCCGGCAGGGCTGCCACGGCTGCACGCACCCGGCCATCGCTGTCGCGCTGTTCCTGCGTGCGCGTGCCATCTTCGCCCGCCATGTCGATCAGGTCGTCCACCGGGCTGTGCGGCGTGCGGTTGGCCAGGTTGCGGCGCTGATCGCGCCAGTGATTGTGCGCAATCGTGATCAGCCAGCTGTCCAGTTTGGTGCCTTCGGCAAATTTGTCCACGTTGCGCATCGCCTTTTCAATGGCAGCCTGCGCCAGATCGTCGGCATCGTGCACGGTCCCCGTCAACGCGCGGCAAAACCGGCGCAGGCGCGGCAAATGTGCGATGATGTCTCGGCCCAGTGCCGCTGCATTGTTCATCGTTGCAACCAGAACGCGTTGGCACCTGTGTTTATTCCGGCACCAATACAGCTTTTGTTCAGTTGATGAACCCGAATAGTTGCGTCCGTTGCAGGCTGCGGTGCCATCGCCGGTATCGGCAGTCACATGTCTGTGTTAGGGGCGCCGCCATGTCTCGTCTGACCGTTCCCGTTTTGCTGTGTCTGGCTGGCCTGGTCGCAGGCGCCTGGCCGGTGGCTCTGGCGGCCGGTGCTGCGGTGCAGCCTGCCGATCCCGGCGCTGATGACGATGACAACGATGACCCCGACGAAGCCGTCCCCGATCCCGACGACGCGCCGGACGGCGGCGGGGATAGCGACACAGGATCAGGCGAATCGGCGGGCGGCGATCAGGCCGATGATGGCGGCGCTGACGCGGATGGTGCCGGGACCGATGATGGCGCCGATGATGGCGGGCAGGCCACCGCCAGCAGTAGCGACGATGATGGCGGTGACGATTCCAGCACGACGGCCACCACAACCAGCGGCGGCGACGATGATGACGACGGTGATGGCCAGGCCGCCGCCACGAGCAGCACAGCCGAAGCTGCCAATGACGACGATGATGACGATGATGACGATGGTGCCGCCGACGATGGCGATTCGGCTGCGGGCAGCGCCTCCACAACGACCGATGACGATGATGATGACGATGATGCTTCCCAACCGGCGCGCTATGTCGGCGTGGAAGACACGCGCACCCGTGAACGGCTGGACAAGGAGGAAGATATCGAAAGTGATGATGAAGGCTTCCGTTACCGGCGCGGGGAATTCGTGGCATTGGGTGTCGATGGCCGAGATATCGGGCGCCTGTCTGCCGCCGGCTTCACGGTTGTCGAGCGTCACCGCCTGACAGCGCTGGATGGCGAGGCAATCCTGCTGCGCGGCCCAGCAAGGAAAGGCAGCGACGATGATGACACGCTGCGCAGTATCGATG
>ERZ1066117.1745-NODE-1745-length-10066-cov-5.249126_pt1 | contig 10066 bp, 8 predicted proteins | sample MGYA00382764_ERZ1066117 | MGnify/ENA primary metagenome ERZ1066117 (study PRJEB33369, sample SAMEA5778347) | biofilm metagenome | biome: Industrial cooling water; feature: Water cooling tower basin; material: Biofilm | place: United Arab Emirates | collected...
AAGAAAAGCCAAGCCACTGGAGAGTACCGGTTCAAACAGCCAAATTAGGGTAACGACTGTTGCTGGCAACCATCGCACAACCCAATTAAATGTCGTGTGGCCGATCAGTTGCGGAATGAGGGCTGTCAACAAAATGTAGCCATACACCGTTATTGAATAATTGGTATAAGTCGCACCTGCCAACCACGGCAACGGCAGCAGGGCAATTGCGGCGGTACTATAGGCGATCGTGACGTAATGGCTGAGGCTGAGTCCTTGCCGTTGGGCTTCTCTGCCCAACAAAAGATAAAAACTGGCGGCCCAAGCTCCAACTAAAGCCAGCCCATTTCCTAACAATGGCTGATGACTCACATGGGTAGAATCAGCACCACCCAAGCCAACTAACAAGCCACCGACCAGAGCAACTCCTGTGCCAATCAACAGTTTGCGAGTTGGTTTTTCTTGGAACCAGACCCAAGATAAGACCGCCACCCAGACTGGATTCGTGGTGACAAGGGCGGTGGAAGCGGCGATCGAGGTGAAGGCCAAGGACGTAATCCAGGCGGCAAAATGGACGGCCAAAGCAACGCCAGCCGCGATCGCCAACCAGATTGATTTAGCGGCAGGTTGACCAGCCGCCAACCGCCACCAGTTGGGAGTAAGCAGTAACGCCGCCAAAGTTAAGCGGGAAGCGGCCAGCACCAAACTAAATCCAACTGTTTGGGCCGCCGCTGCATTCATGGCTAAGCGGACTAGGGGGGCCGCCGTAGAAATTGCAAATACACCCAGGCACAAAATGCACCCGAGTTGCCAGGCGGCAGGGCGGGAAGTCATAAAGCCTTTAACTGCGCCCGGTTACTGATAACCCACCCACAATAATCGAGGGGGTGTAGCAAGAACCGTTCCAGTCGGCATCTCCACCCAACTCAATCAATTGTTTGAGCGCGGTGTAAACGTTGCCAGAGACCATCGTATCTTTGACGCGACCTAGGATTTGCCCATTTTTAACCCGATAGCCCAAATCAACGTTGATGGAAAACTCGCCAGAAATGCCCGCACCGCCGCCCAGCATCTGATCCACAATCAAGCCATTGTCCAGACTGGCAATTAACTGATCCAGAGTTTTGTTGGTGCTTCGCGATCGTGCCCCCGGCTCAACCAGGAGATTGAATAAGCCAGGCGTGGGGTAGCTGCCTAAACCGGGGCGAAACCCGTTGCCAGTAGTGCCGCTGCCCAAGGCCCGTCCAGTCGTGCGATCGGCGTAGAACAGCTTGAGGACTCCGCTTTCAATGAACGTAATTGGGCGGGTGGGAGTACCTTCATCATCAAAGGGGCAGCTAAAGGGGCCAGCATTTGGATGTTGCAGGAGGGTCAGTTCTTCCGATGTTACAAGTTCGTTCAGGCGATCGCTCCAGGGAGAGGCACCTTCGATGACCTGTTTGCCACTTAAGGCGGCCTGCACTGTCCCCCACAGCATGTCCGCGGCTTTAGATGTAAATAGGATCGGAATTTTGCCACTTAAGGATGGCGTATTGTGCTGGGACCAGTCCAATCGCAGTAAAACCTGCTCCACGAGCGCGGCTGGATCGAGGGTGCCGCGTTGGGTTTGACCATCATAAACGCTGAGAAAATCGTCGCCTCGAATCCATTCGGCTGAGAGGGAGCAGCCCAAAGTTGTATCCGTGTAGCCGCAATCTAGACCGGCTGTGTTGATCAAGCGAGTTGTCTCGGCTTCGCATTCCCATTCAGCTTCACAAATCACGTCGGGGTAAGCATCTCGCACCAGGGCGATCGCTTCCTTGCCCCACTCCACCAACTGTTCTACAGCCACGAATTCTCCCAAGTCAGGATATTCGATGCGAGCGCCACTGGTTAATTCAATCGTTTCGGGGTCGTTCAGTTTGCTTAACGCCAGCGCTCGATCGACCAACAGTTGCGGATCGACGGGGCCATAGGCAACTGCCAAGCCGGGGCGTCCATCTTGCCACAAGCGCAACGCCATGCCTTCTGCTTGGGCACTTTCCAGTTGCTTCAGTCGGTTCGCTTCAAAAAACACAGGTCGAGACAGCGATCGCGATTGAAACACCTCTGCGGCTTCTGCCCCAGACCGCACAGCTAGATCAAGCAGTTGCTCTACTAATGTGGATTGATGTAATTCCTCCGAACCCATAATGCTTGAATCGTCAGCGGTCACTCGTGAACTCACAACGGCCATAAGTAGACTGGAGCAAAAGTATAAGAGAAGTAAATTCCCCGTCTCCTGGTGCTTTTAGCCTGCTCACAACGTGTTGCTATCAGCTACCAATCACTTTACGCCAAAACGGTCTCTTGCAATAACCAGAATCCGGCAAAGGCTTCGGTTTCTGGATTAGTTTGAACCGCTACAAAATGAACGCCATGGGCTTGCTGTTTTGCCGTTTCAAACCGCTGCGCCTCTGCCACCAACTGGGAGTTGCCCAAATTGGCTACGATCCAGCGATCGTTGACGCCAGTCTCCAAAATGAGGCGGGGAGCGTCCGTATCTAGTTTGAGAAACCCCAATTCTAAGCCCGACATCCAACCCGCCATGGGCACTGCGCGCGGCGAAAAGATGATGAAACCGGGAACCAGGGTATCTGGTTGGACACCCGCGAGGGCCAGCGGAAAGGCTTCCCCGAAATCGATCGCCCACTCACCCATTTCACTAAACGCGCTGGCCTCCAGGGTGACAAACGTCCACTTTTGTCCTTGCAAGGCATCGGGTAGCCGCTGGGCTGCGGTGGCGGCAAAACTAACGGAAGGATTGACCCCCGGTTGAAAGCCCGGATGTTTGGGATAGTCTTCCTGCGATCGCTGTTGCATCCATTGGTTCAGGGTATAGGTGCGCCGACTCAACACAGCAGGAATGCCCAGATCGGTGCAGGCTTTCGTGATCATGTTTTTCATCGCTTGCCGAAAGTAACGGATGCGATCGGGCGTCACTTCCGCTTCCGCGATCGCAGCTTTCAAGACCTGCTCCAAACGTGCCGAATTGACTTCAGCATTTGAACAATACTCGGCAAAGCGGAATAGAGGCGCAACGTCGGCGTCGATCGTTGTGGGACTCTCGCAAATCAATACTTCCCAAACCTTTTTGCCGTTCTCATCCAGGATTGGACGTGAATAAAAATCGAGTTCCCAAATCTTAGACATATTTCTCTCAAGCGACCCCAAGCACATGTATTTAAGCGATGCCTATACCTGTAAAACCCTATCACAGTTCAGTTTGGTCACGCAGAAGGCAATCGCTACCAGCGGAGCAGGAGCAGCCAAGCAAAGTTCGATCGAAAATTTGGGGGGCAGCGAATGTGCGGTTTCCCGGGGTGAGCCTGGGTGGGATGTGACACAAGAGAGTTAAGTCTATCGGTAGGGCGTTGACTTTCATATTCACTTGCCCTAGCCAACTGGATTTCTCCGTGGGATGATAAGCCAATCAGGACTCTGTTAAATCAATCCACCACGTTAGGATGAAGAGGTTGTATTTCGTAGGGCGTTAATCCTTCAGTTAGGAATGCAAGTGGTAATCCTGATTGAGGAACGCTCTGGTTGTAGTGTTCAGCATAGTTTCGCGTGTGATGGAATGAACGTCTTACTGCTTTACCCCCGGTTTCCTAAGAGTTTTTGGTCATTCGAAAAAACGCTGGCTCTCCTCGATCGCAAGGCGATGTTGCCGCCTTTAGGGTTAGTGACAGTCGCTGCGATTTTGCCTCAAGCCTGGAACTTTAGATTGGTCGATCGCAATGTGCGTGCGGTCACTGAAGCCGAATGGGCTTGGGCGGATCTCGTGATTCTCTCAGCCATGATTGTGCAAAAAGATGATTTGCTGGCTCAGGTGCGCGAAGCCAAACAGCGCGGCAAGAAAGTGGCTGTCGGTGGGCCATACCCAACCGCACTTCCAGAAGAGGCCAAAATGGCTGGCGCAGATTATCTCATTCTGGATGAGGGCGAAATTACGCTACCGATGTTTGTGGACGCGATCGTCCAGGGAGACGGTTCTGGGATTTATCGTTCCAATGGGGAAAAGCCCGATGTCACCACCACCCCGATTCCTCGCTTCGATTTGCTGGAATTTGATGCTTACTCTGAAATGTCAGTCCAGTTCTCGCGGGGTTGCCCATTCCAATGCGAATTTTGCGACATCATCGTGCTTTACGGACGCAAACCCCGCACCAAAACTCCGGCTCAAATCCTGGCCGAACTGGAGCGGCTGTATGAACTGGGTTGGCGGCGTAGCATTTTCATGGTGGATGATAACTTCATCGGCAATAAGCGCAACGTCAAACTATTTTTGAAAGAACTACAGCCGTGGATGGTAGAACATGGCTATCCCTTCTCCTTTGCCACCGAGGCTTCCGTTGATCTCGCCAAAGATCAGGAATTGATGGATGCGATGGTGGCGTGTAACTTTGGAGCGGTCTTTTTAGGCATCGAAACTCCAGACGAAGCGAGTTTGACCCTGACGCAAAAGTTTCAAAACACGCGCGATTCCCTCAGCGATGCCGTCCAAAACATTGCCCGCTCGGGCTTGCGGGTGATGGCCGGGTTCATCATTGGTTTTGATGGTGAAAAACCGGGTGCGGGCGATCGTATTGTGCGATTTGTCGAGCAAACGACCATCCCCACCGCGCTATTTAGTATGCTGCAAGCCTTGCCCGATACGGCTCTCTGGCATCGTTTGGCAAAAGAAGGGCGACTCCGCGATCAGCTTTCCAATGGCAACCAGACTGCCTTGATGAATTTTGTGCCCACCCGGCCATTAGAAGACATTGCGCGCGAATACGTGGAAGCCTTCTGGACGCTGTACGAACCCAAACGTTTTCTCGATCGCACCTATCGGCATTTTCTGCTGTTAGGCGAAGCCACTTATCCACAAAAAGGCAAGCGTTCGAGGAAAAAGTTGGATTGGGTGGCGATTCGTGCCCTCCTGACGATCGCGTGGCGGCAAGGCGTGGTGCGGGATACGCGCTGGCAGTTTTGGCGTAATCTGTGGAACATGTATCGCCTCAACCCCGGTGGGGTTAGCAGCTACCTGTCCACCTGTGCCCAGATTGAACATTTTGTTGAGTATCGGGATATCGTGCGGCGCGAAATCGAAACTCAAATTGAGGCATATCTGCAAGAAGAAGCTCGGCTCAAACAAGAACTGGCGATCGTGGATGCAGCCTGATTCAGGCATCAACCCTAAGGCCAGCTAGCTTTTGCTATTCTCAAGCAGTGAACGCATTCCCAAACGCCCATGTCACTGATTACCGTGTTGCCGGAAGGGTTGTATTGCAAGCAGGGCGAATTTTTCATTGATCCTTGGCGTGGCGTAGATACAGCCCTGATTACCCATGCCCACTCCGATCATGCTCGGTATGGGTCGAGCCGTTATATCGCCACTCGTATTTCTGAAGGCGTGTTAAAAAAGCGCCTGGGCGATAACCTGAACCTGCAAGGGGTGGAGTACGGCGAAAAGATCAAGCTGGGCAACGTTTGGGTATCCTTCCATCCGGCTGGCCATGTTCTGGGTTCGGCTCAAGTTCGCGTTGAGCATCAGGATGAAGTGTGGGTGGTTTCCGGCGACTACAAGCGCTGCTACGACCCCACCTGTGACTTGTTTGAAGTCGTGCCCTGCGACACGTTTATCACCGAAGCGACCTTTGGCTTGCCGATCTACAAATGGCAGTCCGGCGAGGAGATTTGTCGGCAGATTTATGATTGGTGGCAGAGCGATCGCGAGCGGCCCTCTCTCCTTTTCTGTTACGCCTTTGGCAAAGCCCAACGCATCTTAGCTGAACTGCGCCAGTTTACCGACCAACCTGTCTACGTGCATGGGGCTGTGCATGGGCTAACGGAGATTTACCGGCAAGTTGGCGTAGACATGGTGCCCACAATTCCGGCCTCTGAAAAACCCCGCGACTACAAGTTCAAAGGCGATCTCGTGCTAGCGCCTCCTTCCGGCCATCGATCGAGCTGGATGAAACGCTTTCAGCAACCCCAAACTGCTTTTGCGTCTGGCTGGATGGCGGTTCGGGGGGCACGGCGGCGGCGCGGCTATGAACGCGGCTTTGTGCTTTCTGATCATGCCGACTGGCAGGGCTTGGTGAATACCGTGTTGCAATCAAGAGCCAGCACGGTTTACGTCACCCACGGCCAAAGCGATATTTTGTCGCGCTACCTGAATGAAGTTTTGGATATCAACGCCATGCCCTTGAAAACTTTGTTTGAGGGGGAAAGTGACATTTAACAGTACACATGAATTGTATAATCGACGAAGCAATTCACTGTGCTGCCAATGCTGGACCTTTCCAAAATTGCCGACCAAATGCAGGGCATCAGTCAACAGTTGACCCAAGAGGCTTCCGCTACCCGCCAACGGTTGGAGAAGGCTCAGCAGCTAATGGAGCAAGCATTTCGACGGCAGGATGAACTGGTGGAATTGCAGCAGGTCTGGCGCGATCGCCTGAACTTTACGGCGGCTGCACCGATCGAACCCCTCAACTTAACCGCCAGCCTTGCCACCCCTCCCGCGGCTCACACGGTCATCGCCACTGACGGCTCCCAAATTGCTCCCAGCCATCATGAAATTGCCTACTGCTACCTGCTTAACGTTGGGCGGATCGTCCTTCATTATGGGCAAAATCGGTTTCCCCTGCTCGATAGTCTGCCTGAAGTTGTTTACCGTCCCGAAGATCTCTACATCTCCCGGCAGTGGGGCATCTCCACGGAGGAATGGATGGGGTATCGACGCACTGTAGCCGAATCGGTTGTGTTAGCCGAATTGGCCATAGGGACATCATCTGGAGAGACGTTACAGGCAAAGTCTCCGTCCCCACCCATGCTCGCCCTCACAGATGGGTCACTCATCTACTGGTTCCTGGAATCATTGCCCCATGAAGCTCGCGATCGCATTCTCACTCCCATCTTGTCAGCTTGGGATCAGTTGCAGCGGGCAAAAATTCCGCTGTTGGGTTACTTGAGTGCATCTCGGAGTGGAGAGGCATTAAATTTTTTGCGCCTGCCAGCCTGCCCCTATGAAACGCCAGACTGCCTCAGCCGCTGTGCCGGACAGCGCGATCGCCTGCCCTGTCAAGTGTTGGAGCCATTAAAGGACACAAAGTTTTGGGCCATTCAACTGGCTCCCGGTCAACGCAGTCCGCTTTGGCGTAGTTCGGCCAACATTCTGGAGTTGTATGGCGATCATCGGGTCTATTTTTGCTACGTGCATGTGGGCACCGAAGTCGCCAGAGTCGAGTTTCCTGAATGGGTGGTGCAGGATGAGGAGTTGCTGAACTCAAGTTTGAGTATGGTAATTGCCCAAGTGCAAAAGGGCTACGGCTATCCAGTCGCATTAGCAGAAGCGCATAATCAGGCTGTGGTGAGAGGCGGCGATCGCACCCGCTTCTTTGCCCTGCTAGAACAAGAAATGATCCGTGCTGGGTTACAAAATGTCGGCGTGTCCTACAAAGAAGCCCGCAAACGCGGCAGTATTGCCTAGCTGGGGTTGAATTTCGTCACTTGGATGGTGGGGCGTGGTTTAATCAAGCCAGATGATTTAACGAGCTACGATCGCTTCCTTCATGTCTGTTACGCTGATTCTGCAAAATATTTTGAATGGGTTATCCATCGGCAGTGTGTACGCCATTTTTGCCCTGGGCTACACATTGATTTTTTCAATTCTGGGCATCATCAACTTTGCCCATGCAGCCATCTTTACACTGGGAGCCTACTTCACCTATTTTCTGATGGGGGGCAGTACCGGATTCAATGGCGTGTTGGCGAATGCCCAATTGCCGATCGCGCTCCCGTTCTGGCTGGCAATCCTGGTGAGTGGCGTTCTGGCTGGTTTAGTCGGCGTCGCGATCGAACGCCTCGCCTTTCGACCCTTGCGGCGACAGGGAGCAGATCCGCTCTTAACTGTGGTTTCCAGTTTGGGTGTGGCCTTTGTAATCGTTAACCTGATCCAGTACCTCGTCGGCGCGGAGAACTACACATTTCCAGCGGGCCTATATGGAAGCCTGCCTGCGGCAATTAATCTGGGAACGGCAGCAAACCCAATTCCGATCCGAACTGTGCAAATTGTGATTTTTCTGGTGTCTGTGGTGATTTTGACCGTGTTGACCTATCTCATCAACGGCACAAAGTATGGTAAAGCGATGCGCGCAGTGGCAGAAGATCCGACCACTTCTAGCTTGCTGGGAATTGATCCCGATCGCTTCATTGTGTTGACTTTTTTCGTGAGTAGCTTTTTGGCGGGAGTCGCTGGGACATTGGTTGGGTCTAGCGTCAGCATTGCTGGGCCTTATTTCGGCATTAGCTTTGGCTTGAAGGGGCTGGCCGTGATTGTGTTGGGTGGTTTGGGCAGTATTCCGGGAGCGGTGATTGGCGGGCTAGCGATCGGGGTCGTCGAGGCATTTGTTCCTGGCGAGTACTCGGCTTACAAAGATGCCGTCTCATTTGGGATTCTATTTTTAACCTTGCTCATCCGCCCCCAGGGCTTGTTAGGCCGCAAAGTGATTCAAAAAGTTTAGCCGCACAGCTATTCCGACTTTTTCCGGGTGCCTAGGCCAGGGGGATTCTTCGTCAAGACCGTTAGAAAATAGAGGAATCGGGCAAAACTAGAGTAGCTTGTAGTGATTCCCATTCGTCTTCCCGAACCCCGTTTAGCAAAAGGAATTTATCTCTTTATGACGTATACGATTCCCGAATTGGACACGATTAGCCGCCAGCTTATGAGTCTCGATCGCCCCAAAAAAGCCAAAATGTTGGTCGTAGACGACGAACCCGATAACCTGGATTTGCTCTACCGCACCTTTCGCCGCGATTTTCAAGTGTTGAAGGCCGAAAGTGGTGTGCATGCGTTAGAGCTATTGGCAACCGAGGGAGAAGTGGCTGTCATTATTTCGGATCAGCGGATGCCAGAAATGAAAGGAACTGAGTTTCTCAGCCGAACGGTGCCGCAATTTCCTGACACAATGCGCATCATTCTCACAGGCTTTACCGATGTGGAAGATTTGGTGGAAGCGATCAATTCCGGACAAGTGTACAAATACATCACCAAGCCCTGGAATCCTGATGAATTAAAAGCCGTGGTGCAACGGGCCGCCGAAACTTATGAACTACTGAAACAGCGCACAGAAGAGTTGCAGCGATCGCAGTCTCAAACTGCGTTACTCTACAACATCGTGCGGGTAACGCAAGAATCCACCTCTGTAGAAGCGTGTCTGGAACCCTTGGCAACTGCGTTTGGCAAAACATTTCATGCTGATGGTTGCATTCTGCAGCGGGTCGATGGGGCTTTAGCCTCGGCGCAAGGGATTTACAGTGCCGATGGGGCGATCGAAAACTGGCTAGCCAAAGATCCATTAACTCAGGCCGCGATCGCCACTCAGCAAATGCAAGTTGCGGTAGATATTCCCGCCGACAGCAATTTGGCCACGGCTGAACATTATTCAACATCGGGAACACAGGCTCACTTGATTGTGCCGGTGGTTTATCGGGAGGCGATTCTGGGGGTTTTATCGTTGCAGTGGAAAAAGCCCTGCACCTTAAGAGAGGATGAACTAGTGCTGTTGCATTTGTCCGCGCAGCAGGTAGCATTAGCGATCGCCTGCCTCAATCGCTAGCGGTTCACTCAAGGGAAGACGTAAGTAGCACCCGCTTTGGTTGGGTGCTTTATTGTGAGTCCCTACATATCCACTCTGGAAAACTCCGTCAAAATCTTCTGGTACTCTTCACTCACCTTTTCCAATTCATAGGCGGGAGAGAGAGTTTCTATTTTCAAAGCTTTCAATTCAGCCACACACTGACTCACCTCCGCAACCAGATCGGGAGCCGCAACTTGCTTTTGCACCCCCGCTGCAACGGTTGCGCCCAACGTCAGCACCGAAGCAAAGGTTGTCATCGTTTTCCAATTGCCAACGATTGGCTTGTCTGCCATAACAGATTGCCCTGCAACAAAGGCCGCGACCGCACCCAAAATAATGTTAACGATGCTGTACTTACGATCGATCGTTTGGAGCTTATCCTTTTGGGCCACCGCTCGTTGCAAGCTGTGGTCAATTTGTTGACGCAAGTCGTTATGGGG
>ERZ1066117.1748-NODE-1748-length-10043-cov-33.471266_pt1 | contig 10043 bp, 7 predicted proteins | sample MGYA00382764_ERZ1066117 | MGnify/ENA primary metagenome ERZ1066117 (study PRJEB33369, sample SAMEA5778347) | biofilm metagenome | biome: Industrial cooling water; feature: Water cooling tower basin; material: Biofilm | place: United Arab Emirates | collected...
GCTGCAGGCGGCGAGCCCGGCCGAGGCGGCGGCGCTGGTGCCGAGGCTGGCGGCGGCGCCCGACCTGCAGGGGCTCGCGCGGCTGGCCGCGCTGGCCCGCGCGCCGGCGCTGCCGGCCGAGCTGCCGGACCCGGTGGCGGCGCCGGTCAGCCCGGTCGACGACGCGGTGCTCGCGGGCGTGGCGAAGGCGATCGGGGCGCACACGGCGAGCGGGCTGTCGCACGAGCAGCGGACGCGGGCGATGGCGTTCCTGGCGCGGACGTTCCACGAGGCGCTGGCGCAGCTCGGGTTGCCCGCGGGGCAGCCGCTGCCGCCGTTCGCGCGGCTGCTCGCGGGCCGGTTCCTGCACTTCGGGCGCAGCTTCTGCCAGATGTACTGGCAGCGGCGCGTCGCCGGGCTCGAGGCGCTGTTCGCGGCGACGGAGGCGCAGCTGCTGCGGGTGGTGCTGGCGCTCGAGGCGAGCCCGCACGCGGGCGACGACGCGCTGCTGGCGGTCGAGCGCCAGCGGACGCGGCGGCACCTGCAAGGCTCGGGGGTGGCGGAGCGGCTGAAGTCGAAGGGGGTGCCGGAGTCGCCGGCCGATCTGCTGCCGCTGTTGCACGAGCTCGACCGGCTGGTCGATCACGGGTTCGTCGAGCTGGCGCTGCAGCGCGCGCTGTTCCTCGCCGGCGAGCCGCCGGCGCCGTACGGGCTCGGGCCGGTGGCGGAGCTGCTCGGGGAGCTGCTGGCGGCGCGCGACCTCGGGGACTTCAAGGCGCTGCTCGCTCGTCGGATCGCCGAGGCGCGCGCGCTGCAGCCCCCGCCGCCCGAGCAGGGCGCGCGGCCGCTGCCGCCGCGGACGCGGCTGGCGTGGCCGGACGCGGGGGCGGTCGCGGAGGAGGCGGCCGGGTGGATCGCGGAGGCGAGCCGGGCGTCCGGGTTCCCGCGGCAGTACGGGCTGGCGCGCGCGGCGTTGTCGCTGCGCGACCGGCCCGACGCGGCGCTGTCGCTGCTGCGCGGGCGGCCGGAGGGGATCGCGGGGCCGCTGGCGCTGGCGCTGCTCGATCGCCTCGAGGGGGCCGGGCTGGCGTGGCTGCGGGCGCACGTGGCGGCCGACGCGGCCGGGGACGCGGCGCTCCGGCGGCGGTTCGCGCTGGCGAGCCGCGACGCGGGGCTGCTGCCGCGCTGAGCGCCCGGCCGACCGAGGCTGCGCGATCGGGCATGCCTCAGGGGGCAGGCTTCTCGGGACAGGTCTCGGAGGGCATGTTCGCCAGGGCAGCGTCGGTGCGCGGGGTCAGGAGGGCGCCGAGCAGCAGGCCGGAGAGGATGCCGGCGGCGTGGGCGGTCGCGCTGACCTCGGGGGTGGTGACGTCGAAGACGACCTGGAGGACGAAGAGGAGCACGAGGACGATCAGCTCGGTGCGGCCGATCGGGGTCGCCCGCAGGTCGCGGCGGACGAGCAGGGCGGCGAGCACGGCCCCGCCGAGCGCCATGATCGCCCCGGAGGCGCCGACGAGCAGGTGGTGGCCGCCGAACGACACGACCGCGAGGCCGCTCAGCGCCGCGCTGAGGGCGTAGATCGCGGCCAGGCGGGCGCGGCCGTACAGCGCCTCGACGAAGCCGCCGAAGCGCCACAGCATCAGGACGTTGAGCGTCAGGTGGAGGCCGCCGGCGTGGAGGAGCGTGAGGGTCGCCAGGCGCCAGGCCTCGGCGGGCGTGAACAGGTCGACCGCGAGCGCGCCGCAGGCGTACAGGTGCTCGGGGTCGAGCGAGTCGCCGGTCGCCTCGACGGCGGCGAAGCTGACCAGAAGGACAGCCATCCAGGCGTGGGTCAGGCGCGGGCGGCGGGCGTGGCGGCCGAGGAAGGGGGCGAGCGCGCGCAGGACGGGGACCTCGCGGCGCAGCGCGGCGAGGCGGTGCTGTAGCGCGGGCGAGGGCGCGGTCGCGGGCCGCGGGGGGCGGCGCTCGATCATCGCGGCGAGCGAGGCGAGCGTCGCGCGGGCGACCCGGTGATCGCAGACGGCGGTCTGGCCGGCGGCGAGGGTGGCGAGCGCGGCGGCGCGGTCGCCGGCGCACCACTGGGCGAGGCCGAGGAGCACGAGCTTGTCGCCGCGCTCGAGGTACATCGCCAGCGCCTCGCCGAGGGCGCGGGTCGCCGCGACGTCGCCGGCGAGCGCGTGGCACTGGATCACGAGCCGGGCGCCGCGCTCGGGCTGGCGGAGCAGGGGGTCGCCGGCGAGCGCCGCTGCGATCGCCTCGGCGAGCCGGTCGCCGCTCGGGTCGGTGCAGCCGATCGCCTGGACGTAGATCGCGCCGAGGCCCTGGGCGAACAGCTCGGCGCGCTCCTCGGGGTCGTCGAAGGCGGCGCGCACGGCGTCGACGTCGCGGCGGTTGTGCAGGACGACGACGTCGAACAGGCGGCGGACGTGCGGATGGTCGCCGGCGATCCGGTCGAGCTCGGCGGGCGGGACGTCGTCGCCGGCGCGCAGGGCGAGCAGGGTCGGCAGCGAGGCGACCTCGTCGCGGACGGCCTGCGTCGGGTGGACGATCCGCAGCAGGCGGGCGAGCCGGAGCGCGCGCTGTTCGTCGCCGGCGCCGTAGGCCCGCTGGAGCCGCTGGCGCAGCCAGAACGGGACGACGACGCCGAGGTTGTAGAGGGCGAAGGCGACGAAGCCGGCGCGCTCGCCGATCGTCGCGGCGGCGAGCAGGGTGGCGGCGACGATCAGCGCGACGAGGAGCCAGCCGCTGCGCACGCCCGGGGCGCCGGCGTTGCGGCGCAGCACGAGCGCGTAGCCGAGGACGCCCAGCGCGGTGACGACGAGGAGCGGGAGCGCGAGGGCGTCGACGGGCACGTGGCGGCGAGGTTAGCCGAGTGCGGGGCCCGGGGACAGGACAGCGGCGCGCGTGCCCGTTCGGGCGCAGAGGGCCTCGCTCGTCGAGGCTCGTCGGGCGACGCGGGCTCGCGCGGCGCGCGGGTCAGGCGCGCGGAGGGCCGACGAGCGACGCGGCCGGCGTCGGCGAGGACCGGCGAGGGCGGCCCGAACCCGCAGGGCGCGGTCCGGGCCCCGCGGGGGTCGAGGATCACTGGCGGCCGAAGTCCTGCGTCCAGTAGTGATCGTAGGTGGCGTTGACGTTGTAGGCGTAGCCGATGCCGATGTGCTTGAAGTTGGCGCTCATGATGTTGTTGCAGTGGCCGGTGCTCGCCATCCAGCCGTTGACGACGGCGCTGGCGGTGGTCTGGCCGGCGGCGATGTTCTCGCCGATGTTGAGCCACGGCTTGTAGCCGGCGGCCTCGATGCGCGTGCGGAAGGTCCGGCCGTCGAGGCTGGTGTGGCTGAAGTAGTTCTTGTTGGCCATGTCGCGCGAGTGGTTGCGCGCGGCGCAGCGCAGGCGGCTGTCGGAGGTCAGGTTGGGGACGGGCGGGCGCCACACGCCGCCGCAGGAGGCCCCGGCGGCGCGCCGCTGGTTGACGAGCGTCAGCACCTGGTTCTCGAGGTTGGTCCACGAGGTGTTCCAGCCGGCGTCGCTGCAGGCGAAGGCGGGGTCGATCGCGTCGGCGAGCTCGTCGACGTCGAGCTCGTCGAGCTCGCTCTCGTCGGCGGACAGGCCGGCGCCGAGGATGCCGTCGCCGCTGCGGGTGACGGTCTCGTCGTCGACGTCACAGGCGACGAGGCAGAGGAGGGAGGCGAGGGGGATCGTGCGCAGCAGGATCTTGTGCATGGGTGCTCCTTGACGGCGGCCGCGGGGGGCGCGGCCAGCGTCCTCCTTCTATCAGCCGGCGCGCGCCCGGGGCAACGCGCGAGATGGCCCGTGAGACAGGTTTGACCGGGGGCTGCCTACCTCGTGTAGAGTGGTCGCCATGCTCGCGCGCGTGGCGGTTCGTCTGCATCGGACGATCGGGGCGATCGTCGCGGTGCTCGTCGCTGCGCTGGTGGTCGCGGTGGCGCCGTGGTGGCTCGCGGTCGTCGGACCGCTGCTCGGGATCGCCTGGCAACGGGTCGCGCTCGCGCCGGTGCGGCGGCGCGAGAAGATCGCGGCGACCCCGGTGCCCGCGGCGTGGCGCGAGCTGCTCGACAGGCGCGTCGCGTTCTACCGGCGGCTCGGGCCCGAGGGGCGGCGGCGGTTCGAGGCCGACGTCGCGGTGTTCCTGGCGGAGCACCCGATCTACGGGCCGCAGCGCGCGGAGGTGCCGGAGGACGTCAAGCTGATGATCGCGGCCGGGGCGGCGATGCTGCTGCACGGGCGGCCCGACTGGGAGTGGGAGAAGATCCGCGACATCGTCGTCCACCCGACGCAGTGGGACCACGACGGCGTGCCCGGCGACCACCACGCGATCGCCGGGCAGGTCCACGCGCAGGGGCCGGTGCTGCTGTCGCGCAAGCAGATCAAGTTCGGCTACCGCAAGTCGGACGGCGAGAACGTGGTCGTGCACGAGCTGGCCCATGTGCTCGACCTGGCCGACGGGTCGGCGGATGGCTCGCCGGACATGTTCGCGTGGACAGCCATTCCGGGCTGGGACGCGCTGGTCAAGAGCCGGCTCAAGGCGGTCCGCCGCGGGCAGGGCGGGCCGCTGCGCGCGTACGCGGGGACGGGGCCGGAGGAGCTGTTCGCGGTCGCGGTCGAGGTGTTCTTCGAGCAGCCGGAGCGGCTGCGCAAGCAGGACCCGGAGCTGTACGAGGCGCTGGCGACGCTGTTCAACCTCGACCCGGACACGGGGGCGATCCGGCGGCCGATCGGGTGACGGCGCCGATCAGCCGACGCGGGCGAGCGCGGCGGCGGCGAGGGCGTCGATCACGAGCGGGTCGGTGCCGAGGGCGTCGCCGGCGAGCGTGACCTCGAGGTCGGGGCGCTCGCGCTGGAGGCGGGCGACCAACTCGGGGATGTCGCGCTTCATGTGGCGGCCGCCGCCGGACAGGAACACCGGGACGACGCTCACGCGCGCGTGGCCGCGGGCGGCGAGGTCGTCCAGGATGTCCGCGAGGGCAGGTCCGTGCTCGAGGGTGGCGACGGCGACGTCGCGGCCGGGGGCGCGCGCGCGCAGGCGCTCGGCGAGGGCGACGACCGGGCGCATCCAGTCGGGGTCGGGGCTGCCGTGGGCGATGAGGACGATCGCGGCTGGAGAGGTCATGGGCGGGTGGACCGGAGCTCGACGGCGAGCACGGAGTCGAGGGCGCGCAGGCGGCCGAGCAGGGCGGGGCTCGGGTCCTGCTCGAAGGTGATCGTCGCGCAGGCCGCGTCGCCGCCGGAGAAGATCGTGTTCGACATGTTCTGCACGTTGATGCCCTCCTCGCGCAGGGCGCCGAGGATCCCGGCGAGCACGCCGACCCGGTCGAGGTGGCGGACGACGAGGCTGCAGCGCGCCGATCGGTCGGCGAGGTTGACGGCGTGGTGGACGACGCCGTGGGCGACGTAGCTCTGGACGATCCGGACGACCTCGTCGGCGATCGCGGCCTCGGCCTGATCGGTGGAGGCGCCGATGTGCGGGGTGGCGTAGAGGTCGGCGGCGTCGCCGGTGATGTTCTTGAAGTCGGCCTGGCCGCCGGCGGGCTCGCCCTCGAAGACGTCGAGGCCGGCCCGCAGCTTGCCGGCGCGGACCGCCGCGGCGAGCGCCTGGTCGTCGACGATGCCGCCGCGCGAGGTGTTGATCAGGGTCGCGCCGGGCTTCATCTTCGCCAGCCGGTCGGCGTCGAGCAGGTGGTGGGTGGCCTTGCTGTAGGGGACGTGGACGCTGACGATGTCGCTGGCCTCGAGCAGGGCGTCGAGGTCGGGGACCTGGACGGCGCCGAGCTGCTCGAGCACGTCGGGCGCGACCTGGCCGCGGGCGGCGACGAGGAGCTTGAGCCCGAAGGCGCGGGCCCGCGCGGCGACCTCGCGCGCGATCTGGCCGAAGCCGACGAGGCCGAGGGTCTGTCCCTTGAGACCCCTGGCCTTGCCGTACTTGCTCTTGTTCCATGTCCCCTGGCGCAGCTCGAGGGTGGCGTCGACGATCCGCCGATCGAGCGCGAGGATCAGGCCCATCGTCAGCTCGGCGACGGCGATCGCGTTCTTGCCGGGGCAGTTGGCGACGAAGATCCCGCGCTTGCTCGCGGCGGCGGTGTCGATCGTGTTGGTGCCGGCGCCGGCGCGGATCACCAGCGAGAGGCCCGGCGAGGCGGCGAGCGCGGCCTCGTTGACGACCGTCGAGCGGACGACGAGGATGTCGGCCCGGGTCTCGGCGAGCGCGGCCGGCAGCTGCTCGGCGCCGAGCTCGGGGCGATAGACGACCTCGCCGCTGCGCGCGAGCACGTCGCGCCCGGCAGCTGGGAACTTGTCCGCGATCAGCAGCAACATGGCGGGGATCCATACCACGCCGCGCGGTCCGGTTTTCATGATCGAGCCAGCGGCGGGGGCGAGGACAGAGGGCGTCCGGTGGGGAGATCAGAAGTGAAAGAGATAAGGACGTTTAGGATGGATTCATGGATGTGATCGATGGTGTGCCCGGGGGCGGGTCGCGGGAGCGGCGCCAGGACCTCGGGGATGCGGGCCCCGGGCGGGTCCGGGGGCGGTCGGCCAGGGACTGGCGGTCGCGGAGAGATCTCGCTATGGGTCGCTCCGTGCTGCGTCGGAGCTCCGGAGTCGCCCTGTCGGTGTGCGTGCTGGCCTGCGGACCGACGCCGGCGACCGGACCGGCGGCGGGTCGGCCGACCGAGGTCGCGGCGCCGGTCGTCGCGCCGGTCGTCGCGCCGGTCGTCGCGTCGGGGAGCGTGCAGCCGGCGGTCGAGGGGACGGAGAAGACGGAGGCGTTGCCGGCCGCGGCAAGCGCTGCGCCGCCGGCGCGGCCGACGTTGCCGCAGCCGGCCGACGCCGGGGCGTGCCCGGAGCGCGACGACCGGGCGGTCGGGATCCTGGTGTCGCCGCAGAAGCCCGCCGCCGGGCAGCCGGTGCGGGTGCTGGCGGCGACGCTCGACGGCGAGGAGGCGCTGGCGCTGCGTATCGAGGGGGCCGAGGCGCCGGAGATGAACTTCTGGACAGGTGTGCCGGCGGCGACGGTGGCGACGTGGACGCCGGCGCGCGCGGGCGAGCTGACGATCGTCGCGGGGCGCGGCGGGGTCGGGCGGGCGTGCCTGCGGATCAAGGTGCGCGAGCGGGCGGTCCGCGAGGCGCCGGCGCCGGCGGGCTCGGCGGTGTGGCCGGTGCTGCGGGCGTGGGACAGCGGCGAGGAGGCGCTGTTCTCGGCGTGGGTGCGGGCGCTGTTCCACGCGGAGCTCGGGGCCGACCTGGCGTACAAGGCGCTCGACGAGGTGACCCGCGATCCGCGGCGGAACCTGCTGCACGACGCGCTCGGCTGGGGCGAGGACGAGGCGCCGCAGCAGGGCGGGCTGCACCTGCGGCCGGACTGCGCCGACACTCCTTACTTCTTGCGGGCGTACTACGCGTGGAAGCGCGCGCTGCCGTTCGCGTTCCGCGGGTGCTCGCGCGGGGGGCCGGGCAAGCCGCCGCGCTGCGGGGAGACGACGAGCAACCTGAAGGCGCCGGGCGGCAGCGGGCCGCAGCCGGGGCAGCTCGGGGCGGTGCAGCACTTCTTCCGGCGGACGCTGGCGTGGGGGGTCCACACCGGCAACGGGCGGGTCGCGCTCGCGGACGAGCGCAGCGACCTGTACCCGGTGAAGCTCGACCGCCGGTCGCTGCGGCCGGGGACGGTGTACGCCGATCCGTACGGGCACATCCTCGTGCTCGTCGAGCTGTTCGAAGGGACAGGCGGGCGGCCGGGGGTGCTGTACGCGGTCGACGGGCAGCCGGACGGGAGCATCACCCGCAAGCGGTTCTGGGAGGGCAATTTCCTGTGGAACCCGGATCCGGGGCTCGGCGGCTCGGGGTTCAAGAATTTCCGGCCGGTCGCGGTGCGCGAGGGCGTGGCGGCGCAGCTGACCGACGCGGAGCTCGCCCGCGACCCCGACTACGGCGATCTGTCGCAAGAGCAAGGTTCGCTGGCGGCGACGGCGTTCTACGACCGGATGGAGGCGATCGTGACGCCGGGGGCCCGCGACGCGCTGTTCGCCCAGGAGGAGGCGATCGCGGCGCTGTTCGAGCAGGCGCGCGTGCGCGTGACGTCGGTCGACAACGGCGAGGGCTTCTTCAGGCAGAACGCGGGGGCGGTGATCTCGATGCCGGAGGGGTTCGCGGTGTTCGAGACGACCGGGGCGTGGGAGTCGTACTCGACGCCGGCCCGCGACCTGCGGCTGCTGATCGCGATCGATGTCGTCCGCGGGTTCGCCGACAAGGTCCGCCGCCAGCCGGCGGTGTTCGGGGCCGAGCAGGACGTCGAGGGGCTGGTCGCCCGGCTCGACGCGGCCCGCGCGGCGCTGCTCGCCGATCCGAAGTTCCGCTTCACGTACACCCGCAGCGACGGGTCGGCGTGGGAGCTCGGGCTCGCCGACCTGATGGCGCGCGCGCGCGCGCTCGAGGTCGCGTACAACCCCAACGACTGCCCCGAGCACCGCTGGGGCGCGCCGCCCGGGAGCCCGGAGGCGCAGACCTGCAAGCGCCGGGCGCCCGCCGAGCAGCAGGCGAAGCTCGAGCGCTATCGCGAGTGGTTCGCGGCCCGCAAGCGGCCGGCGCGCGGGACCTGAGGTGGGGCAGACCGCCGAGTCGCAGCGTAGGTCGGACGTGAATGAATTGCGGCTAACTGATTGCCGATACGAGAGATTCGTCGCACGTCATCGAGGGATCACGGGGCGGTCGACATCGTCTGCAGGTAGCCGCGGATCAGCGCGCTGAGCTCGTCGGCGAAGCCCGGGGCGGTCAGCTGGGCGGGGGCCCGGCGCGCGGTCGTGCGCAGGACGCCGCCGGTCGCCCGGACCAGCACCGCGGCCGCGTGGGTGGGATCGCGCGGGCGCAGGTCGGGCGCGCTCGCCAGCATGCCGGCGATCACGCCCTCCATGTCGGCCTCGAAGCGGTCGATCGGCGAGTCGCCGGTGGTCGGCAGCAGCTGGTGGACGATCGGGGACAGGCGCAGGTCGACGGCCTCGGCCTGGATCAGGGCGCGGACGAGGAGGTCGACCGACTCGAGGAAGGGGCGGCCGACGGCGTCGCGGACCGCGGCGGCCATCAGGCCCTGGACGCGCTCGGCGTGGCGGGTCAGGAGCGCGGCGGTCACGGCCTGTTTATCGGCGAAGTACTGGTAGAGCGAGCCGATGCTGATCCCCGCGCGCTCGGCGATCGCGTTGGTCGTCAGCGCGGCGAGGCCCTCGCTCGCCAGGATCTGAGTCGTCGCCTCGAGGATCGCCGCGACGGTGGCGGTCGATCGCTGCTGGATCGGGGCGCGGCGGGCCGGGGCGCGGCGTCTGCCGGGGGCCTTCTTGCCGGGGGAAACGCGAGTAGCCAGGACCTGAGCTCCTGCTCATATTCTGGTCCGAGGCGAACGGAGGGCGGGTGGCTCCCGGACCGTCGCCGCGTGGAGGTATCTCATGCTCGATGTCGTCGAAAAGGCTCGTTTTGTTTGGACTTTCCTGCGCCTCACTCGCGACCCGAATCGGCTGGACCTCGTGTTCAAGCTCGCCGACGGGCTCGACCCGAGCCGGCGGCCCGAGGTGCAGAAGATGATGGCGCGGCCGGAGGTGCGGCGGGCGCTCGACGCGGGGGTGCCGGTGCCGCGGATCGACCTGCCGACGCTGCGGGCGCTGCCGGAGGACAGCTTCGGGCGGGCGGTCGCGGCGTTCTTCGACCGGCAGGGGTTCGACCCGACGGGGCTGCACCACACGCCGCTGTCGGAGGGCTCGGACTTCGAGCGGTTCAAGCTGCACATGGAACGGACGCACGATCTGTGGCACGTGCTGACCGGGTTCGACACCGACGTGCCCGGCGAGCTCGGGCTGCAGGCGTTCGGGATCGCGCAGCTCGGGACGCCGCTCGGTTACGTGCTGCTGGCGGCCGGGTTCCTCCACCAGATCGGCGACAGCACGGACGGCGAGCGGCTGCTGGCGGAGGTCAGCCGCGGCTGGCACCTCGGGCGCACGGCGCGGCCGCTGTTCGGCGCCGACTGGGAGCCGCTGTTCCCGCGGCCGCTGGCGGAGGTGCGGGCGCGG
>ERZ1066117.1750-NODE-1750-length-10030-cov-5.610526_pt1 | contig 10030 bp, 12 predicted proteins | sample MGYA00382764_ERZ1066117 | MGnify/ENA primary metagenome ERZ1066117 (study PRJEB33369, sample SAMEA5778347) | biofilm metagenome | biome: Industrial cooling water; feature: Water cooling tower basin; material: Biofilm | place: United Arab Emirates | collected...
TGGTTCAACCTGCCCTTGTGGTCGGCCACGGTGCGGCTGGAACTCTCGCAGGTTGGCCTCAACGAGGGGAATATGATCATGCTGATGCAATCATCGCATCTGCGCAACCTGCTCGATCTGGATCTTTCTTTCACGCAGATGACCGAGAATTCCCTGCGTCGATTGCTCGGCCAGGAGCGCTGGCACCATCTCCGTGCGTTGGATCTCTCGGGCCTTCGTCTGCCGGAGTGGTTCTGGCCGCTCTTTGTCCGCTGGCCCGTGATGCAGCGACTGGCACGACTGCGGCTGCGCGATGTGAACTGGCAGCCGTACGCGTTGGAGGCGATCCGCGATGGACCGAGTCTGCCGCACCTGCGCGAGTTGATGATCGGGCCGCTCGAACCGGGGGTCGAGATCCTGTGCCAGTGGACCACGTTGCCGGGGCTGCAATCGCTGTCGCTCTATTATCCGCGCCTGTTACGCGTCGATCGCCTGCTCACGGCGCGATGGTGGCCTCAGTTGCGTTTCCTGGCGATTCTGGAACAGACGCTCGACGATTCCATCCTGGCTCTGGCCGAGGGGTTGCCGCCGTTGTGTCGGTTGCTGATTCCGCGTGAGGGTGTGTCCGAGGCACGGGCGGCATCGCTGGAACGCCGGCTCGAAAGACGACTGGAATGGGCGTGAACGTCTGGACGAAACGGCCCCAAGGTCGCATCGTAGCGTCATGAATGAAGACGAATTGCTCGATCTGCTGACACTGCAACTCACGCCGGGCATCGGTCCCGTGCGCCTGACTGCGCTGCTCGATCGCTTCGGCTCCCCGGCCGCCATCCTGCGTGCCGAACAGACCGCGCTGGGCGAAGTCGAGGGGATCGGCCCCCGGATCGCCCAGGCGTTGCGTGACCCCGTTCACCGCGAGACGGCCCAGCGTGAGTATGGCCGTGCTCGCGGACTGGGCATCGCCGTTGTTGCGCGGGGCGGGCCGGGCTACCCGCCCATGCTGGCCGACATTCCCGGTGCGCCAACGCTGTTGTTTCTGCGCGGTGGTTGGCTGCCCGAGGATGCCCAGGCCGTCGGCCTCGTCGGCACGCGGCATCCCAACGCCTATGGCCGACGGATGGCGGCGATGTTGGCGGGCGAGTTGGCCCGGCGCGGCTACGTGGTTATCTCGGGGATGGCCCGGGGGATCGACGGCGTCGCGCACACCGCGGCGCTGGAGGCGGGCGGTCGCACCCTGGCCGTGCTCGCGGGCGGATTCGACCACCTCTACCCGCCGGAGCATCGGCCGCTCTCGCAACGCATCATGGCTCAAGGGGCACTGATCACCGAGAGTGTCCCCAGTCAGGAACCGTTGAAAGGGCTGTTTCCCGCCCGCAATCGCATCATCAGCGGTCTGGCGCGGGCGGTGGTGATTGTCCAGGCGGCCGAGGGGTCTGGTGCGCTGATCACGGCGACGCACGCGGCAGAGCAGGGCCGTCCGGTACTGGCGGTACCCGGCCCCGTGGACGAGGAACAGCATACCGGTTGCCATCAATTGCTTCGTGATGGCGCGACGCTGTGCCGGGGAGTCGACGACATTCTGGAGGAGATCGGAGGCTTGCAGCCACGTCCGAATGTGACCCCCGTCCGCGAACGAACCGGTTCACCCACGGCGGCTCCACCGGCCGCACCTGCCCCGGTGGCGGCGGTGCCGCGTCCGGTGGTGAAACTCAACGACGAGGAGCAGCGAGTGTGCACGGCGCTGGAGAAGGTGGCCCGCAGCATGGACGAGTTGGTGCATGAGACAAGTTTGCCGGTGCCACGGTTGTCGACGGTGCTCATGGGTTTACAGATGCGCAAACTGGTGCGACAACTCCCGGGAAACCGCTACGAGTGGAGCGGATGAGGCGTTCGCGGGAAGCGGTCTTGCCCCTTGATTTGCCCCACGCTCTGCCAGGGGTGAGACGTGGCTGGACACAGGACGAAGTACGGGGCATAATTCGCTCACCGGCCATGGGGCTGGTTGCGAAGCGAGGATGCAAACAACCGACTTCGAGGCCGAGAACGTGAACATTCGTCTGCTGATCGATCTGGGCAAATATTTGCTGGCGATCGGGCTGCTGGTCTGGGTGGTTCGGGCAAACTGGGCGCCGCCTGCGCCCGTGCGGACCGTGGCCAGCGTGGCAGCCAGCACGTGCGGATTGGCGGGAGCGCCGGGTGGTGTGTTGCCCGCGGTGACGGTCCTGGTGCCCGGTCGGTTGGAGTCGCCGGGGCTGGGCTATGTGTGGCATCACCATGTCGAGCGGGCCGAGCCGGTGCGACTGGAGTTGCTGCTGCTGGCGTTGGCGATCTATGCGGTAGCGCTCACGCTGACGCTGCTCCGCTGGTATCTGCTGGTGCGAGCGCTGGGGTTGTCGTTGCCGCTGCTTGATGCCTTTCGCTTCGGCCTGATCGGCATCTTCTTCAACACCTTTCTTCCCGGTGCCGTGGGCGGCGACATCATCAAGGCGGCCGCGCTGGCACGGGGGCAGCAACGCCGAACGGCCTCGGTGGCGACGGTGATCATGGATCGGGCGATGGCGCTGTGGGCGTTGGTGTGGTTTGTCGCGCTGCTGGGCGGGGCGGCCTGGATGCTCGGCTGGCTGGAAGGGCCCAGTGCGACGACCGCCGGCTTCATCCTCCGGTTTGCCTGGATCATCGCGGGAGTCAGCGGCCTGTGCTGGGTGTTGCTAGGATTTCTGCCCGCTCGCCGAGCGGACCGGTTTGCCGAACGACTGACCGGCCTGCCGTGGGTGGGGACGACGGCAGCGGAGTTTTGGCGTTCGGTGTGGATGTATCGCAATCGTCAGGGCACGATCGCCCTGGTGATGCTCATTACCTGGGTGGGCCAGGTGGGCTTTCTCAGTTCGTTCTATCTGGGGCTGATGGCGTTCTGGTCGCCGGTGATGGGTCCGGTGCCCAGCTATGTGCAGCATTTCCTGATGGTGCCCATGGGCCTGGTGATGCAGGCGCTGGTGCCGACTCCGGGCGGTGCGGGGGGCGGCGAGTGGAGCTTTGGGGCGCTGTACCTGCTCTTTGGGGCCGCCGAGGCCAATGGAGTGCTGGCGTCGCTGGTGCAGCGGCTCTTTAGCTGGCTAATGGGGCTGGTGGGGTGGGCGTTCTACCTGTGGTATCGGCCGGCGGCAGAATCGCCAAAGGGGGAGCAATCGGCACCGGTGACGTCTCTCACCCGGGAACCGACGGCCCGAGCGATGGCGAGCTAGGCGCGGGTGCTTGATTGAGTCGATAGGATGAACACAGCACAGCATTTGCCCGTGCGCTCCAACCCGTGAGGGCGCCATGCGCTTCGAGTTCAACCGGCTGGTGTTCGAGACTCCCCGGATCGTGATTCATCTTTGGTCGCCCTGGCGCTGTAGCCAGCTGGAGCACCAGTTGTTCCATGCGGTTACCCAGGTCAAGGGCGTGCAACCCGCCGAGGCCACCGACGAGCAACAACTGGTGGTCAAGGACGAGCGCGTCAGTCAGCAGGCGTTGCTGGCCATCCTGCGCACCCTCAAGGGGTGGCAGGAAGAGGCCGAGGCCGGCGCCGAACGGCGGGTCTGGCGCTGGCTGATCGAAGGCGACATGGACGAGGCCGGCTACGACCACAATGGCGAACCGGCCAGTTTGTGGTGCTTCCTCCGCGTGGGACTGGAGCGAGGCGGCCTGGGCGAACCCGAAAAAGGCGAGGATGTGGATCTGGATGGCTTTGGCCTGGAGATTACCGGGCGTGGCCCCAGCCGTTAACCCGCTCTCACGAGTCGAACTGCCCGACCCCGCACCTACTGGAAGGACTCCGTCATGGGCCGCACTGCTCTGCTGATCCTGTGCCTGGCCAGCGTCCCGGCCTGCGCCTCGGTCTTTCCGCGACCCTTTCAGATCGATCGGCTCAACCGCGAGTTGGGCGGACGGGTGATCGACCTCACACGCAACCACGGCGTTGATCGTCGCCTCTTTTCCCGCGCCCTGGGCGAAAAGCGCGACATGTATGTTTATGTCCCCCCCAACTACGACCCGCGCAAGCAGTATCCGCTGGCCATCGTGCTGCATGGCTTTCGCCAGGACGAACGTCGCTTTCTCGCCGATGTCATTCGTCCGCTGGATGCGGCCATTCTTAATGGCAAGTTGCCGCCGGTGATCCTGGCCTGTCCGGATGGGACGCCGTACGGCACCGTGTGTCTCTATGCGGCGGGGACATTCTTCCTCAACAGCAAACTGGGGGCGTTCGAGGACTATTTGGTTCAGGACGTTTACCCCTACATGCTCAAGAATTATCCCGTGCGTCCCGAGCGCGAGGCCCACGCCTTGCTCGGCATCTCGATGGGCGGTGGGGCGGCCTTTGCCAAGGCGATCAAGTACCGCGAGCATTTTGGGATCGCTGCGGCGCTCTTCCCGCCCGTGAATTTGCGCTACGAGTCGTGTCGGGGTCGCTACATGGATAACTTTGACCCGTCGTGCCAACGGCTGCGGACCGACTTTACGCGCGGCTGGGAACCGGTGGGCCGCTTCTACGGCGGGCTGATCACCATTCGGCAGGGGCAGGTCGTGAATCCACTGTATGGCCGCAATAATCCGCTCACGGCCGAGTTGGTCGCCGCGAACAATCCTCTGGAGATGATCGATCTTTATCAGTTGAAGCCGGGCGAGGTGCAATTCTTCCTGGGCTACGGCGGCAAGGACGAGTTCAACATCGACGCCCAGGTGGAGAGCTTCCTGCAGCACGCCCGCAAGCGCGGCATCGAGGTCGAGGTCGCCTACGATCCCGAAGGACGCCACAACCTGGATACGGCCCTGAAGCTGCTGCCCTCGGCCCTGGAATGGCTGCGTCCCCGTCTGGAGCCGTACGCGCCGAAGTGAGGACATCCCGGACGCGGGTCGAGTCAGCGGCCCCCCGCAACTGCCCGATGGACAGAGGCGTGGGCTGAGGAGGATTCTTGACGGCGGGCACAACGGGCGAGTAGGATGCCGGTGGTAGTGGATGGAATCGTTGGTTGGATTAGAGGAAATTGGTTCCGTCTGATCACAGTTCGGCAGTGGAGGCGCGGCGGTGGGGTTCTGGCGCGACCACAGCGGGCGGCTGACCTTCGACCGGCCGGGCGTGACCGCGACAGACTACCCGGCGGTGTGCCGCGGCATCGCGGACGCGCTGCGGCTCGTCTCGGCCGGCGAGATCGTCATCGGGCCGGACCAGATGTTCTGGGACTTCCGCCGCGGGGATCAGGTGGTCGGCCTTGACTGGGACATCTGGTTGGAGTTCATGGCCGTCGCGCACTCGTCGGCGGCCGAGCCGCTCGTCCACGAGATCGCGGCGTGGCTGGGTTCGCACCTAGACGCCGAACCAGGCACGACAGCGGATCCCGCCCCCTAGGTTGCCTCTGACCCTGGCTTCCCTGTGGGGTTGGCGACCTGGGTCGTTTGGTGGTGGAGGGCACGGCATGTTCAAAAGGGCTGAACTCCTCGCCGGCTGGCGTGCCCTGACGGGGGTAGCTGCACCGCCCTTGGAAGTCGTCATTTTCGGGAACAGCGAGTTCACCTCGACCTGCTCCGAGCAGATGATTCGAACCGTTCGAGGCTCGCGGACCGACTTCACCGGAGGGCTTCACTTCTGGATCAAAGCGATGGAGGCAATCGACTGGTATGACGTCGAACCGTCCTTCACCGCTTATGCCGAGGCCGCATTGTGCGAGCCGATCTGTTCAGGCGAGTTCGCCGATGTGGTGGGTGCGTACAGTTGCTCGCTGGTGCCACCTCTGCCCGGCTTCCTGGACGACTTGGCTGGTTGGAAGTCGGGCTTGCGGATGTACAACGAGTGGAACGATGTCGCGGTGCTCGCGGAACTTACCGACTCGTTCCTCCTGTTCACCTGGTCCACATCGGCGTAATGGATCGACGAATCCACCACTGGAACGGACTCGGCCCGCATCTTCATTTCTGGGAGTTCGTAGCCCACTCGGGGGCCGGGGTTGCAGGGATTCCTTCGACCAACGGAGGGTTTGTCATGGTGCTATCGCTGCGGTACGAGGATAACGACACCGCCCACGATGACCTCATCCTGCAGTTCTCCGGTGAGCGGTGGGTTTGCGACTCCTACTACCTCGCCCTCGACCGCAACCTGCTCCACGGCCGAGAGGATGCCGACAAGGTGCGGGCCGTCCTGCGGCGGCTACTTGAGCAGTGGCTGGCGGCGGTGGAGCGGCTGCCGGACGGTGGCACAGCCTATCTACCGTATGACTTCTCCGACCAGTATACCGGGTGGTTGGAATGCCAGCGATCCGCCGGCGAGGTCACCGTGTCGCGGGGCTTCGCGGAGGTCGAGGGGGGGTCGTTCTTCCCCTCGGCGGCTGGTGACCTGTCCGAGCGGCCGCGCGGGTTTCAAGTGACCGGCCCGACTGTCCAATTCAGCCTGATGGGACTGGTCGATGATGTTCACGAGTCGTTGGTTCAAGCACGCCAAACCAGGCGCAAAACCGGACCCGGCGGCACCTGATGGTTCTGGGAGTGCGTGGCTTGTGGGGGCGGGTCGCGGGGGTGAGCTTCATCGTTCGTGGCTGGAGGGGCAACGGTGGCGGAAGTGTTGGACTACGCGGAGCGGGTCGGCGGCCTCCGCAACTGCCCGATGGACACAGGCGTGGGCTGAGGAGGATTCTTGACGGCGGGCACAACGGGCGAGTAGGATGCCGGTGGTGTTGGATAGAATCTCTGGTTGGATTCGACGGAATTGGTTCCGTCTGATCACAGTTCGGCGGCGGAGGGCTTCGCAGTGGCGGAGGTGGTCCACTCGCTCACGTCGGCGGACGGGCGGCTTCGCGTCGAGGTCGTGCAGCGGCCGACCGGCGGCTACCAGTTGGCCTACTCTCGGTTCCGGCAGGAGAACGTGCCGGAGTACGGCTGGGTGTGGGAGGGTTGGGTGTCGGTTCCGGACCGGGTCACGCTCACCGACACCCTCGAAAGGGGGGCGGTGTTGGCAGCGGAGGAGTTGGCCGTCTGGGAGCGCCAGGACGCCGAACCTGGCGTTGCAGCGGACCCCGCTTCATAGGTTGTTTCCAGGGTTCAGCATCCTTGAAGCGGGTCCCCTGGGCTTGGTCGTTCGGCTGCGGAGGGCACTCGATATGGAACCGCTCACTCTAGAAAAGTTCGAGGGCGATTTCCGTCCTGGTGTTCAAGTCAGGTTCAACTGGGACCGTTTACTCAGCGAGCGATGGCCAATCTCTGTCGTTCGGGTTGTGGACCGCAGCACGCTTGGATTGAACGCTACACCGTGGTATTTGGGAAGTGAAGGAAAAGAGGTGGGTTGGTCCGCCGCAGATGCTAGGCCCATCTGTTATGCACAGATACCGGAAATCGTTGCGTCCCTTAAAGACTCTCGGCAGAAGAAGATAGAGACGTTTGTTGACCAGTTTCACATTCAATCGCTGATTGAACTCTCGATACCAAGCTACGATCTGGGTGGCACTCGGCAACTCGTTCTTGACGGTAACCACAGGCTGTCGGCACTATTCTTAACCGACGTGCCGTTCATCGTGACCTTCTACAGCGTTCAGGGGCCAATCGATCCTGGTTGTTTGCCCGATCTGAAGTATTGGCCGCCCAAGCATGCGTAACCAGACGCCGAACGTGAGATTGGTTCTGGGGTTACATAGCTCATCATCGTCCATTCTAGGAGGTTCCGATGGCGAAGAAGAGCGACGACAAGAGTGCAACCGAGCCAAAACTCCTTTCCGGCGGCAATCCTCAGATCGCGAAGGCCGACGGCGATGCTCCGGTGCAGGCCTACATCGCGGCCATGCCAGGCTGGAAGCAGGAGATCGGTCGCAGTCTCGACGCGCTGATCACTCGCACCGTGCCCGGCGTTCGCAAGGCCGTGCGGTGGAATACTCCCTTCTACGGCATCGAGGGGCGCGGCTGGTTCCTCGGTTTCCATTGCCTCACCAAGTACGTGAAGGTGGCGTTCTTTCGCGGCACGTCGCTCCAGCCCGTTCCGCCGGTCGAGTCCAACCAGCACGAGGTGCGATACCTGCACCTCCACGAGGGCGACCCGATCGATGAGGTGCTTCTGACAAGTTGGGTCCGGCAGGCATCGGAACTTCCCGGCGAGGACTGCTTCTGATCGCCGGTGTCGCAACGTTTCAGGGATTGGGGGCTTTTCCCGGGTCAGGGGGCGATCCAATCGTGCCAAGGGATCACCCCGATTCTCGCCGACGCTTGGCGAGGCGAAACTGGGCATGTAGGCTAACGGGACGAGAACAAATTCCGGCATCGCGAATGTGTTCGATGGAGTCAACTCCATCGAATGATTGTTCGGCGAGCGGTGGTGGTTGGAAGCCAATGAGCGACAGCAAATTCGACATCTCGGGCTCGTTCAGCTGGGAGGATGGGCTCCCTCGCCCAGGCTGGGACCTCATTGAGAGGTGGGTTGAGTCGCGGGATGAGCCGGCAGAGCGTCGAGCCACCTGGGTCGCGGTCGGGCGACAATGGCTCAGCGAACTCGCCCAGGCTCTCGGCGCGGGGTACGAGACCATCGAGTCCGAGAACTTCCTGGCACTCGTTTCGCGGAACGACGAGGCTGGCCGACACCTGCTGTCGTTTGCCGAGCGGTGCCGGGCGGCGTTGCTGTCGTCGCTCGGCGGTGCCACCCGCTTTGACAGCCGGGGTAAGCAGATCGTGCTGGTGCTTCGCAACCCGGACCACTACTATCGGTACATCTCGATGTACTTTCCCGAGGGGGAGCACGGCGGCTCTGTGGGCGTCCACATCCGGGAGGGCTACCCCCACGTCGCCCTCCACGGCAAGCAGGCGTGGATGCTGGAAAATACCCTCGCCCACGAATTGACCCACGTTTCCCTTCATCACCTGTCGATGCCGCAGTGGCTGGAGGAGGGATTGGCGCAAATGTTCGAGCACGATATGACCGGCCGCCAACTCCTGCTCGTGGACGCGGAGATGGCCAACCGGCACAAGCGATACTGGGGCAGGCACGGGTTGGATGGTCTCTGGCGCGGAGAGGGATTCTCCCAGCCGGGCAAGGTCCAGGAGTTGAGTTACCAGTTGGCCGAGATCCTGGTCCGGTTATTGGCCGAGGAAGGCAGACCCCGGTGGTTCGGTTGGGTGCGGGAGCCCCATCTGCGATTTTTGGCGTTTCTGCGCGAGGCGCGGGGCGACGACTGCGGAGAGTCGGCCTGCCGAAAAAACCTGGGGTACGGGCTCAGCGATCTGGCCGCGAAGTTTCTCGGGCCGGGGTCATGGTCCCCGAACCTGTGAGACGCGACGGCACCAGGGAAACGATTTGCTCCAGACGCCCCCCAGGCGCTTTCCCTAACCCGGCAGTAAATCAGAGTTCTGCGAGTCCATAGCATATGAGTTCGTGTCGAGAGGGTGAGCTTCCTCATTTGACGGCGTCGGGCACGGCATGTTCAAAAGGGCTGAACTCCTCGCCGGTTGGCTTAAACCGAAAACGAACCCATCGCCGTAACGGACCCGGCCCGCAGTTCGGTTCCTGAGACTGCCTCGCCTCCCGCGTGCGAATGAGTTCAATCGGTAACGGAGAGTAACCGGATGGAAGTGATGCCGTTAGAAGTATTCGCCACGGACTCGAACTACGCCGTGGTCAAGCCGCCCGGACGGCAATTCCCGGGTGCCGTCATCCAGGGCGACAGCCTTCGCCGACTTGCAGGGTTGGCCGTCGCGGTGGCGACGTGGTTCCGCGATCAGGGACCGACCGACGACCCCGAAGTGCTCGGCGATGTTCAGGAACTGACCGAATTGCTCGTACGCCGGGTGCTCCACTACCAAGAGGTCTTGCACGCCCACGGCATCGAGTGGCCCTACTCGCAGCCACTGACCGCGGCAGATGTGGTGCGGCTATTGCCCGACGAGCCAGAGGTTGAATCGGACTAAGCCCCTAATGCTCGATTGATTCATATATCTAAAAAATATGAGGACAGGAGGCATGACATGGCCTTGAAGAATGCTTGTCGATGCGGCGCGTTGTGGGAAGGATCGGTGGGAGAAAGTGTGATTTGATAGAATGGATGCT
>ERZ1066117.1751-NODE-1751-length-10026-cov-5.579480_pt1 | contig 10026 bp, 6 predicted proteins | sample MGYA00382764_ERZ1066117 | MGnify/ENA primary metagenome ERZ1066117 (study PRJEB33369, sample SAMEA5778347) | biofilm metagenome | biome: Industrial cooling water; feature: Water cooling tower basin; material: Biofilm | place: United Arab Emirates | collected...
CGGCATCGCTGCCCAACTACCGTCACCCCGGCCCCCGAGCCGGGGTCCAGCTTGGCTGCGAGCGCGGGAGAAGCTGGGCCCCGGATCAAGTCTGGGGCGACGGGGAGGGGGCGGGGCGGATTTGGGCTGCTATGCTTGCCGCCGCGCTTGCCGCCGCCGCCTGACCCGCGTAGCCAGTGTGTCCCATGTCCGCCACCAGGGAGCCTGTCATGCGCATTTATCGCACCCCCGATGAGCGTTTCGCCAAGCTGCCCGATTGGCCCTTTGCGCCGCATTATCAGGCGATCGGCGGGGGGCTGCGCGTCCATTATGTCGATGTTGGCAACCCCAAAGACCGGCCCGTGCTGATGATGCATGGCGAACCGACCTGGGCCTATCTCTATCGCAAGATGATCGGTCCGGTGGCGGCGGCGGGGTATCGCGTGCTGGCCCCCGACCTCATCGGCTTTGGCCGGTCCGACAAGCCGCTGGCGCGCAGCGATTACAGCTATGCCGCTCAGGTCGGCTGGATGCGCGAATGGATTGAAGCGCTGGATTTGCGCGGCATCATCCTGGCGTGTCAGGATTGGGGATCGCTCATCGGCCTGCGACTGGTGGCGGCCATGCCCGACCGTTTTGCCGGGGTGGCGCTCGCCAACGGCGGGCTGCCCGAGGGGCAGGTGCCGCCGCGCGCCTTTGCCATCTGGCGGGCTTTTTCACAGTTTAGCCCCATCTTTCCCATCGGGCGCATCGTCAACCGTGGCAGCTTGCAACGGCTGAGCGCGGCAGAAATTGCGGCCTATGACGCGCCCTTTCCCACCCGCGCCAGCAAGGCCGGCGCGCGCGCCTTGCCCGCGCTGGTGCCGCTGGGCGACAATGTCGCGGTGCCCGACCAGCAAGCCGCCTGGCGCGTGCTGGAGACATTTGACCGCCCCTTCCTGTGCTGTTTTTCGGATCGGGACCCGATCACGCGCGGCGGCGATGCGCTGTTCCGCAGCCGCGTGCCGGGCGCGCGCGCCATGCCGCACCGCACCCTGTCGGGCGGCCATTTCATCCAGGAAAATGACCCCGAAGGCTTTGTCGCGGCAATATTGCCGGTGGCGGCACAGGCCGCCGATTGACAGGCCCCGCCCCGCCCGGCAGCTTGGCGGGCGGGAGAGATAAACCATGACCATTGCCACAGGTGCCGACGACCGGCCCGCCCAGGCCCCTGCGCCCGCGCCCGCGCTCAGTTCCGCGCCCGCGCCCGCGCTCACGCCTGCCCAGGTGCGCGTGATGATGTGGCTGCTCCTCCTCGTCTATGTCCTCAACTTCCTCGACCGGCAGATTCTCAACATCCTCGCCGAGCCCATCAAGGCCGAACTCCAGCTCAGCGATACACAGCTTGGCCTGCTCGCGGGCCCGGCCTTTGCGGTTTTCTATGCGGTGCTGGGCATTCCCATCGCCCGCTATGCCGACCGGACGAGCACCAACCGGGTGTCGCTGATTTCGCTGTCGCTGGCCGTCTGGTCGGCGATGACGGTGCTGTGCGGCTATGCCAACAGCTTTGCGCAAATGGCGCTCGCCCGCATCGGGGTGGGGGTGGGGGAGGCGGGGTGCACCCCCGCCGCCCACTCGCTGATTTCGGACAGCGTGGCCCCGGAAAAGCGCGCCTCGGCCATCGGCTTTTACGGCATGGGGGTGCCCATCGGCACGCTGCTGGGGCTGGTCATCGGCGGGGTGGTCAATGATCTCTACGGCTGGCGCGCCGCGCTGATGCTGGTCGGGCTGCCCGGCATTGGGCTCGCTTTCCTGCTTCCCTGGCTGATGCGCGAGCCGCGGCGGCTGGGGCTGGTGCGCGGGCAGGCGGTGGCCGCCAGCGCCCCCGCGCTGCCCGTCCGCGCCGCGATGGCCGAGATTTTTTCCTCGCGCGCTTATGTCCTGCTGCTCGTCGCGGCGTCGGTCGCGGCCTTCCTCAGCTATGGCAAGGGGCTGTGGACGATCAGCATGTTCATCCGCAGCCACGGCCTGTCGACGACCGAGGCGGGGCTGACCATGGCGGTCGCGCTGGGCCTGGCCGGGGTGCTCGGCACCTGGCTCGGCGGCTGGGCGGCGGACCGCTTTGGCCAGGTGAACCGGCGGCATATCTTGACGCTGCCCGCTATCGGCATGGCGGTCGCCGCGCCCATTCAGTTCCTGGGCTATGGCGCGCCCGACTGGCGGCTGGCGGTGCTGCTGATCCTGGTGCCGACGATCCTGAACGCGGCCTATTACGGCCCGGCCTATGCCTGTGTGCAGGGGCTGGTGCGCAAGGAGGCGCGCGCGGTCGCCGCGTCGGTGATGCTGTTCGGCCAGAATCTGATCGGCCTTGGCCTGGGCCCCTTTGTCTTTGGCGCGCTGTCCGACTGGCTGGCCCCGCAGGCGGGCAGCGAAAGCGTCCGCTGGGTCCTCTACAGCGCGGCGTGGCTGGGCTTCATCCCCGCCTTTTACTTCTGGCGTGCCAGCCTGCGCCTGACGGCGGAGCTGAAAGCGTAACCCGCCTGCCTACCACCCCTGCTTGCGGCGCAGCGGATCCAGGATGTTGGAAAAATCATCGGTCCACACGCGAAAGTCCGCCGGGATTTCGGTGCGGCTCCAATCGGCATCGGCGGCGATGGTGCCGACCTGACCGGGGCTGCGCGCCGCGACCGCGACCTCGACCGGCGTTTTCAGCGTCTTCATGAAATCGCCGGTGCCGGGGGCATCCTTGCGGTGCCAGGTGGTCAGCCCCGCCGCGCGCGCCGATCCGGCAACGACATAGGACAGGACCATGTGCCGGTTCGACACGTTGAAGATCAGCGCGCCCTTGGGCGACAGTTTCGACGCATACATGGCCACCGCTTCCTTGGTCACCAGATGGACGGGCGGCGAGGCAGAGGAAAAGGCGTCGAGCATGATGAGGTCATAGCCGCCGGGTTCCTTGGCCAGCGTCAACCGGCCATCGCCCACCACGACGCGCGCGCCGGGGGTGCAGGCGGTAAAGGCGCGGAACAGGCGGGTGTCGCGGGCAATCCGCACCACCTCTGGGTCAATTTCAAAGAAATCCCATGTCTCGCCGGGTTTGGAGTGGCAGGCGAGCGAGCCCATGCCCAGCCCGACCACGGCGACCTTGCCCAATGTGCCCCCCTGCGCCGCGCGCACCTGTTCGATGGCCTGGTGATAGGCGCCGCCGACGTGGAAATAGCTGGCTGGTTCGGGCCGCGCGACGGCTCCGCCACCGCCCGTGTCCGCACCGGGTTCGGCCCCGGTCCACCGCTCGGCCCCGTGCAGCGTATTGCCGTGCATCAGGTAACGGCCCTCGCCGCTGGGCGTGGCATAGACCGAATGCACCGCGAAAAAGGACCGCGTCCGTTCAATCAGATTGGCGGGCGTCGACACCGTCACGCACACCAGCATCCCGCCGATGGCAGCCGTCATCATCCGCATGGGCCGCGCCCAGGACAGGGCGGTCAGCGCCAGCGCAATGATCATCAGCATCACCGCCAGCCGGATGGGCAGCACGCTCTGGTTGATGATCCCGCGGTCGACCAGCAGGAACAGCAGCAGCGCGCTGCCCAGCCCGCCTGCGACCAGCCCGGGGTGGAGACGGCCCAGCGCTGCGCGCACGTCCGACCGGCACAGCAGCACGGCGAGCACCAGCAGCGGAAATTCCAGCAGCCGTTCAAAGACAAAGGGCGCAGCAAGCGAGGCAAGCGCCCCGCCGATGACGCCGCCCAGCGACATGAAGAAATAAAATTGCGTCAGATCGCCCACCGCCGGGCGGCGGGCATAAAGCTCGCGGTGGCACAGCGTCACGCTGACCGCAAAAAAGCTGAGGTTGAGGGCGAGCAGCGCATAGAAGGGCAGGTTGCCGGCAAAGGACAATGTCGCCATAACACAGGCCAGCAGCACCGGCTGGAGCGCGGACAAGAGCCGGTCCATCCCCGCGCCGCCCGCGCGAAAGGCGAGCGAAAAGGTCATGAGATACAGCGCCAGCGGCACCACCCACAGCAGCGGCACGGCGGCCACCTCGGTCGATACATGCGCCGTCGTGGCAACCAGCAGGGCGGAGGGGACGAGCGAGAGCAGGATCCACCCCATCCGGTCGCGCATCGTGACGGGCGCGGCGGGGACAGCGGCGGCGGCGCGCGCTTCGCTGGCACCGCCAACCGCTGCGCCAACCGCAATGCCGGGGCGCAGGAACAGCGCGGTCGCGGCAATGGCGATGAGCAGCGCGATAAAGCCCGCCGACCACAGCGCCGACTGGTTGTCGAGCGTCAGCTGGCTTTCAATGACAAAGGGATAGGCCAGCAGCGCCAGCAGCGAGCCGATGTTCGACGCGCCATAAAGGAAATAGGGGTCCTGTGCATGCGGGTGGCCGGTGCGCGCAAACCAGGCCTGGAGCAACGGGCCATTGGCCGACACCGCGAAAAAGGGCAGGCCGACCGACACGGTGAACACCCCGATCAGCCACAGCGCCTGGCCCTGTTCGGGCGGGGTCCCCCAATCATCGCCAAAGGCGATGGGCAGGCCAACCGCCAGCACCAGCAGCATCACGGCCAGATGCACCATCGCCGCCACGCGCGCATCGAGCCAGCGGGTCAGCCCATGGGCATAGCCATAGCCGAGCAGCAGCACCGCCTGGAAAAACACCATCGCGACCGACCAGACCGCAGGCGTCCCGCCCAGCACGGGCATCACCATTTTCGTAAACATCGGCTGGACGCCGAACAACAGGAAGGCCGACAGGAAAATCGTGACCGTATAAACCGGCAGGGCAATGGCGGTCAGGTTACCAAGGCGAAATTGCGCCGCGTTGACAGTGGCTTGGTTGCTCGTCGTCATGGGTCCGATGATCCTGCAATCCGAAGGGTGGGAACAGATTGCCAATCGCTTATCGGACAAGCGGTAACAAAGCGTTAAGCATGATTGGGAGGAAGAAGCGCCCGTTGTGCTTTTCCGCAAACCGTGGGCAACCCACCCAATATCGTCACCCCGGCCCCCGAGCCGGGGTCCAGCTTTTTGCTGCGACCAGCGTGAAGGAAGCTGGACCCCGGGTCGAGCCCGGGGTGACGGGTTGGGGTTTGGGGTTGAGGTGAGGTTGGGGTTTGGGGGGGCAGTTGCCTCACACCGGAGCCCTGAGCCTGTCGAAGGGCGCGGCGCGGATTTGAACCCGGGTCATTCGCTGCGTGGCGGGCTTCGACAGGCTCAGCCCTGCGGTGAGTTACCCAACCCCATCGTCACCCCGGCCCCCGCGCCGGGGTCCAGCTATTTGCCGCGACCAAAGCGAAGGAAGCTGGACCCCGGGTCGCGCCCGAAGTGACGAACTTGCACGGTCGCCGCGCAGGCGCGCGTCAGTCGCTGAACGGGTCGCGGATCAGGATGGTGTCCTCGCGCTCGGGGCTGGTCGATACCAGCGCGATGGGGGTTTCGATCAGCTCTTGCACCCGCTGGATATATTTGATCGCCTGCGCGGGCAGGTCGGCATAGCTGCGCGCGCCTGCCGTCGTTTCCTGCCACCCGGCCATCTCTTCGTAAATGGGTTCAACCGCGGCCTGGTCGGCGGCGTGGGCGGGGAAATAATCGAGCACCTTGCCGCGCAGGCGGTAGCCGGTGCAGATGCGCACGCGGTCGAACCCGTCGAGCACGTCCAGCTTGGTCAGGGCAATGCCGGTCACCCCGGCAACGGCGCAGGCCTGGCGCACCAGCACCGCGTCGAACCAGCCGCAGCGGCGCTTGCGCCCGGTCACGGTGCCAAATTCATGCCCGCGCTGCCCCAGCCGCTCGCCAATCTCGTCGCTGAGTTCGGTGGGGAAGGGGCCGCTGCCGACCCGCGTCGTATAGGCCTTGGCAATGCCCAGCACAAAGCCCACCGCGCCGGGCCCCAGTCCCGAACCGCTCGCCGCCGTGCCGCTGACCGTGTTGGAACTGGTGACAAAGGGGTAGGTGCCATGGTCGATGTCGAGCAGCACCCCTTGCGCCCCTTCAAACAAGATGCGGGCCCCGGCCTTGCGCACTTTTTTCAGCCGCTTCCACACCGGCTGCGCAAATTGCAGGACGAAATCGGCAATTTCGGACAGCTCGGCGACCAGCGCCGCGCGGTCAATCGGCGGCTGACCAAAACCGGCACGCAGCGCGTCGTGATGCGCGGTCAACCGGTCAAGCTGTGGCCCCAGCTGGTCAAGATGCGCCAGATCGCACACGCGCAGCGCACGGCGGCCCACCTTGTCCTCATAGGCCGGGCCGATGCCGCGCCCCGTCGTGCCGATCTTGCCGCTGCCCGCCGCCGTTTCGCGTAAGCCATCGAGGTCGCGGTGAAAGGGCAGGATCAGCGCGCAATTGTCGGCAATGGCAAAATTTTCGGCGTTGATGTCGACGCCTTGCCCGCGCAGCTTGTCAATTTCATCGCGCAAGGCCCAGGGGTCAAGCACGACGCCATTGCCGATGATCGACAGCGTGCCGGTGACAATCCCGGAAGGCAGCAGCGACAATTTATACACCTGATCGCCGACGACCAGCGTGTGCCCGGCATTGTGCCCGCCCTGAAACCGGACAACGGCGTCGGCGCGGCTGGCCAGCCAGTCGACAATCTTCCCCTTGCCCTCGTCGCCCCACTGCGCGCCGATTACCGCGACATTCGCCATGCAATTAATCCTGCCCGATACCGATGGATGCCATTCTTCCCTCCGTCATGCTGAACTTATTTCAGCATCCATGGAGCAATGCCGCATCCTCGCGCCATGGACCCTGAAACGCGTTCGGGGTGACGATTTGGGCCCGGTCATCCTGTTGAACCGCGCGCGGCTTTAGCGGAACTGCTGCGGCTGGCAAGTCTTGCGACAATTTACGACCTGTTCAGCGCAGGGATGCGACAAGTGCGGGTCAGGCTTATTGCTGCAATAAGGGGCGCGCCGCGCCGATGGAAAAGGGATTTTGATGATGCGCACCCGTTTGATCATCGCACTGGGGTTGACCGCAATGCTGGCCAGCACGGCTGCCGCCCAGATGCGCGACCGCGAAGGCCTGCGCGAGCGGCTGACCGACCGTCGCATGGGGCAGACGATGGGGAGCGCGCGGGCCGATGCGACCCTGGCCTATGGCGCGGCGGACAAGCAGCGCGTCGACCTGTATCGCCCCACCAGCGGCGGGAAGGGACAGCCGCTCATCCTCTATGTCCACGGCGGCGGCTGGGCCAACGGCAGCCATCGGCAGGTGGCGGAAAAGCCCGCCTGGGCCGATCGCATGGGCCTGTGGTTCGGCTCCATCGGTTATCGCTACCTGCCCGAGGCGCCGGTGGAAACGCAGGCCGCCGATGTCGGCGCGGCCATCCGCAAGGCGCGGGCAGAGGCGCGGCGGCACGGTTATGACCCCGACCGCATCATCCTGATGGGCCACAGCGCGGGCGCGCACCTGGCGGCGCTGGTGGCGGCGGATCCGCAATATGCCGGCGATGCCTTTGCCGCGATCAAGGCGGTCATCCCCATCGACGGCGCCTGCTATGACGTGCCGACGCAAATCAAGGCCGCGCCGATGATGGCCAAGCGCACCTATATTCCCGCCTTCGGCACCGACCCGGCCCGGCAAAAGGCGCTGTCGCCCATCACCCATGCGGGCGGGCGCGATGCGCCGCGCTGGCTGATCATCCATGTCGAAAGCCGGGCCGATGCCCGCGCGCAGTCCCGGGCGCTGTCAGCGGCGCTGCAACGCGGCGGCGCGCAAAGCAGCGTCAAGGCGATTGCGGGCAACCATATGACCGCCAACCGCGACTTCGGCAAAGCCGACTATCCCGCCCAAGCCGAAGTAGATGCGCTGGTGAAAGCGGTGGTGGGGTAGCCATGTTCGGGAACAGGCCCCATTAACTTCTCGTCGTCCTGGCTGCGGCGATGGCCTCGCTGTTTCAGGACAACAAGCAGGCGGCAGCGCGTTGTCCTGAAACAAGTTCAGGACAATGGCTAGATGTAAAGCTCACAGCTAGAGCGGTGCCGCCTAAACTGCGGCGACCCCATCGGGGCCCAGCCGGTGGGTGCAGCCCAGCGCATGGGCGTCATCCTTGTCCGACAAGGCTGCCAGCGTTTCCCACCCCTCCGCGCGCAGCCGGGCGGCGGCGTCGCGGTCGTGGTCCAGCGGCAAGAACAACCGTTGTGCCGCGCCCGTCTCGCTCCCCAGCCCGGCATCGATCAGCGGGTCGGGATAGAGCGAAAAGCCCACCGCCGCCTCGCCGCTGCCGTCGATGCGATAGGTGCCGCCGCGCCCGATGGCATCGCCCTGACCCGGCACGAACAGCGAAAATCCGAACCAGCTTTGATAGGCAAAGCCGTGCCGCTCGGTCGGGTCCAGCATCAACCGGGCGCGGCTGCCGATGCGCGCGGCAATGCTCTCCAGCGCCGCCAGCTGCGCGGTCAATTGGCCCGCGTGGTCAAATTGCCGCAGGGCCGCCAGCGCGGGGGCGAAATTGCCCGTCGCGGCGAGCAGGGGCAGCCATTCTCTAGCACCCAGCTGCGCCAGCGCCCCGGCGTCCTTGCCATCCAGCGCGGCGGCGATGGCGGCCAAATGATCCGGATCGGTGCCGGGTGCGGCCAGCCGCTCCAGCGCGTCGGGCAAGGTGAAATCAACCGTGACGGGGCCGATGCCCGCCGCCTCCAGCGCGTCGATGGCGATGGCGACCACTTCGCTCGCCGCAGGCACGCTGTCGCTGCCAATCAGTTCGGCCCCCACCTGCAGCATCTCGCGCGCGGGGCGCAGCTGGCTGGCGCGCAGCTTGACCACCTGCCCTGCATAGCACAGGCGCAACGGACGCGGCGCGCCCGCCAGCAGGGTCGCGGCGATCCGCCCCACCTGGCGCGTGATGTCGGGCCGAAAGGCCAGCGTGCGCTGCGACACTGGGTCGGTAAAGCGCAGCAGGTCGCGCCCCCCCGCATCGCCCGCCGCGCCGCTCAGTGTCTCGCGATATTCGGCGAGCGGCGGCGAGACGCGGGCATAGCCATGGCTGCGCAGCGCATCGATCATCGCCCGGGTCACGCGCGACGCCGCTTCGGCCTGCGGCGGCAAACGGTCGCGCAATCCTTCGGGGAGGAGGGTGGGGGTGGTCATGGTTTGGCCCTAGCGGAGGCGGTGCGGCCTGATAAGCCCCTCCCCTTCAGGGGAGGGGTTGGGGTGGGGACTGTCGGCATAGCGCCATGCCGCAACTCCCCACCCGCTGCAACTAGGCAGCAAGCTGCCAAGTTTCGCAGCCCTCCCCTGAAGGGGAGGGCTGTTTTCTTCAAAACCGCAACCCCTTCACCGTTTTCACGCCGGGGACATTGCACAGCTCCCACATCAGCGGTTCGGGCAGCGGCGTGTCGACCGACAGCAGCAGCACCGCCTCACCCCCCGCCGTGCGGCGGCCAAGGTGGAAGGTGCCGATGTTGATGCTGTTTTCGCCCAGCCGCGTGCCCAGCCGCCCGATGAAGCCCGGGGCATCCTCGTTGACGATATAGAGCATATGGCCATCAAGGTCGGCCTCTACCTTGATACCGAACAATTCCACCAGCCGCGGCGAGCCATTGGCGAAGAGCGTGCCGGCGACCGAACGGTCGCCCTGCGACGTGCCGACCGTCACGCGGATCAGCGTCTGATAATCGCCGCGCACATCATGGCGCACCTCGCGCACATCCAGCCCGCGGTCGCGCGCCATGTGCGGCGCATTGACCATGTTCACCGCGTCCGAATATTGCCGCATCAGGCCCGCCAGCACGGCGGCGGTGATCGGCTTCATGTTGAGCTCCGCCGCTGCGCCTTCGACCTCGATGGCGATTTTGGTCAGATTGTCGTGCGCCAGCTGCCCGACCAGCGTGCCCAGCTTTTCCGCCAGCGCCATATAGGGCTTCAGCTTGGGGGCCTCCTCCGCCGACAGGCTGGGGACGTTCAGCGCGTTGGTGATGCCGCCGGTCAGCAGATAATCGGAAATCTGCTCCGCCACCTGAATGGCGACATTGACTTGTGCCTCGTCGGTCGATGCGCCCAGATGCGGGGTGCAGATGAAATTTGCGGTGCCGAACAAGGGATTGTCCG
>ERZ1066117.1752-NODE-1752-length-10020-cov-6.144807_pt1 | contig 10020 bp, 4 predicted proteins | sample MGYA00382764_ERZ1066117 | MGnify/ENA primary metagenome ERZ1066117 (study PRJEB33369, sample SAMEA5778347) | biofilm metagenome | biome: Industrial cooling water; feature: Water cooling tower basin; material: Biofilm | place: United Arab Emirates | collected...
CGCCGCGTTCCTCGAGCCAGTCGGCGTAGGCGAGGCGCGCGACATCGTCGCCGGCACGGATGGCGGCGAGAAAGGTTTGTTCGTCATTCATGATTATGCCTCGGATTCGGTAGTCCAAATAAATCTGAGTTCGGAGCAGATGGTATCGCGGACATCTGGCTCGGTCTCGCGTTCGAGGCGTGACTGCAGCCAGGCGCGGGCCTGCTCGGGCGGCAGGTGGTGCCGGGCCTGTTCGACAATCGCCCGGCGGAGTCTCAAGCTTTCGTCGTCCGCGAGCGTGATTAGGTGGGGCCAAATGCGTGGGTCGTTGCCGCGTGAGTCCAGTTGCTCGAAGACGGCCAGATAGACGTCTTCGCTCGGGTCCTCGATCAACGGTAGCAGTTGTTCCCAGGTAGCGCGCGATCCCAGGGCGATCAGCGCCTGGTGACGATAGCGTGCCAGAGGATGGCGAAGCAGTCGGCCCAGAGCGGCGAGGGGTTCCGGTGCCAGGAAAGAGGCCGATTGCAGACTGGCGATCGCTTTCGTGGCGATGAACGAGTCGGCGTGGTCGAACAAGGCGACCAGTCGTGCGGGACCGCTGCGAGTGTGGCGGGCCACGGTCACGAGAAAGACTTCAAAGCAGCGGGGACGCATTCCCTCATCCCAGAGCCAATCGAGCAAGGATTCACCCTGATCGAGGGTTCCCTCGTCGAACGCGGCCCTATGCAGCAAGCCAGCCACGGAGTCGTCGAGGAGTTCGGCGAGGGGGACCTGAGCCTCGCGGCCGCGCTGGAATATCCCCAACAAGACCTGCGTCCGGGCGACGCTGTCGGGCATGGCGACGAGCAGGCCGACCCACGAGCGGACCTCGCCGATGGGGCCTGCCAGGAGGCGCCCGCGCAACCAGGGCCAGAGCAACTCCGCCACTTGTGGGCGTTCTTGGAGGATCGATTGGGCCCAGCCGCAGCCGAAGCGGGATTGGTCCAGAGACGTGACGAGAGACCGCGCGAGCAACTCGGGACGAATATCCGCGCCGTGGTAGAGCCAGCCGAAAGCGATCCGCCAACCCGGTTCGTTCGGACGCTCCAGCAACTCCAACAACAGCGGATGGAGGCTCGGCACCGCGTTGGGATACACCCACCCGCTCAGCGTCGGCTCCCAGGGAGTCCGAGGGGAGCGCGCCAACCGGGCGAGTCGGCGGCTCAGGCGGGCCTCGTCGGTCACGGGCTGGTGCTTCAGGTAGCGCAACGACGCGTCGATCAGGTCATCGTTGTCGCCGTCGAGGAAGGCCTCCACCCGATTGAGCAGCGGGGGTTCGTAGCAGCGCAGCCGATCAAGGGTCTCGACGGCGTCGACCTGAACGGCGGGATCGGTGTGCTCCAACCCCGCGCGCGCCTGTTCACGCAGGCGATCGGGTTCCAGCACGCGCAGCAGCGCGGTGACCTCGGCCGGGGCCACCTCCCGCAGCCGATGCAGCAAGGGCACGGCCGGCGCGGCCAAGGGGCCAAGCGCCTCCAGGGGCGAGATCAACCAAGAGACCAGACAGGGATGCTGCCGGAACGCCGGCTCCAGGCCGGGCAGATCGGCGAGCAGGGCGGGATCGCGTTCCAGGCAGCCGATCACGAACGGTGCCCGGACCACGGGGTCGGAATGCCCCAGGACACCGCTTCGCTCGATGTCGGCCAACGGGAACCGCTGGGCGACCCTGACCACGCGTGTCAGTTCCCTCCCGCCCCAGGTGGGTATGATCTCCACGAGCCGCGGAAACACCGATGGCCCCAGTCCGACCAAAGCGTCGCAGAAGGCGTTCTGTTCCTCGCAGCAAACGTGCGCCAGGATCGTGTCCACCGCGCTCGCGGCGGGTGGCCCGACGCTGGCGACCAGTCGCATCACGGCCCAGAGCGTGTCGGTGAACGACACCTCGGGGTCTGGCAGCAAAGCGATCGCAGCGGGAATGGCATCGACGGCCTCGGCCCCCAGGGCGCGCAGGATGATCAGGGCGAACTCCTGTCGCTGCTCGTGCTCGGAGTGGAGCCAGGCGAGCAGTTGCGGCTTGTAGGGCCGGATCGCCTCGGCGGGGAGTTCGGCGAGGTAGTCGGTGAGGTGTCGAAGCTTGTTGTAGTCGTTCCCAGCAACAACGCGTTGCCACATGGCGGGGACGACGCGCGGGCCGAGGCGTCGCAGCGCGAGGCGGAGGCCGTCGTCGTCGGGCTGAGCCGACAGGCCGTCGAGCAGGGCGGGAAGCGGGTCGGTGGCCCCGCCATCGCTCCAACGGAACAGCAGGCGGTCGCGCACCCACTCGGCGCGGGGGTCGCCGCGTTCCTCAAGCCAGTCGGCGTAGGCCAGGCGGGCGACATCGTCGCCGGCGCGGATGGCGGCGAGGAAGGTTTGTTCGTCATTCATGATTGTGCCTCGGGGATGAGTAGGGTTTGCAGGGCGAGTAGTGCAGTTTGAGCTTCCGCGGGTTCGTCCTCGAACGCGGCGACGCGGAGCATTTCCAACGTGGCCCAGCTGCGGTCGTCGCTCGCGCCAGCTGCCTCGTAGACCTGGTGTTCCCAGTTGGGTTCGCCGCAGGCGTAGCGGGCGCGACACAGCGCGGCGCCTGCCTCGGTCGGGCGCTGGTGGCCCAGGCGACGCAGGATGGCGACGGCGGTGCCGTGGTTGCCGTGTGGTTCTCGGTTGGCACGAAGGAGCGCTTCGTCGAGGACAGCGGGGTCGTGCTCGGCTCGTTGTAGCAGGAGTTCTATGATCCGTGGCCGCAGGCCATAGACGATGGCGTTGGCGAAGAGATCCTCGAGCGGCGGGGGCGGTGCCTCCCCGGCCAGATGAAGATGCAGTTTGGCGGCACGGGCAATGGCCTCGCGCGGCGACGTTCGCCATTGACGCCACAAGGAAACCGCCTCGGCCTGTGGCAGAAGGGAGCCGGCGACCCAGACGGCACACATGGCGATATCGTCGGTAGCGTGTTGAAGGAAGTGGGCCACCTGATCCCAGGTGACGTGGGGCGGACCGATGCGTCCCAGAGCGGTGAGCAGGTACTCGATGCTGTTGTCGTCGGCCGTTTCGATATAGCCTAGCAGGGGATGGGGTGCGGTGTCCGGCGTCGCGTTCAGGGCCAGACACTGGGCAAGGTACCCGTTGGCACCGTTGTACTCGTTGGTGAGGGCCTGTGCGATGCGGGGGGCCAGAGGGGCGAGAGACGCCTCGGTGAAAGCCAGGGTTCGGGCGACGGTGTCGAGGAGGGGATTGTTCGCCGAGAGGAACGGCTCCAGCAGTGGGAACGCAGACGTACCAAGGCGGCTCAACAGGACGACGAGGCTGTCACTGTGGTGACCCGCGAGATCGGCGGCAAGATCGGGTGAAAGGGTGCGAAGTGTGGCCAGGACAGCCTCGGGTGCCTCGGGGGCCAGGGTGGCCAGGGCGATGAAGGCGGCGTCGCGCTCGGCGCGAGTGCGGCGGGGGGCCTGCTCGATTCGATCGGTTGCCTCGCGGAGGGACAGGCCCAGGAGTGGCGTGACCGTCAGGGCGGCGATCCGGATTGCGCTGTGCTGGTCAACCAGGAGGTCGGCGAGACGTGGGCGAAGCCACTCTGGCGCGCGGACAGCAGCCAGTCGGACGACGCCGGTGCGGACGCTAGTGCTGCGGTCCTTGATGACGTAGTCCCAGTCGATGGGTTCGCCCAGAAGGGCCAGGCCCGACAGCGCGAGCAGGCGAACTGAGGCCCGACGATCGCGCGCACGGCGGTGGAGCGTTTCCCGGCACAGGGGGCAGCCCCACTGGGTGAGGCGGAGCAGGGCGGCGATGCGGAGGCGCTCGTTGTCCGACAGCGTGAGTGGGACCACGCCTGGGACCGCGAGGGGGCGGAACCGTTCTGGCATGTGCTCGATAAATCGCAACGCAGATTCGAGAACGTCTTCATCTGTGTCGCTAAGTTGTTCGATGACCAGTTGGACGATCTCGTCGCTGGGGTCGCTGAGGTTCGCAAGGAGGGAGATCGTGGAGGTACGGCGGGTGGGATTTGGGTCGGTCAGCAAAGTCCGCAGCGAGGCGAGCATCGCCTCGGGGTTGGCCTGTTGTTGCATGACCTGGGTGAGATGGGTGGCGGCGTCCTCGTCGAGATGGGGCAGCGCCGCCACCAGGGGCTCGATTGGCGGTGGGACGACCACTGCGTACTCCGCGATGGCCTGGCAGCGGGCCAGATCGCGGGGGAAGCAGGCCCCGGAGTCGTGGCCGAGTTGGGCGACAAGGGCGGGCATGGCGGACTCGGGATCGAGGGCGAAGAGTCCGAGAGCGGCGAGGAGTTGGACGCTGGGATGGGAGTGGTGGAGGCTCTCGCCTAGGAGGGATTCGTTGCCCGGTGCCCAGGCCTGGGCAAGTCGGCGGAACTCCGACCAGGGGAGATACTCGTCGTTTGCGCGGTGGCCAAGGTATTCCAACAGGGCAGGAAGCGCCTCGGAGCCGAGGCCAAGGAAAGAATCGGTGGTGGCGGGGTGATCGTCGGAGAGGTGGGGGAAGAGGTGCCGGGCGATAGGGCGGGCAGCGGGGCCCACCGCGCCCAGGGTGCGGACCAGGTGGACATGGGTGTCGAGGTTGACCTCCGGGACATAGGCCGGAAGGTTGCGGTGACGCAGCAGGCGAAGCAGGCGCGGGACATGGGGCGCAAGCGCCTCGCCCAGGGGACGCAGGGCCACAGCCGCGTTGTAAGCAAGCTCCAACTCCCCCTTGTTGAGCAGGGTGAGCAGCGTGTGCGCGTGCGGTTCGACGACACTGCGCGGCATCTGGCCGACGGCATCAGCCGCCCAGAAGGCGAACTCTTCGTTGGCGAGAACGGGCAGAAGCGCGGTCAGAGCGGGAGCGCCGAGGCGAGCGAGCAGCAAGCGGGCGCGCGGTGGATTCTGGCCCCAGTGCTGGCGGGCAACCTCCACGAGACGCGGAACCGGGTCGCTAGCGTCGGGGAGCATCCAGGCGAAGATTTCGGGGTCGCGCACCCACTCGGCGCGAGGGTCGCCGCGCTCCTCAAGCCAGTCGGCGTAGGCGAGGCGCGCGACATCGTCGCCGGCGCGGATGGCGGCCAGGAAGGTTTGTTCGGTGGTCATGCCGCACTCCTGATCGGGATGGGATGAACATAGGATACCGAACGGTGGGGGTGGGTTCGAGGTTGGCTGCGAAGAGGATCAGGAAGTCGCGGAGTCAGGAGAATGGGCGAGAGCCGCTCCCTTGCGGTTGCGGCTCTCTTTGGATTTGTGGCTATCTAAAGACTGGCTTAGTGGTTGAACATGAATTCACGTGAATTCAGGAGCGACCAGAAGACGTCTTCCAGCGGTTGGCGTGGGTCCTTTTCACCGGCGATCAGGTCGGTGAGTTTCTTCATCTCGACGGGGGTCGGCTTGCGCGACAGCGTCCGGATGTAGAGTTCCTCAATGATCTGAGGCGGGGTCTTTTTCTCGGCCAATCGCTTGGCGATCAGGCCGCCGCCGGCGATGCGGTTGCCGGTGGTATCGCCGTTGAGCAGGTGCAGCGATTGCGAGAGCGTCGGTTCCAGACGCACCTCGCACGAGCAGACGGTCTCCCGCATCGGTCGGCCGAAGGTGGTGAGGAAGTACGTGGAGACGGAGCCGTCGGCGATCTGGACGGCACGAGCGCCATTGGGCAGACCGGGGAACTTGTTCTTCGTCTCGGTCACCTGGCTGATGCAGTCGAGAAAGGTCTCGGCCTTGATGCGACGCAGGTACGAGCGAGCATAGTTGCGCGTGTCGGTGGCGGCACTTTCGTGGGGTTGGACCTTCAGTTGATAGGTTCGCGAGGTGCAGATGTCACGCACGAGTTTCTTGAAGTCGTACTTATACTCGGTGAACTTCTTGCCCAGGGCGGCAAGGAGTTCGGGATTGCTGGCCGGGTTGCTGATACGTACGTCGTCGACCTCGTCGATGATGCCGACACCGAAGAAGTGATGCCAGACGCGGTTGGCCAGGCCAGTGGCGAAGTAGGGGTTGTCAGGGGAGGCAAGCCAGCGGGCCATGGCGACGCGGCGGTCTTCGCCCTTGAGGTCGGGGGCGGCGCCACCCAGGAACTTGGGCTTCATCACCTGGCGGGTGACCGGGTGCGAAACTTCCCCGCCTCGGCTATTGAAGACAACGATTTCGCGCGGGTCGTCAGTGCCCTTCCGGCCGATCTGGCTGAAGAAGGCGGCAAAGCCGTAGTAGTCGTCCATGGTCCAGCGGTCGAAGGGGTGGTTGTGACACTGGGCACACTGGATACGCATGCCCATGAACACTTGTGCGACGTTTTCCGTGACCTTGAGGATGTCGCGTTCGGATTGGTAAAAGTTCGTGGCCGGACTCTTGAACGTGCCACCCGAGGCACCCAGGAGTTCCTGGACCCATTCATTGACGGGGACGTTGTTGGCGATCTTGTTTTGCAGCCACTCGTAATACAGCAGCATGGCCTTGTAGCTGACCTCGTTGCTGCTGCGGATCTGGAGGAGTTCGGCCCACTTTAGCACCCAGAGTTCGGCGAACTCCTTGCGGTTGAGCAGTTCGTCGACCAGCTTTTCGCGCTTTGCGGGGTCCTTGCTGCTGACGAAGCGGTTGTATTCCTCGACAGTGGGAAGAATGCCGATGATATCGACATAAACACGGCGGAGGAAGGTCTCGTCGTCACAGATGTCGGTGGGGAGGATGCGGAGCTTTTGAAGCTTGGCGTGAACCAGGGTGTCGATGTAGTTCTTTTCCTCGACCTTGGGCCAGGTGTACTTGAGGCCCTTGGGTAGAACGATGACCTGGCTGCCGACAGTGAAGGTGGCGAAGCGGGCCATGACGAACGCCTCGCCGCGCTCGTTGGCGGTCACGAGTCCATTCTCGCTGATCTTCGCGGAGTTGTCGTTGTTGCTGAGGAACAGCGCGAGGTGGGTGACATCGCGGAAGGAACCGTCGCTGTACTTGGCGCGGACGGTCATCTGCTGCGTTTCGCCCTTGCCATCGAGCACCGCATTGGGCGGATAGATTTCGAGATCAATCGGGGTGGGGATGGTGGCCGGGTCGTTGGGCGCCTTGGCTTCCATCCAGCGGACGAGATCCTTGTAAAGATAGTCGCCTTCCTTGATGCGTTGGCCGCCGGTGTGGGGCACCTTGCCGCAGGCCTTCTCGATCAGGAGGCTTTCCCCGGGCAGGGCGAGGTTGAGGCGTCGGCCGGGGGCCTCGCGCGTCAGGCGATGGTGGTCGCCGTCGGGATCGAAGCCGAACAGCGACAGGCGGAAGCCATCCTTGCCGCGAGCGGCCCCGTGGCAGCCACCGGAGTTGCATCCGGCACGCATGAAGATAGGCATCACATCAAGCTTGAAACTGATGGGGCGATCCTTGGCCGCATCAGTAACCTTGACGGGCACCTGCGCCTTTTTGCCTTCAAACTCGACGACAAGTTGCGTTTCGCCATCGGCGGCGGGGGTGAGCAGGTTGCCCGCGATCTTGGCCAGGGCGGGGTTGACCAGGGCGACCTTGGCGGTGGCGGTGACGTCGCGGGTGATGCCGTCGGCGTAGGTGGCCTGCACCACGAAGAGTTGCTGGCTGCGCGAGGTGTTGAGCGTCACCTGGGGCGGCGAGATGGTCAGCGTCGTCACGCTCGCCTGAGCCGGGGCGGCCAGCAGCGCGAGGATGAACAGGGTACGAATGGCCATAGGATTACTTCTCGGGTGGGTCACTTCTTCTTTTCCTTTTCCGCCTTTTCGCGTTCTTCCTGCTCCTTGCGGAGTTGTTCCAGGCGGGAGAGGCGCTTGGGCGGCGTCGGGGGGGTGGGCGTGGGCTTGACGGTCGGGTTCATCGGATTGGGCGAGGGCGTCGGCGGCGTGACCTTCACGATGGGCACGTCGATCCGCAGTTCGGAGTACCCCGTGTTGGCGGCCATGATCTCGCCAGCGCGGGGCACGAGGATCTGGCAGAAGAGATTGCGGTGGATGCCGGCTGGGCTGGTCTTGTCGGTCGCGAGCTTGAAGACGACTTCCTTGGTGTCCTTCGTGATGGTGGCGTCGGTGGTCGTGACCTTGGGGGGCAGACCGAACAGCTTGACGGTGGCGTTCCCCTCGAACGGAGCGACGTGTTGCAGTTTGACCACCAGTTCGGTTTGCTGGCCCTGCTCGACGGCGGCTCGTTGCATGTTGGCGGCGACGAAGGGGCCGGCCACCTCCAGGGTAAACAGCTGCGACGAGGTCCAGACCGGACCCTGGCCGGCGTCGGCGACGGCGATGACGGCGGTCTTCCACTTCTTGATCTGGGCGTTGCCGGCCGCGTTGTAGGGGATCATCACCTCGTTGGCGGTGGCCGGGATGGCGACGGCGGACGCGGAGCCGACACCTGGCGGGTTCCAGAGTGGGAAGACGGTGATGGCGCCCTTGAAATCGGGTTTGCGGCGGGCGACGACCTTGATCTGCATGCTGCCATTCTGGATCAGGGGCACCTTCGGCTCGATGACGTCGATGGCGTAAGGGGCCTCGGCGGTGACGGCGACGGCGAGGCGTTCGACATCTTTTTTCCAGTACACAGATTGGCCCGGGCCGCCGGTGACGAGTTCAACGGACTGAGCGAAGCGGCTGGTGATCGGAGGATGTTTGGGATCGGCATGTTTCGCGGTGAGGTCGACCAGGCTACCGGCGATGGCGGCCGTGGGGGCCGCCTCGAGGAGCACCGGGAAGGTGTCGAGGTTGCCGGCCATGTTTTCGGCCTGAAGGTTGAGGCCGGCGGGCAGGCCAGTGGCACCGACCGTGAGGTCGCCACCGAAGTTGGCGCGGCTGATGGTGACCAGGGTTGCCATGCGGCCGCCCTTGGGAACGGCGAGGGTCTGGCGTTCCTGGGAGAAGATGTTTACCTTGGGGATGCTGAGGGTGGCAACCAGAGGAACGGGGATGAACTCGACCCGGTAGAAGTAGGTGGGGCCGCCCTTGCCGAGGTGGTCGGTGACGGTGAGGACGTATTCGCCGTCGTTGGGGATCGTAAAGCGGAAGTAGCTATCGGGGCCGCCCGAGTCGTCGTTGGCGACGAGAGCGCCACCGCCGGCAACGGAGAGTGTCATTACCGGGTCCAGGGGCGAGCCGAGGCGTCGCGCGAAGCATTGCACGTCGAAGGTCTGGCCCTTGGTCGCCTTGAAGCGGAAGTGGTCGACATCGCCGGCCTTTTCGATCACTCCGTTGAACGCGGCGGGGAAGGCGGTGGACCGCGTGGCCGTGTTGTGGTCGGCGTTGGGTTCGGTCTCGACGACGTTCGGCAAATCGCTGATGCGGAAGGGCAGGCCCGAGGGCGAAATGCCGAGGGCGTCCTGGCAGTGCAGGGCGATGGTTTCGCCAGGCTTGCCGGCCACTTTCACCTTTTGCTTGATGGGGCCGGTGGGGTCGCCCAGGAAGGTGACCTCGATCTCCTCGCCCGCCTTGCCGCCCGTGGGGACGACGGCGGTTGGACGGGGATGATGGCCGACGTGGAGGCGGTAGCCGCAGGCGCCGTTGCCCTGGTAGCTGGAGTCGCGGACCATGATGGTGTAGGTGCCATCGGCAGGAGCCACGATGGAACAGATGCCGTCCTGACCCAGCAGGGGAGAATCATCACTGGTGGCGAGTTCAAAGCGCTTGGCATCGAGGATGGCGATGTAGGGGTCGAACAAGGTGTTGGCGAGACGCATGCCCTCGATTTCGACGCTGAGGCGTTGGCCCTTTTTCAGGTCGACGGCGTAGTAATCGACATCCTCGGTCTGGACGACGCCCTCGACCGTCAGGTTCAGGCCGATGTTCTGGGGCGTGGTGAATTCGTTGTTGGGTTCTTTCTCGGCGACCGTGGGGTAGGCCCCGATCCAGAAGGTGCGAAGTTCGCTGATGCCGCTGGCGGTGCGGACGCGAACGGCGTGTTCGCCCAGGGCAGCGGTGGGGGCGATCTTGACGCTGGCCTTGACCGCAGGGGAGAAGCTGTCGTGGATCATCGGGCCGATGAACCTGTGCATGGCGGCGGTGTTGGGGGCGGGCTAGCAGGAGTCCGCCGCCTGCACGACGACCTTGCCGACGTAGAC
>ERZ1066117.1753-NODE-1753-length-10016-cov-6.227889_pt1 | contig 10016 bp, 5 predicted proteins | sample MGYA00382764_ERZ1066117 | MGnify/ENA primary metagenome ERZ1066117 (study PRJEB33369, sample SAMEA5778347) | biofilm metagenome | biome: Industrial cooling water; feature: Water cooling tower basin; material: Biofilm | place: United Arab Emirates | collected...
CACTCAGTTTACGAAAAATCGTGATCTCACGAAATCTCGTCACGCGATCCCCGGGATCGATTCGGCCATAAGTTCATTCTCCTTCTGGTTTTAGAAAAATCGCTGCGATTTGGCACGAGAAATGGAATGAATCAGCCAACTCGCCTCGGACTGACCCAGACGAGTAACCAAAAAAGGAGATGAACCATGGCACGCTTGACCTCTCTCGTCCCGGAAAACACCACGGGCAAAGCGCAGGAACTGCTCAGCGCCGTGAAGTCGAAACTCGGCATGGTGCCGAATCTGATGCGAACCCTGGCCAACGCGCCCGCCGCTCTGGAAGGCTACCTCGGCCTCAGCGGCGCTCTGGGCCACGGCCAACTCGCCGCTCGGGATCGCGAACGCATCGCTCTGGCCATTGCTCAGGCCAACGGCTGCGATTACTGCCTGGCGGCCCACTCGACCCTCGGACGCATGGCCGGGCTGACTGCCGAACACATCCGCGATAGCCGGCTCGGCACGGCGGTGGAAGCGAAGTCCGACGCCATCGTCCGCTTCGCACGCAAGGTGCTGGATACCCGTGGTCGGGTCAGCGACGGCGATCTGGCGGTGGTACGCGAGCACGGCCTGAGCGATGGCGAGATCACCGAAATCGTCGCTCACGTGGCGCTCAACGTCCTGACCAATTACTTCAACAACGTCGCCCAGACGACCGTCGACTTCCCCGCAGCGGAACCGTTGGTCGAGCAGGAGGCGGTGTGCTCGACGGGCTCGTGCCAATCGGCCTGATCTGAAAACGCAACGTGGAATTCCAACTCGTATCGAGACACCGGTGAGCACACACATGCCAACCTCTGTTTCTTCGTCGGCGCGGGTGATCGCCCCACCCTTCACCCTCGAAACCGCTCGGCTCAAGGTACGAGCCGCCGAGGACGCCTGGAACAGTCGCGATCCTGACCGGGTGAAACTGGCTTACACGCTGGGCACCGTCTGGCGTAACCGCGACGAGTTCCTGACCGGCCGCGACGCCGTCCGCGCCTTTCTGATCCGCAAGTGGCAGCGCGAGCACGACTACCGGCTGATCAAGGACCTCTGGACCTTCGCCGACAACCGAATCGCCGTTCGCTTCCAGTACGAATGGCACAACGCCGCGGGCCAGTGGTTCCGCAGCTACGGCAACGAACTATGGGAATTCGATGAGCACGGCCTGATGCGTCGGCGCGAAGCCAGCATCAACGACCTGGCCATCCGAGAGCAGGAGCGGCGATTTCACTGGGCAGCGCCCGGGCCGCGTCCGCACGATTATCCCGGCATCGATCAACCGATTTAACCTAGACATTCTCACTCTTTTCCATAAGGGGATCACCACCATGTTTCGCACGAACCTGCTAATCGCCACTCTGGGGCTCGCCTCCGTCACCTTGATTGCTCTGGCGTCCACCACGGCGGAGAGCACGGCATCGCCCGTGCCGACCCTGCACAAGAAGGTGAAGGTGGGCGAGTTGAACCTCTTCTATCGCGAGGCGGGACCCAGGGACGCGCCTGTGATTCTGCTGCTGCATGGCTTCCCGACCAGTTCTCAGATGTTTCGCAATTTGATTCCACGCCTCGCGGACAAATACCGGGTCATCGCCCCTGACTACCCTGGCTTCGGGCACAGCGACATGCCCTCACGCGACAAGTTCACCTACACCTTTGATTCGCTCGCGGAGGTGGTGGAGCAATTCACCGAGAAACTGGGCCTGAAACGCTACACCCTCTATGTGCAGGACTACGGTGCCCCAGTGGGTTACCGCCTGGCCGCCAAACACCCCGACCGGGTCAGCGCCATCGTGGTGCAGAACGGCAACGCCTACGACGAGGGCCTGGACAACGACTTCTGGAAGCCGATCAAGGCCTACTGGAAGGAGCCGAAGAACAAGGAGAAACGCGAGGCATTGCGTGGCCTGCTGACCTACGAGGCGACGAAGTGGCAATACACCCACGGGGTGAAGCATCCCGAACACGTCAGCCCCGATGGCCCGGCCCATGATCAGTTCCTGCTGGAACGCGACGGCAACAAGGAGATTCAGCTGGATCTGTTTCTCAGCTATGGCTCGAACCCGCCGCTGTACCCCAAGTGGCAGGCCTACTTCCGCAAGCATCAGCCTCCGATGCTGATCGTCTGGGGAAAGAACGACCAGATCTTCCCCGCCGCTGGGGCCGAGCCATACAAGCGAGACCTGAAGACCCTGGAGTATCACCTGCTGGATGCCGGGCACTTTGCCCTGGAGTCGAACGGTGAGGAGATCGCCAACCGGATGCGAGCCTTCCTCGGCAAGCACGTCAAGTAAGACCTCAATGTCAGCCCAACGCCGCCGGGCTCTCCCGGCGGCGTTGGTCGCGTTGTGTCGCGCTCCGCAACGCTTACTTGCCCAAAGCGTGGATGGTATTGTGGATGACGCCAACCACCTCACGCCCCTCTTTCCCCGTCAGTCGATACTTGATCTCCATGCACCAGGTCGGGGTCAGATCGGGCAACTCCAGACGCACGGTCTTGCCATCGGACAACAGGGTTGCCTTCGAGACCGTTAGCGATTTCTCGTCCAGATGTTTCGAGCCATAGTTCTGGCTCCGCTTCAAGCTCCACACCTTTACCGCAAAGTGCTCGCTGGCCACGGCCTTCGCGTCCAGGGGATCGCTGAAGGTGAGTTCCACGGCACCGGGTTTCGCCTTCAGACCGACCGGCAGGTTGGCGGGCTTGCCGGTGTAGCGCACCCGATAGAACCCGCCCGGAAGCGTCTGATTGCCCGCCCAGGCGTACATCCCGCAGACGTAGAGGTGGCCGTCGGTCGGGTGAAACCGTGGTCGCATGACGCCGGTGGGGAATGTCGGGATCGGTAACGCGCACATGCCGCCCTGTGCCTGGCCGTTCACCGTCTCGTGCGGGACGATGTAGATTTTGCCCATGCCGTAGCTGGTGTTGAGCAGCGACCCGGCCAACGGCCCCCAGGTTTTCTCGGGCACCCAGATCAATTCCGCGGGCGAGCGATCGAAGGCGTTCGTGATCCAGCACAACGGTTGTTTCATCGCCGCATCGGAGGTGTCGGTGAGATCGGTATATCCCCACATGTTGCCATAAAAGCCGCCCTTCTCGACCTTGTTGATGCGGTTCTTGGGCGTCCAGAACCCTTCCTGGTCCGTCACAAAGAACGTCCCGTCCGGGTTCAGGCACACGCCATTAGCCGCGCGAAAGCCCGTGGCCAGGATCTCTGTCTTGGTGCCGTCGTTGCTCACCTTGAGTAGCGTGCCATGATGCGGCACCAGCGCGGGCAGCGCATGGCGGCCACTCTTGGCGTAGTAAAAGTTCCCCTCCGCATCGGTCTGCAGGCCCATGGCAAACTCATGAAAATGCTCGGTAACCTGGTGATCGTTGTTGAAGCATTCGTAGAAGTCGATTTCGCCGTCGCCGTTCAGGTCGCGTAACTGAACGATTTGATCGCGACAGCAGACGAACAATCCCCCCTTGCGGAACTTCAGTCCCAGCGGCTGAAACAGCCCCGAGGCGATCCGCTGCCAGCGAAGGCCTGCTTCGGGTTTGTCGAGGCCGCTCACCGTCCAGACGTCACCATCCCAGGTGCACACGGCCATGCGCTTGCCATCCGGGTAGAAATCAAACCCCGTGAGGCGCATCAGCGCATTCCAGGGATTACGCTCCGGCACACCAAACGTATCCACCGTAAAGGGCCCCTCGCCCTTGCCGGAGACAACCCCCGTCTGGAGCACGTCGGGCCAGCGTTTCGGTCCGCCCTCCGTAAGCGGCTTGAGTGGTCTGGGAGCCGGGGTAGCCTTGGAAAACGCGGCGAGATCCAACGCCCCCTTGGCCATCAACACCTTCACCCGAGTGGGGGTGGCGGCGGCGGGAATAGTCAACACATGGAACCCGTCTTGCCTGGCCAGTGACACCCCCTTGTCACCAACGACGGCGACGGCGGTCTCCTTTGGGGCGATCCGCGCTCGCAGATCACGCGACGACTTGCCGATCTCCAGCGTCCTCGTGAAGACGGTGCCACTCTTGCCCTCCGCCTCCACACCAACAAGCTCCAGAATGCTCGCCCCGCCGACGGTGTACTCGATCACGGTCTGATCGCCGTAGGCGTAGGTTCCCTTGAACTGCGCCCACGAACGCGGCAGGGGACCGTAAGGTCGTTTGTCGCGGCCCCGTGGCCGGGGATCTTCGAAACTCCCGGTTTCGGGATTGGCCCAGCCGGGGCCGACCGGATTCTCGACGTGCCGCTCACCCACCAGTTTCGGATGAATCTGATGCTGGCCGTTGAAGTGGATGCCCTTCCAGTCGATGAAACCATCGCCCGTCCACCCAGCGGCGTACCGCAAGGTGTCGTGATCAAACAGCGCCCAGCTTTTGCCACGCGAGACGCCCCCGACACCGGCATCGAGTCGGACCGCGATGCCCTTGTAGGCAATGTTCGGCCCTGTGCCGCCTACTTCATAGGTGTTCATGAGGCTGGGGCCGTAATCCATGGCCATCCAGGGAGCGACGCTCGCCGGCGCAGGACCGTACTCACCCTTCTTCCCCGCCGGCAGTTTCGACAGGAAGGTCTCGTCGATACGGGCGAACTGTGTCGGATTGTTCGGCTTGAGGTACGCCTCGCGCACATAGTGAATCACGTCGTACTTCTGGCGCGGCACCATCCAGGTCTGCGGCGGCATCTGCCCATAGCCGTGGGTCAGCGTCTGGTACAGACTGTAGGGATCGTTGCCGTTCTTGAAGGTGTGAGTGGCAAACTTCGGCGACGTGGGCAGCGAACCGGGCTGATCTTTTGTGCCGTGGCAGTTGGCGCAAACCCGGGTGTAGATCGCCTCGCCGCGTTTGAGTGCCTTGTCGTCCAGTGCGCGGATCAGTCCGGCGTGGTCGATCTCCTTCTCGTATTCGGGCAGGGCAAAGGTGGTTTGTGCGGGCCGCAACTCCTTCGCTCGAGTCGGTCCGCCCTCGGCCACCTCGATCAGATACCGAGCCAGATCGAGGAACTGTTGCCGATCCGAAAGCATGTTCACCAAACCATCTGGCATGAGCGACTGCGCCGCCGTGGTTCGCTGCTCGATATCCTTCAAGAGAAGAGTGGTTCGCTTGTTACTGGCGGGATCGACAAGGGTGAGAGATTGCTTATCCTCCGAGGCCAGCAGGCCAGAGAGGGTACGACCACGGGTGGTAGTCATCGTGAGCGTTTCGTAACCCTTCTTGATCACTTTCGAGGGCGACAGCACCGATTCAATCAGGTATTCGGCCGTGATCTCCTTACCCGCGCGGGCGAGATCAGGGCCCAGGTGGGTGCCCTGCTCGGCATCGTGGCAGCGGGCACACGTCAAAAACGGCTGGAAGAACAGCACGGCCCCGCGTCCCGCATTCCCTCGTTCGCGGGCCGCCCGGGCCAACGCGGCAGGCGATTCCTTGAGGAGTTGCTGGGTAAGCGTTGGGGGCGCGATCGGTGGGGGAGCGATGGGGGGTGGCACCATCTCCTTGACCTGCCAGAGTTTGCCGAGCAGCTTCTCCATGTCCGGGTCGTGTTTTTTCAGTTGTTCACGCGTGAATGGGAAGAAATCGTTGCGGCCGAAGAAGGCCTCGCTCGCCTCGGCGAAATACTCCATCGGCGTCGTCATCGCGTAGGCCTTTTCAACCGTGTTGGGCCGACCATTGCCAAAGTGGCGTTCGACCTTGTCGTACTTGCCCGAGTCTCTGACTCGCGCAAAGGCAGCGGCGATTTCAGGGTTGCGGAAGCCGCGCGGCAACTCGCGATCGTGGTACGCATGAGCAAGCTCGTGCAGCACAAACCACGGCATCCGATTCACCTCGGCGGGAAAGATGCGGACATTGGTGAACTCAACCGCGCGGGCCATCTCGGGGTCGCGTCCATTCTTGCGCAACCAGTCTGCACCAGGGTGATACTCGGCGACAGGTCGCACTCCGGGATACTCCGGGTTGAAATACAGCGGCACCTTTTGCAGCTTTCCAACCGCCGCCGGGGGGACCACCTTGATGATCTGGACCAATTGATCCTCAAGCAGTTCCAGCGCCTTGGCCGTGGGACGCGCCTGGGTGGCGAGCAACTCACGGTTGATCTGCACCGTCCAGCCACGCACACGCCGCGTTTCGTACACCGGGTCTGGCGCCGGCGCGTGAGCGGCGAGCAGGTTATCGTGAAGAAAGCGCGTCATCGTCTCCATCAGGTGCTGATCCGTATTCTTCCCCTCTCGGATGGCATGCGTACGGTTGGGGTAGGGCATCACGCTAAAGCGCTTGCCCCGGGCGATGAGTTCCTCCATCAACCGTTCCGTGCCCTGGTAGTGGCAGTTGTCGTCGCCGGTGCCATGGATCAGCAACAGATTGCCGCGCAGCTTCCCGGCATGGGTGATCGGGGAACCATCTCGGTAACCCGAGGCATTCGCCGAGGGCAGGCCCATGTACCGCTCCTGGTAGATGGTGTCGTAGAGCGTCTGGTCGGCCACGGGGGCAACCGCGATGGCGGTGCGATAAAGATCAGGGTGGCGAAACAGGGCATTGAGGCTCATGCTGCCACCACCGCTCCAGCCCCACGAACCAACGCGAGTCGGATCGACGAACGACCAGCGCTGAAGCAACGCACGAACGGCCGCCGCCTGCTCGGTGGGAGCAAGAATGCCAATCTGCCGATGCACCACCTTGCGCCAGGACCGGCCTCGGGGCACATTGGTCCCGCGATTGTCGACGCTGGCCACCACAAAGCCCTGCTGCGCCAGCATCCAGTGCCACAGCCCGCGTGCCCCCGGCCAGGCATCGCGCACCGTCTGTCCGTGCGGCTCTCCATAAACATACATCAAGAGCGGCAACTTCGCACCAGAGTCGATTCGTGCTGGCCGAACGCACCAGGCATCCAGCGTAACGCCTTCGCCGATCGGCACCCGGAGAAACTCGATCTCCGGCCGCTTGAGAGCGGCCAGTTTCTTGCGCAACTTTTCGTTGGTGGTCAGCGTGCGAAGCGTGGTATTGTCCTTGAGGCGCACGAGGCGGACCACGGGTGGCGTGGTGAAGTTCGACCAGCTATGCACGGCCCACTTTGCATCGGGGGAGATGTTGTAGTCGTGCCAGCCAGTCTCTTTCTCCGTTGAGAGCGGCTCCGTCTTTGTGCCATCCAGCTTCACCCGGAACAGATATCGCTGCGTCGCATTCCTGGGTGAGGCCGCGTAGTAAAGCCAGCCGTCGGCCTTGTCGAGGGCCTCGACGGCCATGACATCAAACTCGCCGCGGGTGATGGGTTGCAGGGGCGAGCCATCGAGAAAGGCGCGGTAGGCGTGCCTCCAGCCCGAGCGTTCGCTGAGCCAAAGGAAGCTTTTGCCATCGTCGAGCCAGCGCCAGGGATTCTCGTTCTCCAGCCAGGCGGCATCCTTCTCGGTGAACACCAACTTGGCTTTACCGTGAGTGGGATCCACACGCCAGACGTGCAGTTCTGTTTGCAAGCGGTTGAACTGTTGCACCACCACCTGCGAACCATCGGGTGTCCAGTCCGCGCGGGGCAGGTAGTGTTCGCGCGGATCGCCCGGCAACGCCAGCCATTGCACCTTCCCCCCCGTGGCTGCGATCACCCCGAGACGCGTGGCCGAGTTCTTCTCGCCCACCTTGGGGTAGGCAAAGGTGGTGATCTTCGGCGTCTTGCTGACGACGTTATCGACCAGATGAAACTCTGGAACGCCCGATGTATCGAACTGCCAGAACAGGATCTTTCGGCCATCGGGGCTCCAGCGGAAGCAGTGGCGCAGGTCCAGTTCTTCCTCGTTCACCCAATCGGAGGTTCCATTGATGATGGTTTTGGAACCGTCCGTGGTGAGACGGGTAATCTTCAGCGTCTCCAGATCCTGGACATACAGGTTGTTGGCGTGGACATAGGCCACTTGTTTGCCATCGGGCGACAGGGTCGCGAACTGAAGTGACGAGGCCGGCGCGTCGCCACCCAGCTTCTTCAACTTGCGTGTCGCCACTTCCAGAAGCCAGTAATCGCCCCGGGTGTTGCGTCTCCACACACGACGGCTGTTGGTGTAGATCAGCAGCTTGGTCTCATCCGCTGAGAATTCAAAACTCTCAATGGAGAGAGGCTCTTTCGCCCCGACAGGAACAAAAGCTGCTGCCGGGACGACCACTTCGCTGGCCTCGGTCGCTGGATTGTGGCGAACCAGGTTGCGGCCGGCGGGTTTGTCGGATTTTTCGAGGGTGAAGTACGTGGAGGACCGCTGGCTCCATTTCCGTGGGGGCAACCCCTCGGTCTCAAACTCCTTGAGACCAAAGAGTCGGCCAATGCTCAGCAACGAATCCTTACCAGGCTCGTCCGCCGCGCGGCACAGGCCGCAGGTTAGAACGAGCATCGCGAGAGGAGAGAACAGCCAAACCAAACGACCCATCACTATCACCTCGGCATGCGACAAAATCAGTCTGCGATCACGACTGTGAACCGGAAAAACTCACGAAATCTCAACCACACGGCGGCCCAACACCTCCATCCGGGGACGAATGCCCAGCCCTGGAGCGAAGGACGCGGCCATGATCCCGTTTTCGCGTTGAGGTGCGCCCTCGGCGGTACTCACGGTCACGTAACTGTTGAAGTCGGTACTCGTAAACCGGGACTGCTCAGGCGTGCTGTGTGCCAGGTGAGCAATCGCGGCCGTGGTGATATCGCCTCCCCAGCTATCCTCAAGCGTCATGGCAATCCCCATGGACACACAAAGATCACGCACCTGCCTGGTTCGGGTGAGTCCGCCCAACTTGCTGATCTTGAGATTCACCACATCCATCGCCAGATCAGCCCGGGCCCTCAACAAAACATCCATTCCATCGATGTTTTCGTCCAGAACAAAGGGTTGATCACACTGTCGGCGGACAGCGAGACACTCCTCGTAGGTGAGGCAAGGCTGTTCGATGTAGACATCCAGATCGCGAACGGCCCGGGCGACACGAATGGCCTCGTGCTGGGCCCAGCCGGTGTTGGCATCGGCCACCAGGCGATCGGTCGGTTGAAGAATGGAGCGCACCTGACGGATGCGCTCGATATCTACATCCGGGTCGCCTCCCACCTTGAGTTGAAAGCGCGTGTAGCCTTCGCTACGGTACTGCGCCACGCGGGCCGCCATCGCCTCGGGCGCCTCCTGCGAGATGGCACGATACAGTCGGACCGATTCACCGAAACGCCCCCCCAGAAGCGTGCAAACCGGTAAGCCGGTGGCCTGCCCGAGGAGATCCCAGCAGGCGATGTCGATGCCGCTTTTGACATAGGGGTGACCCTTTAACGCCGCATCCATCCGTTGGTTGAGTTTGAACAATTCACGAGGATCGTACCCCAGTAGATGGGGTGCCAGTTCCACCAGGCCCGCTCGTACCCCCTCGGCATAAGCCGGCAGATAAAACGGCCCCAGGGGGCACACCTCTCCGTAGCCGATGAGACCCGTGTCTGTCTCCACGCCCACAATGGTGCTATCAAAGACCGTCACGGCCTTGCCGCCGGACCACTTGTAGTTTCCTTCGCGCAGGGGCAACTCAACCCGGTGGGCGAAGATCCGCACAATTCGCATCGATTCCGTCTCCACAAAGATCCGATCCGTTCGTCGCTTACTTCTTGTCGCCCTTGTCCTCATAAACAAATGCGTTCTTGTCGGCGGGCAGAACCCACACGTTTCGAAACTTGACGGGGTTGCCGTGATCCTGAAGGAACAGGGGGCCGGTCATCGTTTTCTTCTGCCGGTCACGAATTTTGTCGAGGTAGGGCGTGTTGCCAAACCGGAACGGATGGAACGTCGATTTGGGCTCGCCAAAGCGGGTGTCTTCCTGCACCTTCTTGCCATTAAACCAAACGGTCACATGGCCCTTGTCCGTGATCTTTCCCGCGTCGTCTCGTCGTGGAGCGATGTACCGAATGTCGAGCACCTGCCACTCGCCCGGCTTGCGGCATGCATTCTCCAGGGGCGGGGCAAAACCATACAACGCGCCTGCATCTTCCTGCGTGATCTTGGTTTTGCCG
>ERZ1066117.1755-NODE-1755-length-10004-cov-5.282641_pt1 | contig 10004 bp, 6 predicted proteins | sample MGYA00382764_ERZ1066117 | MGnify/ENA primary metagenome ERZ1066117 (study PRJEB33369, sample SAMEA5778347) | biofilm metagenome | biome: Industrial cooling water; feature: Water cooling tower basin; material: Biofilm | place: United Arab Emirates | collected...
TACGTGCTCAGATTCCGCAGCTGCTCGATGGCACTTTCATCCCTTCCGATCCCAAGGTCTTTGCGATCGCTGGCTCGTTGTGCAGCCTTCAGCAAGAGCATGCGGCCGTGTTTCTGCTGGATCAAAGGATGAAGAAGGCCGATCCCAACCTGAACATTTCGCTTTCGGCTCGTTCAAAGCTGGTGAAGTATGAATCTTTTCTTCAGGCAGGTTTCGCTCAGAGTCGCGATGCGGTTCGATTGAGCGAGCGGGAGCGAGTGGAAGCACGGCAACAGGCGCTGGCCGGCCTTCAGGTCACGGTCGAGTTTCTTCGGCGAATGGAGCAGCAAGGAACACCCAACAATCAGCGCGAGGCACAGCGCTGGCTGAAGCGTTTGCGAGAATCGAAGACCCTGGCCTGGACCCGTGATCCGCAGCGGATCGCTGGTCTCCCTGCCTCCGAGCGTCGCGGATGGTATCGCTTCTGGCAGTTTCTGGGAGACGACGCACAACCCTGATCGCCGACGGACACCGCTGGCGTCAGGGGGTGTCGTCTTCCGATTCGACGTAGAGTTCCGGAAAGACATCGGCCGAAAGCCCTGCCGAGCGGATCATCTCCGCCAGTTTGCGGGTGGCGGCGAAGCGAAAGTTGGCGATTTGCTGCTCGCTGAGCTTCATCTGCAAGGCGACTTCGCGATTGGGCAACCCCTTCACCCACAGGAGTTCCATCACCTTCAGTCGCGTCCAGTCGCCCTTCTCCTGCCACATTCTCAGCAACTGCCGCAGACATTCGGCCAGGGCGTTTTCTTCCATCTCCCGGCGTTCGCCGCTGCGGGCATGGGACGACACCGTGCGCTCGGGCGATGCCTGCTGACCCAGAGCCTCTTCGTGCGATTCGGCGACATGTAGCGGGTTACGCCCGCTTTTTCGGTGGTGGTTGATCACGTGGTTCGAGGCGATTGAAAACAGATAGGATTCCAGGGGGCGCTTCTCGTCGAAGTTGGGCAGGCTACGGAAAAAGCCCAGGAACGTCTCCTGGACCACATCCTCGCTCGCCGCCCGGTCCTGCAGGCGACGGTAGGCAAAGGCGAAAATCCGCCCGCGGAATCGGCTCATGAGCGTATTCCAGGCATCCTCGCTGCCCGTGCGAATCTCCTGGATCAGTAGCCGATCGCTTTCTGTGGACATGGCCTCACCTCACCCACCAGAGCAGCAGTCCCCCGACAAGCAGAATCAGAATCGCCAGCCCTCGCAGCCAGCGTGTGGCAAATCCTCGGGTCCACTCCTCCAGTTGAAGATACCCCGCGACGACGGCAAATACTAGCACGAGCGCAGCAATCACGCGCGCGAGCCACCACTGCCGTTCGCGGGCACGTTGCTCACGCTGAGCATCCACGTTGGCTTCTAGCAATTCACGCGTGAGGGTGAAGTTGACACGCACCTGTAACAGCGGTTGATCCAGCAACCGCGGCGAGGGTTCCGCGTTCCCCACCTCCAACAGGCCGTAACGCTCGATCAACCGGGGGTCGAACCCCTGGCCCTGTTCGTGTTCCAGTTGGTCAGCCAGGTTGCGCAGCGCGTTCTTTCTTGCCTCCTCGGCGGTTGCCCCGAAGCCCTCGGCGGAAATGGGGGCCCCAACCGGAGTACGACGCAGCGGTTTCTCGGCCGCCTGTAACAGAGCGCCAGGGAAGGGCAACAGGAGAAAGCCCAGAAGAATCGCTCGCCTCATGGTGTCTGCTCCTAGGCGTAACGTAGGTCTTTGTTGTCACGCCCCGAATGGGCCGGGGTGCCCCCGCCCGTGCGACCTCGACCGGGCGAAGCGGGGAACGCCGAGGCAGGCTCCCACGGACTGGCCAGCTGCACAATGGCCGTGACCGCGACGACAATGGCAACGGCCAGGAAGTAACTGTGGGGGTGGGCAGGCCGAGCCACCAGCAACAGCAGCGAGCCCACGACCCCGGCAACGACCACGGGGGTCAGACGGAAACGACTTAGCCGCTGCCGAGCGGTGAGATCCCACCAACGAATCGAGAAAAAGGCAAACGCGTAATAAGTGATATAGTACGCTTCGACAGGGATGCGATGAACCGAAGTATCAAAAAACAGATGCCCATCGATCCACGAGGCCGCCAGGCCCACCAACGCTCCCAGCAGGGCCGCCCCGAGACTCCACCCAGCGATGCTGGTCTCGGGAATAGTCGGGCTGATCCACCAGCGCGACGGAAGGAGTAACGCCCAGCACGCCAGCAGGGTCACAAAGAAAAACGTCTGCAAGGCATCGCCACCGATGGCCGCCGCCAGCAGGGTGCCCAGGCTGGTCCAGAGGGTGGCGAGGACAAACGACCACGAAAGTTCGATCACCCCCAACCACGGCGAACCGCTCAGGGTGGCCGACGACGTGGAGGCTGCCCGGGGCTCCGGCGACGGCGTCGGCCGCGTTTCGACAGGCACCGTGGCTCCCAGGTGGCGGATCGCCAGGGCCATCTCCTCGGCCGTGGCGTAGCGATCCTGGACATTCTTGGCCAGAGCCTTGCTCACGATCTCGCGCCACTCTGGGGGCAAGCGATGAATTGCCGCGGGCATGGTGAGATGCTTGAGGAGAATTTCGCCGTAACTATCGCCCTGATACGGCACCGTGCCCGTGAGCATCTCAAAGAGCATGACCCCTACGGCATACAGGTCGATCTGGCAGGTGTAATTTCCCTTGGATATCTCAGGGGCCATGTAATGGACGGTGCCGACCGAGGCCGTCTGGGCCACGGATTGGTTGGGTCCCATGCCCTTGGCCAGGCCGTGGTCGCCGATCTTTACGTGACCGTTTTCCAGGAAGATGTTCGCCGGTTTCAGATCGCGATGCACCACACCACAATCGTGCAGGTAGGCGACCGCATCGAGGATTTCCAGGGCCAGGCGCCGGACCTCATCGCTGGGTAGTCCCTCGGGATGGGCCTGCAGGTGGGCGGCCAGGGTGGTGCCCGTGATGTATTCCATGACTACCCAGTGGTTGCCCAGCCCATCGACACGCAGGTCGTACAGCCACACCAGGCGGGGATGCTTGAGATTCAGGCAATGTGCCACGCCACGTAACTCGGCACGCGGATCGCCGCGCAGGAGCTTGAGCGCGACCTCCTTGCCACCATCGCTCAGGGCCAGGTAGACCTCACCAAACCCACCACGACCGATGCCACGCTTGATCGTGAACCCTTCCAGCGGTTGCTGGCCCATGCTGTAGGTAAATCGCATGCTTGCCATTGCCTTTCTCACGTTGCCGGTTCGATGGCAAAACTGAACCGCTCGCCAACCACCACGGCCGAGCCAGGCAGCAGCACGCGTCCCTTCTCGGGGGTGCCATTGACCTGAAACGTGCCGTCGTGACGTAATCCCAGGCCGTCCTTGTGCCGGAAGAGGATGACGGCGTCCTCCTCGCCGTCGAGCTTTACATGCCCGCCGCGATCACCGAGAATCAGGGTCTCGGCCATCAACAAAACGCCATCGACTCCCGAGGGCAACCGATGCCCGCTGACGAGTTCAAGCCGGGCGGAATGGCTGGCGGGGATGGGGAGGCAGAACCGCAGGCGACACGATTTGCCCAGCGTGATCTCGTCGTTGTGTTTCAACGGAGTGCGTGAGACAGAACGATCGTTGACCAGCACGGGACGCATGGCCTCCAGGCTGTAGCCCTCGGCATCGCGGTACAACCCCGCATGCAGCCGCGAGACATCCGCGAACAGGGGGATATCGACCCGGGCCGTGGGGCCCGCCTGGCCTAAAGTCAGGCGAGGCGACAGGCAAACGAGGAAGCCGCCAACGCCATCGATCCAGAGAAAGAAGCGCGGCCCCAGGGGATCGGTCGTCGTGTTCTCGGTGGGACTTCCCAGGGCGAGAGTGGGTGGTTCCGTGGCTCGCCAGGCCCGTGAACGCAGGGCGCGGGCCTCGGGGTGACCGGGAGCCAGACGGATCACTTCCTCGGCCCGTTCGACTACCTCGGCCCAGTCCTCTCGAGTCGCGGCCTGCTGAAGCTGGGCCAGCAATTCAGGCAGTGCGTCGCGAGCCTCGATCCATTCCAGGTGCTGAGTATCCAGACGCTCATTGACTCCCAGCAACCGCCGGGTGCGCTCCAGGGCGTCCAGGGCCATGGTGAATTCGCCCTGTTCGGCCCATTCGATGGCGCGGGTCCAGGATTGCAACCCCTCTTCCAACACGAGCAATTCGGGCGAGCGCACCTCTCGAGCACGAAGTTGTAATCGCAGGGCGTCGGCTCGTGAGAGTTCCCCGGCCGAGAGCAACGCCCGCAGTTGAGCCATCTCGAAGGAGACCAGATCACGGCGGAGTTTTTCAAACGATTTATCTGCCAGGCCCAGCCGTTCGGCGGCCTGAAGATAGGACCAGGCGCGCTCGGTTTCTTCCTGGGCCAGAGACCGCTCGCCCTGCTCGACGAAGGCGCGGGCGAGTTGGGTGAGCAGTTCCCCGGCTTGACGGTGTTGCCGAATCGAAGGGCTTTCCAGCAGCCGTGCGGCTTCATCGAGGCGACCTTGTCGGATCGCCTCGCGAATCTGCTTCAGGGTAAGCCAGGTGAAGCCGAACATCGGACGATCCTTGGGAGGAAGAAAGGACAGGAAGAGCAAGCCGTATCACGACTGGGGCGGAGCCAACCGCTGGGCCAACCGTTGCTTCCACTTCTGATCCTGCTCACGCTGACGCTCGGCGGCACGGATCGGCCCTTCCTCGCGCTGGCCAGCCAGTTCGCGCTTGGTCTTCAGCAGATCGACCTCGTCGCGGAACGCTTCGATTTCGCTCTCCAGTCTACGATATTCGGCATCCTCCAGCGAGCGTGCCTTGTTGCGTTGCAGTCGACGCTCGGCTGCCAGGGTCGTCTCCAGCCGCTGGAGTTCCGCAGCCATGCGTTCGCGGTGCAACTGGGCCTGCTTCCATTTCTGCTCGTTGAGTTGCAGGCTTTTCTTCAGTTCGCTCAGGTGCTTGGTACGGCTTTCGAGCATCTGCTCGTCGGCTTCCAGGGCGAGGAAGTCGAGCTTCAGTTGCTCTTCCATCTCCTCACGCGGATAGCGATGCCCCTGGTAGACGACCTGGGTGTCGTTGTTCGCCAGAGCGGTATGCATCTTCTTGATGTCCTGCTCGCGTTCCTGAATGTGCGTCTTGAGTTGCTCGACGCTCACCTGCAGTTTCTTGACCGACTGAGCCTGGCGGGCCAGCTTGTCCAGGAACCGCTCGTCGTGCTGGGCCAGCTGGTTCACCTCCATTTGCAGCCGTTCCAGTTCACGCTCCAGCGGCACCGCCTGCTTGGCAGACTTGCTCCACTTTTGGAACGAGAGCCGCAGATGGCTGCCTGCCCAGGTTGACTTGAGGAGCATGACGCAGCCAAAAGCGATGGCCACTCCGACGAGAATTTTCTTCCACATGGTGGAACCCCTTTCGTGAGGGAGTGAGAAAGCAAAGATGGGAGGTTCAACGCACTCCCCGAGAAGGTACTTCGCGGAACAGGAACGGAGATTTAGGCGTTGGACGGGTTGGTCCAGCGCAGGAGACAACAATCCCTCCCCTGGCGGTGTCGGAATTTTCGCGCCACACCAACGTCCCGCCGGGCACGGTGTTCTGAGGAGGGAAGTCGATGGTTGACATGAGGGTCCGGCCATTGATAGGTTGATGGAATCCGCCCCTCATCTCTCTTTTCGCGCATGAGGTAACGTCATGGCCAAACCGGCACCGGGTGTCTGGGGTATCGATCTGGGGCAATCGGCCCTGAAGGCACTACGCCTGCAAATGGTCAAGAACGAGGCCGGCGAAGAAGTGCTGACGGCGACCGCGTTCGATTTCGTGGAATACCCGAAAAATCTGACGCAACCCGACGCCGACCCGGATCAACTGATCCGCGAGGCGCTCACGCAGTTCCTGTCACGCAACGACCTCAAGGGCGACACGGTAGCGATCGCTGTCCCGGGCCAGTCGGGTCTGGCGCGCTTCGTTAAGCTGCCGCCCGTGGAGGAGAAAAAGATCGCCGAGATCGTCAAGTTCGAGGCCAAGCAGCAGATTCCGTTCAATCTCGACGAGGTGGTCTGGAGCTACCAGAAACTCGGCTCGGGCGAGGTGATCGATGGCCTGGCCCTGGAGACCGAAATCGGCCTGTTCGCGATGAAACGCGACATGATCAGCCGCTACCTGCAATACTTCGGCGGGGTCGGCGTCGAGGTCCACTTTATCCAGATGGCCCCGCTGGCGCTGTGCAACTACATCGCCTACGACCTGCTCCACAAGGATGTCAACACGCCCAACGATGGTTCCAAGAAGTGTGCCGTCGGCCTGGATATCGGCACCGATACCAGCAACCTCGTTTGCACCGACGGCGGCAAGATCATCTGGCAACGGCCGATTCCGGTGGGTGGCAACCACTTCACGCGGGCACTGACCAAGGACCTGAAGCTCACCTTCGCCAAGGCCGAGCACACCAAGCGCAACGCGACCAAGACCGACCCGACGGAATTGAAGAAGATCCTGGCGTCGCTGAAGCCGATTTTGAGCGACTTCGTGGGCGAGGTGCAGCGCTCGCTGAACTTCTTCACCAACACCCACCGCGACGCCCAGATCGAGTACATGGTCGGCCTGGGCAACGCCTTCCGGCTGCCGGGTCTGCAGCGGTATCTAGCCGAGAAGCTCCAGCTGGAAGTCCGCAAGGTCTCGGCAATGGAACGGCTAGTGGGCGACGACGTGCTCAACGCGCCCATCTTCAACGAAAACATCCTGAGCTTTGGCGTCGCTTATGGTCTGGCCCTGCAGGGTCTGAGCAAGGCCAAGTTGCAGACGAACCTGCTGCCGCCCGAGTTGGCCCAGGAACGACTGATTCGCGCCAAGAAGCCCGCCGCCGTCGCGGCCGCCGCCCTGCTGCTCGTGGGCCTTGGTGCCTCGGTCATGGGCGTGGCACTCTCGGCCCGCACCTATGGCGCTCCCAAGGTCGCCACCGCGATTGAAACCGCCAACAAGATGGCCGATCAGGCCGCCAAGGCCAACTCGGCGTTCGAGGGGGCTAAATCGTCGGCTCTGGCGGAGGACGAGGCTGTCAAGGCGATCGTGGCCGGGCAGTTTGAGCGAGAAAACTGGCTGCACCTGACCAAGTTCCTCTCGGATGTGATTCCCCAGCCCGACGGCAAGAATCTGCCGCCGCAGTATCGCAAGCGCTACTGGGAAGACATGCCCGCGACACGGAAGGGGCAGACGGTCTACAGCGGCAAGATGGCCTACGATGAGATGCTCAAGTATGCCAAGGCGCCGCCCAAGCCGGTGGATGACCCCACCGCCGATCCGCTGCCGCCGGGCATCGACGACCGCATCCAGTTCAACATTCAGTCGGTGGATTGTCGGTATTCCGACGACCTCAAGGCGTTCTGGACTGCAGCCTCGACCGGGAAGGACGCCGGCGACGTGCGACCGACCGAACAGTTCAAGACGCCCCCCGAGGGCAAGGGCTGGGTGATCGAGATCAGCGGATTCACCTTCCACCACGGCAAGGAATCGGCCGTGCGCAACCTGTTGCTGGAAAACATCGCGCGGCTGGGGATCAAGAAGCCCGAGGCCCCGGCAGACGGCAGCACGCCTCCCCCGGCCGAGGCCCCCAAGCCTGCCGACGGAGCCAAGCCCGCCGACGGCGATGCTTTCGCGGCCGTGAAACAACCAGTGATCAACCGCGTGAGCCATGCCCTGCTCTATCGCTACGCCTCACGAGAGACGCCCGTGGCTGCCCTTCTGGGTGGCGGCGGCGGTGGCGGCGTGGGTCGGCCTGGTGGGGGCTTTATTCCCGATGATGACGATCGTCGTGGAGGTGGGGGTGGGCCTGCTCCCGGTGGCAGTCCCATGACCGGTGGCAGTCCCATGCCCGGTGGCAGTCCAGGCGCCCCAGGCGATGCCGGCGGTGGCGGCGATGCGGCGAAGCCCAGCCGGAGCGGTTGGCGAACTCTGGCTTCGCGTGGGGCCGGCGCCAGCACGGGTGGCGGCATGCTGGGTGGTCCTGGGATGCCCGGTCCGGGATTTCCTCCGGCCATGCCTGGCGGTCCGTTCAATCCGGGTGGTCTGCCTGGCGGCGGTCAACCCAAGACCAACAACCCTGGAAACCACACGCGCACGGAGTTCGTGATCTTCCTGATCTGGCAGGAACCGACTCCTTCTGACACTCTGCGGGGCACGGAGGGCGAGGGCACTCCCGGCGGTGGCACTCCCCGTGGCGCCGGCGGTGCTGCGGGAACCCCCGGTTACCCCGGTGGGCCTGGTGGCTTCCCGACTCCTGGTATGCCAGGCGTCGGAGGGTCAGGACCCGGTTCGAAATAAACCCACGCTCCGACGAGCGATCTTGAACAATACTCATCCTTCGTGGAGTGCCTGAACTCATGGCTGCAAAAGCAGATAAAGATGCTCTGAAAAAGAACCTCTTCTGGATCCTGCTCGGCGTGTTTCTCGTCGGCTGGCTCCTGGCGATGCTCTTCGTTCTGATGTCCTCGGATAGCACCCCCCAGAAGAACTGGGAGGCCGCCAAGGGGAAAATCGGCGGGGTGCGCGACCCCAAGAACGAGTCGTTCAACGCCCCGTGGAACAAGTACAAGGAAGAAGCCTCGGGCCACAAGGACAAGGTGTGGGAGGCGGGTTGGCAAAAGCAAAAGGATATGTACACCTGGCCGATCACGATGGTGAACAAGCCCAACTATCCATCGAACAAGCTGGGCAACAACGATAGCGACGATCTGGAGCGTCGCAGTTCGTTCCGTAACGACGAGTACAAGACTCAGTTTGCGGGCCTGGATCAACTAGTGAACCCGGTGACGTTCTCGCCCAGCTTCGAGGCGGTGTTCCCCGCACAGGTCTGGAACCCACGCACCGCACCGACACGCGAAGAAATCTGGCTCGCCCAGGAGGACTTCTGGGTGCGCCGCGAGATGCTCTACATCGTGCTGGACACTCTGAACAAGGTCGCCCAGTTCGAGAACATCACCGCTCAGCGGGTCGATCCCAAGGCCAAACTGCCCGATGGCGTCGAAGCCCGCCGGGTCTATCGTAACGCCAACTGGGAACTCGATCTGCTGTTCGTCAAGAACAAGGAGCGTCCCGGCCTGTTCATCAGCCGCGACAGCACCATCAAGAACGTCAATCGTACCCAGAAGACGCAGTACCTGGCCAGCCTGACCAGCCAACCGGGCAGCCCCGGGGTACCGTTTCGGTTCTACCATCCCGGCGGCGCCTCGCGTGTGATCCGGATCGCAGGAGAACCTCTCTCGTTTGAACAGGTCGCCAAACTGGGCGTTGATTACGATCTCAGCCCCGTCAATGTGTCGGCGGCCATCGCAGGCAAGGACCCACGTTTCAGCCTGGAAGTGCAACAGGTGTTGGAATGGGAAACATCGCCGATTCGCCAGATCGACGCACTGGAGGTGGCGCTGCACTCGCATCGCACGGTGACCTGGGGTCTGAAACTCAACGAGGAGTTGAAGAAACTCGACCCACTTCCGGAGAAGCCTGAGACCACCGACGCGGGTGGTGCCCCAGGTGGCGCTCCAGGTGGCGCTCCAGGCGGTGCCATGGGTGGTGATCCCGCAATGCCCGGTACTGTTGGCGCTGGCTCCCCTGGTGGCGTTGGCTCTCCCGGTGGCGCGGCGGCCACGGTGGATGCCACGCATATCAACAACATTGCCCGACATCGCTACATGCACATCACCAAGCAATGCCGCCACTTGCCGATCGGCATGCGTGTGGTGATCGATCAGAGCCACATCCATGATTTCCTGGGTGCAGTGAGCAATTCGTCGCTGCGAATCCAGATCACGCAGGTGAACTTCCACCACATCCCCACGCCACCACGCCCGGGGAAGGGCGGCAACTCGGGCACCACGCCGGGAGCCGGCTACCCCGGTGGTCCCGGCATGCCTGGGAACGCGGGCAGTCCCGGCAACGACGAGGAAGACCGCATTCGCCCCGGTCCGGGCGCTGGCTTCCGCCCGCCTAGCTTCCCGATGCCGGGTCGTGGCCCAGGC
>ERZ1066117.1758-NODE-1758-length-9990-cov-5.950881_pt1 | contig 9990 bp, 8 predicted proteins | sample MGYA00382764_ERZ1066117 | MGnify/ENA primary metagenome ERZ1066117 (study PRJEB33369, sample SAMEA5778347) | biofilm metagenome | biome: Industrial cooling water; feature: Water cooling tower basin; material: Biofilm | place: United Arab Emirates | collected...
GCGTTCGACATTCCGCTCGACAACGCGCACCGTGCCCTCGTCGACGCGCATGCGACGGCCGAACTCCTTGGCGGGTACATCGCCAGCACTGATCGCGAGTTCTGGTACGCCCACATCGACCGTGCCCTGAATGCTGGTTGGACGACACCTTCGCACCTGAGCGGCCGCGAGCGGTGGGTGGCGCGTGGCTCGAGCGCAGCATCCGTGCCGTTCTTGCAGCGCATCGCCGAGCGGCTGCCGGATGTCTCGGGCCCGGTCGAGTTCGTTGAGTATTTGGCTTTGCTCGATCGTTGCCTCATCGATCGCCATCTGTCGGAGCACGAGTCGCGTCAGCTCGCCGCCGTCGCTAGCGAGCTGGGTATCGGGCGCGACACGGCAGCCCGCCTGCACGCTGAGTACCTCGACCAGCTCGCCACAGTGGCGTGGGGTGACGGCGTACTGTCGGCGACCGAGGTGGCAGACCTTGCGGCCGTCGCGGCGCTCTTGCAGGTGCCCGACGCACTGCTCACGGCTGCCCTCGCTCCGCGTGCGCTCGTTGAGGCGACGTCGACGACGGATGCAACGCCCACGCTCGGCGCGTTCGTATTGCCGCCCGGCGCGACCGTCGTGTTGACCGGCGAGATGTCGCGCCCGCGTGCCGAGCTTGAGGCGGTCCTTACCGCGTCGGGTTACCGCGTAGCCGGCGCGGTCTCGAAGAAGGTTTCACTCGTGGTTGCCGCCGACCCCGACTCGCTGTCGGGGAAGGCGCGGAAGGCGCGCGAGTACGGCATTCCAGTGGTGGGGGAGGGCTTTATGGGGCGATTCCTGTGAGCGGCTGGCGCCGAATTGCAGCAAGAGTCCAGTGCCTAATTGCGCACGATCTGTTGGCACTCCACGGAGAATCGTGACCTTTGGAGTGAGAGACCGAGACATCGCACGACTTATCCGCTGACCCCGTGATCGAGGCCGACGGTGACTTCCGCGAGCAAGCCCAGCCCGTCGTAACTCGGGTCGAGGAACTTCTCTTCCTGCTCCGCTGTCACCGTGGGATCGTCCCCGTCAAGGAACTCAAACTGGATCCATTCGCTGTCCCGACGCCAGGGCTCCTCTTCAATGCAGGAGTTCACAAACTCCTTGTAGACCAGCTCGAGATGGAAACCAGCATCATCGCTCACATCGGCGACCTCTCGGAACATGACCTCAAGCAAAGGCTCAAACCGCTGTGCTTCGGCGAAAGGCAAGACCACTTGTGTGAGCCCGTGGCGTGAGCGGTCCCTGGCTTCACGCAGCAGGTCGACACACTCTTGATCCATCTCTACTTCGCACGACCATGTGGCGAGTTCCCACTCGCGTCTGTATGTCGCGACCATTTCAGTCCCCCGGGAGCTGAAGCGAGATCGCGGTGCTTCCGGACACTGTGAAGAGGTGCACGGGGTAGCCGCCGGCGTCGCGGTAGGGACGTTGGGCGGGATCATCAAGATCGACGGGATCGATGCGGATGACGCTTCCGTTGATCTCCTCGAACTGAAGTCTCACTGTTGGCATGTGCTCCTCCGTCTGGCGGGTGGTCTCGAGGGCATCGAATGTCGGTGGTGCCTGCAACACTCTCACCCAGCCGAGAACTACACCATCGCAACCCAGCTTGACAATAACGCACTTGCGCGCTAACGTTGCCTCAGCAATGCACAACTCAACACCAGGTCTTCAGAAGGGCCGGCCGCAGTAGCGGTCGGCACCGGCAACCGGCTCCCGGGCACGGTGCTCCAACGACCTGCTTCGCCTCAGGCGGAGAAACCCGGGAGGTCAGTCAGGCCTCCGACTCGCATCCCACGAATCAGGAGGATTCATGACCGACCCCACTTCTCCCCGCTCTGGCAACGGCGACGACTCGATCGACATCGACCGGATCATCCGCCAGTTCGTCGTTGGCGGTCTCGCCGGGTACGGCGGGGATGAGGCTCATTCGGCAGAGCCGACCGACGAGGTCGTCGCCCGCACCGCCCTGCTGCTGGTCGTCGACCGCAGCGGCTCGATGCAGAGCATCCGCGACGACATGATCGGCGGCCTGCAGGGCATGCTCGACGCGCAGGCCGCGCTGCCCGGCCGCGCCACCGTCGACATCGTCACGTTCGACACCGAGGTCGAGCTGCAGTGCTCGATGGTCGACATCGGCGAGGCCCGCATCCGCCTCGAACCGCGCGGATCAACCGCCCTGCACGACGCCCTCGGCGACGCCATCACCGGCTTCGGCGCCGCCCTCGACGCTCTGCCCGAGGTCGCGCGCCCCGACGTCGTGCAGGTCATCGTCGTCACCGACGGGCACGAGAACGCCAGCCGTCGCTACAGCGCCGGCCAGGTTCGCGAGCTCGTCGAGCGCCAGCAGCGCGACCACGGGTGGGAGTTCGTCTTCCTCGGCGCGGGACAAGACGCCGTGCTGACCGGCACCCGTCTCGGCTTCGACGCCGGCAGCAGCATGACCTTCACGCCCAAGGGCGAGCAGGTCGGAGGCATGTCCGACGCCCTCGACCGCTACGTGCGCGACGTGCGCATGAGCAAGAAGCAGCTCTTCCTCGAGGCCGAGCGCCGTGCCGCCGCCGAGGAGGCCGACCGCCGCCGCGCCGAGCAGGAGCAGGCCGAGCAGCAGGCCGAGCAGCAGCAGGGCGTGCGCGAGCAGGGTGACGCCGACACCGCGGGTGGTGCCCGATGAGCGCCCCCGACGAGCTGCCGATCGTCACTCGATCGTTCGAGCTCTGGAACCGCCTCAAGGCTCTCGGTCAGCGCATCGAGAGGGGCGTCGCGCTCATCGAGAGCGACGGCGTGCGGATGCCCGCCCTGAGTCTCGCCGACCGCCTCGAGTCGCCCGGCTACAGCCGGCTGCTCGAGCTGGTCGCACGCGGCGACGAGGCCGCCGTCGACCTCGCCACCCGGAGGTTCACCCTCGAGGTGCACCGCAGCACCGAGGCGGCCGCGCGCCGCCGCACGGTCGACCTCGCCCTGAGCCTGCTGATCGACACGGCGATCGCCACCCAGCGCTCGACCACGATGGTGCTCGACCGCGGCCTCGGCGAGCCGGGCGCTCAGGGCCACCACCCGGGCGGCCTCTACCTCTGCATCGACCGCTGGCAGAACGGCGATGTGGTGGCGAGCATCGTCACCGACTACGCCGACGTCGTGCCGCGCGAGGGCCTCAACTCGGCGCTGCTGAGCCTGGCCTCGTGGTGGACGATCCCGACGGCGGCGCCGCACAAGCCGATCTTCCGCAAGACGTGGGCCGCGCCGACTCCTGACGCGAGCGCGTCGATCGCGGCCGCCGTGGCGCTCGCGGTCGTGCAGGTGCTCGACGCCGTGGGCGGGCACCCGGTGGCGCTGCGGCACACGCTGCGTGGGCATCCCATCGTGCGGCACCTGAAAGAGCCGCCGTTCGCGCGCCTCGACCCCGCGGCCGACCGCAGCATCGCCCGCGCGATCGTGCGCATTCCGCGCGAGCACTGGAAGGTGCCGACGCCGGCCGAGACCGACCCGCGCGTCGAGACCGAGACGGTGCGCGCCACCGTCGCCAACGCCGAGCGGCAGGCGAGCGAGGCCGACGACGAGCTCAGCCTGATCGCCCTCGGCGACGTGCTGACGCACCTCGACGGGCGCCGCACCTACGAGGGCGCGCTGCTCGACTGGCTGGCCGTCATGGCCCAGCAGCGCGACGCCCTCGCGCACCTCACCACCCGTGCTCAGACCTCCGAAGGAGACCCCCGATGACCACCCCGACCCCACTGAACCCCCCACCCCTGGCGATCGCCTACAGCGACGTCTACCTCGACTGGATGCTCGGCGCGGGTGATGGCGAGCACCCCACCGACCCGGTGCGCGCGCAGCTCGCCACCGAGCGCCTGCTCGCCCGCTTCGGGCCGAGCGGCTCGAGCGCGGCCGTGGATGGCGGCGTGCGCGTCATCGACCCGCTGGGCGTGCCGGTGGAGCGGGCGCGTGCGGCGATCGAGAGCATCCACGATGCCGCGTATGTGTCGCGCGTGCTCGATGACGGCGTCAGTGGCGAGTGGCTGGGCGAGCGCCCCGAACTGGGCCTGACGGCGCTGGCGATGTTCGCCGGCACGATGGCGCTCGTCGACGAGCTGGTGGCCGGCCGCGCGCGCGTCGGCTTCAACCCGCAGGGTGCCAAGCATCATGCGGCGCGCGACCGCAGTGCGGGGTTCTGCGTGTTCAACGACATGGCGTGGGCGGCTCTCGAGCTCGAGCGGAAGGGGCTGCGGCCGCTGTATCTCGACTGGGACATCCACGCCGGCGATGGCGTGCAGCACCTGCTGGCCGACACGGCGATCCCGACGCTGAGCATCCACGGGCACTCGACGTATCCGTTCGACCCGGCGACGATCGACGTCGCCGCGGCGGGGGAGGGGCGTCGCCACACTCGGCACGACCCGGCGCGGGAGATCTACAACTGGGGTCTCAACGTCGGTGACGGCGACGAGCACCTGCTCTGGGCGCTCGAGGAGGCCCGCGCGGTGATCGACGCGTACCAGCCGGGAGTGATCCTGCTCGCCGCCGGCGCCGACGGCCTGGTCGGCAGCCCGCTCGGCACCGGCGCCTACACGCAGGCCGGCTTCGCGGCTGCGGCCGGCGTGGTCGCCGAGCTCGCCGCCCGCCACAGCGAGGGCCGCGTGCTCGTCGGCGGAGCGGGCGGCTACCAGCCCCGCACCGAGACCCCGCGCGCCTGGGCGAACGTGGTCGGCGTGCTGCACGCCGGGCTCGACGCGGCTGTCGACCCCGGCGCCGAGGCGGTGGCGCGGTGAGCCCGGAGAAGAAGGAGCCGCAGTTCACCGAGGAGGAGATCGGCCTGGCGATGGCGATGGGCGGCCCGCTGAAGCCGATCCACGTGCCGATCGAGCGCGCGGCCGAGCACCCGCTGCTCAAGCACGCCGTCATCGATGAGCACGGCTACATGCAGTGGCCGGGCATGAGTGAGCGACAGAAGCAGTCGCTGAAGAAGGACGTGTGGTGGGCGACGGAGCGCGGCGAGCGTGTCTTCGCCTTGTCGCCGCGCGTGAACGCCGACTGGTTCCTGCCGTCTGACCCGACTCCGGATGACCTCCGCATGTACTACGGGCGCGTCCCCGATCTGCAGCGCTGGTACCTGGTCGTCGACCCGATCCCGCACCCGGCCGAAGCCACCCTCATCACCGCCTTCAACGCCGATGGCGAGCGAGCGTTCTTCGCCCGTGCTCAACGCGCGGGGTGGGCGCGCATCCCGGCGAAGCTGTTTGTCGGGCTGCTCGATAACCCCGAGCTCGTTGTCGTTCCAATTGACAGGATCGCTGTCGACACCTGGGAACACATCTGGCGCGAGCGTGACGCGACATGAGTTGGTCGAGGGAGTAGTGATTCGACCTAGTTTCGTGCCGAGTCAGGAAGCTTCTGTTGTCCGCGCCCATGCTTCCTGACGACGTCGGACATCGCTCCACGCTCGCTCGATTTGCTCTGGGTCGAGAAGACGCACGGGGATAACGATCGGATGTGACGTGTTGTTGAGTAGTCGCCATGCAATTGCGAGCTGCGTCCGGCCGAAACGCCGAGCGAGATGCTCCAGGTCGTGAGTCGCTTCGAACTCCGTGAGTAGCGCTGTTGAGTCTTCGGGTGACCATGCTGCGCCGTGGTTCGGCGCGTTGATGAAGTCGTCGATCGGCCCGCGCTCCCATACCAAGAGGCGCGTGAGTGCAATGGCAGCGTCCCGTTCTTCGACGCTGGCGATCTGTGCGGCTTGTCCAACGTGTCGCACGTCACGGTAGGCGCGGAGCAATGACAGGAGCTCGGCAGGAGTCCAGCCTCGTTCAGGCGCGTCGGGCGTTTCGAGAGTCTCTTCGTCGTCAGGTTCGAGTGCGGATAGAGAACCGATGAATGCTGTCAGCTGCTCGATCGCCTGAGCATCATCATGAGTCTCCGCATGCGCTGATTCGGTGGTGTCTTGTTCATCGGATTGAAGAGCTGGCTTCTGTTCACGACCCTCTGGCGCATGTGCGGTGCCGACCAGCTTCGCCATGACGCCCGGGCTGCGGAGGTGCTCGAGAGCCTTTTTTTCAAGCTGCCGGACTCTCTCGCGTGTCACCCCGAAGTGGTCGCCGATTGCGTCGAGAGTCTGTGGCTCATCACCACCGAGACCAAACCTCATCGAGATGATCTGACCCGAGCGCTCGTCGAGTGCGGCCAAGACCGTCTGAATCTGGGATTGAAGCATCATGGCCGCCAGCGCGGCTTCGATGGGGTCAAAGTCATCGACGAGAGTCTCGCCGTACTCCGTGACGGTGACTCGGGGTGCGCCAAACTCATCCGGCGCGAGTTCCTCAGATTCGTTCCAGTCGCCGTCGACCGTAAGCCTGTTGAGAGACGTCACCGGCCTGCTCATCCGCAAGTAGAGCTCGACGGTCTGTTCCGGCACGTCTGCACGAGACGCGATCTCGGCGTTCCTTGGGGCTCGGCCTAATTCCTCGGCAAGCGACTTCTGAGCGTTGGTGATCTTTGCGCCGACTTCGACCATGTGAACGGGCAAGCGAATAGCGCTTCCCTTGTCCGCTAGTGCTCGAGCGATTGATTGCCGAATCCACCACGTAGCGTAGGTCGAGAATTTGAAGCCCTTCGTGTAGTCAAACTTCTCGACGGCGTGGATAAGGCCCGCATTGCCTTCTTGAATCAAGTCAAGGAACTCGAGTCCCCGGTTCTGATAACGACGGGCGAGGCTAACGACCAAACGCAAATTGGAGTTGATCAGGGTATCCTTTGCGCGCTGTCCCTGACGTGCTACCCAAGACAACTCGCGTCCTTCCATCGAACGTTTCTCCCTCTCGGAGAGGCGTGACAGTGCTTCTTCAGCGAGAACTCCTGCTTCGACTTGGGCGGCAAACTCCACTTCGTCAGCGGCGCTCAAGAGTGAGAACCGGCCGATATCCCTCAGGTAGTCGCGGAGGGCATCGTCGGAGGAGTCAATGCGCGACTTCTTGCGTTTTGGCCGGTGGGCTTCATCTTTCGAGATGAAAATGGGGCCGACCGGGAACTCATCGGCCCAATCCTCGGCATCGGGCTGAACCTGAGAAACGGCGTCCCCGTCTACGTTGCTTTCGAGTTCATTCTGATTCGAAGGCCGTCCTGTCGGGGAAATCTCGCTTTCGGTGCCAACGTCCGACTCGTCGTCGGCCAAGCCACTCGATCCGGTTCCCTCGGCCACTCCGAGCGCGACCGCAACGAGTCGCTGCCACGCTTCGATTTGTTCGAGTGTCTGCTTCTGGAGGTGCGCTTGAGGGAAGTGGCTTTCGAAGAGCAAGAAGAGGAGGGTCTTGATGAGTCCGTGGGGGTCTTCTTGATCGCCGTTCTTCAGGGCCTCACGGTGCTTCTCGTTCAGCCATATGGTCGCCCTATCGTGGTCGAGGGCGAAGACGCGTTCGTGGGGGAGTGCCTGCCAGCGGATATTGACCGAGCGCTCGGACTCATTGAATCCAAGGGTTGCCCCCGCGAGATCTTCGACCTCACGCGGGATTCCGACGCCGATGGGTGATAGCGGCTTGATCGATCGATCTCGTCGGTTCGCCTGACGCATGAGGTCTCGTGCGTCTTCAAGGTAAGCCTGGAAGGACACGTCTTCATCGCCGGCCCGCAGTATGGCGTTGACCATGTCGGGCAGGAGCACGACACCGTTCTTCTCCGCGTTCAGCCCGAACCACTTCTCTGTACCTGGCGCCATCTCAATGGCGACGCGAGCGAGCTGCAGGTTAGTTCCAGGGTTCATCACCACATCGCCCCACCCACCGAGGCTGAGCAGGCGGTCGTTGCGATAGACGTAGATTCCGTGCCAGTCGACGCGCGACTTGTTGAAGATGTTCGCTTCGCGGGTGCGAGAGCCGGGCGAGAGGAGGTGGCAGCTGATGGCGATTGACTCGCCGCCGGGGAGTTCAGCCACCATGGGACGCGGGTATCCCGCCTTCCCTGTTGTGACCCCGAACGGGTTGATCGGGGTCGGATGGAAAGCGACACCTGCTTCTTGAAGGTCGGCGTCCCAGATGTCGATCGTGATGGTCAGTCGGTCGTCAGCCAAGAACCGGTGGAAGACCAACCCCAAGTGCTCTCGAAGACGCAAGACTCGGTCCTGCACCCACCGTTGACGATCGGCTGGGTCGTCAGCCACGGACGCGGTTCGAATCTCAGCGAGGCGCAAGATCGTTCCGGTCTGGCTATTGAGCGGCAAGTCGGCGGCTGTGAGTGCCCGTTCGACCGCCTCGGTGGTGTACGTGTCAGCGACGAGCCCGTCCGTCCCACTGCGGCGCGCAGTCATGGCGACAGGTTTGTCTCCGGCGGCGCGAGAGATCACGGTGAGCACTTCTGCCTGGCTGAATGCGCTGGCCTTCATGCCAACACCGAAGTGGCCGAGGCGCGCTTCTTCGTACCGCTGTTGAGCGCCGAGGATGAAGGCATTGGTGATGCCTTCACGCCCCATTCCGCGTCCGTCGTCCGCGATGAGGATCTCTGTGACTCTGTCATCGCTGACAACGAAACGCACCCAAACTCGCTCGGCTCTGGCATCGATGCTGTTGTCGATGAGATCAGCGATCGCGGTCTGAAGATTGTGTTGAAGCCCCAGCGCCTCATTGATTCGTGGATCGGGCGGCAGCGGTACCGATCCCGTCGGCGTTCCGAGGCCGGAACCAGCAATCGCTCGAGTCTGATCAGACGTCATGATTGCAGTCTGCCCGAGGAGCCCGACAACGTCGACGATTCACGAAAGCGCGACGACGATTAGCGAAGTTTCGTCGTTCTCTTTGGCTACGCTGCACTGGGGAGCGGTTTGCTTCCCGCCTCGACAAGGCCGTTGTGGCGTCTAGCGAGAGGGCACCCGCGTGACCGAAGAAGTCCACTTGAACCCGGAGACGCTTGAGGAGTACTTCTCCATTGGCGTCCCTGCTCTCGTCACAATCAGTCCGAAGGTGGGCGCCAAGCTCGAGATTGACCCTCATCCACAAGTTCTTCGCCTTATCCTTCCTGCGCACGGCGCGCTCCCTGATGTGACGTCGTTTGAACGTCTGAGCGTTGAGCGAGCCCCCTACGGCGGGGCGACCGAGCACTTCATCTTCACGGTGGACGCCACCGACATTCACTACGAGGCCTACTCGTTCTTGGAGGCGGTGCTCGACTATGTCCGATCGGGAGCCTCCTTTCGCAAAGCAGTCAGTGACGCGTTGGCAGGGCAAGCTGATCTCTTGTCGAAGCGTCGAAAGCTGACGGACGAGAAAGTCGCGGGGCTCTGGGGCGAACTCGATGTCCTTGAGCACCTCCTTCCTCGTCTGGGTGAAGTCGGCGCGATGGAGGCGTGGCTTGGCCCGCTGGCTCAGGAACACGATTTCGGCTTTGCTGAATTTGAGGCAGAGGTCAAGACCACGACGGGTGCAGCTCGTCGGCATGTCATCGGGTCGGCAACTCAGCTTCAACCGACCCCCGGCCGACCCTTGCTTCTCATATCGATCCAGTTGGCGCTCGGTGGCGCTGCTGACGGGGCACTGACGTTGCCGCAGAAAATTGAGCGTGTACGTGAGTCTCTGGAAAAGACGCGACGCACGTTCGACACCCACGTGAACGGTCTGGGTTTTCAGGCGGCCGACAGTGATCTCTACACAAATGCGTTGCAGCTGAGGTCGATACCTCGGGCGTACGTCGTTGATGACAATTTTCCTGCCATCACCCAACCGCGCCTCAACGGCGTTGTGCCTCAGCCGGGGCTCGTGAGTGATGTGAGCTATCGAGTGGACGTCAGCGGACTCGAGTTCGCGGCGGCACCCGCACCGCTTGACACCTATGCAGAGGAGCCGGTGACCTTTGTCTGATTTCGTGGATGCCGTCCGAGAGATCATCGCTGGCCTGCGATCGACCAAGCCCCGGTCGCTCTTTAGTCGGCTGAAGACCCTCATCGAGGAGGAGGGTCTTGTGGGAACGCGAGATGACGTTCTCGCTGCGATCTCTGACCCC
>ERZ1066117.1760-NODE-1760-length-9987-cov-9.929319_pt1 | contig 9987 bp, 10 predicted proteins | sample MGYA00382764_ERZ1066117 | MGnify/ENA primary metagenome ERZ1066117 (study PRJEB33369, sample SAMEA5778347) | biofilm metagenome | biome: Industrial cooling water; feature: Water cooling tower basin; material: Biofilm | place: United Arab Emirates | collected...
TCGTCCTCGATGCGGATGTCCCAGACCTGGGTGCTGCGGCCCACGTGCAGCGGCCGCGCCGTGCCGATGACCCAGCCCGCCGTCATCGCGCGGACGTGGTTGCAGTTGAGTTCGAGGCCGACGGCCTGGCCGGCGCCGTCCTCGAGGCAGAGGTTGGCGCCGATGCTGGCCAGGGTTTCGGCCAGCAGCGCGGAGCTGCCGCCGTGCAGCAGGCCGTAGGGCTGCTTGGTGCGGGCGTCGACCGGCATGCGGCCGCGCAGGAAATCCGGGCCGAGCTCGGTCAGCTCGATGCCAAGGTGCCCGACCGCGCAGCCCTCACGCTGCGCGTTCAGCACATGGATCGGCGGACGGCGCCGGAACGGCCCGTCGGCGGGCGCCTGCACCGACCGGCCTTCAGCGGACGTAGGTGCTCGGGCGCCAGACGTTCTTCAGGTAGCTGCGGCGGCCGTAGCCCGAGCTGCTGCCGTAGCCCTGGCCTTCCTCGCGGTCGCGGCGGCGGTGCATGCGGTTCTGCAGCTCCTCGCGGCGGCCCTCCAGCCATTCGGCCCGGCCGACCGTCGCCGGCTGCACGCCGCGGCGCTCCGACTCGGCCTGGCGGTACTCGCAGAAGTCGTCGTAGGCCTCGAACTCGTGGCCGAGCTCACGCACGCACAGCTCGATGGCGATGGCGTCGTCGAGGAAACCGAGCACCGGCACGTGGTCGGGGATGATGTCCTTGGGATCGGCGAAGTAGGCCAGCGCGCCGATCACGCGCTGGGCGTCGGCGGCCGGCAGGGCCCACCCCTCGTCCTTGACCATGGCGACGAGGGTGTCCAGCTGGTCGAGGCGGTCGGCGATGAAGTCCGGCAGCGCCGTGCTCTGCGCGGTGGCCAGCAGTCCCGTCGCGGCGGCGATGACCTCGGCGGCGGGCTTGTGCGCGGCGGCGGCGCGCGCGGCTTCGATGGCCTTGGTGAAGTGCTCGAGGTCGCGGTCGGAGAGTTGGATCGTCAGGGTCAGGGACATGGCCAGCGCCGGGTGTGAGGGATCGCCGGGAGCCTAGGCGGGGGCTGCTGCGCCGTCAATCGACAGACGTCATGGCCGAACCGTGGAGAGCGCCCTACAGAATCGGCGTCAGGCCGGCGCCGAAGCTCGTGACGATGCGGGTGTAGATGCGCTTGCTGCCCACTTCCACCTCGGGGAAGTCGCCGACGTCCTCCCAGCACTCGAAGAAGCGCGGGTGCCCCCAGGGCACCGGGTCGCAGCCGGGCCTCAGGGCGTAGCTGCGCGCGTAGGGGAACGGCCAGACCCACAGGTCGAAGACCGGCAGCGCCTCGCTGAGCTTGCCGAGGCTGTAGCTCAGCCCCGACAGCAGGGGCGGCTTCTGGCGCGGCGCGATCAGCCAGGCGTTCTCCGGCTGCATGTCGCGCTCGATGGCGTCGGCCAGCGCGGCGGCGAACGGGGCGTCCTCGACGACGACCACGCTCTCGGTGTTCCAGTGGTCGGAGCGCGGGTCGAAGTTGTGGGTGCCGACGATGCCGACGCGGCGGTCGAGCACGATCGACTTGGAATGCAGGCCGACGCGGACCCCCGCGCGACGCAGCGGCACCGGGCCATCGTTGCCGCCGCGGGTGGCCGAGCCGAACAGCGGGAACTCGGCCGCGGCCTGCTCGCCGAGCGCGCCGGTGGCGGCCGGGTCGATGGGCGTATCCGTCGGATAGGGCTTGTACTCGTGGATCTGGAAACCGAGCTCCCGCAGGTAGGTGCGCTTGTACTTGTGGCTCATCGCATAGACCGGGAAGGCGTCGGTCGCGGCCAGCGAGTTGGTGGAGACGCGCACGCGCGGCGCCGCCTCGCGCGCCTGCAGCTCGAGGAACAGCTCGCGCGCCGGTCGCGACAGCACGAGGTACGGCGTCTGCAGCAGCACGTCCTCGCGGGCGCCGGCGATGATGGCGCGCATCGTCTGGCTCGCATCGCGGCGCGAGGCGCGGCCGCGCTCGTGCTTCTGCGGCAGGTCGGCGATGTAGCGAACGGCGCCGACGTGGAAGGTCGCCCCGCGCAGGGTATCGCGCAGGGCCGCATCGTCGGCCGCGGCCTGCTGCATCGTCGCCAGCCGCCCCTCGACGAGGCGCTCGCGGAAGTCCAGCCGCCCGGGCGGCGCGCCGCCGTGACGCTTCCAGCGCTCGGCGACGTCGACGAGCTGCTCCGCCGGCACGCTGCGCTCGGCGGTCCAGAACGCATCGAACTCGTCGCGCATCGCGCGCGCCACGGGGCCGCCGACGAGCAGGTCGCGGTCGCGGTAGTTGTAGCCGGGATCCCAGTCGAAATAGCGGTCCTGAACGTTGCGGCCGCCGGTGATGGCCAGCGCGTCGTCGACGACCAGCGCCTTGCCGTGCATGCGCTGGTTGAAGCGCCGGAAGCAGCAGACGATGCCGGCCGCGAACTGCAGCGGCTGGGTGCGCGCCTCGCCGAAGGTCGGGTTGTACAGGCGCAGCTCGAAGTTGCGGTGGTGTCCGGCCAGTGCCGCCTGCAGGTTGGGCTCGTCGAGGCCGTACAGCTGGTCAAGCAGCACGCGCACCCGCACGCCGCGTTCGGCGGCGTCCAGCAGCGCGTCGAGCACCAGCATCCCGCTGTCGTCGAGCTGGAAGATGAAGCTCTTCAGCTCGATCCGTTCGCGCGCCGCGCGGATCAGGTTCAGCCGCAGCGCCAGCGCGTCCGAACCGCGCTCGAGCAGCACCAGCTCGTGCTTCGGCGACCCGGGCGTCGAGGCCGCGAGCTTCGCGACCGCGGTCTCGCGGAAGCTCGAGGCCTCGGCGCAGGCGTGGGGGTCGCGGCAGTCGAGTGCGGCGCTGCGCGCGGCGACGATGTCGGCGGCGATGGCGTGGCGCTCGGCCTCGGGCAGCGTCTTGCAGCCCCCGAGCAGCAGCGCGAGGGCCGCGAGCAGAAGCCGCGCGCCGCCTCGCGGACGGAAGGCGCCGGCGGGAACGATGGCGCGGCTCACGGCGCGACCTCGCGCAGGCGGATGGCGAATTCGAAGCGGACGTCGTCCTTCACGGTGAATCGGTAGGCCTGCATGCCGAAGTCGCGCCGGCTCACGACGCCCTGTACGCGGATGTCGCAGGCCTGTCCGGGGGTGTCGCACTCGGCCGGTCGGAGCGTGAATTCTACGGGCCGCTCCCGGCCGCGCAGGCGCAGTCGGCCGTCGATCGCCCCGCCGCCGTTCAGCCACGCGGCGGGAAAGGCCGAGGAATCGAACGCCACGTCGGGGTGCGATTCGGCGTCAAGGAAGGCCGGCGACCGCGTGAGCGTGGCCATCCAGTCCGGCCCCGAGTACTCGACCGTGTCGGCGCGGAGCCGCACGTGCACCTCGCAGCGCCCGTCGGGGCGCGGCTTGAGCTCGCCTTCGACGTCGGTGAAGCGACCCTCGGCCTTGATCGGCAGGCGCACATCGACGACGAAGCGCGCGTGCGTGGTGGCGGGGTCGATGCGGCCTCGGCAGGACGAGCCGTCCGCAGTGGATGGCGCCGACGGCGCCGACGGCTGCGGTGGCGTCGCTGGCGGGACGGCCAGCGCGGCACCGGCCGCGAGGGCGAGCAGGCCGCCTAGGGCCACCAGAACTGCGTAAGCGTGCCGATGCCCGGCTCGAGCGCCGCGCCGGGCGGCAGGGACAGCACGGCGATACCCGCCGTCGGCATGCCGCGGAAATCGCCGCTCTGGCCGCTGTGCAGCAGGGCCGCGGTCTGCTCGAAGCCGGGGTTGTGGCCGACCATCAGCACGCAGTCGACGTCCACATGCTCGTCGAGCACGGCCATCAGCGTGCCGGGCACGGCGTCGTAGATGCGCGGCTCGTAGCGCACGTCGGTGTAGCCGAGCACGGCCAGCACGCGCTCGAGCGTCTCGCGCGTGCGCTTGGCGGGCGAGCACAGCACGCGGGTCGGCTGCAGGGCGTGCGACTTCAGCCACGCGGCCGCGGCGTCGGCCTCCGCCTGGCCGCGCAGCGAGAGCGGACGGTCGGCGTCGGCCTGGCCCGGCTGCGCGGGCTCGGCGTTGGCGTGGCGGAGCAGGATCAGTTGGCGCATGGCGCTCCCGGAGGACGTGGTGACGCGGAGACGGAAGGACGCGGAGCGGGGCGCACGGCCTCGCGCTACGTGTGTTTCTTGATCCAGCGGTAGATCGGCGCGAAGTCCTCCTGGTGGCCGCGCATCTGCTCGGAGCGGTAGTCGTCGATGCAGCGGCCCAGCGCGGCCAGCAGCACGTAGGCCTGCGAATCGCGCAGCTGGGCGACCAGCGGGTACGGCCAGCCCTGCAGCTGCTCGACGGCCTGCTGGCTGACCGAGGTCCAGCCCTTGATTCGGTTGGCCACGAGGCCCACCGGCAGCTTGCCCTTCTTGACGCGCGGCACCTGCGCCAGCGTGTTCAGGAAGGGCACCGTCGCCTCGATGTCGATGGCCGAAGGCAGCACCGGCACCAGCACGACGTCGGCGATTTCGAGGAAGGGCTCGAGGTCGTCGGCCATCGCGCCGGCCGGCGCGTCGATGACCACGCGCTCGGCGTCCTCGGGCAGGTGTTTGCGGAAGGCGCGCGAATGGCCGTTGACCGGCAGCACGGCGGACTCCATGTCGGCGCGCTTCTCGCACCAGCGGGTGGCGGAGGCCTGGGGGTCGGCATCGACCAGTACGGTGGCCTTGCCGCCCACCGCGAAGTGCCCGGCGAGCTGGGTGGACAGCGTGGTCTTGCCGGCGCCGCCCTTGGAGCTGGCCACGAGGATCATCTGCATGCGCCACTTCCCGAACCGACCTGCAGCCGACTGTAGCAAGCGCGCGCGCGGAGGCAACAGGGCCGGCCGGCGGCCGGGCCGCCGCCGGTCCGGGCCGTCCACGCCGGCCCTTACACTCCGGGGCTGTCTCCCCGCCGCGCCGACGGAATGCCCACCCACGACCTCAAGGACCTTGCCGCGCTGGTTCGCGCCGGTACGCCGCTGATCCTGATCGAAACGCCGGAGGAGCCGCGCGTCGTCGAGCTGTTCCGCGGCCTGATCGCCGAGCTGTTCCGACCGCTGTACCGCTGGACGATCACGACCGGCCTGGTGCGCCTCGACATGGACCTCGAGGAACCGGAACGCGGCGGCTCGGACGCCAGCAGCGCGCTGCGCAGCATCGCCAGCCACACGCAGCGCGGCCTCTACCTGCTGCTCGATTTCCACCCCTACCTCGGCTACGCCAGCCACCAGCGCCAGCTCCGCGAGCTGATGCAGGGCGAGAGCGGCGTGCAGCACACCATCGTGATGGTGGGCGGCAAGATCGAGCTGCCGCCGGAGCTCGAATCGCGCGCGGTGCGCTTCTCGCTGCGGCTTCCGGACGAAAAAGCGCTGCGCAAGATGGTGCGCGACGAGCTGATCGCCTACGCGAGGGAGCACGGCGGGCGGCGCGTGGTGGTCGATCCGCAGGCCGAGATCGCGCTGGTGCGCAACATCAAGGGGCTGTCGCTGCCGGACGCGCAGCGCATCGTGCGCCAGCTGATCTTCGATGACGGCGTGCTCGACGCCAGCGATCTGCCGCGCCTCGGCAGGCTGAAGTTCGAGCTGCTGAACAAGGGCGGCACCCTGCAGTACGAGCCCGACACCACGAAGTTCAGCGACGTGGCGGGACTTCGCAAACTGAAGCGCTGGGTCGAGCAGCGCGGCGCGGGACTCCGGGGCGAACCGCTGCCACCGGGGCTCGATTCACCGCGCGGCATCCTGCTGCTCGGCGTGCAGGGCTGCGGCAAGAGCCTCGCCGCGAAGGCCGTGGCCGGCGGCTTCGGCGTGCCCCTGCTGCGCCTCGACTTCGGCGCGCTCTACAACAAGTACCACGGCGAGACCGAGCGCAACCTGCGCGAGTCGCTGGCCTCGGCCGAGCAGCTCGCGCCCTGCGTGGTGTGGATCGACGAGATCGAGAAGGGCCTCGCGTCATCGACGAGCGACGACGGCGTCTCCAAGCGCGTGCTCGGCACCTTCCTGACGTGGATGGCCGAGCACAAGAGCGGCGTGTTCCTCGTCGCCACCGCCAACGCCATCGACCAGCTGCCGCCCGAACTGCTGCGCAAAGGCCGCTTCGACGAGATCTTCTTCGTCGACCTGCCGAAGCCCGACGTGCGCGAGGCCGTGCTCGCCTTGCACCTCAAGCGGCGGAAGATGGACGTGGAGGGCTGGGATTTCGCTCCGCTGGTGCAGGCGAGCGAAGGGTTCTCGGGCGCGGAGATCGAGCAGGCCGTGGTCAGCGCGCTGTACGCCGCCCACGGCGCCAACGAACCGATGGACGCGAAGCATGTGCTGCAGGAGATGCAGCAGACGAAGCCGCTGAGCGTGCTGATGGCCGAACAGGTGAACGCGCTGCGGGAGTGGGCGAGCACCAGGACCGTGGCGGCGGATTGAGCGCATCGTCGGTTGACGACGCCGCGATCAGAACGCCCACGCCAGCGCGACGGACCAGCGGTTGCGGTCGAACGCTTCGCTGTCACCGCGGTTGTAGCCGGCGCGCAATCGGATCGCGTCCGTCGCGGCCCACTCCAAGCCGAGGCCCACCGACGTCATGGACTCGTCGAACGATGCGTCCAGACGGGAGATCACGCAGTCGGTGGGGGGAACGCAGGCCGGCGCCCTCAGGACGCGCACCGCCTCGACGTCATACTGCGCGTAGCCGAGCTCGGCGTAGGCCATCCAGCGTTCGCCAAGCACGCGACCGAGGCGCAGGCTGACGCCGTGCCGGCCGTCGAAGGCGACGCGGATGTCTTGCACGTTCGCGCCAACGGCGTCGCTACGGCGCTCCTCGATGTCGGCCACGGTCCAGCGCAGGCCGACGCCCACGCGCCAGTCCGGCGCCAGCACGACGTCCCAGCCGGCCACGAGCGTCGTCGCGGTGTCGCTGTAGGTCTCGAAGTCTTCCGCGGCGAATTCGACGCCGGCCGAGGGGCCGGCGAAGCCCTCGGCGCCCGCGGGAGACGCCGCGAAGGTGAACAAAGCCGCGGCCAGCGCGGGGATGAGGGGGAAGGAGTTCATTGCTGGGCGTCCAGTCGGTGAGGGAACGGGGTGAGAGGCACTCGACGCTCGTGATGCACGGGCGGCGATGTCCCGGGCGGTCGTTAGCACGCACCGTGCCAACGCGGATTCCTCGTTCGATCAACCCTTTGCGCGTGGCGGACGCCGTCCGCGTCCGTCCGACGTCCGTCCGGATCACGGGCAGCGGATCGCGTAGGTGCTCTGGACGAAGCCGAACGGATACACGCGCGTGGACGCATGCGAGAGCGGCACGTCGTGCGGCAGGGGCCCGAACAGCGGGCGACCGGCGCCAAGGAGCAGGGGCAGGCGCGTGATCGTGAGTTCATCCACCAGTCCCGCGGCCAGGAAGGCCTGGATGGTGGCTCCCCCGTCGAGATACACCCGTCGATGGCCACGTTCGCGCAACGCCTCGACGATCTCCGGAAGAGGGCCTCGGACCAGGCGCACCGTCGGCGGCACCGCCGGCGGCAGCACGGTGAGCGAATGGCTCAGGACATAGACCGCTTGCTCGCCGTACGGCCATTCCCCGAAAGCCAGGACGGTCTCGAAGGTCTTGCGCCCCATCACCAGCGCATCGACCGAGGCCATGAATGCCGCGTACCCGCAGTCTTCGCCTGCGGGCACCTGCGCATTGGCGTCGTGCAGCCAGTCGATGGCGCCGTCCAGGCGGGCGATGAAGCCGTCGAGGCTCGTCCCGATGAAAACGAGGAAACGGGGTCGGGCGGGCATGACGCCTTCGATGGGCCGCGTGGTCGGGCTCATGACTGCCGAATGCGCCAGTGGCGGTATTCGACCTTCATCGGCGGGCCGACGTGCACCTGCACACCGATGAGACCCCGGACAGGGCGCCGCGGATCGTCGTCGACGACCACGCTCATCAAGTGACCGTTGAGGTGATGCATCAACACGGGGCCGCGCGCCGTCACGTGGGCGGCGTTCCAACCGCCGGCCAACGCTCCCGGCACCGCGGCGATGTCGTCCGTCCGCGACAGCACGACGGGCTTGCGAAGGCCCGACACCCGCGTCACCTGGCCGCGCTCCGCGAGGAAGAGACGCCCGCGCTCCTCGTAGCTGTTGCCGGTGTAGTGGTTCGCTCCGTCGATGTCGAACTGGTAGCCCCGCATCGCGAAGCGATTCGACGGGGTCGTTGGGTCGTCGACGAGCGCGCTCCGGTAATTGATGCCGCTGTTGCCGGAAGGGCTCACCCGGAACTCCACCTTGAGCTCGAAGTCCTCCAGCGTTCCACCGCGCCACACGAGGAAGGTGTTGCTGGCCAAGACCGTGTCCGGCCTGACCTCGCCGATCATTACGCCGCCCTCGACGCGCCAGTAGCGCGGGTCGCCGTCCCAGCCTTCGAGGTCGCGCCCGTTGAACATCGACGCGAAGCCCGGCTCGTCGCCCGCGAGCCGCTCGGGGCGATCCGATTGGCTCGGCACGTAGGGCGGATCGGCTGCCCATGCGCGTCCCGCTGCTGCGGCGGGCAGCGCCAGCAGGCCCGCGAGGACCGTCCTTCGATTCGTGGGGGTCATTGGCTCATCTCCTTGTTCATCCCGGTGATCGGTGGCCCGGCGAACGGGCCCGTGGGCGGTACAAGCATCCCGCGTGCCAAGGTCCGGCCCCCTGAACTCGGGCACGCGGCGCGGCGCGACGACGTCCGCGGTCGTCCGCCGGGCGTCCGCTGTCAGTGGCCCGAACATTCCGGCGAGCTCCGGGCGCGGCTCGTCGTGCGGGCGCTCACGTCCCGGCGAGCGTGAATCGCCGCGCAAGGTCGCTCAGCGGATCAACGAACGCGAGCTCGGTCGCCACGAGCCGCAGCGGCGCCTCGAACTCCCCTGCCTCGCGGTGGCGAAGTTCGGGGTACAGCGGGTCGTTGCGGATCGGCGCGCCCAAGGCCGCCATGTGCACGCGCAGCTGGTGCTTCTTGCCGGTGATGGGCTGGAGCGCATAGCGCCACCACGACCCGCCGCATTCGATTACGTCGATGCGGGTCTCGCTGTTGGGTTCACCCTCCACTTCGCGCATGCGGAAGAACGGCTCGCCGGGAACGATCCGGCTGCGGCGCACGAGCGGAAATTCGACGCCCGGCAGCGCGGATGCGACGGACTCATAGTGCTTTTCGATGCGGCGTTCGCGGAACAGCGCCTGGTAGGCCGCGCGCGTGACGGGGTTCGTCGAGAACAGGACGAGCCCCGCGGTCTCGCGGTCGATGCGGTGCAGGGGAACGAGGTCGGGGTTGCCGGTGCGTCGGATCAGCCGCGCCAGCAGCGTCTCGTGCACATGCGGGCCACTCGGGGTCACCGGGAGGAAGTGCGGTTTGTTGGCGACGAGCAGGTGTTCATCGATCAAGACGATCCGCTCGTCGAAGGGAATGCGCGGCTCGTCGGCGACCTCGCGGTAGTAGTGCACCTCGAGGCCTACGCGATACGGCGTGTGGAGCGAAAGCGCATGGCCGTCATCGCCCAGCACCCGGCCGCGTGCGAAGCGATCGAGCCACGTCTCGCGCGAAACGACCGGAAACTGCGCGCACAGCGCCTCGAGAACGGTCGCCCACGGGCCCGGCGGCAGCTCGAGCGTGCTCGCCGAGAGGCCGTTGATCGATGGCGGTCGCCGTCGCACCCTCATCCGGCGCCGCACCTCGCGTTGGCTCGTAACTTCAACGACCCCAGCGACACCGCCCCGCTCAATACCCCGCCGCCTGCCCGTCCTTGCGGCTTTCGCTCGCGCCGACCCAGCCGCCCTGCGGATTCTTCATGATGGCCTGGTAGCCGCCGTAGGGGCCGTCGGCGAACTCGACGTGGTGGCCCTTGCGCATCAGGCCGCGGATGGTCGCGTAGTTGAAGCCGGTCTCGAGCTGCACGACGCCGCCGTCATTCATCGGCGTCACCGCGCCCACCGGCTCGTCGCTGCCGTCGTGGTGCAAGCGCGGCGCGTCGCCGGCCTCCTGCAGGTTCATGCCGAAGTCGACGAGGTTCATG
>ERZ1066117.1762-NODE-1762-length-9985-cov-5.742699_pt1 | contig 9985 bp, 9 predicted proteins | sample MGYA00382764_ERZ1066117 | MGnify/ENA primary metagenome ERZ1066117 (study PRJEB33369, sample SAMEA5778347) | biofilm metagenome | biome: Industrial cooling water; feature: Water cooling tower basin; material: Biofilm | place: United Arab Emirates | collected...
TGGTATGCCAGCGCCGACATCTATTCCATGGGCGGCGTGTTGTTCTACCTGGCGACCGGACAGGAGCCGCCCTCTCCCTGGGAGAGCAAACCGGATGGAAGACTCAAATCCAACCGCACCCTCAAACACGAGGTGGCCGAAATCATCAAGAACGCAAATATAGATCTTTTTCGATCAAATATAGGAGTTATAGATATCATTATGTCGTGCCTATGTCCCAATATTGATTATCGTGCGAAACATGCGAGCGTTGTTCTTGAAACCATTGAGGCGTTTGAGGATTCACCAACGACTAACAGCGATCGCAGTCACGCGATCAAGGCCGAGTTTGAGCGCATTCGCGACAAACTCAAGGCTCTGAGCAATCTTGAACCGGCTCGAAATCCGGTGGTGCAAAAAGTAGTGCTCCGTCGGCTTCGTGCGCTGCGTGAGGATCTCGCTCCGCTGGAAAAACGCGTCTTCAGTGTCGTGGGCGACCGCGAAGCCCACGTCAATGGCTTGCTCGATTGTATCTCGACGCTGGGTGCCGGGGATGAATTGTTCGCCGTCACCAGCACCCTGTTCTGGAGAAAGGGAAACTTCGGCCCCTATGGCCGATTGTCGGCGATGCTGTCGCAAGTGGCGTTACGAGGGGCTACCATTCGCTGGGTCGTTCTGGCGATCCCGGACGATCCCCAAGATTCGAACATACTGGAATATATCCAGCGGGTCGTTCTGGATTATGAGGCGTGCATCCAGTGCGAGACCGTTTCTACCCACTCTGGCAGTCTGGAGATCCGCTGCAATTTCACCACCGAGGCAAAGATCGACGAAGTTCGCCGAGAGCGAAATACCGGAATTTTGCTCCGGAAGGGGGAGTCATGGACGTTGATTGCTCCAGACTATTCCAACGAAGGAAAGGTTAGCGTGGTTCGTATCTGGTCCGACCCGATTCGTCGCGACGAACTGGTGCAAGCCTACGAAAAGCAATCCAAGAACACTATTTTGATCAAGGATCTGGTCTTCTCGTCGTAAGCGGGTGTGGCATCGCCCTCTCACGCCAACTCCAACTCAAACGTCCGCTGCGTCTCGAACGCCTGTTTCGTGGCGTCAAACAACCGCACCGTCGCGCTCAACTGCCGACCCGTGATGGCGTACTGGCCGTAGGACCACAGGCCGGTCTGCGTGGCGCTGCCGGCGCAGATGATCGGGAAGTTCGCCACCTCGCCGCGCGGGAAATGGAAAGCGTCGTGGCAGTGGCCGTGCAACCACAGGCTGACGCGTCCGGCCTCGCAGACCTTGACCACGTCGCTCAGGTCGCGCAGGTGGCGGACGAAATAGTCGGGTTTGCCGCTGGAGCGGGCGACGGGGTAGTGGGTGAGCAGGAGCCGGGGACCGTCGCCCTCCAGCCGGGCCAGCAGCGCCTCGAGTCGGTCGAGCTGGTCCTGGCCCACCAGGCCGGTGGCGTCCCAGGGCCAACGGTTGGCGGTGGCGGAGTTGAGGCCGATGATCCAGGCCTCGCCGGCGCGGACCGCGAAGGGATAGGTGTGCTCGCCGACACGCAGGCCGTGCTGCCAGCGGGCGAAAAGGCGCTCGAAGTGGGCCTCGCGCTGGGCGGTCCGGGTGCAGTAATCGTGGTTGCCCGGCACGGCCAGACCGGGCCACTCCTCCAGGGGCAGCATCTGGGCGGCGACTTCGACCTCCTCGCGAAACCCCATCACCGTGGCGTCGCCGCTGAACAGCAACCAGTCGGGGCCGTGCTGTCGCAGGTCGGCGACCAGGGCGGTGGTGACCGCCTCACCGTGGCGAAAGCGAAAGCCGCGCCCCGCCACGCGCAGATTGAGCCAGGCGGCCAGGCGTTTGTTCAGCCAGTCCTCGGCACGCCAGGAAGCGTAGCGCGAGGCCGTCAGGTGCAGGTCGCTGAAGTGCGCCAACCGCAGTGTCGAGGAAGATTCGCTCATCGGGGCACATGCTCAAGCGGCCCTCCGGGACGCGCCGCCTGACGAGCCGTCCCCAGGGTGCCATCAAAACCGAACGTATCCAGGCTCGTCTCGATGGCGCGGTTCGCTCGCGCCAGTTGCCCTTTGGCCACGAAATAGACCACGGCAAAGTGATGCGCCGTGCCCTGAAACAGACACACGACCACGGCGGTACCGTCGCTCTCGAAATCGATCCGCCGGTACATCAGCCCCAACCGCGTCTTGCCCGTGGTCTGCTTGTGTTCCGTGCTGGCCGTGATGCGACCGAGAACCTGAGCGCCGAACTTGTCCTCCTTGAGCGGCGCGAAGGCGACACTGAGGTACAGAAACGGCAGGGCAGCGTTCGCCTTCGTGGGCGCGTAGTCGTAGAGCAACTCCCCCCGAGCGCTGGTGGGCGACTGCGGATTGATCCCCCTCGGGGCTCGCAGCTGATAATCCAGAATCGGCGAGGGCGGTAGAGCAGGATCGACCGTTCGCGTCGGTGGCTGCAGCCGTGGCGCGGGATCGAGGACCTTCTCCTCCTCCTCATACTGCTTGAGACGCTGCTGGGCTTCCTTCATCTTCGATTCGTACTCGGCCAACCCGCACCCCACCGCGAGAAGCAGGGCCAGCAGCAGGCACGGTCCGCACACAACACGCCAGGCACGCGGCATGGTAAGCCTCGGTGAACGAATCTTCTGTTCCTACAATATCAAACCATTCCCTCAGTCGCCAGTGTGCCGAGCCGCTTGAATCGCTCGGCCGGGAGCAGAACAGATGGTCCGCTACGATTTCACCAACAAGGTCGTGCTGGTTACCGGGGCCTCACGCGGCATGGGAGCCGTCACCCTGGAGGCATTCACCACGGCCGGAGCCATCGGCGTGTTGAATTACTTCGCCGACCCTGCCGGGCAGAATGAGGCCGACGCCCGTGCTGTGGCTAGCCGCATCGAAGCCGCTGGCGGCAAGGTCCACCTGCTGGCAGCCGACGTGAGCGACTTTGCCGCGGTCGAGGCCATGATGGGGCAGATCCGCGAACGCCTGGGCGGACTGGACATCCTGGTCAACAACGCCGGCATCCTGCGCGATCGCAGTCTTCGCAAGATGACGCTCGACGATTGGCACGCCGTGCAGAAGACCAATCTCGACGGCGTCTTTCACGTCTGCAAGGCCGGGGCGGAGATCCTGCGCGACGGAGGCCGGGTGATTAATGTCGCCTCGATTGCCGGCCTGTTTCCGTTCCACGGACAGGCCAACTACGCGGCGGCCAAGGCGGGCGTGATCGCGCTGACCAAGGTGGTGGCCCGCGAACTGGCGCGACGCGGCATCACGGCCAACGCCGTCGCACCGGGCGTGATTCACACCACCATGCTCGACGGCCTTAAGCCAGAGGTGCTCGAGAGCTATGTGCAACAGATTCCCGTGGGCCGACTGGGCCGTGCGGAGGATGTGAGCCATGCGATTTTGTTCCTGGCGTGCGAGGAATCGAGCTACATCACCGGGCAGGTGCTCCCGATCACCGGTGGCTGGTTCTAACGGAGCGTCCACGATCCCGAATCGATCGGCCTGGCCGGCTTTGCTTGACCCTCTGCGACGGGCGGCTTATGATCGGTGTGGTGGTTTTGCTCCGGTGCCGCGTGGGGAGGTCAGCCGTGTCCGTCGTGCATATGGAACTGCGGCGAATCGTCATCAGTGAAATTCATGACCAGCAGGTCATCGAATTGCGCGAGGTGGAGGGCGAGCGTCGCTTCTCCATTCTCATCGGCATCTTTGAGGCCACCAGCATCGATCGGCGGGTGAAGAAGCTGCCGACGCCCCGCCCGCTGACGCACGATCTGGTCGCCAACGTCATCGAGAGCATGGGCGGCGAACTGTACGACGTGACCATCAGTGAGCTTCGCGATCACACCTATTTCGCCAAGCTGCGCATCCGGGTGAACGGCGAATTGATCGAGGTCGACGCCCGCCCCAGCGACGCCATCGCCCTGGCCGTCACCGCTGCCGTGCCGATCTATGTGGCCGAGGAAGTGCTGGAAGAGGTGTGCGGCGAATGAGGGTTGGAAGGAAGGAAAGCGGGAGCCTTTGGTTGACACCGGTGAGGCAGGCAAGCTATAGTTGCTAAAAGATCGCCAATCGGTTTCATTGTCTGTTAGCGACAGGACGGGAAATTCAAGAGCGTACCCACTTCCCAGGAGGGGAAGACTACTCCGATCCCATGGGGCGCACGGACTGACTCGCTGGTGCCATTTCGCCTTCTCGCGTGGGGGATCTACCATGCCGTCGAGCGTCGAACCGTCGCGTGGCAGTAGTGTCCAGCGCTCCGGACTCCCCGCGTCCCCGGAAACGCATCCCGACGTGCCCCTTTCGGCCGAGGATGCACTGAGCCAGGCTCTGTCCCCCACGGACGATACCCCGACGATCATCTCACGGGCACCGGCTCCCTCCGCCGCCGAACTGGACACCGGACGCGGCATTCGTGGTCGACGCCTGGCTCATTTCGAACTCATCGAACCCATCGGCGTCGGGGGCATGGCAGCCGTCCTTCGCGCCCGCGACCTGCAACTCGACCGGTTCGTCGCGCTCAAGATCCTGCCTCCCGAAATGGCGGTCGATCCCGAGGCGATTCGCCGCTTCCATCAAGAAGCACGCAGCGCCGCCAAACTCGACCACGAAAACATTGCACGCGTGTTTTTCTGTGGCGAGGACCAACGCCTGCACTTCATCGCCTTTGAGTTCGTCGAGGGCGAAAATCTCCGTGCCATCATCGACCGCCGGGGACGATTGCCCGTCGGCGAGGCGGTGCATTACATGCTTCAGGTGGCCGCAGGGCTGGCACACGCGTCACAGCGTGGTGTGGTGCACCGCGACATCAAGCCGAGCAACATCATCATTACGCCGGCCGGACGCGCCAAGCTGGTCGATATGGGTCTGGCACGCAGCCTGGATGCGCGGGGCAACGACGACCTGACGCAATCGGGCGTGACTCTGGGCACCTTTGACTACATCTCTCCCGAGCAGGCCCTGGAGCCACGCACGGCCGATTGTCGCAGCGACATCTATTCGCTGGGGTGCACGTTTTATCACGCGCTTACGGGGCAGCCGCCCGTGCCCGAGGGGACCGCGGCCAAGAAGCTCCACCATCACCAGCACATCAAGCCGGCCGATCCACGGGATCTGGCCCCGGGTCTGCCCCTGGAAGTGGTGCGGGTGCTGGACCGGATGATCGCCAAGGATCCGCGAGAGCGGTTCCAGACTCCCGAGCAGCTGGTGCAGGCGTTGCTCAGCGTGGCGAAACTGGTCGGAGCGAGTGCGGGTGTGCCTGAAGGCATGCTGAGTGTCGAGACGCCAGCGCCACCGCGCGGGCGACCGCTGGTGTGGACCGCGCTGGGGCTGAGCCTGGTCATCGGGGCCGTGCTGGTGCTCGATCCCGGCGGGACGAATTCTCCCACGCCGCGAACGCCCCGCCCCAGCAACGCCAACAAGGGCGCTCGTCCGGAACCGAAAGACCCCCCGGTGCCCGCCGTCGTAGGCACGCCCAAAAAGGGAACGCCCAGCGAAACGCGCGAACCGGTGATTCTCACGCTCGACTCCGAGACCAAACTCAGCGAGATCCGAGCGGCAGCTGCACGCCACGCCGAGGCCGATCTCGTCATCCTCGAAGTGGCCGGCGACATCAGCCTGAGCGACGAAGAAGGCGGACTGGTGCTGCGAGCACGCGAGAAAGTGATCGTCCGCGCTACAGCAGCGAGTTCGCGTCCCACCTTGCGTTTGCGCTACAAGGCGGCCCCGGGCCCCAGCCGACTGGCGGTGCTCACGATCCAGGCACCTGAATCTGAGATTCAACGTGTTCGTGTGGTGGCCGACCTGGCGGGAGGCGCGGTTCCGCTGTGTGGAGTGCATCTGCGGGGTGGACGAAGCCACAGTCTGCGAGATTGCGTTTTTGTGCAGGTGGCCCCACCCAACGAGAAGAAACTCGAATCGCTCCTCGTGAGCGCCGAACAACAACGCCCCCAGGTCCAGCTCAAGGATTGCGTCTTCTTCAGTTATGCACGCGGCAACCCCGACCCGCCCTACCGCTTCAGTGAGGGCGAGATCGGCGGCCAGGATGCCATCTGCCTGGAGGGCCAGGTCAATCTGACCGCCGAGAATTGCGCGTTGGCCCCACACACGACGATGATCCGCCTCGACGATCCGTCGGCGACCGCCGATCTGTCGCAAAGCACCGTCCTGTTACCGGCCAAACGCTCGGCGGTGTTCAGTGCCGATGGTGGCGTTTTGCGCGCGCGGCGATGCTTGATCGCTCGGCTGCCGGGCATCCTGGTCGGGGAAGAAAGCGGCGCCGTGCTGATCCGCCAGGAAACCGACAAAACCGACCGGATGGTCTCGTTCGAGGGCAGCGATAACGCCTACTTCGACCTCGATGGATACTGGTCGCTGGGCAATAGCTGGACCGCCGCCGGCTGGGGAGCGTTCAAGGATCGCCTGGCGGCGACCAAGGGAAAGGACGACTCCCGACGTCTGCTATCATCCCCCTGGGCGCTCACGGGCGTCGGATTGCGGAAGGAACTGAACGACGAACAGGCTGCCGCCTTTCAGCCCCACCCCGGTCACAAGGGGCTCCGGCTGCGGGGCAACCCAGAACGCTTGCTCGGAGCACGCGAGGTGCTCGGCACGGTGTGGACGGCCAAGCCGCTGGACGAAAAACCGGACAGCGAGCGACGGATTCTGACCGTCGAACCCAGAGTCGATGACGCACCCAACGGCGTTTATCCCTCGATCTATCGTGCCATTCAGGACGCCCGCCCGGGCGAGGTCATTCTGATTCGCCACGAGGGGAAACTCGAATCCAAACCAATCGGGCTCAATGAGAAAGAGTATGCCGACGTGGTGTTGAAGGCGGCCCGGCATTTCCGTCCCGAACTGGTCTTCCGCGAAGGCAAGACCGAGCCCGATGCGGCACTATTTCGGCTTTACGATGGCAAGCTGCGTCTGGAGTCGCTGGACATCACCATCGAACCGCCCGCACTCCGAACGGAGGAGACCGTCGAGTCCTCTTCACATGCCTTGCTGGCACTTGTCGGCAATGGCACTTGCGTCATGCGTGATTGCGTGATCAACCTGGTGAAGGGAGATATTCCCGTGGCGCTGGCGAGCCTTAATGATGCCGGCAAGGTGATGCGTGTTCCGGGCATGCCCCCGAGCAATCCGCGCGAGATGTGGCCGCACGTGACGCTGGAAAACTGCCAGGTGCGCGGCGAGGGCGAGGTGTTGCTGGCCCGAGCGCCGCGTCGGGTGGCCATGACACTGAAAAACTGTTTTCTGTCGCTCAATGGCTCGGTGGTCCGTGTTGAGCACAATGGTGGGATCGAAGCCGTGATGCCGCCGATGTCATCCAAGATGAGCCTGACCCTGACGCAGGTGACGGCGTACCACGGAGCACCACTGATCCGCATGCAGGCACGGAACGATCCGCGGGCCATGCTGCTGCTGGAGGTGGATGCCAGTTCGAGCCTGTTTCTGCCGTCCAACGGTGTAGAGAGCCTGATCGCGCTGGAGGCCCCCGAGCGCGAGGACGTCGAGATGAAATTCCGCTGGCGAAGTAGCGGCGGGAAAAACGCCTTTGGCAAGTATCCCACTCTGCTGGCGATCAAGGGCGGCGAGATGGCCATGGGCACGGCGATGATGGATATCGATTTGTTCAAGAAGATGGAGCCGAACGCCACCAATCTGGTGACCCCCGAGCGGTTGCCCAGTGCGGGCACGCGGTATGGCCAGATCCGGCCCAGTGACATCAAAGGCCCCGCGAGCGTCGGCACCACGCTGCCCTGAACCGACGGCCGGAGGAGAGCGGCCAGCGACCGGGCAAGCGGGCGTCAATCCCACCAGAGGTGGAAGGATCTGGCTCGCCGCATCTCCGCCGCGAACCCTGCCTCGTCGTCGTAGTCGCCCTGGCTATAGGAGTCCGGGGCGAGGCGAATTACCTCGCGGGCAAAGGCGAGCATATCGTCGGGATTCTTGCGAAGGCGGCACTCCACCCAGTCGCGGCCCGCCCCGGTGATCTGAAACGGATACCGTGACTCCCACTCCCGAAGCACGGCGATGATGTTCTCCGTGGTGCGATCCCCGTTGACATCCTCCGTCCCCACCAGCCGCAGGATGTCGTAGGGATCGGTGCCGCGAATGGCGGCCAGCGTCGCCGGCGGCCGATATACCCCCAGTTCGGTGAAGAAAAACAGATAGCCTTTGCGAGTGAAGCGTTCGCGCAGGGTGCGTTGGATCGATTCGCCACGTGCTCGTTCGATCTCGAAACAAAAACCCTCGACCTCGACCGGCACCAGGCAATGGTCCGGACCGACCTGCTCGACGGTCAGTTGTCGTAAGTCTGGCAGATTGCAAGCGATGACAAAGGCGAGCACGGCCGGATCGAAACCGATGCGCTCGGCAAGCGTCTGATGCTCGGGGGCGAGGACGATCTCTTTCTTTTCTGCCATGATTTTCTCTGGATGGATGTCTGCTTCCTACCAGCCCTCGGGCCAGCCCCCTTCGGGGAGCCGCAGTTGGGATCGAAAGAATTCCAGATACTTCGGGTCCTCGTCCTCGAAGGGTTTCCGACCATGCATCAGATAAACGGGCACCAACCAGTTCGCGGCCTCCCTCTCGTTGCCCAACTCATACAGACTTTGGCCGAGCCGAAGCCGTCCGAAGGGATGATCCACGGGCAAGCCACACCGCAGCGCGTGCTGCAGGGTCTCGTGGCATGGCTCCCATTGTGTGAGTTGAAACTGTGCGTCGGCGACGGCAACGAGGATCTGCACGGCCAGAGGAGCGTCTTCACGAGGGGCCGGGAGCGCCTCCCAGGCCCGACGAAAGTGCTCCAGTGCGAGCGTATACTCACCCTCCTCGAAGACCTCCTCCCCCAGTTCCAAAAGCGCCGCGGCGTCAGAAGGTGATTCGCTGTGGTTGTTCACGGGGGATTCTCCCGGAGGGGCTTCGTCGATCAACTTATCGCCGTTTCGCGTTCAGGACAAGCGGCACGTTCAGGAGCGTCTCGTTGTTCGGGCCGACCATGTCCAGGTCGGTGATCAGAAAGGAGCCGACCGGTGGCAGGCGTTCGATCTCGGGCCAGGCCGATTCAAGGCGTTCACCCTGATCAGGATGGAGGAGCGTGACGTGCAATCCGTAATGGCTCCGTTGCGTAAAGGGCGGGGTCAGAAGCCGGGCACGAATCGCCCGCACGGTGTCGGTCGGGTCCGCGACGCTCAGGAACGCCCCACGAATCGGTTCGGGAAAACGCATCGCACGGCCGACCGTCAGCGGAAAGGGTTCCACCTCCGACGCGACTTCGCGCACCCGTTCGACGAGCAACGCCACATCCGGGGCTTCGTCGTGATAGACGAGAGTGAGATGGGCCGGATTCCCGCGTGCTCGCTCCGGATTCCAGCGGAGTCGCAAGGCATCCACACTTCCACGCACGTCCGGTGGCAGGGTGATGCGCAGCTGGATTTTCATTGTTCGGTTTCTCTAGCCGAGGGATTCACCGTCGAATCACGGGTAAAATCCGGCGGCCCCGCCGGGCCCCATCGGACGAGCAGCACCTCACCCCGATCGAGCAGAAACATCCGGTGACCCCAGACAAACCGTTGGCCGTCTGGGGAACAATGGGCCTGCGGAAGACACACCAGATGCTTATGGATGACGATGGCACCCGCTTTGCGGAGCACATGAAAGCATTCGAGACCGAATCGAGATTGAAAGATACTAACCTCCGGAGACATCTCCCGCACGAACCGTAGCAGTTCGCAGGAGAGCAATGGCTCGGCGCTCGAATGCTTCATGGCCCCCTCGTTTATCCCAGGCTTGCCAATGCGTCCTTCGTCGCCGCGATTGTCTCATCCAGGCGCTCCTGGGTGTGCAGGACGCTGTTGAATGCTGCCTCGAACTGGCTGCACGGCAGGTAGACGCCCCGGTCCATCATTGCCCAGAAGAAGCGGCCGGATTGCGTGTCGTCGCTATTCTTGGCCGACTTAGAGTCGGTCACCGGGTCGGTG
>ERZ1066117.1779-NODE-1779-length-9903-cov-8.514115_pt1 | contig 9903 bp, 10 predicted proteins | sample MGYA00382764_ERZ1066117 | MGnify/ENA primary metagenome ERZ1066117 (study PRJEB33369, sample SAMEA5778347) | biofilm metagenome | biome: Industrial cooling water; feature: Water cooling tower basin; material: Biofilm | place: United Arab Emirates | collected...
CGGCTGAGCAGCTGCGAGAAGCCGAAGATCGCGTTCATCGGCGTGCGGATCTCGTGGCTCATCGTCGCCAGGAACAGGCTCTTCTGCTGGCTCGCGGCCTCGGCGCGCTCCTTGGCCCACTGCAGTTCACGCTCGCGCATCCAGGCCTGCCGCGAGCGCCACGTCGCGAAGAACCCGACGAGGCCGGCGATCAGCGCCAGCGAGTTGGCGATGACGATCGTGGCGTTGGCGCGCGCCAGGTCGCGATCGGTTTCGGCCACGCGCGCGGCGCGCAGGCGCACCTCCTCGAGCACGAGCGCGTCGATGCCGTCGCGCATCGCCTTGGCCAGCTGGCCCCCGGTGGCGGCCGCGACGCGCTGCAGCGGCACGTCCAGCTTCGCCAGCCGCGTCGGCGCGGCGTCGATCTGGCGCAGCGTTTCGTCGTTCCACGCGCGGCGCTCGTAGGCGATCTGCTTCAGCGCGTCGACGCGGCCGTACTGGGGCACGTTGTCGATGACGAAGTCGCGCAGGGCGGCGAGTTCGCGATCCAGCCGGTCCATCTCGTCGTGGTAGCTGCCGAGGTAAGTGGCGTCGAGCGACAGCATGTAGCGCAGCCCGAAGGACTCGGTGTTGCCGACCACCCCGAGCACGCGGTTGGCCTGCGCGATCACGCGCTCCGAGTGCTGCGACAGCGCGACCGATTCACGCGCTTCGCGCGATGAGACAACGCTGACGATGCCGGCCACGACGACCAGCGCCAGCGAAGCCACCAGCAGTCCGTAGTAGAGGTGGTGGGGGTGAGCCCCGTCCCGCAGCGGTCGCATCGACGCCCTCGCAGCCACAAGCCATCGAGTTACGTTAAGGGACGCGCCGGGGCCGTGCAAAGCGTCGATGCCTCGTCGGCGTGGCGCGCGTCGTGCAGCTTGCAAAGCGCATGTCGGCAAGTTGCCCGGCACGGTTCTTGGATGAAGGCGATGCGAACGCGGCCGCGGTGGCCGCGCCGCCCCCCACTCGCCAAGGAGCCCCCCATGCCCCGTCGTCCCGGCAATGAAGCGCAGATCCACGAGCTGCTGTACCAGGCCCTCGAAACCGAAATCGGCGGCATCCAGATCTACACCACCGCGCTGACCTGCGCGGTCAACGAGGACCTGCGCGAGGAGTGGCAGGAGTACCTCGAGGAAACCACCCGCCATCGCGCGATCCTGCTCGGCGTGTTCGCGGAGCTGGGCCTCGACGCCGACGCCGCCTCCCCCGGCCGCACGGTCTGCGCGCACATCGGCCAGTCGCTGGTGAAGGCCATGCAGATCGCCAAGGCCGAGGGTGATGCCGACGCCGCGCAGCTCGTCGCCGGCGAGTGCGTGGTGCTGGCCGAGACGAAGGACCACCAGAACTGGGAGCTGATCGGCCACGTCGCCAAGCACACCAAGGGCCCGATGGCGAAGGTGCTGCTGGCGGCCTACGAGCAGGTGGAAAAGGAGGAAGACCACCACCTGTACCACACGACCGGTTGGACCCGGGAGCTGTGGATCCAGTCGCTCGGCTTCCCGGCCGTGCTGCCGCCGCCGGAGGAAGTGCGCCAGGTCGAAACCGCCATCGGCGCCTCGCGCGCCGAGCAGGCGCGCGACACGATGCTGGGCTGAGGCGCGCCATGAAGAACCAGAACGCCACCGCCGCGAAAGCGGCGAAAGCCGCGTCGAAAGCCGGCGCGAAAACCGCCGCGAAAACCGCCGCGAAGGCTCCCGCGCCCTCCTCGGCGCGCGGCAGCGCCGGCGAGCGCCACGACCAGGCGGAGGGCTCGCACCCGCCGATCACCACCAACCACGGCCTGCCGATCAGCGACAACCAGAACTCGCTGCGCGCCTTCGACCGCGGCCCGACCCTGCTCGAGGACTTCATCCTCCGCGAGAAGATCACCCACTTCGACCACGAGCGCATCCCCGAGCGCATCGTGCACGCGCGCGGCAGCGCGGCGCACGGCACGTTCACGCTGACGACATCGCTGAAGGCCTTCACCACCGCCAAGGCGCTGACCGAGGTGGGCGTCGAGATCCCGGTCTTCTGCCGCTTCTCGACGGTGGCCGGCGGCGCCGGCTCGGTCGACACGCCGCGCGACGTGCGCGGCTTCGCGGTGAAGTTCTACACGCAGGAGGGCAACTGGGACCTCGTCGGCAACAACATCCCGGTGTTCTTCATCCAGGACGCGATGAAGTTCCCCGACCTCGTGCACGCGGTGAAGATGGAGCCGGACCGCGGCTTCCCGCAGGCGGCCAGCGCGCACGACACCTTCTGGGACTTCGTCTCGCTGACGCCTGAGTCGATGCACATGGTGCTGTGGGCCATGAGCGACCGCACGATCCCGCGCTCGCTGCGCACGATCGAAGGCTTCGGCGTGCATTCGTTCCGGCTGATCAATGCCAAGGGCGAGTCGACCTTCGTCAAGTTCCACTGGCGGCCGGTGCTGGGCCTGCAGTCGACGGTGTGGGACGAGGCGGCGAAGCTGCAGGCCGCCGACAACGATTACCACCGCCGCGACCTGTTCGAAGCCATCGAGGTCGGCGATTTCCCGGAGTGGGACCTCGCGGTGCAGCTGTTCACCGAAGAAGAGGCCGACGCCTTCCCGTTCGACCATCTCGACCCGACCAAGCTGGTGCCGGAGGAGCTCGTGCCGCTGCAGGTGATCGGCCGCATGCGGCTGGACCGCTGGCCGGACAACTTCTTCGCGGAGACCGAGCAGGTGGCGTTCTGCCCGTCGCACCTGCTGCCCGGCATGGACTTCAGCAACGACCCGCTGCTGCACGGCCGCCTGTTCTCGTATCTGGATACCCAGCTCTCGCGCTTGGGCTCGCCGAATTTCCACCAGCTGCCGATCAACGCGCCGCGCTGCCCGTTCGCGAACCTGCAGCGCGACGGCCACATGCAGATGCGCGTGCCCAAGGGCCGCGTGAACTACGAGCCGAGCTCGCTCGACCCGAGCTCGCCCCGCGAAACGGCGCGCGGATTCCGCAGCTTTGCAGAGGCCCCGGGCGAGGGCGGCAAGGGCCGTCGCCGCCCGGCGTCCTTCGCCGACCACTACTCGCAGGCGCGGATGTTCTTCCGCAGCCAGACCGCCATCGAGCAGGCGCACATCGCGACGGCCTTCGTGTTCGAGCTGTCGAAAGTGCAGACGCCGCACGTCCGCGAGGCCGTGGTCGGGCACCTGCGCCACGTCGACGCCGATCTTGCGAAGCGCGTGGCCGACGGCCTGGGCCTTCGCAAGCTCCCGCCGGCCGCGACCGCCGCCACGCCCGTGCAGGACCTCGACCCGTCGCCGGCGCTCGGCTTGATCGGGAAGATGAAAGACACGCTGCAGGGTCGCTGCGTCGGGCTGTTGCTCGCCGACGGCAGCGACGCCAAAGGCGTCGCCGCCGTGCGCAAGGCGGTCGAGGCGGCCGGGGCACGCGTCAAGATCGTCGCGCCGAAGATCGGCGGCGCCGTGCTGTCGGACGGCTCGCACGTGCCGGCAGACGGCGCGCTGATGGGAACGCCCTCGGTGCTGTTCGACGCGGTGCTCGTCGTGCTGTCGGGCGACGCCGCGGCCGAGCTTGGCACCGAATCGGCGGCGATCGACTTCGTCCGCGACGCCTTCGGGCATCTGAAGGCCATCGGCGTCGATGACGGCGGGCTGGCCCTGCTCGGCGAGGCGGGCATTGCGCCCGATGCCGGCGTGATCGATGTGGCGAAACCGAAGGCCTTCGTCGAAGCGGCGAAGCGGCGGTTCTGGGACCGCGAGCCGACGCTGCGGACCTTGGCCTGAGGCCCGGGTCCGCGGCCTCGCTCGACCGGCTTGTGCTCAGCGCCCGGCGGCCTCCCGCCGGGCCTGACGTCGCCGGTTGCGCAGCAGCACGCCTTGGCCCACCAGCGCGGCGGCGAGCATGAAGGCGTTCGAGACGATGAACACCGTGTTGCCGCCCATCACCGAATAGGCGAGGAACAGCGCCGAGGCCATGAACTGCCCCAGGAACAGGAAGCGCGACACGCCGTCGCAGCGTTCCTCGCGGATCTGCTTCCAGACCTGGCTGCCCACGGTGATGAAAAGCAGGGCCGAGGCCAGCCAGCCGGTCAGGGTTTCGAGGTCCATGGCGTGCTCCGCGTGAAGGGTTCAGCCTCCAGCAATCAAGGAGCGTGCCAATCACGCGCGGCGCCCCCATCTCAGGCGTCGAGACGCCGCTGCGGCACAAGGACGCCATGGAGCTCCCGAAGAAACTCGCCATCCTCGCCGACGCCGCCAAGTACGACGCCTCGTGCGCCTCGTCCGGCGGCAAGAAGCAGGATTCCGCCAGGACCGGCGGCATCGGCAGCACCGGCGGCGCCGGCATCTGCCACAGCTACACGCCGGACGGCCGCTGCGTGTCACTGCTGAAGATCCTGCTCACCAACTTCTGCATCTACGACTGCGCCTACTGCGTCAACCGCGTGTCGAGCAACGTGCCGCGCGCGCGCTTCAGCGTCGACGAGGTGGTGCGGCTGACGCTCGACTTCTACAAGCGAAACCTGATCGAGGGGCTGTTCCTGTCCAGCGGCATCATCAAGGACAGCGACACGACCATGCGCGAGATGGTCGAGGTGGCGAAGACGCTGCGCACCGAGCACCGCTTCCGCGGCTACATCCATCTGAAGACGATCCCCGACGCCGCGCCGGAGCTGCTCGCCGAGGCCGGCAAGTACGCCGACCGCCTGAGCATCAACATCGAGCTCCCGACCGAAGAGGGCTTGGCGAAGCTCGCGCCGGAGAAGCGTCAGCCCGGCATCAAGCAGGCGATGGGCGCCCTGCGCTGGCGCATCGACGAGGCCAAGGAGGAGAAGACCGCGCCGCGGTTCGCGCCGGCCGGACAGAGCACGCAGATGATCGTCGGCGCCGACGGCGCGGATGACCGGCAGATCCTCGTCACCAGCGACCAGCTCTACGGCTCGTATCGGCTGAAGCGCGTCTACTACTCGGCCTTCAGCCCGATCCCCGACGCCTCAAAGGTGCTTCCGGCGAAGGCGCCGCCGCTGGTGCGCGAGCACCGTCTGTACCAGGCCGACTGGCTGTTGCGCTTCTACGGCTTCGGCGTCGACGAGATCGCGCCCGAAGGGGCCGGCATGCTCGATCTCGAGGTCGACCCCAAGCTCGCGTGGGCGCTCAAGCACCCGCAGCAGTTCCCGGTCGACCTCAACACCGCGGCGAAGGAAATGCTGCTGCGCGTTCCGGGCTTGGGCACCCGCAACGTCAAGCGCGTGATCGCCGCGCGGCGGCATCGTCGCCTCCGCGTCGACGACCTCGTGCGCCTGCGCGCGCCGGTGTCCAAGCTGCTGCCTTTCGTCGTGCTCGCCGACCACGTGCCGACCGCCGGCGCGAACGGTGGCCTGGACCGCCCCGATCGGCTGCGCGCACGGCTCGCGCCGCCGCCGAAGCAGGGCGAGCTGTTCAGGTGAGTGCGGGCTCGGCAAGCGAGGCGCACACGGGCGCCGCATCGCGCTTTTCAGCGCGCGTCGCGCCGGGCTGGGACGTGGACGCGTGGCGCGTCGCGCTCGGTTCGGCGCTGCGCGCGGATCTTCCGCCCGAAGCGGTCGACTGGCTCGATGACGATTCCCCCGCGCTGTTCGCGGCCGCCGACGTCGGCACCGCGCCGCCGGTGCGCGAGCGCGTCGCGCTGCCTCGAGCCTTCGTGGAGCGCGCCGCCACCGCGCTGTGCCACGCCGACCCGGCGCGGCTGCCGCTTCTGCACCGCATCGGCGGGCGGTTGGCGAACGGCGAGCGTGGCCTGCTGGCCGACCCGGCCGATCCCGATGCGCTTGCGCTGGCGCGGCTGGAGCAGGAGGTGCGCCGCGACGCCCACAAGATGAAGGCCTTCGTTCGCTTCGCCGAGCGCGCGCCGGGCAGCGACGATTTTGTCGCCTGGTTCGAGCCGGCGCACCGCATCGTCGATCGCGTGGCGCCGTTCTTCCAGAAGCGCTTCACCGGCATGCGCTGGGCCATCTTCACCCCGTACCGCAGCGTCGCCTGGGACAGCCGCGCGCTCGCCTTCGGCCCCGGCGCCACGCGCGCCGCGCTCCCTTCGACCGAGGACGCGAGCGGTGAATCGCTGTGGCGCACCTACTACGCGCACATCTTCAATCCGGCGCGCGTCAACCCGGACGCGATGCAGCGCGAGATGCCGAAGAAATACTGGAAGCACCTGCCGGAAGCGCCGCTGATCCCCGCGCTGATCCGCGACGCGCCGGCCCGCGCGCAGGCCATGCAGGACGCGATGCCGACGGTACCGAGCCCGTCCACCGAAGCGGCGGCGCGGCGGGCCGGTCTCGCCCGCGTACAGGAGCGCGATGCCGACGCCGAGGCCGCGCGCAAGGAGACGCCGGATCTCGCCGCCCTGCGTCGCGCCGCCGCCGCCTGCCGGAACTGCGAGCTGTGGCAGCCGGCCACGCAGACGGTGTTCGGCGAAGGCCCCGCGCCGGCACCGCTGATGCTGGTCGGCGAAGCGCCGGGCGATCGCGAGGACCTCAGCGGCCGGCCGTTCGTCGGGCCCGCCGGCCTGCTGCTCGATCGTGCGCTGGCCGAAGCCGGGCTCGATCGCGATGCGGTCTACGTCACCAGCGCGGTCAAGCATTTCCACTACGAGCGCAGCGGCAAGATGCGCCTGCATCGCAAGCCGCGCGCGGGACACGTGCAGGCCTGCCGGCCGTGGCTGCAGGGCGAACTGCAGTCGGTAAGGCCGCGCGTGGTGGTTTGCCTCGGCGGCACCGCGGCGCAAGCGGTGCTCGGCGAAACGGTGCAGACGCTCAGCGTTCGCGGCCGCGTGCGCACGCTCGACAGCGGCGCGCGCCTGCTCATCACCGTGCATCCCGCGTGGGTGCTGCGCCAGCCGGCGGGCGAAGCGCAGGCTGCCGCCGTGCAGATGCTCGTGGACGACCTGCGCCTCGCACGGAAAACGCTTGGCACGGGACGTGGTTGATGCGGGACGTCGCGCCCCGGCGCGACATCCCCCACACCAAGGAGCATCCCCATGAACAGCGACATCATCAGCGGCAAGTGGAAGCAGCTCACCGGCAAGGCCAAGGAGACCTGGGGCCAGCTGACCGACAACGACTGGACCGAGATCGACGGCAAGCGCGAGAAGCTGGCCGGCAAGCTGCAGGAGCGTTACGGCTACGCCAAGGACCGCGCCGAGAAGGAAGTCGACGACTTCGTCGCGAAGTACGACCGCGACGGCGCGCGCGTCTAAGGCCTACCGCGGCGTGGCGCCCTCCGCGCGCGGGAGCGCCCCGCCCGTCACGCCATCGTCGATGAAGCGCCCGCCGTTCGGCGGGCGTCTTCGTTCGGTGGACGCCATCGAGCTCGCGCGCATGCAAACGCGGAGAGCCCGCCGATGCGGGCCCCCCGTGTCGGGGATGGCGATGGGGGCCAGGCCTCGCGTGGGAGGCCGGCGCGGCCTCAGCGGGCGGAGGGCCGGACACCCCGACGCGAGGCCTCGGACTGCGCCCACAGCCGCGCCAGCAGGCAGACGCCTTGGGCGCGCTCGGCGAGGCGCGCGTACGGGTGCGGCGCTTCATCGAGGAGGGAGCGCGCGGCCGCCGCGTGCGGCGGCAGGAGCGGCCAGCCGCTCGTCGGCTTGGCGGCGCTCATCGCCGGCTCCGCAGCGGGCGGTCGAACGGGCCGAGCGCATCGAGGGCGCGATCGGCACCGCTCCCCTCGTCGCCCATGCGCATCGCGATCTGCAGCCAATTCAGGCCGCTCGGGCGGGCGAAGGGCCGCGTGCGGCGCAGGCCGTCGTCGCGGCCGAATCGGTCCTGGGGGCGGTCGAAGGGTCGGCGTGTGGCGCGGGCGGGCGAGGCGTGCATGGCGGGACTCCATGGGTGGGGGTGCCAAGGCCGTTCCAAGGGCCGTGCCAAGCCCCTATCGTGCAGCCTGCCGACTTTTCCCATGCAGAGCGCCGTGAACCCCGCCGATTTCCGCAGCGACACCGTCACGCGGCCCACCGCCGCCATGCGCGATGCCATGGCACGCGCCGCCGTGGGCGACGACGTGTATGGCGACGACCCCACCGTCAATGCCCTGCAGTCGCGCCTTTCGCGCGAGCTCGGCTTCGAGGCGGGCCTGTTCGTGGCCAGCGGCACGCAGAGCAACCTGATCGCGCTGATGGCGCACTGCCAGCGTGGCGATGAGTACCTCGTCGGCGCGGATGCGCACACCTACAAGTACGAAGGCGGCGGCGCCGCGGTGCTGGGCTCGATCCAGCCGCAGCCCATCCCGCAGGCGGCCGACGGCACGCTGCCGCTCGAGGCGGTGCGCGCGGCCATCAAGCCCGACGATCCGCACTTCGCCCGCAGCCGCGTGCTCTGCCTTGAAAACACGTGGCACGGCAGGCCGCTCCCGCTCCCCTATGCGCCGGACGCGCGCGCGCTCTGCGACGAGCGCGGCCTCGCCCTGCACCTCGACGGCGCGCGGCTGTTCAACGCGGCCGTCGCACAGGCGGTGCCGGTGCGCACGCTGGTGGCGCCCTTCCACAGCGTGTCGGTCTGCCTGTCGAAGGGCCTCGGCGCGCCGGTGGGCTCGGTGCTGCTCGGCAGCGCCGAGCTCATCGCTCGCGGCAAGCGCCTGAAGAAGCTGTTGGGTGGCGGCTGGCGGCAGGCCGGGATGCTCGCGGCGGCCGCGCTGCACGCGCTCGACCACCACGTCGAGCGCCTCGCCGACGACCATCGCCGCGCGCGCGAGCTCGCCGCGGGCCTGTCGGCCATTCCTGGCCTCGCCGTCGAGACGCCGCAGACCAACCTCGTCTTCGTCACCGTGCCGGAGACCGCACTGCCGCGCCTGGGGGCCACGCTGCCGGAGCGCGGCGTGATCGCCAGCGTCGGCGGGCCGCGCCTCCGCCTCGCGACGCATCTCGACATCGACGATGCCGCGGTGGCGCGCTGCGTCGAGGCCTTCGGCGAGGCGTTGCGATGAACCGGCGTCGGGCCTGACCCGCGCGGCGCTCAGCGGGTCGCTTCGCTCGCCGGATCGCGCCAGATCATGTAGATGTCGGCGCGCGCGTAATGGCTGCCCGGCTTGATGCCGGGCTGGCGTTCGAAACCGACCTTGCCGTAGAGCGCGATGGCGGTCTGCAGCTTGCTGTTCGTCTCGAGGAACAGCGTGTGGCCGCCGCGTTGCTTGAACGCCTCAATCGCCGCCTCGATCAGCGCGCGGCCGATGCCAAGACCCTGGTGCTTCTCGGTCACGCCCATCTTGGTCAGCTCGTAAACGCCCGGCGCATCGAGCATCAGCGCGCAGGTGCCGACGATCTCCTCGCCGAGCTGCGCGAACAGGATCGCGCCGCCGGGGTCGATGATGTGGGCCTGCGGGTTGGACAGCACGTCATGGTCGAAGGGCTCGATGCTGTAGTACTTCGTCAGCCACTCGGCATTGAGCCGGTAGAAATCGGGTTGGCGCTCCGGTGCCCAGCCGACGATGCGAACCTCATCGCGGCGATCGGGAGTGCTGTCCGTGCTCATGCCGCCAGCCCGTAGCTGCGCAACAGCGCCATCGGGTCCGGCTCGCGGCCGCGGAAGGCGATGAAGCTTTCCAGCGCCGGGCGCGAGCCGCCGACGGCGAGGATCTCGCGGCGATAGCGCGCGCCGGTGGCGGCGTCGAACACGCTGCCCGCGGCGGCGGCCGCTTCCTCGAAGGCGCCGAAGGCGTCGGCGCTCAGCACCTCGGCCCACAGGTAGCTGTAGTAGCCCGCCGCGTAGCCGCCCGCGAAGATGTGCGTGAACGCATGCGGGAAGCGGTGCCAGGCCGGCGGCGTGATCACGCTGACTTCGTCGCGGATTTCGTCGAGGATCTCGAGCGTGCGCGGGCCGCGCGCCGGGTCGTATTCGAGGTGCAGGCGGAAGTCGTACAGCGCGAACTCCAGCTGGCGCACGAGGAAC
>ERZ1066117.1782-NODE-1782-length-9889-cov-9.265914_pt1 | contig 9889 bp, 7 predicted proteins | sample MGYA00382764_ERZ1066117 | MGnify/ENA primary metagenome ERZ1066117 (study PRJEB33369, sample SAMEA5778347) | biofilm metagenome | biome: Industrial cooling water; feature: Water cooling tower basin; material: Biofilm | place: United Arab Emirates | collected...
TAGGCGCTGACCCGCCGCTCGAAGAAGTTGGTCAGCTCCTGCACGTCCTGCAGGTCCATGAAGGGGAACGGGTTGCGCGCCCCGGTCTTGGGCCGGAGGCCGAGCTGCACGCGGCGCTGGTTGGCGACGTAGTCGAGGTACTCGCGCATGTCCTTGAGCGAGAGCCCGGCCATGCCGCCGGCCAGCACGTCCTCGGCAAAGGCCAGCTCGACCGCGACGGCCTCGTCGAGCATGCGGTCGACGTCGGCGGCCCACTCCGCGTCGCAGAGGGCCGGCTCCTCCTCGCGCGCCGTGCGGAGCACTTCCATGGCGAAGGCCATGTGCGCGCTCTCGTCGCGGAACACCCAGTTGGTGCCCGAGGCCAAGCCGTGCAGCAGGCCGCGCGAACGCAGGTAGTAGACGTAGGCGAAGGCGGCGAAGAAGAACAGGCCTTCGATGCAGGCCGCGAAGCAGGCGAGGTTGAGCAGGAAGCGCCGGCGGTCGGCCGGCGTGTCGAGGCGTTCCAGCGACTGGATCGAATCGATCCAGCGGAAGCAGAACGCGGCCTTGGCTTGGATGCTCGGGATGTTCTCCACCGCGGCGAAGGCCTTCGCCCGCTCCGCCGGGTCGGGCAGATAGGCGTCGAGCAGCGTCAGGTAGAACTGCACGTGCAGCGCCTCCTCGTAGAGCTGGCGCGACAGGTACATGCGGGCCTCCGGCGCGTTGATGTGCTTGTAGAGGTTCAGCACGAGGTTGTTCGCCACGATCGAATCGCCGGTGGCGAAGAAGGCCACGAGACGCTGGATCAGGTGGCGCTCCGCGGCCCCAAGCTTGGTGGCGAGGTCCTGCACGTCGGGCGCGAAGTCGACCTCCTCCACCGTCCACGTGTTACGGATGGCATCGCGGTACATCGCGAAGAACTGCGGGTAGCGCATCGGCCGCAGGGTCAGGTCGAAGCCGGGATCGAGGAGTTTCGGGGTCATGGCGGCGCTCACTGGCAGGCCTCGCAGCTTCCGGGGTTCTCGAGCGAGCACACGACGGCTGCGGTGTCGTCGGGCGCGGTGGCGGCACTGGCGGCGACCGTGGTCTTGGCGATCTTCGTGGCCGGGCGCGAGCGCAGGTAATAGGTGGTCTTCAGGCCCTGCTTCCACGCGTACATGTACATCGAGCTCAGCGCGCCGATGCTCGGGCTCTCCATGAACAGATTCAGCGAGGCGCTCTGGTCGATGTACGGGCCGCGCGCGGCCTGCAGATCGATCAGCGCGCGCATCGGCAGCTCCCACGCCGTGCGGTAGATGCGACGCAGGGTGTCGGGGATCTCGTGGATGCCGGCGATCGAGCCTTCCGCCTGCTTGATGCGGTCGCGCACGTCCGCCGTCCACAGGCCGAGACGCTTCAGCTCCTCGACGAGGTGGCGGTTCACCTGCAGGAAGTCGCCGGACAGGGTCTCGCGCTTGAACAGGTTGCTCACCTGCGGCTCGATGCACTCGTAGCAGCCGGCGATGGAGGCGATCGTCGCCGTCGGGGCGATGGCGACCAGCAGCGAGTTGCGCAGGCCGTGGCGGGCGATCCGCGCCTTCAAGGCCCCCCAGCGCGGCGCGTCCGGGGGCGTCACGTCCCAGAGGTCGAATTGCAGATGCCCGTCGGCGGCATGCGTGTCGGCGAAGGCCGGATGCGCGCCCTGCGCTTCGGCGAGCTCGCAGCTGGCGGACAGGGCATGGAAGTAGATCTCGGCGCTGATCCGCGTCGAAAGCGCCTTCGCTGCCTCCGAATCGAAGGGAAGGCGCAGGGCGAAGAACACGTCCTGCAGACCCATCAGGCCGAGGCCGACGGGGCGCCAGCGCGCGTTCGAGGCCGCGGCCTCGGGGATCGGGTAGAAGTTGAGGTCGATGACGCGGTCGAGCTGGCGCACCGCGGCGCGGACGGTTTCGCCCAAGCGCTCGAAGTCGACGCCATCCTCGCCGAGGTGCTGGGCGAGGTTGATCGAGCCGAGGTTGCACACCGCGGTGTGCTGCGCGGACGTCACCTCGAGGATCTCCGTGCACAGGTTCGACAGGTGCACCACGTGGCCGGCGCGCGCCGCCTGGTTGCAGGTGGCGTTGGCGCGGTCCTTGAAGTTCATCCAGCCGTTCCCGGTCTGGGCCAGCGTGCGCATCATCCGCGCGTAGAGGTCGCGGGCCCGCACCTGCTTGCGCGCGAGGCCGCGGGCTTCCGCGCCCTGGTAGGCGAGTTCGAAGTCCGCCCCGTGCAGGTCGGTGAGCTCGGGGACGTCGCTGGGGTTGAACAGCGACCAGGGCTGATCGGCCTCGACGCGACGCATGAAGAGGTCCGGCGCCCAGTGCGCGAGGTTGAGGTTGTGCGTGCGCCGCGCCTCGTCGCCGGTGTTGTCGCGGAGTTCGAGGAACTCCTCGATGTCGGCGTGCCAGGTCTCGAGGTAGACGCAGGCCGCGCCCTTGCGCTTGCCGCCCTGGTTCACCGCCGCCACCGAGGCGTCCAGCGTCTTCAGCCAGGCGACGATGCCGTTCGACAGGCCATTGGTGCCGCGGATCAGCGCCCCGCGCGAGCGGATGCGCGTGAACGCCAAGCCGATGCCACCGGCGAACTTCGACAGCCGCGCGACGTCGGTGTAGGCCTTGTAGATGCCTTCCAGCGAGTCCTCCGGCGAGTCGAGCAGGAAGCAGCTCGACAGCTGCTCGTGGCGCGTGCCGCTGTTGAACAGCGTGGGCGAGCTGGGCAGGTACTCCAGCCGCGCCATCCGCTCATAGAGCTCGATCGCCTCGGCCACCGAGGCCGACAGCGCGGTGGCGATGCGCAGGAAGAACTGCTGCGGCGTCTCGATGACGAGGCGGGTCTCCGGATGGCGCAGCAGGTAGCGGTCGTAGACCGTGCGCAAGCCGAAGTAGTCGAAGCGGGCGTCGTGCGTGCGGTCGGCGGCGTCGTTCAACTTGCGCGCGTTCGCCTGCACGAACCCGAGCAGGCGATCGTTGACGAGGCCGAGCTCGGCGCCGCGCTGCACGCTCTGCGAGAAGGCGTGGATGCCCTGCCCGCCCACCTCTTTCTCGATCACTGCCGCGAGCAGGCGCGCCGCAAGGCGACCGTACTCGGGCTCCTCGGCCGTCAGCAGCGCGGCCGTGCGGATCGACAGCTCGTCGAGCTCGCGGGTGGTGGCGCCGTCGTACAGGCCGGAGATGGTGCGGGTGGCCACGCGCATCGGGTCGATGGCGTGCAGGCCGTCGGCACAGCGCTGGATGGCGCGGACGATCTTGCCGAGATCGACGGGCTCGCGGCGACCGTCGCGCTTGGTGACGGTCATTGCCGGGGCATGGTGCGGCGGGCGAAGGTCGAAGGTGTCGGCGGCGCGCAGGCGCTCGCCATCGACGGCGGTCGCCGTCGCGGTGGAGGTGCTCATCGGTGGTTCTCCGTGGTGAAGCACGGGCCGCCGCGCCTCCCTCGGGCGCGACGCGCAGGCACGACGACGGCGAACGGCACGGCGTGGCTGCGCCGTGGAGCTGGCCGGCGTCGCCCCCGCGGGCGACAGGCCCATCGCCGGGCCCGGATCACCGCACGCCGCGCGTTGTGCATCGCGCGGCGGGTCGGCAGGTCTTCGGGCTCGCGGACACGGACGGGGCCACCGTCCACCTACTGGCCGTCGCTTCCCGGGCGATGAGTCCCCCAGTGCATTGACGGCGGTCGTTTCCACATACCGCTGCGGGGCAGCCCCGGAATCGCACCGGGTTCCCTTTTCATCCCGGGCGCGAACCCGGGAACCGACGACCCCAGCCTATGGGGGTCGATTCGATCCGTCAACACAAGATATTGGGGCAAGCGGGAAGGGCGATCGTGTCACCGCGTTCCCGCGTACACCATCGCCACCGGCAGCATCACCAGCCCGACCGCGATCATCGCGATCGACACCCAGCGCCATCCGCCCATGCCGTTCCAGGCGGCGCGCCATCCGCCTTTCCAATCCAGCCTCTCCTTGGCGCGATCGGCCAAGCGGATCGCGTAGATGGCGCAACCGGACACGGCGAGGAAGGTCAGCGCGAGGCCGAACAGGAACCACGGGATTTTCGTCCAATAACCGCCGAAAGTGCCGAAGTGCAGCGGGTCCGCCATCTCGCTGATGCGCTGGTGCACGTTCAAGGCGCGCGCGTCGGTGCGCAGCAGCACCTCGCCGCTCGCCGGGTCCACCCACGCAGCGTTGGCGCGCGGCCGCACCAGCCACGCGCTGCGCTGGCCCTGGAACACCAGCGCGCCAGAGCGCTCGCTCGGGAACACGATCATCTCGATGTCCAGGCCGGGGTCGGCACGACGTACGGCAGCGAGGCTCGCGGCCAGCGTCGCGCCCGCGTGGCGCGACCGCGCACCGGCATCGCCGCCCTCGCCCGCCACCGGGACATCCACCGATGGCATCGCTGGCGCTTCGCCGCCGAGGCTCTCGACGAGGTACCAGAGGCTCGTCACCGCGATCAGCAGCAGGAACCACAGGCTCCAGACGCCCAGTAGCCGATGCAGGTCGCCCCACAGGGTGCGCGGTTTCGCGGTGCGCACGCGCTTGAAGAACCCGCGCCACCAACCCTTGTAGACGACGAACGACGTGACGACGCTGGCCAGCATCAGCAGCGCCAGCGCCGAGACCAGGGGCACGCCGACCTTGGTGGGCAGGTTCAGGTGCCGATGCATGTTGCGAAGCACGCGCTGTGCCCCCCACCACACGCCCTCGCCCTGCACGACGCCGGTGCTGGGGTGCACGTGCAGGTACCCGAGCCGGCCGTCGTCGAACTCCACCATCACCCGCGCGGCAAACGCGCCCGCCGTGGGCTCGTCGATCGACAGGATCTGCTTCGTGCGCGGGTAGGCCGCGGCGCTCGCGGCGATGCGATGCCACTGCGGCTCGCCTTCGACGCTGGACGGCGCGACGCGCAGCGAGGGCTGCAGCAGCCAGTCGATCTCATGGCTCAGCACCGCCAGCGTGCCCGTGAACAGGATGAAGGCCAGCACCAGCGAGAGCTTAAAGCCCACCCACTGGTGCACCTGCCACCAGACGCGGCGGTTGCCGTACCACGGCGACGCTTGCGCCCTGGGCGTGCCCACCATCGCGCTCGCGCTCATGGCCGCGTTCGTCAGAAGTTGTAGCGCACTTCCACGAAGGCGCTGCGCGGCTCGCCCGGGAAGTGGCCGGTGCGGTCGATGAAGCCGGACGCCGCGTAGGTTTCGTCGAAGACGTTGTCGACGCGCAGCAGCCACTCCAGCGGGCCGCGCGTCCAGGTCACCGAAGCATCGTAGACGGTGTAGGCCTGCACGATCTGGTTGCTCAAGGACACGCGCTCGCCGACGTAGTCGCCACCGAACGCGAAGGCGAGGCCGAGCTCGGGCAGCTGGTAGCGCGTCCAGAATCCGAGCGCGTGGCGAGGCGCGTTGGCGAACCGGCTGCCCACGTTGTTCACGAATCCACCGCGGCCGTTGTCACGGGTGATGCGGGTGTCGTTGTAGGCGTAGGCCACCGTGGCCACCCAGTCCGGCGTCAGGTCGACCGCAAGATCGAACTCCGCGCCCTCGCTGGTCACTTCGCCGAAGGCGACGAAGTCGTTGACGCCGTCGCCCGCGACGTCGCCGCGCGGATCCGCCTGCAGCACGTTCTCGCGGACGATGCGGTACACGCTGGCCGAACCCTGCACGCGGCCGTCGCCCAGCGCGGTCTTGATGCCGGCCTCGATGATCTCGCCGCTGGTCGGGTCGAAGGGGCCGCCGGCGCGCACGTCCTGCTGGCCGATGCCCTGCGGCTCGAAGCTGGTCGCGGCCTGCGCGAACACCGAGACGTCGTCGCGCACCTTCCACACCGCGCCCATCCGGTAGCTGAAGTCCTCGTCGGCGAAGCGCTGCGCGCCGGACTCGTCCTCGAATCGGTCGTGGCGGACGCCCGCGGTCAGCAACACGCGGTCGACGGTCAGCTCGTTCAGCGCATAAACGCCGGTGCGGAAGCCACCCGTGAGCGAGCGGGTGAAGGCCGGCAGCACGTAGTTCGCGCTGTTCGACAGGCCATACACCGGATTCAGCAGCGACAGCGGGCCGGGCAGGCCCGGACGCGCCGTCGCGGCGCCGCGTACCAGCCGGCCGTCGAACAGCGAGTCGCCGGTGAAGTGGTCGGCGCCGAACAGCACGCGGTTGTCGCGGCCGAACAGCGTGTTGGTCCACACCGCATTGGCGCCGAACGAGTGCGTCTCCTGCGTGCGGTACTGGTCGCGGAACTCGCGGGTGATCAGGTCGGGGCGGCCGTCGGCATTGGTGTCCACGAGGCTGCGCGGCTCGTGGTACTGCTGCGCTTCGCTGGCGTCGTTGTAGCGCCAGCCGAGGTCGAGGCTCAGCGCATCGGCGGGCTGGAACTCGCCGCGGACCTGCAGCACCGACGACTCGAGCACGAGGAAGTCGGTGGACTCGTTGTGGTTCCAGCGGCGATCCGCGAGGAAGTTGCCGGCGTTGTCAGTCGGCACCCCGCGCAGGCGGTTGGCGCCAAGATCCTGCTGGTACTTCGTCGCCTGGCCGATGATGCGACCGCCGCCGACATCAAGCGCCAGGCTGCCCTCGAAAATCTGCGTGTCGCTGTCGGCGCCGAAGCGCGGCAGGTCGCGCTGCTCGGTGAACACGCCCGCGCGGCCGGCCAGCACGTCATTGATTGGCCCGGTGACTTCCGCCTGCGCGCCGTAACGGTTGCCCTGCCCGACCACCGCGCCGACGTTCGCGGCGAAGTCGCGCCCAGGGGTCTTGGTCACGTAGTTGAACAGCCCGCCCGGCGCGCCCGGGCCGTACAGCATCCCGGCGGGGCCCTTCAGGAACTCGACGCGCTCGATGTTGAAGAGCTGCGGCACCGAGAAGCCCGCGTATGGGTCGCCGCGCAGCCCGTCGTAGAAGATCTCCTCCTGCCGGAACCCGCGCGCGGTGACGCCGGCGTAGCTGAAGAAGCTGACGCCGGAAAGGTTGCGGTACAGGTCCTGCGCGTCGCGGGCACCCTGGTCGCGGATCAGCTCCGAGGTAATGACCGACACCGACAGCGGCGTGTCCAGCGGCTCGCCGGGCAACTTGCCGACCGTCACTTCTTCCGGGCGATACAGCCGCGCCGCGCGCGCGGTGACGACGACGGCGTCGAGCTCGACGGCGTCGTCCGTCGAGGCATCGGCGGCGTCTGCGGTCGATGCGGCAGCGGCGTTCGTGGGCTCAGAGGACTGCGCGAGGAGCGAAGGCGCCGCGAGGAGCGCGGCAACGGCAAGTGACAGCGGATTCACACGGCGGGACATCGGAAAACCTCGGGTGCAGAACACCGCGACCCCGCGCGTCGCGGAGCCTTGTCGGTGCGGGAATTGGAAGATCGCGGTGCCGCTGATCAGACGGCGGCGCGGATCAGTTCGCGCTGCGCGCCGCGACCAGCGCCTTCAACGCGCCGCCGTGCGACACGACTTCGTCGATCTCGTGGCGCAGCGACTTGACGTCAAGCGTTGGTTCCTCGAGCAGGCGCAGACCGGTAAGCGGGTGCACCAGCAGGTCCTTCATCTGGTAGCACAGCGCGCGGTCCTGCGCGCTCTCGATGCGCGGCAGCGCGCCGTCCTTGTGGTAGTCGGCTTCGATCTGCTCGAGCGTCAACGTCGACCACGACGCGTTCAGCGCCTGCGTGGCCTTCAGGTAATCGCCGCAGACCGGGAACTGCGCCACGAACGGCGCGATCATCGCGTCGGCCTTCTTGGCCAGGGCCGTCAACGCGGGGCCCTGCGCCTTGGCATCGCCCGCATCGATGGCGGCGACGACCGCGCGCGCTTCGGCGATGTAGGCGTCGAAGCCGTCGTCCATGGGCGCGGCGTGGGCGATGCCCGGCGTGACGGGCAGCGCGAGGGCCAGCAAAGCCCACGGAATGAAGGAGTGGAACGCTCGCATCGGTGCATCCAGGCGGAGGAGTTGTCGCGAACTGTAATGCGAGTTGTTCGCATCCGCAACCAAGAGATCATCAGCCCCCCGGCCGCAGCCACGGCGCGAACGACCGCGGGGTAACGTCCGGTTCGAGCGGCCCATGCAGGTGGCCGTGATCCAGCCCGAAGCGCTGCTCGCCCAGCGCCAGCACGGCCATCGCCATCGCGCCGGCCGCCATCGCACGCCAAGGCACCGGCAGCGGCGCGACGGCGAAGCGGCGGAGGCGCCGCATCGTCGGCAGCAGCAGGAACAGCGCGAGGTACAGGAAGCCGCCAGCCACGACGGCCCCCAGCCAGCCCAGCGCCGCGTGCGCGCCCTCGCCCCAAGCGAGGCCGAGGCCCGCCCCGAGGAGCAGCGGCGCCGCGGCGGCCAGGTTGAGGCGCACCGCGCGACGCACGCTGCGGCCGGCGGCGACGAGCATGGCGAGCTCCCCCCACTCTTTGGGCAGCTCGTGGGCCAGCAGCGCGATCCACGTCGCCACGCCGAGCGTCGGCGACGCGCTGAACGCGACCGCCAGCATCACGCCATCGAGAAGATGATGCAGGCCGTCCACGAGCAGCGCGGCCGCGACGCGCGTGCGGGACCAGCGCGCTTCGGCGGCGTGGTCGTGGGCCCGCGGGCGCATCCGGTCGACCGCAGCGAACAGACCGAATCCCGCGACGGCCAGCATCAGGGTCGGCGCAGCGCCCTGCTCCGACCAGGCGTGCGGCAGCAGGTGCAACAGCACGTCACCGAGCAGGACTCCCACGGCGAGTCCGAGCAGGGCCAGCAGGCGCGGGCCCTGCCCGCCACGCAGCCACCACGCCCCGGTGGCGGAGACCGCCACCAACGCGCCGGCCGCGACCAACACGACCGCGACCAACGGCGCGCCATCGAGCGTCGCGGCGGGAGGTGCGGCGCCGTGCACGGCGAGGCCGCCGAAGCTCGGCGTCATGCGTCGATGGCGACCAGCACGCGTGGCGCGCGAAGCGGGTTCGGCGGCGAACGGTGCAGCACGCCGGGGCCATGCGGCGAGAGGTCGCCGCGCATCAGCAGCACGGCGCCGGTCGGCACCGTCGCAATGCGCGCTTCGTCGAGCACGTGCCGGTTGTCGCCCTGCCCCGCCCGCGCGCGATCGGCCGCTTCATCCGGCAGCAGTTCGGTGCCCGCGCCCACGTACGTGCAGAGCAGGCGGGCCGCGACGCGGTCGGCATGGAACAGCCGGCAGCCATCGTCGTCGATCACTTCAAGGCGCAGGCTGCGCGGCGCCACGCCGTCGATCGCGGCCATCAGCCCCAGCAGCTGGCGCAGGTCACGCGCCAACGCCGGGAGCACGGCGACGCCACCGAGCGGGTCGAGCACCTCGCCCATGGCCCGCTCCGGCGCCCGCCGATCCACCGCGGCGCGATACCGGAACGCCGGACCCGCGCTGAGCGTTCGCACGTCGCGCAGGACGGCCGCGCAGGGTGGCCGGTGCCAGATCGCCGCCGGCGCACGTCCGTCGCCGACGAGGCCAAGCACCGTCGCGCTTGCGGAGGTTCGCCACGCGCCGACGGCGGCAGCGACGTCGATCACGCCGAGGCGCTCTCGCTCGCGGCCTGGGTAAACCACGCCAGCACCCGTGCGTGGTGCTCGGGCCCGTAGACGCGAAGGAACTGCTGGGTGGGGTGCGATCGCGGATCGCGCAGGTCGGCGAGGCGCGCGGCGATGAAGTCGGCGGTCAGCGGGATGCCGCAATCGCGCTCGATGCAGCGGCGCCAGTCGGCGTAGGTGGTGGGGATCATGACGGCCTCCGGCGGGTGGGCGCATCGCCGCCGACGCGCCCGGGAGCCGGCGGGCGGTCGACGACGATGCTAGACTGTTACTTTATAACATTCTGAGGCCATCGCCATGGACCCCCGCCTCCCCGTCACCGTCCTCTCCGGCTTCCTCGGCGCCGGCAAGACCACCCTGCTCAACCACGTGCTGCGCAACC